>WNGA01010320.1_pt1 | contig 23807 bp, 31 predicted proteins | sample 5400061 | NCBI WGS metagenome assembly WNGA01 (sample SAMN13153366, study PRJNA577476) | soil metagenome | isolation source: 100 cm soil or saprolite under grassland replicate 2 | place: USA:California | collected 2016-06-15
AACCGGTAAACATAATCTGGAAACAAAGTAGCACGTAGAGAGAATTAAGTAACGTGCAAATGATGCTCTATCGACATGAGATTTCCGGCAGCTTCTATTCATGGCGTGGGAGCGTGTGGATAATAGCAGCGGCTCTTATCTTCAGTCTTGTTGCATATTTACTATTAACTGACAAGGAGCTTAGCTTATTGGACCAGGGGGAAATGTTATTTACCTTAGCTGAAGTGATTTTTGCACTGGCGATAATAATGTCCGCTGTAAGCGCATCTTCCACCATCTCCACAGAAATTGAGTCAGGCACATTTGAAAGTTTGTTACTTACCCCTGTTACTCATAGACAGATAGCGACACAGGAGATGCTATCTATTATTACCATTTGGGGTATATTGTATTTGGTTTCAATCCCCTATCTTATTACTGTGGCCAATGGAACAAATCTTGCGGTATCTGCTGTCTTATATGTTGGACTCTATGGAACCATGCTAGTGACAGGGATTTCGATGATCTCTATTGCAATCTCATGGAGATTGAAGTCTTCAAAAAACAGCATAATGACAACCCTAATGATTGTTTTGATTTTATTGTCGCCGTCGCTATTTTTCGGGACCTCGCTTAAAAAAACTGATTTTGGGCTTGCATTGGAAAATATTAACCCATTTTCTCATGCAGTGAACTCACTTGATAGTGTACTTGTCGACAACGAACAACTATTATCCCAACAGATATCACATATATGGCCTACCATAGCTTTTACCGTTATCTGTGCGCTCATTTTTATTTTCTCAACAAATCGTTTTGAGGTTAAGAACACAGAATGATATCAAACATAACCATGATTTTTGAGTGTTTGATCAGATTCAATTGTAAATCATCGAAACCCGAATTTTCATTTATCGTAAGGAGCTTGTTGTTCGTGTATATAGTTATTCTAACTGCTACATTGTCTTTGCCCTATCCAGTGATTGCACAGCAACAAACGAAATCTATTACTACGCCTTCAACCCAAGATCATATAAAAATAGACATATTGTCAGGTCAGACTTTGCATGGAACTGCAGGACAATTTGTCAAAATTGAAGGAAAAATTACAAATCTCAATCCATCATCAGGTTCGAGTAAAAATAACGAAAGTGGGATCGATTACATATCGATAGTTGATGTTAAAGATAGAGTACCTGTGGATTTAGAAGACTGGAGCGTTGAAAAAGGATTGTATATCCCTTTCGTTGAAAGGGGTCATTCATTGCCATTGGAATGGAGTGTGAGGCTGGTGAAGGCGGGTTCCTATACGGTTACTATATTATTTAATAGTAACGCCGACCCCCATGCACCTCCAGTTGCAAGTTCTAGAATTATTATGGATGTAATACCAAAACTAAATCTAAATCCGGGTAACATTCTGCCAGTTGCATTCAGTGTCCCTGCAGGCTTAATGGGGATCTTTGGGACCCTTAATTACATCCGTGGAAGAAAAACTGGGATCTACAAGTGAACTTATAATACAAACCCCAAATCGAATCCTTTCCAGACCTATCTAACACTGATGCACTCTTGAATTAAAATAATTCTATCCTGCTAATTGAATAACATGTTTTTGAATTCCAATGGTAGATGAGATGTTGGATTAACCTTGATAAGATCAATTTGTAGGAAGTACTATGAATTAGCTCCATTCAAGCCCCTGATCGAGAATACCCGTTAAAATGGAAACCACGGAGATAGATGTCCTCCATTGTTATTCATAGAAAATTATTCTATGACTTAACAGCAACAATTAATAATTAATTAGGTATTCCTTCTACGCATTTTTTTACGGTATGGTTTGGAACAAAACTCCTTAAATTATGTTAATATTAGGGCAGTCCAAGTAGTTGTCTTAGGGTCTCCTTGTCCCTGAATTCTTGCACTGCCTTAGCCAGTTCATGTTCTGCTTGTACTTGCGGACAAGTTTTTCCATTGAAAGAGGTAGAAACCAAACCTGAAATTATGAGATCTTGGACTACGTCCTGCCCTCGAGCCACCCTATCTGCGTGTTGAATACAATAGCGAATGATAATGTTTTCAGGATTACTGGGGTTATTAAGATCCAAACTCCTAGTTAGATTTTCAGAAGTATTATTGAAATATTGAAACTCGAGCTGATTTGATAAAAGTCCTGCACTAATCAGGGAGAATACAATAAAAGTAATTGTCATAGCGACTTTAATCTATCCAAGACTTCATTTATTAATAAGGCTTCATGCGTAAGTTTTCTATATTTTTTTAGAATTCGATTTTTGATCGTTCTAAGGTAAATTTTGTCATAATCATATATATTGCCTTTCTTTAAATCATGTATAAATTTTAGTTCCGCCTTGGTGAGCAACCGTCTAATTTCAACAACTGCCATAGTAAATACATTTCTAGGTTTAGGAAAACTAATTGAAAGAAAAGCAAGAAAGTTCCGTCTTCCAACTGTTCGAAATTCTTCAATTTTAGTCTATATCCGCTGATAACTTGCGTGTACATCGACTTACTATTGAGATGTTTCTGCTATGATTGACTCACAATCTGATGATGCTGTATCTCCATCCACTGGATTGATATATGCCGTGTCAAACCCGGGTCCACATACGATTGCATCGGCTGCATAATCCCTGAACGATACAGCACCAAGCGCAAAGGAGGCGAGTAGAGTATCATTACCCTTCCCACCATCTATCTTATCTGCCCCAGAACCCCCCTGTACGACGTCATCACCATCATTACCCTCAAGAGTATCTTTACCAAGGTCACCAACTACGTCATCGTCGCCATTGTCTCCATGTATGATGTCATTACCTCCATTTCCAAATAGGTTGTCTTTTCCATTTTTTCCCAATATTTTATCATCCCCCATTGTACCATAGATTGTATTTGGAAGATTTGTTCCTGTAATATCGGAGGCCAGTACAAAAGTTGGATAAGAGGTAAATACTACAATTATCAATAACAAACAAAGGTAGAAATGTGAAAATATCAATCCTTTGGACGTTCTACTGTCAGGCATCCTGATAGTTTTCAACTCTAATTCACAGGTTTTGATTATAAGGGCTGCTTAGGAATATTATCACGAATAGTTACTGTTCATGTGTAATAGTTTTCATTATTTGTATTCCGGTCAGTTACCAGTACTAACTAAATTCCGCTTTGGTATATTCAGTTATGTTCAGGTTCAGCCAATGAGCACTAAATTTGCAAGAGTTCCTCCATGATCTCTAAACTATTATATCTATGGTATACTGATTTGTGCATCCAACGGTCAAATTTGAGGAATTAATTGGACTATCAGTCTAAAGAAATGACCTTATTATGGCTGGATTGCAATAATTGTTTTTGTTCATCATTTAGGCGCACAAAATCCAGTATATTATAAGCACAAATTATCTTGACATTCAAATTCGATGCCGATGAAAAGATCTCTTTTTCATATAAAATCAAATCCTCAATCCTGTTTAGATGAAAGAAAAGACCCGTATCAGAGATGACCATTACTCCATTCTTACCGAGGCTTTCCGACTGCCTTAATAACATTTTGACCATAATTATGATCCCTACGAAACGATCCAACATGCTATAAAATCCTTTTTTTGAATCCACAATTACAAGTGATCCTTCATTCCTTAACTTTTCTAGGTTGAAATTGTTATTCGTTAAATTGATCAAAGCATGCTTGATAGAATCGTAGTCAGAAACAATAAGGGACTATTTCATTCGAATCAACAAGTGCTGTTCTGCAATATTGCAAGCAGGAGTTTTTTAGTGTATCAATATTCTTATATAAATACAGATCGTGGATCTTCATTTGCAATCCTCTGTTATTTCTATTAGTTGATTATTCAAAACGGTACTCTACTGTTCAATTATTATCTTAACGAGTATAATTTAGTATTTTCCAAGAATCTCATGCTCAAGTTAAATTCATTATTGCCAAGATACTACATTTCTATTCTGGTTTTAATGCTTCATTCTTGTTAGTTTAAATAAATTGGAAGCTAGGCATGCTTCTTAGTATGGCCTTAACCTTAGAGTCGTGTGCATCGCTTAGGAACGGAGTTAAGATTCCTCGTATAGGCCTAGGCGTTTATCAATCTCCTCGGGGAAATATAACCGAGCGTGCTGTTAAGTTTGCTTTAGAGATTGGATATAGGCATATTGATACCGCCTACATATACGGCAACGAGGCTGACGTGGGTAACGGGATCCGACAAAGTGGAGTAAAACGAGACGAAGACCAAGTTTATACCTCAACTATTCAAGCTTGTGAGAAGAGTTTGGAAAAGCTGGGACTGATCTATGTGGATCTTTATCTCATACACTAGCCAGTTCAAGGAATGAGTCTGGAGACATGGGAAGCTATGGTTTGGTTACTCCAAGAAGGTAAGGCACGAGCGATCGGAGTAAGTAATTACGAGCTCCATCATTTGTTAGAGATCCTAGAAAACTCGGAGGTTTCGCCTGCAGTCAATCAAATAGAATTTCATCCATTTCTGTTTCAGAGGGAACTCGAGATTCTGCGAGGAAAACAAGATTATGATAGAAGGTTACAGCCCTTGACTAGAGGGATGAGACTAAGCCATTCGATAATCCTAAAATTTGGGAAAGAAATATGCCAAAACGCCAGCCCAAATTCTAATACGATGGAGCTTACAACATGGCCTTGTTGTGATTCCTAAATCTATACACAATGAGCGAATACTAGAAAACAGCCTAGTCTTCGACTTCAATATTGAATCAGAAGACATAGATTCTACGGACAGTTTTTTTGAGCTAGCCCAAATAGAATCGAAAATCTGGCGCATTATTGGCGTGGTAGGAAACATAGGAAGCTAACTTTTAAATACTGATTGTTGACATGCCACCATTATCGTCTAATATTCCAGAACAGATATAGGTGATATGGTCAAATAATATGTATAGTAAATTAAATGAACAGTGAAAACAGGTCAAAAAAGGACCACCCAAGTTCAGTAGTTCTGAAGAATAAGGCTGCATATGAAAGACATGAGTATTTGAGAGATCCTATTTCATGGAAGTACCAAAAATGTAAATCATGCAGTATAAGGACTCTATATGCCTGTATTACATGCGGATTTTGCTGGAGTTGCCATTGGAAAGTAGAAGAACTGGCCAAAGTAGGTTCAGGACTACTACAATCAACGTTAGACATGATAGACTAAAAATGTAAGTTTTGGTCAGCTTATTTTATTGAATGTCATAGGTATTTTCTGATCAAGACATTAAGAAATTAATTTTTTGAGGCGGCAATATTTCCAATGGATACATCATTTGACAGGCAATCAATCAATGAGCAGATAATTAGCGGGAATAGGAAGAGTTGAATCGGACTCGGAGAGTTATTCGAGATTGTTTTAATTTTGTTTATCGCTAAGTGTTCTTTATTATTAATTTTTATTACGCCGAAACTGAATCATTAGTTAACGTGCAGCATAATATATGAGTGATAAAATTATAGAATTTCTTGAAAAGAGAGGCTTCTTGTTGAAAAAAGAAGATCAAGGGTTTGAAATTAGAATAGGCCGTCGATCTCTTGCGGGCGGATTAAATGAAATCTTCGCGGGGACAGATGAGTTAGAAGCCATTGGCAAACTAGGTCGTATAGTGACGATCTCATGCGGACAAGAAGTTCTAATACTAAGAATTACGAAAGAATAGGTCAGACCTACAGTTGACAAATAAGTTGCTATCGTCATATCGCTTAGTTCGGGTATATCTTTTGGAGGGAACATATAGAACATATGCATTTCAATAGTTCTATTTCCCGTCACGCCAATCACAAATACATCCACTCCAAGCACTAACTTTCAAACTGCATTTGTAGATCATTTCTTTGTAAGCCTTCTTTGGAACTTGTGGAATGTAATCATGTATGTATCCGTAAGGATATTTCGTCATAAGGTTCTCTTTTTGCAATTTGAGAAATACTATCAGCGAATTCGAAGTCTTCGTTTCTATAAACAAGAATTCTCGACCAAGTTTGCCCCTCCATTAAGATAGATTTATTGCTATAATGTAAAACCCAAAAGAAGCAAGTATAATACTAATAGAAAGCAGAGATAGCTGAAAGAATTTAGTCTTTAAAATTGATCTACCTTTGTAAATCATGTATGATGTAGCTCCTAACCAAGCATAATCCATCCAAATATGAAAAGAAAATAAGAATAAAGCCCCTAGAACAATACCGAACAGTGAAACTGAATCAGAAATCAGCTTTAGTCCTACGGTTAGCCACCATGCAATAAAGAACGGATTTAGGCCACTAAATATTATTCCAATAATGAGTGGTTCCCTAAACAAGACCATTCGTTTATTCCATCTGAACAATAAATGAGTATTATTATTCAATCTGTCACTATTATTATCACCTCTACTTCTTGTTCTTATATTTTCAATAATTTGTAATATTGAAAAGAATATTATGGCGATTCCTCCTACCAATCCGATTGTCCGTAAACCTTCATCAGTCAAGATAGATGATGAAAATTTAGATAAACCAAATGCGATCAAGACAATCAACGGAAATTCGACAATAGTGTGACCCAAGGCAATCTTAATGCCTGCGTGGAACCCCTCTTTACTTCCGTAAATAAGATTGGCAAGAAATAATGGGCCGGGAGATAACACTCCCAGTGCAGAAATCAAAATTACCTCAGCTATAAGATCTAATACAGTCATATACTCCCATTATCTACGCGATTCATCCTATCTATCAATTCCTGCCACCCTTGTCAAACCAGTCTAGCCAATTTATTCGATTTTGGTGGTTTTGTTTATTGTGTCCACAACATCAATGAAAAATACCATGGTTAAAATACTCTCATGTACAAATCGAGGTTTATGAGCAAATTCGGGCTTTATTCGGACGAAGGGATGCCTATCACATTTGAGAGCCATTTAGGGGCCTTACGAGATGATATAAAGCAATTATTACTTGAATTGAGAAATTCTGTAAAATCTCTTGGTGAAAATATCATAGAGGAGGTTAGACCTCATAGAATAGTTTATGCCAAGACTTTAACGTTTAGAACCTTTTTGGATGTACAACCGAGATCCGATTCCATAATAATTTCTATAAGAAGAGGTAGAGGTGAACCTGAAATTACCCATACGATCAAAACTGAACAAGAATTGGAAGGTGTTACAAAGCAAATAGCTGATGCTTACAAGTCCATCAAGTGATAATTATTGATAATTTTTTCTCATGATTATATTGAATCTGAGATATTCAATCGCATAACTTAATAAGGAGTCAGCTGGATGAGTATCAAATTGTCTTTTAAATGTGACTTAACATAACCTAGAACCTGTACTAACCCACTCGCATAAGGAAAAACGAGTTATGTAATTTGTTCCCGTACCCAATCTCTAAATTTTGCAATTGCAAAATCCTCAGATTCTTTAATGAACTTAGGATCTTTTAGATTCCATTTATGCTCTGGAATAGCATCAAAAAATTCTTGCATACACAAAATAAACCTAAAGCGTAAATTCCTATAGTTATCATTTAAGCCATAACGAAATAAAATATTGGCTATCTGAGCAAATGCGCTATTGTAATCCCTTTTGAAAGGCACAGTTTGGAGAGCCTTAGCTAATATTGAAGTTATTGAATCCAAATCTTGCTTAATACTACTCATATCCTATAACTTGAATACAGCAATTCTTTGCAAATTATGTAATAAAGTAATTTCGCTCTATAATATGGTAGAACTGAACAACGGTGTCCATAAGCTATAACGGAGCGTATCCTATAAATTGTATTCGATAGGTCGTGTAGAAGACCTCGGCAACGGGACTAGCACAATTTCGTACCTTATATCCTGTAATATTGAGCGAAAGCTCAATCAGGTTTTCGCTAGCTACTTCGGGTTTTCCTATTTTTGCAGTTACCCTGTTGATAGTGTTATATCTCTGGAATGACTATTGTTCGCCTTATCTTTTACCAGTCTTGCTGAGCGTCTACATAATATTTTAAAAGAATCTAACACGTCCATTTCAATTATTCCTGGCAGATGCTCTATATTTGGTACATAGTTGCTTATCATGTATAGATCCTCTATTCTCACTTCTATTTTGATGTCCCTACTTTTCAGATCTTCAGAGTCTGATTTGTTTTTAATTTCGACTGAATTTGCAAATTGTTTTTGCATCTGATCTTCTAGAGGATATTTTCCAGAATGAATAGAGTCTTCGATCATTTTACATAATTCTGATATTTTCATTGACGCCCATAATTGTGGACTTGTGGTACTTTAATTTATAACATCACTATTTTCCTATCAAAATGAAAGATATAATTTTCACAATACATTTCGCTTTATTTTGAAATTTATTTTACTCGATATCATTACAAAATTCAACAAATTCAAGAACCTAATTAAGGCTAGTAACCGGCCTCCATTTACGATCTAGTACAATGCCCTTGATGTACTATTATGGAGCAATGGTGCCAATTGTGCCATTACCGTAAAGCCGTTCAAACCGCGAATAGGAATTTTGAATAAATTGCAAAGTTGCCAAATCGAGCTGCTTGTAAAATCGAGAAATCTTTTCCATTAGCTAGGTAAGAAACAATCGGTTCCTAAGAATATCCCAAACCTAAGGTATAGATAGAGGTTATACACTGAAAGGAACCAATGCCAAATGAATGATCTGAATTATATCCAAAGCCGATCTTATTTTCTTATACTTCTGATACCTCAATGACCAATGACCATAAGATACTAATGGGGGAAATCACATAACTATTTCAGCTTTGGCGAATGAAAATAAAAATGGATCAAACATTGAATATGTTCTTTTAAGTAGGAATGAATTGTGGGAAATTGACTATAATAAAGGATTGGCCATAGATGTAACAGAAGTAATTAGGAAGGAGAGTTTGAAACAAAAACCAATAGAGTACGTTGGTTCAATCGAAGATTATTTAGCCAAGCAAAAAAAGTGTAAAAATTTTCACTTTCATGAATCAGCTTTCGGTTTTGAGAGAGCTCACATCAAAGCTCGTAAATGCTCTTTCGAAAAATAGCTATGGTACCAATTGTTCTGGAGATTTAGGAAATATGGGTGCTCCTTTACAGGATTTACTTAGGAGGATTTATCACAAGGACATTGCCTGGATGGCAAACACTTCTTGAGGCCTTAGATTGTTTGAGACAAAATGGAATAGATTATACATCCATACATATATTGCAAAGATCATGTATACAAGGTGATATGTTTTGCATTCCATAATCTAATTATACCGATAGAATAGTCAAGTTCTAGATGCTTTTATGGCAAGTCCATCCTCTAAAGCAAGCTAGGATAACAATGTTTTTACCATGGACGTCGGCTCATAATTGCTGCTGGGTAATAATGGGAAAAGTCATTCTGATCTTAGGTGCAGGATTCGGAGGCTTGTCAGCGGCCAATTTGCTCAGAAAGCGACTTCCACCAGAGCACAAGATTATAGTCATTGATAAGAAAAATTACTTTATAATGGGACTTGTTAATTTATGGATTCTGAATGGATCTAGGAGTCTACATAATTCCAAGATATCTCTAAATAGGCTAAAAGATAAAGGAATCAAATTTCTAAATGACGAGATCATAAAAATCGATGTTAATCAAAAAACCGTTATAACAAGACTGAATCATGAAATAGACTATGATTATCTGATTATAGCACTAGGTGCTGAATCTGCAGTAGATAGAATAAATCAACTAATGGAAAACGCAAAAGGTATTGGGTTCAATCTATATGAGGCAGATGAAGTTACAAAATTACGACAAGAGTTACTAACATTGAGAAGGGGACGTATAGCAGTTTGTATAACAGATATCCCTTACAAATGTCCTCCAGCTCCATATGAAGCTTCTCTGATTATTAATGACATTTTACTCATGAATGGTACAAGACCGTTTATTGATATCGATGTCTTCTCTCCAACGCCAATAGCCTTACCTGTAGCTGGCCCAAAAATAAGTCAGGATGTAGTCAACCTCCTTAATGCACATAATATCAATTTTCATCCACTTCATAAACTAAAAAGAGTGTTAGAAGAAAAGAAAATGGAGTTTGAAAATGGAAAGATGATAAATTTTGATAAATTGGTCTTCATACCACCTCATAAAATTCCCTCAGTAGTTAAGGCTTCTCCCGGTCTGATTAAGGAAGGACAAAATTGGATCGGAGTAGATAAATTTACACTCAGGACAAATCATGAGGATGTTTATGGAATAGGTGATGTAACAGAAATCAAAGTTAACGAAAATATTACCCTGCCTAAAGCTGGCATATTTGCTGAGGCTGAAGCAAAGATAGTGTCGCTACAAATAATTAATGAAATTATAAAGGTACATGAAGAACAAACTCCAAAATTTGATGGTAGAGGTTTCTGTTTTATGGAAACAGGCCACAGCAAGGCCGGATATATTGATGCAGATTTTTATAATGAAGCAGGGCCCATTACGAGGCTGGAGCCGCCCTCGGAAGAGTCATATGGGAAAAAAGTTGAATTTGAGCAAGCAAGAATGAATGAATGGTTGGGGTAATTTTTCCACCCATTTAAAATTTAGTCAGTTATAAACAGATTTTATTCTGGGTAATAGCATTTCATGTTTCATGTGACTTATTTTTCTACTCCAGTAACTTGAAATTTTGTTTAACTGAGAAATTATTTCCATTCCCAAATTTTAGCTAGGGTGCTCCCATCTTCGCGCGTTTCATACTCATAAACTCCAACAATACCGTTCAGAGAAGCTAACCTTCCTAACGAATTCGTAAAGAAGTATATTGCTCCTCTAAAACTAATTTTTCCTGCAACTATCATTTTTCCAGTTCCTGCACCTTTCCATGTAGCTACCTCAGTACCACCCTTGATCATTAACACTCCATGACCTTCGCCATAAAGCAATCCTGGAGATTTAGCCACACTCCAATATGTTGCCATTTCAACAACTTCACTCCCGTTGTAAGTACCTGAGGCAGAGAATGAAGTTTCTATTTTTGGTCCTTCCGTATTCAAAACCCTCTGCGCTATTATCTTACCTTTGGATTCATAGATTAAATCGCCTAACATATAATCACCCAAAAAGTAGCTTAGTATAAAAATACTCCTATGAATAGATTATTTTAGACGGTATCTGGTTTCACTGGATACTCCAGTATGATGTAACAATATCTGCTTTGATCTTGCCGGTTTAGTCATCTTCTTCTTAGCAATAGTTAGAACAAAAATTAGCTAAGCCGTACAAATTAGCATTAAAATTTAGTTCTTCTCTATAATGGTAATAATTAGAATTGTGTACAAAATAGATAATCGTTATTCCAAGAAGTTTTTTCCAGAAATAGAAATTTCGACAAAAAGGAGTCGTTATACCCTATTAATGGCTATTATTCAGTTTCCGTTCCTCTATTTTACCACTAGAACAGGGCAATGGGCATGAGTCACTACGCCTGAAGCAGTGCTACCTAACAACATTTTCTTAATTCCAGAAATTCCTCTTGTTCCTACGACGATCAGGTCTATATTTTGTTCCTATTGCCTTCGCTACAGATACGCTACCAATGATAACTTCAGTTTGAATCTTGATATTCTTGGATGATGCTTCTTGTTTTATCTCGTCTACATATCTTTGGCCTTGCTCCATTGCCAAGATCACGACTTCCTTAAGCGGCCCCGGAAGACTAGGAGTTACTGCATCTTCTAGGTAACCATATCTTACATCAGGGGAAACAACATACAGGGCAGTTAACCCTGAACCATATTTTTCTGCGAGATTAATCGCATGCTCAGCGGCAATTCTAGAATGATCAGAGCCATCCACCGCAGTCAATATTTTTGCTATTTTCAAATCCTCTAACAATATTATATGAAGGTACAATAAACGCCAACGCTTTAATTTCTTTCTAATCGGAAAGTGTATGGATCTTAATGTATTATTATGCTTAATTCCATCGGACTATTATTCTACTTCCATAATAAAACCACATTGGCACGATAACATTGTCTTTTGACAAACTTTGATCACGTCTTACGCCTATGCAATACACAAGCTACGGTGAAAAGTAGAGTGACAAATCTAAAATATCCGACATAAAATATTCCAGATAGCAATATGAAGTTGATTAAATCAAAGATACTATTTGATGGAATTAGTGAAAGAAAGGACATGTTCATAGGATTTGAGGATGACGAAATAAGGTATGTTGGTAACTGCAAACCCACAGACAGCAGTGAAACAATTCTAGAAGCTGACACTGTTACCCCTGGATTTATTGATTCACATAGTCATATTGGAATGGCAAGGTCGGGTGAACCTAGCCAAGAAGAAGAAGCCAATGAACAAATGAAAACTATTTACCCTTTAGTAAATTCTTTGCATAGTGTTTACATGGATGATCCGTCTTTTACTGAATCAGTCGAAAGTGGAGTACTCTATTCAACAATACTACCCGGAAGTGGAAACGTTTTAGGGGGAAAAGCAGTCCTTGTACGTAATTTTTCTAAGGACATCGGAGAAGCCTTTGTAATGGATGTGGGAATTAAAGCTGCATTGGGATATAATCCCCGCAGTACCACAGAATGGAAAGGGGATAGACCATCCACTCGTATGGGAGCTATAGCCATGCTTCGCGAAAATTTTATTAAAGCAAAGAAAATGCAGACACTTGTTCTAACAGAAAGGAAAGTGATTGACGAAGTAGACCCAATTACAGAAGTATTCATGGATATACTCTCAGGCAAACACAAGATGATGGTTCATGTGCATAAGGAGGATGATGTTATCGTTTTAATTCAATTAGCAAATGAGTTCGGAATAAGAATAGTTGCAAATCATTGCGCTGATGTTTACAGAAGAGAAGTATTTGAAGCGCTAAAGAACGCTTCAATTCCAATAGCTTATGGCCCACTGGATTCATTTCCATACAAAGTTGAGCTAAGGCATGAGAGCTGGAGAAATGTAGAGAAGCTTCTAGAGTCAGGAGCACAGTTCTCGATTATCAGCGACCATCCTGTGATTCTACAAAGAAATATGTTTTATACTTTAAGACATCTATTGAGATATAACTTATCAAAAGCTGATGCAATATCGAAAATTACTAAAGAAGCGGCCGAAATTATTGGAATCCAAAACATAGGCCAGATAAAACCGGGCCATAAAGCATCATTCACTGTTTGGAACGGCGATCCATTTTCATTGTCGAGTTACCCTATCCTAGTTATTGCAGAAGGAAAGATCGCGTATAAAGAATAACGAGTGTTCTAAGCGGTAACAAATACATTAAGATAAGGACTATGAGAAATTGACTTGTAGTATATGTGTAAAACTGCAGTTTTCTTTGGGGAAGAACTTGCCAGATATAGTTTTGGCAAATCTCATCCATTTAATTCGAATAGAATCTTTGCGTTTTGGTCAAAGTTCAAAACACTTAATCTTGATAAAGATGATCAAATTCAAATTAAAAAACCAGAGAATGCTCAGGAAGAAATTTTATTAGAATTTCATTTTAAAAATTATGTCAATCTAGTTAAGAAAGCTTCAATGCATGGAACGGGATATCTAGACCTAGGGGATACGCCTGCATTTAGAGGAGTCTTTGAAGCTTCTTCCGACGTCGTTGGTACGAGTCTGAGAGCACTTGACATAGTAATGGAGAAAACAGATGGAATATTGCACGGATTTAATCCAATTGGAGGACTGCATCATTCAAGAAGAGGATCTGCAGGGGGATTCTGTGTCTTTAATGACATAGGTATTGTAGGAATGATAGCCCGGAAAAAATATGGCATAAATAAAATAGCCTATGTAGACATAGATGCTCACCATGGAGATGGGGTATATTACGAATTCGAAAACGATCCTAATTTCTTTATTGCAGATATACATGAAGATGGTCATTATCTATACCCTGGTACGGGGACCGAATTAGAGATGGGATCAGGCGAGGCTAAAGGTACCAAATTAAATATACCACTGCTGCCTGATTCGACTGATAATGACTTCATTACCGCCTTTAGTAAAGTAGAAGAATTTATTGACAATATTGCAAAACCTGAGCTGATCATTTTTCAGTGCGGAGCCGATGGTATAGATGGTGACCCATTAACTCATCTCAAGTATAGCTCAAAAGCTCATAGATACGCTGCAGACAAGTTACATAGACTTTCACACAAGCACTGTAATGGGAGAATTATTGCGTTAGGCGGCGGGGGATATAACCAGCAGAATATTGCTGATGCTTGGACAGAAGTTGTCATGTCATTTATTAAACATATAGGATAGCCAATTACATTCTATTGAGGGGAGTCGCGTAGGCCTGTTTTCAAATTCGTTAATAAGAAAAAAGCTAAATATCCATTACTAAATTAACCGTATATGATGGTGGAAGGCTTCACAAAAATAACGATTGATTATAACTGATCGTGTGGTATCATGGCGAGTGCGGTAGGTAAGATACAATAAACTGGCTAGTGTAAGCAGCCTATTTGTAATTTCGCAATTCTTGAGGTCTTGGATCATACCCATAAACTTCACTAAATGTCCTCGGTTTTTTATCTTTAAAAATTTCTTTAGCAAAATATTTCATAGAGAATGCGGACATATGTTCCAGGATAGGCTTTAAATCCTTTCCTTTTTCAGTAATATGGTATTCAATCCTAACCGGGGATTCATGGAAAATCTTACGCTCTAGCAATCCGTCCCTTTCCATTTCCTTTAATCTTAATGAAAGTATCTTTGCGTTGATACCCTCGATAGAATCAAGCAACTTATTGAATCTAGTTTGTTTTAAATAAATCATATTTCGCAATATCAATACCGTGAATTTTTTGCCCATGATCTGAAATGTATTATTTATGGGGCAGCGTACCGTATTTTTTTGCATATAAGCAGCGATTTCCTCTTCTAACAACTTCCCGTTAATTCACCTGATAACTATCTTTACTTGCTGCTTAATATAGTTACCTTTTGTTATTTAATTGCATTAGGAGATCACATTATCATACAGGTCCTGGCGCAGTAGGTAATAGTACTCCAATTAGAGATGTAAGAATCCATATGATGATTGCCATAATCAATGAATGAATCCACCCTATCTTGTAGATTGACTTTAACGCTAATAGCCAGGCTATTCCCCCTAGGATAGCTGCAATCAACACGTTCCCGAGCAGGAAATATACAATTGCGTAAATTATTGATCCAATTATAGCTGTAAAAAAGGCAACTTTTAGTCCCCTTTTAGTGCCTACAAATCGAGAAACCAAATATATGACTATTGTAGAAACCAGCAAGCCAATTAGAAACACCAAAACGGAAGAGGCAGAATATAATGCTGACACTGAATTCGCTTATACATAGCTTGTCATAGTATAAGTAGGTAACAGCTATTCTCCTTAACTTAAGATTATATTATTACGGTTAACTTAATGCGAATGAGTTCAGGAAAGTACCCTCAGAATGAAATTGGTCCGTGGGAAATTTCTTTTTAATTCTACTGCTCACCCCCGGTAAGACAAAAGGTAAATAATCTGCAAACCGAACAGATTAAACAGTTTAACCTTTTTAAACAAATTCAATCGCATCTAGGAAGAATTCGGTCAATCTAAACGATTTGTGCTCAGTCATTTATTAAAAACGAAACAGTCCTGCTCTCAGTCTGGTTTATTGCTCTCCTTTAATCGACCTATAACCTCTGCCTGCTTGTGAGATATATCAGGAAATCCGCCATCCAAATAGAAACCATACCTGAATAATGAAATTAACAGTAAGATATGTTGGTTGTTCGTAGTATTTTACTTCGCACGAGAATAATGCATGCCATTGGAGAGAGCTATCCAAAATTGTTGGACTATCGGGGAAACAGATACGATATTTAATAATTGTGATCGCCCCAATATTCCTGAGGTATGCTCATGTTTTACACGTTTCGAGAAAAGTTAACTACCTTATGGAGTGTCTAATCTTGATTAATTGGTTAAAGGAAATAAAATCGAAAGGATTTCTATCTCGCTGCTACTCTTTTTTCTAGCTGGACTTTGCGAAATCGGCGGGGGTTATCTAGTTTGGCTCTGGTTAAGAGAAAGTATGGGTTGGGTATACGGAATCCTAGGTGGTTTTGTCTTGTTTGTCTATGGAATTGTACCTACATTTCAGCCAGGTCACTTCCACAGAACGTATGCAGCATATAGTGGAATTTTCATAGTAATGGCGTTACTATGGGGATGGATTTTTAATGGAATTCCACCAGATTCATTTGACATTATCGGTAGTATTATTGCAGTCATAGGAGTTATAATCATATTTTATGCTCCAAGAAAAGGGGAACAAACAATTTGGTCGAGGTAACTGGACTACCAGCCACTCTGGGACTGTTTATAGTAGCAGCACTAGCAGAGATAGGTGGAGGTTATCTCGTGTGGTTATGGATAAGGAGGCACAAAGGCATTGTCATTGGACTAGTCGGTGCAATCATACTATTTCTTTATGGAATAATTCCAACACTACAGCCAGCTAGTTTTGGAAGGGTATATTCAGCCTATGGGGGAATTTTCATAGCTGTTTCAATTATCTGGGGCTTTGTGATAGACAAGAAAAAACCCGAACGGTACGAGTTGATAGGCTCTACGGTTGCAGTTGTTGGAGCAGCAATAATATTTTATGTTCCTAGATGACAAACACAGCCCTAGAATAACATTTCACAATATTCTCAAACTTGTTTATTAAGTAGGGTACAGCAATATAGCTTCATGCAGATTAAGTGCTCAGACTGTAGATGCATCCCCGATGAATGTGCAAATAGCGCTTCACCCTCAGGATGTCCGAGTTGCGATTTAGAAGAATGTTGCTGCTGGGAGAGAGCTAGTAAGAATTAAAAATGATAGTTTGCTATTTTAGAGTTTGCTGATTCATTGTACAACTCTTTGTTAACTTGTTACTGATTGAATAAAGCGCCCATATTAGGAGCAATACGGATAAAAAGCGCAAAGGTGTCTGATAATTAGACAAAAAGCTCGATGCAGCAACACCTGTTCCCCCGAAAACGGTAACAAGAAAGAATCCTAATGAAGAACAACTGGCGCATGTACTCGAAAGTACACTTACAGTTGAGCCAGAGAAAAAAGAGGTAAGACCTATCTTCAGTTTTGAATGTCTAAACACGTATACATTCATACTGACTACCATTCCCAAGAGAACTGAAGTTATTGTTGCAAGAATGAAACCTATTACCGCATCATCTGGTAGATAAAATATTACAATAGGTGAAAAGAATAGCAATTGGTCAAATATATTAAAGACAATCCAAAATATCGCTGCTGTTACCCCTGCTAACAACAAATAAGACCAATTTAAAAAGACCATTCTGAAGGATAGAATCAGTGAATCTTGCCAAGAAGTTGTTATAGATGTAATTTTTTTGGTTGTCAATTGCCAGTTTAACCCCCAGAAATCTTCTTATCAATAATTGCCTGAAATGATGGGAATGGATATGCGCCCAGTAACACTTCTCGGTCTGAACTATTATTCTTCTGGATTATGAAAGTTGGAGTGCCCTGGAAACCTGATGCAAACGCAAGGTTAGTGTCGTTTTCCACCAATGACTTGTATTTCTGGCTGACTAAACAGGAACCAAATTTTTGAGTATCCATCCCAGGAATTCCTGCAGCGAATTTCTTCAAATTATCTGCACTTGCCCAGCCAGAATTCTCTTCCTCTTGATTATTGTACAATGCCTTATAAAAGTTCCAAAACTTTCCTTGGTCATTTGTGCATTGCGAGGCCATTGCAGCGCTAAATGAATCAGGACCATGAGTCACAAAATGTTTAAAAACCAAATTTGCTTTTCCTGTCTGAAAGTATGTGGAGTTAAGCGAAGGTTCAGTTTGTTTTGCAAACCTTCCGCAGAAGTGACATTGAAAATCTCCGAATTCTATTATTGTAATGGGTGCAATATGATTTCCAAAAACGGGCGAGCCCTGAGCTATTATACTTGGGAGAGCAAACCCTTTGGGCATGACAGAGTTATTTTGTACTTGTGTTAAATTAGGAGGCTGGCCAGCTGGAGAAAAGCCATTTTGCACCAAGGAACTTTCTTCATGCGCTCGTTCTTCATGCGTTTCAGTTCCTGTTTCCGCGGCAGTTACTAGATGATTTGAGTCGAAGCTGTTCAATGAACCAATCTGATTATAAATTAAAGTAGTAAGTATGGTTAGTGCCATAACGGTATAGAAACCCTTCAATCTATTGGACATTCATTGTGGGTTAACAATTTCCGAATATAAGAAGAGTGCAATAACTAAGTTATAATCCAAGTTTAATACAGGGACAAGATATCTTGGACATATATGTCAAATGTACGTACTTCTGGTGACGATGACGAATATTATCCTGCATCCACGATTTTGACTAGTAGGTTTGGTTACACTTCTGCAAAATTAATCCATTCCGTCGAGAAAAACCTCTATGTTGTTCTGGCCGTCATAGTCTCAATTGCTACCCTATCTTTACTGAACACACTAGGGATACTGAATTATCTTCACCCAGAAAATGTAGATTATTTTGTTGACCTCACGCTATCTGTTGTGTTGATAATCGTTGTAGTTCCATTGGTTTTCTTGATTCTAAAATCTAGAAAGGTGCTGGATAAGTGGAACGATATGTTTGAGAAAAATACAATCTCAACATCTATGAATATTACCATGAAGGATAGAACTGAGGAAGCAGCTCTTAAAGCGCTTTCTTATGCAGTGGGAGAATTCGCCGAACCACTCCAAGCGTATATCGAGTCTAAAAAATCTGATTTGTCAGAATTTTTGGACGTGAAGGTGAATGACGATATAAAATTTAATGTTCTTCTAAGCTCAAATCATATGTTAAATGATGGTAGCACAATTTCAAATAATCTCAAGCAAATTCTACAAGGATACGGGTCTATTGTAATCAAAATAGTTGACGGTGTTATAGATAAAACTACGGTCGAGTCATTTGTCAATTCTCTATCTACATATGCATCTTTGACCAAAACTGGGATTGGATTAAGTCTGATAATAGGCGAAGAGATAAGAAGAGATGGTCAGGAATTTGCGAATAAAACATCTTACCTCAAAAGGCGAAAGATACAAAACGTAGTACTATTATCAAAGCCTTCAATTCCTAGCATTAAAGAATAAATCTAGCCATCTACATAGCTGAAATTAATTTTTAGCTTAAATGCGTCATGTTTTCAAAGAGGAAGCGACTTTCATCAGAATATACAATGTTATCAATTCTGGAATATCTCTACAATAATTCACAACAGGCGCCTGTAAGCAAATTCAATATTATCACACGCACTCCCGGAATAAAATGTCAAAGACCGGACAGGGTAAACCATATGATTGATTCCCCCCAAAGTAACGACTACATAACGGCCATAAAGGCTTCAAACGCTACATACTATAAAATAACTGAAAAAGGAATATCAGAATATACAAAATGGATAAAGAACTTCCTCGAATTTGCAAGAGCAGCTAAACCTGGCCCACTCATATAATTGACCTCTGGTGTAGGATTTATGAATCTGAATTTTGAATTATATGCTATGCGTTATACGGTTTATGTCAAATTCCATGGGAGGGGTAATATTCAAGTCAATGGCAAAGAATGGATTAGAACTATAGAAGCGTCTGTAAATACTATACCCTTTCAGAGAACGAATGAAGATAAGTGGTACTCTACTTTTAGGGTTGATTTATCATTACAAAAACAATATCACAATGACTTGACGCTAAAGGGTGGAGATCGTTTTCCATTATGGGCTGATTATATCGGCAATGCTGCTATGTTTACAGGCATCTGTTTTATCGCTGCATTCTTGGTTTGGATACCGTTCTCTTTAATATATGAACGAGTAAAAAGAAAGTTAAGAGGTTAAATTTCTAGAGCAATTTTTGGCGGGAACGACGATAATTTATTGTTCAGAATACATTAAAACTTGAACAAACTGACTTAATTGCCAATCCCCATCGTCCGCAGATAGACAGTATCTAAATAAATTCGAGAGAAGAAAGCATTTTTCGAACAGATTAAACAGTTTAACCTTTATAAACAGAGAGAAGAGTTCGAAATTCTACCGCTAGCGACTAAGTCTTAGTATAGATCAGAAGCCCATTCTTTGTCAATACTGACTGCTATTAGTTCTTGTCTTTTCCTTCGAATATTAAGTCTAAGGCCAGGCCTGCGTTTCTTGTGTGCTAACTCTACATATTCTATAACATCTATGGCACAACATTTTTTCAAACCATTGGTAGAGTGATTGTGTTTCTTCTTCGCAGAGATCACAATACATCTCGGTTTTCAAGTTAATTCATCCAATATTATACGACTACGTATGATTTAAGGAAATTGTAAGGATACCACAATTATGAAATTCATCAGCAGCAGACATTGAACAAACTTAAACATCACATTTTAGCCTAATCTCCGATAGAACCTAAAATTAATACACATGGCTAGAAAATAGAAAAAATATTTCAGGTGATCTAACGGTATATACGCTAATTTAATGGTCGACATGTATGTCCTTGTAAATTGTGATCTAAGGACGTACTAAAGAAATTGCCTCTGAACTACAAAATATCGATTATGTACAAGAGATTCATATACTTAGTGGCCTTTATGACATAATAGTAAAGTTAACAGGGCCATCAACCAAAGATCTCGAATACGTTTATTTCAAAATTAGGCATATTGACAGGATTAAATCAACATTGACCTTGGTAGTATAAGCTAAATATGGTTTCTAGATTAAATAGTCTAACCTTCACAAACCTAAGAAAGTACTACAAACTTAACGTAGTAATGATTTTATTTCTTGGTATAGATCATAAGCCCATTTTTATCGTCAAACCTGGCTTCTAGTGTGTCTATTTCCCTAGACTAAAGTACATGTCCATTTGAAACCTTTGTTATTCGCTTTGTTATTTGCTCTGGAAGTACATAAAACCCTTAACTATTAAGTTAGACAAGGATTTCTCATGTCAGCAGACCGACTGACAGCGGCTATGAATGGGATCATTGTAGGTAGGGTTGTCTCCATGTGCAGATATCCTGTGAAGTCAATGCTGGGAGAGGAACTCAATTCCTCACACGTAACAGGACGCGGACTAATAGGTGATCGTGCCTACGCTCTAGTTGACAAGGAAACCGGCAAGGTGGCCAGTGCCAAAAACCCAAGGAAATGGGGAAGCCTGTTCGACTTTCGTGCTGCTTTTATTGATACACCACAAATAATTGGCGATATTCCACGTGTCCGAATTACTTTCCCAGATGGCACACAGATTTTCTCCGATCAGAATGATGTTGGCGATGCTTTATCAAAGGTTCTTGGGCGAGATGTTAAGATCATGGCGGCTAATCTAGAGATCCCCAGTTATGAAGAATACTGGCCCGATATAGAGGGACTGGCACAAAGAGAAAAGGTTACCGACGAAGCCATGCCAGCACAAACTTTTTTCGATATTGCTGTAATCCATACCTTGACAACTTCGTCTATCAACCGTTTGCGAGAACTCTATCCAGAAGGGCGTTTCGAGGTCCGACGATTCAGACCAAATATTGTGATAGAGTCCGAGCCAGGTGAGAAAGACTTTGTCGAGAATTCATGGGTTGGCAAGAATATAAAAATTGGTGATGTCTTGCTCAAGATCACTGGACGTTGCACCAGGTGTGTAATGACGACTTTATCGCAAGGAGACCTTCCAACAGATTTGGGGATCTTACGCACAGTCGCCAAATACAACCAGGTGACTGTTGGAGTCTACGCTTCGGTCCTTGAGGAAGGAACAATTCGTCGTGGAGACATAGTCCGACTCGAAGGCTAAAAGTTAATCCTGCATACTTTTTGATAATTTGTCCAACTTTTTCCTTGTTCGATCTTCTTCAACTTTGGTAGGATACACTAAAAATGATTTCTAATAATCGCAGGCAATGTTGTAATCATTTTCAATTTTTGGTGTAAATCAAAAGGCCATTCTTGTCATCAACCTTTGCTTCTAATGTATCACCTTTTTTCAATTTCAGAGTCTTCCTTAATTTCTTAGGTATTACTACAGCCATTGTATCGGAATTGCCTTTAGATTGATAGATTTTAACAAAGACGGTTCTTGGCATCCTATTCTACCCTCTCTACGTATGTCTAGACTAAGGCTGCATAAAAAGATTATTTAGATGAAAGTCGAGACTATACGGTGAGTTGATAGTTAATTTGGTGGTAGGACATCGATTTAAAGAACCAAAGGAGATCAAATGAAATGAGCGAAGGATTCAAAGAGTCTTTCCAAGCGATGAAGAGAGAATTGTCAAATAAGAGAAAACTTCCCAAGGATTTACAGGAAAAGATCGGCAAAGAATCAGGCTCGCTAGAAACGAACTATATCATCCAATGTATGAAATTACTTCAAGACGTCTTTCTTTACCTAGAAAGTATGGTTGCAATATTTGATATTTTTCAAAAACGGGATCAAGCATTGCAAGAAATATTCAAACTATTATTAGAGAATCAAACTGATCCTTCTTTAAAGCAACAGATCGATGATATTTTGAAGAAGTACGACAGGCCTTTTTCAGATCTTTAAACCAATCACTAACTTGTTTTCTGAAGGGCATTAACTAATCTATCGCACGTAGTCTTACTCTGCATTTGGTTTCTTTGGACAGTAACTCAGTTATCTGTTTTTCTTTTCCGTTGATTTGCATTCGTTTAGAAAAATCATTTCTAACGGAAAATCAGAGTATTTGGGACTACTCTAAAGGAATGAACGATTCGAAAGAAAAAGAGATATTATCTATTTTACCGTTGACTTTGTGATATAGATCTTCTGAAGTTCATCAGACTGCGAGTATATGACAAAATTATACTTGTCCTTCTTTATTTTGGTCGATATTTCCCGTTTCCTTAGTGTCAATAACTTCCTTCCTAAGTAGATATATCAATCCCACTGAATGGTCGAAGGACCGGGAAATAAGTCGTCAATTCCGACAAATGAATTACCACGAATTTCACCTTCAGGGAAGTCCTTCGTATGAACACTAACGTATATCGATCCATTTACCATCAACTTATAAAAATCCGATAAAAATTTACCTTTTAACTGACCTTGAAGATCTTCCTTAGTTGCACCACCAACAGAAAGTGTTCCTGTGGTCTTCCCCTTCGGAGTTACATGAACTATTTTAATATCATCAAATTTAAGTTCTTTTTCGGATTTCATCAAATCTAGTACTACACTTCCATTTTGATTCTTGTCACCCTTGTAAAGGTAAATACCAGTTACATTTCCAATATTTTCAGCATTAACAGTAAATACAAACCTGGTCAAATCGTCTTGGAATTTCAGACCAAGGTATCCACGAGCATCTGTATCGACAGGCGGTATTTGTTGATCTCCGGTAAGAACACTCCAATAGCGGTCTATCTGATTAGCAGCATTCACTTTTGAATGAGAATACATTAATTGAGACAATGGAACAATCGACCAAATAATTAATAGACATGGTAAAGTGAGGATAAGGGTTTTATTATTCGCTTTCATCTACGGTATAACCATCTACTTACTGCCAGCCATTATATCAGCACTACCTTTTAACTGATAGATTTTAACAAAGACGGTTCTCGGCATCCTACATTACCTTTATCTACGCATATACTATGGCTGCTTAAGATATAAGCCAATGTGAATAAATTACTTACACCATTTGGAAGAGATTAGATGTAAGATTGTTGCAAAGCCTGAAAGAAGTACCAA
>WNGA01003416.1_pt1 | contig 23804 bp, 18 predicted proteins | sample 5400061 | NCBI WGS metagenome assembly WNGA01 (sample SAMN13153366, study PRJNA577476) | soil metagenome | isolation source: 100 cm soil or saprolite under grassland replicate 2 | place: USA:California | collected 2016-06-15
CCCGTCTCGTGGAGGCCGGCGTCGACGTCCGCTACGTCGCCTTCTCGATCGCTACGAAGTCGCTGCCGGAGGGATTCGCGCCGGACGCGCTCGCCCAGGAGGTGCGGGAGGCGACCGCTGAGATCGGCATCCCCGAGGACAACCTGACCGTGCACGACTTCGAAGTCCGCACCTTCCCGGAGCACCGCCAGAAGATCCTCGAGCTGCTGATCGCGCTGTGGGAGGAGCTGGAGCCGGACGCCGTCCTGCAGCCGAGCCTCCACGATGTCCATCAGGACCACCAGGTCGTCGCCGCAGAAGGGCTGCGCGCTTTCAAGCGGGCGACGATCCTCGGCTACGAGATTCCCTGGAACAACTACGACTTCTCCTATCAGGCGTACGTCTCGCTGGAGCGCTCACATCTGGAGCGGAAGATCGCCGCGCTGTCGAAGTACGCGTCCCAGCAGCACCGCCGGTACTCGGACCCGGAGTACATCTGGAACGTCGCCCGCACGCACGGCATCAACGTGAACCGCGAGTTCGCGGAGGTCTTCCAGGTGTACCGCGCGGTGCTCTAGCGGGGCTTGTTCGCACATTTGGTGACGAATTACCTGCGACGAAAAGTCCTGCGTATGAGTACCTTTGGCGAACCTGACCGGATGTAGGCGGTCCGGTGACGAATTCCTGACCGGTTCGCGCCCCTCGCAAAGATGCCCACGGGATCTCGGCTGATATCGGCCTATCTGAGAAATCGCTGCTCTACGGCGAGAACACCACCTTAGAAGGACCGACAGTCTCGGCTGATCTCGCTGGGTGTTGTTGCCAGCGTCGCCCGACATGGCCGCAGCCGCGCGCTCGTTCAGCGCGCCCCCTCTCTTTGCCATCCACTGAGCAAGGGTCTAGCCTTGAGGCGTGCTCGTTTGTGCGAGCTGTGGGAGAGAGTCAGAGGGCGACTTCCCCTTCTGTCCTCACTGCGGCGCGGAGCTGACCAAGCCTGCAGCGTCGCGGGAGCAGCGCAAGACCGTCACCGTCCTCTTCTGCGACGTGACCGGCTCGACCGCGCTCGGCGAGTCGACCGACCCGGAGGCGCTGCGCGCCCTGCTTGCCCGCTACTTCGAGCGGATGAAGGGGATCGTCGAGCGCCACGGTGGAACGGTCGAGAAGTTCATCGGCGACGCAGTGATGGCCGTGTTCGGCGTCCCCGTCGTGCACGAGGACGATGCGCTCCGCGCCTGCCGCGCCGCAATCGAGATGCGAGACGCCCTGCCCGAGCTCGGCGTCCAGGCCCGGATCGGCGTCAACACCGGTGAGGTCGTGACCGGAACCGAGGAGCGCCTGGCGACCGGAGATGCCGTCAATGTGGCCGCGCGGCTGGAGCAGGTCGCCCAGCCGGGAGAAGTCCTGCTCGGCGAGGCGACGCTTCAGCTCGTCCGCGATGCCGCCGAGACCGAATCCGTTGAGCCGCTCGACCTGAAGGGAAAGGCAGAGCCCGTTCCAGCACACAGGCTCGTCACAGTCCACGAAGCGCCGGAGCGCCGTCACGAGATGCCCTTCGTCGGCAGGTCAGGCGAGCTGGAGAGCTTGCAGACAGCCTGGAAACGCGCTCTCGAAGCGCGACGGTGCGAGCTCGTGACCGTCGTCGGGGATGCCGGTGTGGGCAAGTCCCGCCTCGCGGCTGAGTTCCTTGCCTCGGTCGAGGCCCAGATCGTCGGCGGCCGCTGCCTGCCCTACGGCGAGGGGATCACCTACTGGCCGGTGGTGGAGGTGCTGAAGCAGCTGGACGCGCTGCCGTCCGATCCGGCCGCAGCGGCCTCGCTCCGCTCCCTGCTCGGCGAGAGTGAGGAGGGAACCTCGGCCGAAGAGATCGCCTGGGCTTTCCGCAAGCTACTGCAAGAGCGCTCGCCGCTGGTGTGCGTCTTCGACGACATCCAGTGGGGCGAGGAGACGTTCCTCGACCTGGTCGAGGGGGTCGCCCTGCTCTCCGCGCACGCGCCCATCCTGCTGCTGTGCATGGCCCGCCCAGATCTGAGCGAGCGCAGGCCCGCATGGCCAGTGGCGCTCCGGCTCGAGCCGCTCGACGAGGACGCTGTGGACTCGCTGCTCCCCGAGACGGTTCCGGCGGCAGAGCGCGAGCAGATCGCCCGTGCGGCCGGGGGCAACCCGCTGTTCATCACCGAGATGCTGGCGATGGCCCGGGAGTCCGACGGCGGAGTCACCGTTCCGCCCAGCCTGCGAGCGCTGCTGGCCTCTCGCCTCGACCAGCTCGAACGCACGGAGCGCTCCGTCTTGGAGCGTGGCGCCGTCGAAGGAGAGGTCTTCCACCGCGGCTCGGTCCGGGCTCTCGCTCCCGAGGACCACCACGTCACCCAGCGCCTCACGGCTCTCGTGCGCAAGGAGCTGATCCGTCCCGACAAGCCGCGGCTCCCGGCCGAGGACGCCTTCCGCTTCCGCCACCTGCTGATCCGGGACGCCGCCTACGACGCTCTCCCCAAGGCGACCAGAGCCAAGCTGCACGAGCGCTTCGCCGACTGGCTGGAAGATCGCGGACGAGACTTGGTAGAGCTGGACGAGCTCGTCGGTTACCACCTGGAGCAAGCCGCCCGCTACAAGGCTGAACTTGGCCACTCCGACCCGAAGCTGGCTGAGCGGGCGGGGGAGCGTCTCGCGAGCGCCGGCCGGCGCGCGCTCTGGCGCGGTGACCGTCGCGCGGCCAGACCTCTGCTCGAACGAGCGCTCGAGCTGACCCGGCCACTCAGGTTCGACGTCCATCTGGAGGTCGACCTGGCAGTTGTTCTCGAGGAAACAAATCCGCAGAGGGCCGCGGATCTCGCCGACGCGGCCGCCGAGCGAGCAGGAGCGATAGGCGACCGACCCACCGGGGCCCTCGCTCGCGTCGTCGCTGCCCAGGCGCGCATGTACATGGGGGACGACCCAGCCGAACTCGAGGCCATGGCGCAGGACGCGTTGCCGTTGCTCGAGCAAGCCGAGGATCATGCCGGCCTCGTTGATTACTGGTTGGCGCTAGGGAGAGTCGCGAACTTCCGTGGCCGAATGGAGGAGGCCGCGCTCGCGTCTGAGCAAGCGATCCGGCGCGCTCGTCTCGCCGGGCAGGCACGGACTGACCTCCTCCCTGGGTTCGTGGTTGGCCCGCGGCCCGCGGACGAGGCGCTGCGAGCGCTCGACAGGGTGTTGCCTGAGAACCGGCACCCAGACCTACTGCTGGAGCGGGCCTCTCTACTGGCCATGCTCGGACGGTTCGACGAGGCATGGCCGCTTGCGCGCGAGGGCCGCGAACGGATGCGCGAGCTCACCGGCGACGAGCGCGGCGACTGGTACCTGGCGCAGATCGCGACCCTCACAGGCGACCATGAGTCGGCCGCTCGCTACCTGCGCCGGTGGTGCGCGTTCCTCGACGCCGGCGGCCACCGCGCACGACTCTCATCGTTCGCGCCGAAGCGTGGCCGCGAGCTGTGCGCGCTCGGGCGCTACGACGAAGCCGAGGCCTTGGCACGCCTTGGCCGGGAACTCGGCGACACGGGGGACGTGCTGACCCAGATGCTCTGGCGGCAAGTACAGGCGCGGGTGGACGCCTCGCGCGGTGAGCACGGCACAGCGCAAAGGCTGGCCCGCGAGGCGGTGACGTTGGTCGAGAAGACGGATTGGCTTAGCTGGCAAGGCGACGCCCTCTGCGACCTCGCCGAGGTGCTGGCAGCCGCCGGTCGCACCGACGAGGCCGCAGCGGCCCTCGAAGAGGCGCTCGACCGCTACGAGCGCAAGAAGAACCTGGCGATGATCGCGCAGGTGCGCCCGCGCCTGAAGGAGCTGCGTGCCAGCGTGACGTAGCGACTCCGACTCCTGAAGGTCAGCGCCCGAGACGCGTACGACGCCGAATGCCGAGCCGCTTCTGCAGCGCGCGGTCGTATTCGCCGTCGCGGATCGCGCCCCAGACGAACAGCAGCGCGACGATCGCCAGCGGTAGACCAAGGAGGATGATGAGGACTGCCGCTTCGAGCGCGCTCATGCCGAAAGCTTAGGGGCCTGCCTTCCGGCTGTGGATCGATGATCCCGACGGTCCACCTCGGGGACCGGGACGAGCCCACGCAGCTGCACGAGCAGGTCGCGGGCGAGATCCGGCGGGCGATCGCCGACGGCGAGGCGAAGGTCGGCGAGCGGCTGCCGCCGGCGCGTGACCTTGCAGCCGTGCTCGGCGTCAACACGAACACGGTGTTACGCGCGCTGCGAGAGCTGCGCGACGAGGGACTCCTTGAGTTCCGCCGCGGCCGCGGCATCACCGTAGCCGGCTCGCCCCAGCACGGCGCCGTCGTCGCACAAGCCAAGGAGTTCGTCCGCTTCGCCCCCCGCCACGGCTACCGACTGGAGGAGCTAGTCCGGCTCATCGAAGACGTCGGCTGATGCTCCGCGAGGCCGAGCGCCGCTGGGGCGAGCGCGCGCGTACCTGATCGAGCGCCTCCGGAGCGACAGCCCCACCGTTGCGGCCGACCCTGCGTTCCAGGAGTGGTTCGTCCGCTACATGCGGCGCAGCGCCAGCCCCGGCGCGGCGGCCGCCTTCCTGCGGATGGAGATGCAGGGCGACGTCCGCGACGTGCTGACATCCGTGAGCGCTCCGACGCTCATCGGGCACGGCCCCGCCCAGCGCGACGAGGCCCGCTACGTCGCCGGCGCGATCACGGGGGCCGAGATCGTCGAGATCGCGGGGCTCGGCGACATCTTCAGCTGGGCGACCCTCGGCCGCGAGCGACGTCCTCCTCGAGCAGACGAAGCGCTTTCTCGAACGGATCGGCACGCCTCCCGCTCCGGATTGGGTACTCGCGACGGTGCTCTTCACCGACATCGTCGGCTCGACGGAGAAGGCCGCGGAGTTGGGCGACCGGCACTGGCACGAGCTCCTCGCCCGCCACGAAGCGCTCGTCCGGGGGAGCTCGGACGCTTCGGTAGCCGCGAGATCAAGACGATGGGCGACGGCTTCCTGGCCATCTTCGACGGCCCCGCCCGCGCCATTCGGTCTGCCGTGGCCCTTGGCGACAGCACCCAGCAGCTCGGGATCTCGGTACGGCAGGGCCTTCACACGGGCGAGTGCGAGCTCGCCGCGAGCAGCCTGACGGACGCGAAAGTCGGGTAGGCGTAGCGCTGGTCGAATCCGAGGGGTCAGTCGCGCCCGCCTGCGGGGTCGGGATCGGGATCGGACTTGCGGGTCGGACCCCCTGGTCGGCCCTGCTAGGGCTACAGCCCTGACCACCGCGCCTCTCTCGCTCCGTCGCCAGCCCAGGCAGGCCTCAGGGTGGACGGCGTCTCGCTCTTCGCGCTCCGCCCATTCCCGAAGCTCGGAGGCTGCTCGCACCTCACCCCCGGCAGCTTTGCGCCGGAGCACGCGCACGATCTCGGCGTCGGTCGGGTCGGACTTGCCCGTCTCCTGGGCGGCGACCAGCAAGGCAGGCGGCAGCTCCTGCGACACTCGGATTTGCGCTTTTCTGAGATCTGCCGCGGGCCGGTCCATCGCGACACCGCTCATCGCGAGCGGCGGTCCTACATCTGCGAGCGGTGTTTGTCTGAAGGAAAGACCCCGCCTGGCGCGGCCAACTAGGCTCTGCGCGTGTCCGTCCTCGCCGATCCTCTCGCGGTTCCGGTCGCACCCCCGTGCCGAGTGGAAAGACACGGGCGTCCGGCTGCATTCACTCACGCGAGAGTGAGATCCTAGATGGATGGCGGGCCGATACCAGAACGTTTTCGTCTACTACCGCGAGCCTTCGGCGGCAGGTCGGAAGACCGAACGCGCCCAACTCGAGAACAACACCACCAAGGCTCTCGCGAATCTTCTCGAGCACTGCGATCCGGCTTTGACCTCCTCATTCCTGTATGAGGTCTTGTGCGAGAAGGTAAAGGCACGCCGCTACGACTACTCACTTCAGACGGGGCCTGAGGGGCCCAAAGCACGGCGCCGCTTTCTGGTCGGAATCTCTCGCGAAGGAAGCGAGCCAAGTGGCACCAGCACGAGCGGAGCAGGTGCGGGAGGTCGTGTTGATGCGGTGATCTACGCACCCGGCGAGCTGCTCGTGGCTGTCGAAGTCAAAACGGGGGGGGCACGTCTCGATCCGTCTCAGCTTGAGCGCCACCGAAAGCGCTGGAGCGTACCATCAAGCAACACCCGGATAGCCCGATGGCCAGACATACATGCATGGGCGCGAGGGGAAGGCGAACGCCGAAAGAGGCAGCCGGATCGATTCTTGCTTGAGCAGTTTGTCGACTACCTCGAGCGGGAGGGCCTGGGCTTCGGAGGCTTCCGGAAGGAGGATTTCGAAGCTCTCCGCGGCAGAGACGAAGCAGCCCGAGCTGCTGCCAAGTCACGTGTGGAAGGAATGTGGGAGGCCGTGCAGGCCGAGCTGGACCGTCCGGACCAGCTCCGGCTTGGCACCATCAAGCCCATCGCGTTGCGGCGAGGGGAGCACCGCTCCGCTTGTCAGACCAACTGGAAGGAGGGGCGGGTAAACCTCACCCTCGAACTCGCCACCGAGGAGGCTGAGCAACTCGAGCTTGAGGCCGTCGCGTGGCCCAAGCCGCAAGCTCAAGCGTTCGTCGCGTGGTTGCGGAACACAGCGAGCCACGATTTCCTCCGGCGACTCCCGGCGTACAGAATCGTCCTATATGCCCGCATCGCTGGCAAGACTCGAAGTGGAGGTCGCACATGGCGGCATGAAACATATGAGCAGCGGCACTCCATCCAGGCGCCAGAGTTCACGGAGGCCTGGCTGAACAGGCGACTCTGGCGCTTCGGACATCAAGAGTGGGAGCTTCCGGCGTTTCACCTTCGTCGTACGTGGCCGGCGACGGATGTCCTTGCCCGGGGCGCAGCCCTCGCTCCCGACGTTGCGAGAGAGGTGCGGCGTCTCTTTCCTGTTCTCGACTCTGTGAACTCGACGCTCGGCAAGCCGAAAGGAGAGCGCGCTCGGTGATGGGTATCAATTCCGAAAGTCCTGGCGTGCTCCAGCCGGAACCTCGGACTTCACCAACTTGGCGGATGGGTTGTCTACGCCAGCCCCCTAGAGGCAATCGAGCGAGCATGTCGAGAAACCTGACGCCTCAGGACTTCGACTGGACGAGCTGTCGAACGTGCGCCTCAGGAACCTCGCCCGGCGTGTACCGGCTCGACCACGACCACGGCAGGCACGACGACCGGGCGATCGCGCTCGCGCTCGGCGCGGAGCATCTGCTTGGGCGCCCGAAGCGAAGTTGGGGACCCGTCGAGTCGGGGACTGGATCTAGCGATACCGTCTTAGCCGCACGGAACAACTGATCCCGGGCTTGCCCGGGGTTGTTCTTTGGAGCCAACATGTCAACTACTAGCCGGGACCGACGAGAAGTCGACGCGCCCCATCGGTGAAAGGGGCCTGCCTGAGCTCGCCAAAAGCGCCAATAAAGAGGACTTACGAGGACTCACCCCGTGGAACTGTCACGCCGGAGGTCGCGGGTTCGAGTCCCGTCGATCCCGCTCTTTACACCGCTCTGGCTCTCCTTCTTGCGTCTGCGCCACTAGAACAACGATCTGACGGCATCCTTTGCCGGAGGCAACGTTGACAATCATCGGATGATCCCCGAGATCCGCTATGCGAAGAAAGACGGCGTTCACATCGCCTACCAGGTTGTCGGCGAGGCGGATATCGACCTTCTGCTGCCGACGTGGTTCAGCCATCTGGAGGCACGGTGGGAGATACCCGGGTTCGCGCACTACCTCCGCCGCCTGTCCTCGTTCAGCCGGCTGATCTCGTTCGACAAGCACGGGATCGGGCTCTCCGACCCTGTACCGCTCGACCGGCTCCCACCTCTGGAGGAGTGGATGGACGACGTGCGAGCGGTGCTGGACGCGATGGACTGCGACCGCGCTGCGGTGATGGGCGCGACCGAAGGCTCGTTGATGGCGGCGCTGTTCGCGGCGACGTATCCCGATCGGGTCACTGCGCTCGTACTCGCGAACCCAGTTGCCCGTCCCAGCTGGGCACCCGACAACCCCTGGGCTCCACCTCAGGAAGCAGTCAAGGGCCTGATCGAACTGATCCAGGCGACTTGGGGCACCGGCGACGTCTTCGCGGCCCTCAACCCGAGCGTCGCCGACGACCCGAGCGCGCTCCAAGCCTGGGGACGGTTCCTGCGGCTGTCGGCGAGCCCGGCTGTGTCAGCCGCGGTCGTAAGGATGATTTTCGAGCTCGACATACGCGAGATCCTCCCCACGATCGGCGCGCCGACGCTTGTGGTCCAGCGCAGCGGCAATCCTCTCTTCCCGGCTGAAGCCGGTCGCGATGTCGCCCGCCGCATTCCGGGCGCGAAGTACGTCGAGGTTCCAGGCGAGGACTACGGTTTCGCCGTCGGCGACGTCGACGTGGTGATCGACGAGGTCGAAGAGTTCTTGACAGGCACCCGCCATCGTCTCGCCGGCCAGAGGGTCCTCAGCACCATCCTCTTCACCGATATCGTCGCTTCCACCGCAAAGGCCGTGGAGCTCGGCGATGAGCGCTGGCTCGAACTAGTCGAGGCACATGAAGCGTTTGCCACGCGGGAGGTCGTGAAGTTCGGCGGGGCGGTCGTGGACTTCGCCGGAGACGGATTGCTCGCCACGTTCGACGGTCCAGCGCGCGCCGTCCGGTGTGCCTTCGCTTTGCGCCGCCAGGTGCAGAACCTGGGTCTCGAGATGCGCGCTGCGCTTCACACTGGCGAAATCGAGCGCCGCGGCGATGACGTGGCCGGGATCGGCGTCCACATCGCGTCCCGCATCGTTTCCCTCGCCGGGCCGGGCGAGGTACTGGTGTCCCGGACCGTGAGAGATCTCGTGGCTGGTTCTGGCCTGGACTTCGTCGACCGTGGAACCCACGCGTTGAAAGGCGTCCCCGAGGAGTGGCAAGTCCTCGCTGCCTATGAAGGACGCGTGAGCCCCGCCGGGTATGAGACGAGCGGCCGAGGCCGGTAGAGCGCGAGGCTCCCTACTTCACAGACGAGGAGCTTCACGTCTTGTTCCTGAGCGACAACAACATCCGCCGCCGTATCCTCACCCGGCGATCGAGGGCCGGAATCCCGCGCGAGGGTTCCGACCGGCGACCTTCGGACTTTCCGTAGCTTCCGGCACCAGCTTGCCATCCGGCTGCAGTGCGAGCGCGTTGGCTCCGTCGTCGCTACGCGCGCCGATCGAGGTCGTAACCTTGCCGTCCCCGCTGAAGCTCGTGTCGAGCGAGCCCTTTGGCTTGTAGCGGGCGAGCGCGAATTTGGAGTCCGTGCGGGAGGAAGAGCCGCCGACCGCGACGATCTTGGCGTCCGGCTGGAGCGCGACCGCGCTCGCGCCGTCGTTGCGGAAGCGGAAGTCGGTCGTGACGACCCCGCCCGTGCCGAAGCTGGGATCGAGTGAGCCGGGCCCTAGCCTCGCCTCAGCAGGACCGACGGTGAACGCCACGAGGCCCGCGAGCAGCGCAAGCATCCAAAACGCTCGCCCTGACGCCTTAGTCCCTTCAAAGTCCTCTCCTGGCTTTCGTGCCTCTAATGACGGTCCTTCGCCCATCGCTTTCACCGGTGCGCGAAGCGAACCGCTTCCGTACTTTGTACGGGCTGCTCAGCGAACCCTCGCGAGTACCTTCGCCATCGGCATGAAGACGACCTGTCCGGTCGTCTCGAACGGCGGTCTTATGTGGAAAGTGTCGAAGGCGTAGACGACGCCCGGCGCCTCGATCTCGACCCCGGCCACGAGCCTACGCCTCTTCTTCGTGTCCCGGCCGATCCTCCTCAGCACCACGTCCCTTCCCGACGACAACCTGACCGCGTGGACGCTGTGCCAGGTTGAGTACACGGCGACGCCCTTGTGAACGTCGAGGTCGGGGTCCACCCGACGGCGCGGTCCCCACCGGCCCTTCACGGGCCACGTGTGCAGGAGCGAGCCCGTGCTCGTGCGGTAGACCTCGAGCGTGTTCGCCTTCGTGAGGACGACCAGGGACTTCTTGCTCAGGCCGACCGCTCTCGGCATGCTCGGGGTGATTCTGCGCAGAAGATCGCCGTTTTGGGAGTACAGCGCGACGATCCCGCCCGAGCGCAGCACCGCGATGCGACCGGAATCCGCAACCACCGCCACCCTCGTGTCAGGGCCGGAGGCGATCGTCCTCAGCCCCCTCCCCGCGATCCGCCTGAGACTCGCGCTCGTGACGTGGCCGTTTGCGGCCGTCGTCCAGCGGTTCACCGCCAGCACCGAGTCGCTGCCGACGAGACCCCTGATCCAGCCCCCTGCAAGCGAGGAGGGATCGTCGCCGGAGCGCGTCGCCGTGGCCACCCTCCGTTCCTTCGGCTTTCCCCAGGACGACCGGTAGAGGTAGTCCTCGCTTTCGGTGTTGCCGCCTAGGTTGACGATCCAGGCGATCCGCCGGCCCGCGACAGCGGTCTCGACCACTCCCGCGCCCGTGCTCGTCGACTGGGCCTCGCACGTCCCCTTTCCGCTCACCAGCTTCCGGGCGCCCGTCTTCACGTTCCAGGCGAACATCCTGTTGCACCTCATCTTCGAACTGCTGCTTACGTCAAAGGCGACGAGCGGCCCGTCCATCGCGATCCCCCCGACTCCACGGTGTGTCTTCACGACCTTGAGCATGGGATGGAACTGCGCCGCCCCGGCCCGGAGCGGCACGAGCGAGAGGGCGGCAGCCACAAGGACGGCCCCGGCCGCTCTGCGCGCGATTGTCGTTCCGACCCTGAAGTGCAACTGCAGACCCCTCTCTACGAGGCGAACGATACCTAGTCTCATCCTTTCCACTCGATTCACGGGTCAATCGCCAAGCGAGACAGAGTCGATGTCTTTGGCCAAACTAGCGATGGGCTTCTCGCCGCAACGGAAATTCGCGGCGTCGACACTGGCGCGAGGGTGGCGCCTTTGAAGCACACGTTTTGGCATGACCTTAAGCCATTACCACGCCCGAAGGAAGGAGAATTCAGCGGCGAGTGGCCTGGACCCGTCGAGCGTTGACGGTTCAGGCCGCTTGTTTTACTAGCGCTCTTCCATCCTCCCAGATCTGACGCACCTCCAGGGGCGTCTGGTAGCGGAGGCCCGAGTGGGGCCGCCGGTGATAGCGGTCGACGTAGGCTCCGACCGCCGCTCTGGCCTGCTCGAGCGTCTCGTACTCGGAGCGCCACACCTCGCGCTCCTTCAGCTTGCCGAACCACGACTCGATGAAGGCCTGCGACTCCGGGTCGCGGTAGCCGCCCCGGCGGTGGGCGATCCCGAGCTTGGCCAGGCGGGATCGGAAGGTCCGTGAGGTGAAGGCGGAGCCGTTATCCGTCCCCAGCGTGAGCTCGCCGGGCGCGATGCCCTGGCAGGCGCAGGCCCGCTCGACCACGCCGATCGCCTCGGCGCTGCGGCAGCGAAGCTCGAGCGACCAGGCGACGATCTCGCGCGTGCAGCAGTCGATCGCCGCCATGAGGTAGCAGCAGCCCTGCTCTGCCACCCAAACGGAGGTGAGGTCGAGGTGCCAGAGCTGGTCGGGGCGCTCGACGCGGAAGAAGCCCGGGCGGTGCCGGCGCGGCTGGCGCGGGCGGCGCTGGATCAGTCCGTGCTCGCGCATCACCCGCAGGACGCGCTTGCGGTTGACGGCGATCCCCAGCCTGCGGCGGACGAGCGCCCACACCATGCGGTAGCCGTCGGTCGCGTTCTCCCTGGCCACCTCGACGATCGCCTTCTCGACCGCGTCCTGCGGCGGCCTACGCTGCGGCGCGGTGCGCGGCCTGGGCGTGCGGTAAAGCGCCTGCCTGCTCACCTGCATGACGCGCGCCACGGCCGCGACCGCGTACCCGCGGGCGACCAGGGTGCGGGACCGGGCGACGCGCTCCCTCACTCCCAGCCCCGCAATGCTTCCCCCGCGATCTCGAGCTCGTACGTCTTGCGGCCGAGCGCGCGCTCCAGCTCGCGGATGCGCTTCTTGAGCTCCTTCTCGCTCTGGCGCTCGTTCGTGCCCGAGAGTTGCTTGTGCCCGCCCTCGAGCAGCTTCTCGCGCCAGTGGTAGTACAGGGTCTCCACGATGGGCTTGTTCGCACATTTGGTGACGAATTACCTATGACGAAAAGTCCTGCGTATGAGTACCTTTGGCGAACGTGACCAGATGTAGGCGGTCCGGTGACGAATTCCTGACCGGTTCGCCGCCCCCTGCGCGAAGTGCCTCAGGCGATCTCGGCTGGTCTCGGCCTATCTGAGAAATCGCTGCTCTACGGCGAGAACACCACCTTAGAAGGACCGACAGTCTCGGCTGATCTCGCTGGGTGTTGTTGCCAGCGTCGCCCCACATGGCCAGCCGCGCGCTCGTTCAGCGCCCCTCTCTTTGCCATCCACTGAGCAAGGGTCTAGCCTTGAGGCGTGCTCGTTTGTGCGAGCTGTGGGAGAGAGTCAGAGGCCAACTTCCCCTTCTGTCCCCACTGCGGCGCGGAGCTGACCAAGCCTGCGGCGTCGCGGGAGCAGCGCAAGACCGTCACCGTCCTCTTCTGCGACGTCACCGGCTCGACCGCGCTGGGGGAGTCGGCAGACCCCGAGTCCGTGCGCGCCCTGCTTGCCCGCTATTTCGAGCGCATGAAGGCGATCCTCGAATCGCACGGAGGTACGGTGGAGAAGTTCATCGGCGACGCGGTCATGGCCGTGTTCGGCGTCCCGGTGGCGCATGAGGATGACGCCCTGCGCGCCTGCCGGGCCGCGGTGGAGATGCGCGACGCCCTGCCCGAGCTCGGCCTCCAGGCCCGCATCGGCCTCAACACGGGCGAGGTCGTTACCGGTACCGAAGAGCGCCTGGCGACCGGAGACGCCGTCAACGTCGCAGCCAGGTTCGAGCAGGCGGCGCAACCCGGGGAGGTACTCATTGGCGAGGAGACGGTGCGGCTTGTGCGCGATGCGGTTGAGATCGAGCCAGTGGAGCCGCTTGAGCTCAAAGGCAAGGCAGAGCCGGTTCCCGCCCACCGGCTCGTCAATGTCCACGAATTGCCCGAGCGTCGATACGAAAGCGCCTTTGTCGGACGCACGCGCGAGCTCGAGGTTCTGCAGCAAGCCTGGGAGTGCGTTCTCGCCGACCGCCGCTGTCGGCTCGTCACTCTCGTCGGCGAGGCTGGGGTCGGCAAGTCGCGACTCGTCGAGGAGTTCTTGCCGTCGACTGAAAGGGTTGTCCGCGGACGCTGCCTACCCTACGGGGAAGGGATCACCTACGGGCCGGTGGTCGAGGTGATCAAGCAGATCGACGCCCTTCCCGGCGACCACGCTGCCGCGGCCGCGCTCCGCTCGTTACTCGGCGAGACTGAGCAGCGAACATCGGCCGAGGAGATCGCCTGGGCTTTTCGCAAACTGCTCGAAGAGCAGGCCCACGAGCAGCCGGTCGTCTGCCTGTTCGACGACATCCAGTGGGGAGAGGAGACCTTCCTCGACCTGATCGAGCACGTGGCGCTTCTTTCCTCGGGAGCGCCGATCCTGCTTCTCTGCATGGCCCGGCTGGATCTCACGGAGCGCCGTCCGCAGTGGCCGGTCGCGCTTCGGCTCGAGCCGCTGCCAGAGGGAGAGGTCGATCAGTTGATTCCGGCGACGCTCGTGGACGACCTGCGCGCGAGAATCGCGCATGCAGCTGGTGGAAACCCGCTGTTCGTCACCGAGATCGTGGCGATGGCCCGCGAGTCGAACGGCGAGGTCGTCGTCCCGCCGACGCTGCAGGGACTGCTCGCCGCCCGCCTCGACCAGCTCGAGGCCTCGGAGCGCTCCGTGCTCGAGCGAGGAGCGATCGAGGGAGAGATCTTCCACCGCGGGTCGGTTCAGGCGCTCTCGGATGACGGCCAGGTGACGCCGCGCCTTGCCTCCCTCGTCCGCAAGGACCTCATCCGTCCCGACAAGCCGCGGCTCCCGGGCGACGATGCCTTTCGCTTCCGTCACCTCCTGATCCGCGACGCCGCCTACGAGGCGCTTCCGAAGGCAACCCGGGCCGAGCTCCACGAGCGGTTCGCGACCTGGCTCGAAGAGCGCGCTCTTCACTTCGCCGAGCTCGATGAGCTCCTCGGCCACCATTTGGAGCAGGCGGAACGCTACAAGCGCGAGCTCGGCCGGCCCGACGCAGCGCTCGCCGGGCGAGCAGGCGAGAGACTCGCGAGCGCCGGCCGACGCGCGCTCTGGCGCGGCGACCCGCGCGCGGCCTCGCAACTCCTGGCGCGCGGACTCATTCTGCTCCGACCCGTTCGCCTCGACGTCGAGCTGGAGCTCGATCTCGCAACCGCACAGCCCACGCAACAACAGGCCGCGGCCGTCGCTCAAGCTGCGGCCGAACAGGCACGCGCGGCGAACAATCGCTTAGGTGAGGCGGTCGCGAGGGTCGTCGCGACCCACCACCGGCTGCAGAGCGGAGACGAGGCTGCGGTGGATGAGCTGGAAGCGTTCGCACTTGCCGCGCTGCCGCTCGCCGAGGAGGCCGGCGATCACGCCGGCCTCGTGCACATTTGGTACGCCCTCGGTTTCGGAGTCGCCAACTTCCGCGGCCACTTCGAGGACTGCGCGGAAGCGGCGGAGAAGGCAATTCACCATTCGCGGCTCGCCGGCCAGCGGCGAACCCGCATGTTCGGCCTGCCGATGGCGCTGGTCTGCGGGCCTCGGCCGGCTGACGAGGCGCTGCGATCGCTCGATGCGGTCCTCATCGACCCCCCGCACCCCGTCGAGTTTGCATTCCGTGGCGTACCGCTCGCGATGCTTGGCCGCTTCGACGAAGCGCGCTCGATCGCATCGGAGGCGGGCGAGCGAGCCCACGAACTGACCGGAAACTACGACCTCGTTGACTGGGTCGCGGCCGAGATCGCGACTCTCGAGGGCGACCATGCCGCGTCAGCGGCGCGCCTCCGTCGCTTCTGCGAGCTGCTCGAGCAGCAGGGTCGAAGAGCAGAGCTCTCGACGTTCGCGCCGATGCTCGGTCGCGCGCTCTGCACGCTCGAGCGCCACGACGAGGCGGAGCCGCTGGCCCGGCTCGGCCGCGACCTCGGCGCCGAGCACGACGCATACACGCAGACGCTCTGGCGTCAAGTGCGGGCGCTCGTCGACTCGCAGCACGGTCTGCATGCGCAGGCCGAGTCTGGCGCGCGCGACGCGGTGGCCATCATCGCGACGACGGATAGCCTTGAATTTCAAGGCGACGCGCTCTGCGACCTCGCCGAGGTACTCGCCGCCGCAGGCCGCACGGAGGAGGCGACGACGACGCTCAAGCAGGCGCTCGACCGATACGAGCGCAAGAAGAACCTTGCGATGGTCGCGCAGGTGCGCCTACGCCTCGATGAGCTGCGTGCCGGCGTGACGTAGCGACTCCGACTCGTTGGAGTGGCCCCGGGAGGGCTCGAAGCCCCCTGCAAATCGGCGGGTTTCAAGCGCCGGGGCCGCACCGGGGACCGCACCGTCTCGGCGCGTCCGGGCTCAGTTCGCGCCTTGCGAGCAGCGCGCCGTAGTCGACCTCGGTCTCGTCGGCGAGGACGTGGGAGTAGACGTCGACCGTGACCGACAGGCTCCGCTGCTCGACGAACTCCGGTTCGAGTTCTGAGTAGCATCGCCGTGTGCGGAAGGGTCTCGGTCCCAACGACCTCGACGGGCTGCTCGAGCGGCCGCTCGTCGCCGTGCTCGCAACCTACCGGGCGAACGGCGATGTGCTCCTCTCGCCAGTCTGGCATCGTTGGCGAGACGGCGGCTTCGACGTGGTAACGCGTGGAGACGACGTGAAGGCGCGCCATCTTCGCCGCGATCCTAGGGCCAGCATCCTGGTCTTCGAGCACGAGCCGCCGTACCGGGGAATCGAGGTCAGGGCCCGCGCGCTGCTCGGCCGCGCAGATGTCGACGTCGTGCGGGCAATTGCGGTGCGGTACCTCGGCGCCGAGGAGGGCGAGGCTTATGCCGCCGGCGGCGTTGACGACACGCTGGTGCGGCTCGAGCCGGGCCGTATCCGCGCCTGGGACTTCGCCGACGAGCCTTAGAACTCGAACCCGAAGTGAAGGGACCCGCTCGCTGACGACGAAGGCCGGCTCGTCTGCCTCAGGAGGGAGCAGAAGTCATTCTGATTCGAGTTCTTAGGCAGGAGCCCGCCCGCGGACGCACCGAGCGTCCGCTCGCCGCTCAGGCTACTCGCGCTCGCAGTCGCGCCCGGCGCTGCGCGAGCTGGTCGGCCTCGGCAAAGGGATCGGCGACGGCCGGCACGTCGTCGAGCTCGGGCTCGGGCCGGTCGCGCGGCAGCGCCCGGCGCTCCGGCCAGCGGTGCTCGAGGATCCAGGCGGCGGCGCGCCAGTTCTCCGGCGCGGCCGCGGCGATGCGGGCGAGCAACGCCGGCTCGCTGGTCGCGCGCTCGAGCGCCTGCTCGAGCTCGGTCGTCGCCGGCATGGTCGCAACCTCGCGCCGGCGCGAGGATCTGAGCCGGGCGCGTCGGCGCTCGTGTGCTGCGCTACGGCAGTTGTCGCCGCAGAAGCGCCGGTCGGGCCTCGACGTCGACGCGAGCAGCCGGCCGCAGTGCTCGCAGTGACGCTCCGGCAGGGCGCTCATCGCCACAAAGGCTACGCCGACCCACATGGTTGCGCGGGAAAGCCGTTGGCGCTCAAGCGCGCGCGAGGTTCCTTCTCGCGGCGACCTTCTCGCGGCGACCGCCCCCGCCGGGGTATTCGGCGTCGCTCAAAAGGTCTGCCCCCCCACCAGATACGCGGTTCGGGACCTTTGCGTTCGTTAGTGCTTGCGACGGACGGCCTCCTATGAGAGGATCGCGCATCCGCCCATCCACGGCCTTCGAGGCCAGGGATGGACCGAAAACAAGCTCGGGAGGGAGGAGAGCCCTGTGACCAAGGTGAAGCGTTTGGGTGTGCTGCTCTTCGCCGTGTGTGCGCTTGCTGCTTCGGTGGCGCCGGCGGCGTTCGGAGATGCCGGAGGTGGCCCCGGCAGCAACCACGGGTGCCCCGGACACCAGCCACCACCCCCGCCCAACGGAGGGTGCGGCAACTAACGATCTCGAGCCCCGCGCCGTCGCTAGGCGCGGGGCTCACCAAATCACCACTCGGCTTCAGTTCTCTCGGGGCTCAATGTCTCTGCCTCCCGCTCGGTGCGCTCCTGACGCGTCAGAGCGCCTCCGTGTCAGCCCGGATCTCGCGCATTCGAGTCTCTGCCTGACCCTGCTGCGCGGCGAGCTCTCCCTCTGACCGCCGAAGCCGCTCGTCGGCCTCCTCCTAGGCGGCCGGCACGAGCTCGAGTGCTTGGGGAAGATTGTCCGGGGAGAGACCTTGATCAATGCGCTGACCAGCAAGCATCAACCCGGAGCGCCAGAGAAACGCCGGCGAGGCGAGCGCCTCGACGGTCGGCTCCTTGGCGGTCCGTGTTGCCAGACAACGTCAAGCGCCGTCTCCCTGAACCGACCTCTACTGGACAGTGCCGGGAGGAAGGCCATTAGCGTGCCGAAACGTGCGCCCAGATCAGCTAACGCCGGGGAGCAGCCGGCGTAACACGCGGCGCTCGGCGGGGAGGTAGAAGCCAAGCGGAACGAGCGCGAGCGGGTAGACGGCGACGAGCACAATCGCCACTGGGAGCGAGGCATGGATCGCCTTGGCCATGATCGTCAGCGCGACGGCGGCACCGACGGCAGTGAAGACTCGTCGCCACTGGTAGGGAACCGGGAAGCGCCGCTGGGCGTTCCAGGCCATCCCGGCGAACATGACGCAGTAGGCGGCGACGGTCGCGACCGCGGCGCCCATCTGACCGTAGCTCGGGATGAGCGCCGCGCACAGGCCGACGCTCACCATGGCGCCCACGCCGGTGACGATCCAGTTGAACTGGGTCTGCCGGACTCGTCCGACGCCAATGACGACCACCACGTAGCCGGCGAAAGCGGTGGTCGCGAAGGCGAGCAGCGGTACGACCTGCGCGCCGTCGTAGAACTGCGGGGTCGCCAGCACGCGCACGATCCACGGCGCGAGCACGCCCAGCCCCAGCGAGAGCCAGGAGCAGACGAGCATCAGATACGTAAGCACGAACGGATACGTGCGCTTGGCCTCGCGGTCGTCCTCGATCGAGTAGGCGAACGCCGGCCACGCGGTCCGGAAGGCCATCAACACGAAGACGACCACCGACGCCACCCTCACGCCGATCGAGTACAGCCCCGTCTCGGACTGGCCGGCGATCTTGACGAGGAAGAAGCGGTTCGAGAAGTTGACCGCCCAGAGCGCGAGCGCTGACGGGACCAGGGGCAATCCGAAGTGCTCCATACGCCGGAAGAGGGCGAAGTCGAATTGGAGCCCGAGCTGCTCGCGGCGGTAGGCGACGAGCGCGAAGTAGACGAGGAGCGTGCCGGTGAAGTTGCCCACGATCACCCCGAGCGCGCCCTCCTCGAACTCGACCACGAGCAGAACCGTCGTCGCGATCGTGATGAGCACGTTGGCCACGCTCGCGATGGCGAACGAGACCGAGCGCTCCTCCACCCGGAAGAGCGACGTCAGCTGCATGTAGTTCATCTGCGCCCACAGCGCGACGAATGCCGCGCGCACGAGCTCGATGCGATCCGTCGAGCCGAAGAAGAGCTGGGAGATCTCGCCGGCGAAGATCTCTCCCAGCACGAGGCCGATCGTCGCGCTCGTCATCGTGAACCAGAAGGCGGTGCGGACGACGACCAGGCGGTCCTGGGACTCCGAGGGGACGAAGTAGTACCGGAGGAAGGCGTCTGCCGTTCCCAGCCGGAGAAGCACGGTGAGAACCGCGATGAGCGCTATCAGCGTCTCGATGGCGCCGTAGTCGGACGCGGTCAGATAGCGCGTGTACAGCGGGAGGAGGAGGACGGCGAGCATGCGCGCCACAAGCCCGCCCAGGCCGTAGATGGCCGAGTGGCGGGCCAGGCGCAGCATCTGCCGGAGCATCACGGCCGCGTCACTCGTCCCATTCGAGCTGGTCGAAATAGCGAAGCGCGCGGCGGGTCGGGCGGATGCGCTCCGCGTAGCCGGCCAGCTCCTCGGCCGAGATCTCTCCCAGCGCGTGCTTGACGCCCACGTAGGGCAGGTTCAGATCCTCCTGGTACACGATCGTCGAGATACGAGGGTTGACCTCGATCACGTGCTCGCCGACGAGCTGGATGTTGAAGAAGTGGTCGAGCTCGAGCTCCGCGACGATCCTGGCGGCGACCTCCATCAGGCCGGAATCGTCGAGCGCCTCGAAATACATGGCGAGACCGGCCCGCATCGCCTCGCGCGTCTTCGGATGTCCGAGCACGACACGTCCGCCCTCCGCGATCCCGTCGATCGTGCGCTCCTTGCCCTCTGCCCGCTCCATCACCAGAAGCTCCGTCCGGTCATCCCCGAGCACTTCGATGAGGTCCTCGAGCCGCATGGCCTCGGGCACTCCCGGGCGGTTCGTCAGCAGCTGCTCTCGCCGGTCGGCGCTCGCGGACAGGATCCTGAAGCCGCGGGTTCCCGAGGAGAAGACCGGCTTGAGCGCGAGCTCGCGGTCGGGATAGCCGAGCTCGCGCGCCGCGGCCGCAACCTCTTCCTCTCCCGCGGCCCGCCTCCACTCGGGCCCCTTGACGCCGATTGCGTCGAGCATCGCGTAGCTCTCGGCCTTGTCGTTCGAGCGGCGGATCGCCTCCGGCGAGGACACCATCACGGCGGCCGAGAAGCGTGACTTCGCCTCGGCGAGGCCGAGCAGGTCGAAGGAGGACTGCGGCAGCACGACGTCGACGCCCTCTGCGCGGCAGGCCTCGAGCATCGCGTCCGCGAACCCGGGGTCAGAGCCGGGCGGAACGCGATGGAACGCGTCGCAGAGATGCTTGCCCACCGGCTCGGCGGACATGTCGGCCCCGACCAGCCGAACCTCCCGTTCGCCGTTCGAGCGGAGCGCGCGCAGAAGGGCTGCCGTCCCCGGAGCGCCGCAGGCGGAGACGAGGATCGTGATCGGCTGCACGTCGAACGATGCTAGTGGTCGGGGGTGAAAGACCCTCTTGACAACGAAGTAAGTGAGTGCTAACTTACAAGCCGTGAACCCGGCGACGGCACAACGGCAGACCGCAGAGGAACGGCGCGAGAAGATCCTCGACGTCGCGAAGGACCTCTTCGCCGAGCGCGGGCTGTACGGGACGTCCACGGACGAGATCGCGCGCCGCGCCGGCATCTCCCAGCCCTACCTCTTTCGCCTCTTTGGAACGAAGAAGGAGCTGTTCATCGCCAGCGTCGAGCTCTGTCTCGCCGAGACGCTCGAGATGTTCCGGGAAGGCTCGGCAGGGCTCGAGGGAGAGCAGGCGCTGGAGGCGATCGGAAAGTCCTACCGCGATGCGATCAGGTCGGATCCGCGCCGCCTGCAGGGGCAGATGCAGGCGTATGCCGCCTGCGACGACCCGGAGGTCCGGGAAGTCGTGAAGCAGGGCTACGGGAAGCTGGTGGAGCATGTCGAGCGCGTCTCCGGCGCGCCCCCCGAGCGGGTGAGCTCGTTCTTCGCGACCGGGATGCTTCTCAACGTGATCACCTCCATGGAGCTCGCGAGCCCCAAGGAGCGCTGGGCCAAGCGTCTGCTCGAAGGGTGCCGGAAGTAAATGGAAGGGCCTCTCTTTTTTCGCGCTCTTGGAAGTAATCACTCACTAGCCTGTTGGAGGGAGAGATGACAGAGAAGATCGGACTGAGAACCTTGTGGACGTTCGCGATCACCTCGGTCGCGCTCGTCATGGTCACGCTCGACAACCTCGTCGTGACGACCGCTCTCCCGGTGATCCGGCGGGAGCTCGACGCGAGCCTCCAGGGGCTCGAGTGGACGGTGAACGCCTACACGCTCACCTTCGCGGTGTTGCTCATGACCGGAGCGGCGCTGGGCGACCGCTTCGGCCGGCGCAGGCTCTTCGTCGTGGGGCTCGCGATCTTCACCGCCGCCTCCGCGTTCGCCGCGCTCGCAACGAGCATCGAGATCCTCAACCTCGCTCGGGCGCTTCAAGGCGTTGGCGGCGCGATCGTCACCCCGCTGACGTTGACCATCCTCAGCGCGGCCGTCCCGGCGGAACGGCGTGGGCTCGCGCTCGGCGCCTGGGGCGGCATCGGCGGCCTCGCCGTCGCGCTCGGCCCGCTCGTCGGCGGAGCGATCGTGGAGGGAATCTCCTGGCAGTGGATCTTCTGGATCAACGTCCCCATCGGGATCCTGCTCATCCCTCTGGCCTGGAGGCAGCTTGCTGAGAGCCACGGGCCGAACCCCAAGCTCGACCTACGCGGCCTCGGGCTCGCGAGCGCAGGCCTGCTCGGAATCGTGTGGGGCCTGGTCCGCGGCAACTCCGTGGGCTGGGGCACGCCTGAGATCGTCGGCTCGCTGGCGGCGGGAGCGGTGCTGCTCGCCGTGTTCGTCCTGTGGGAGCTGCGCGCGAAGGCGCCGATGCTGCCGATGCGCTTCTTCCGCAACCGGACGTTCTCGCAGGCCAACGTCGCGTCGCTGTTCATGTTCTTCGGCATGTTCGGCTCGATCTTCCTGCTCGCGCAGTTCTTCCAGACGGTGCAGGGCTACTCGCCGCTGGACGCCGGGCTGCGGATCCTGCCCTGGACGGCGATGCCGATCTTCATCGCGCCCATCGCGGGTGCGCTGTCGGATCGCATCTCGGGGCCGAGGATCATGGGCGTCGGCCTCGCGCTGCAGGCCATCGGCCTGGCGTGGATCGCGACCGTCTCGACGCCGACCGTGCCGTACGCCGATCTAATCGCCCCCTTCATCCTCTCCGGCGTTGGGATGGCGCTCTTCTTCGCGCCGGTCGCAAACGTGATCCTCTCCAGCGTGCGGCTGCAAGAGGAAGGCCAGGCCTCCGGTGCCAACAACGCCATCCGGGAGCTCGGGGGCGTCTTCGGCGTCGCCGTCCTCGCCTCGATCTTCGCCAGCTACGGCGGCTACGGGAGCGGCGCGAGCTTCGTGGACGGAATGCAGCCGGCCGTCTGGGTCGGAGCGATCCTGGTGGCCGTCGGCGCGGTGGTCGCGCTCGCCATCCCGCGCGCCCGGCGCAAGGCGGCCCTCGAGAGGGTCGAGGCCGAGCCTGCTCTCGAAGAGGCCGCCTAATAACCGCAGCGGCCCGGATACATCGCTGGGGGAAAGGAGGCCGAGCAAGGAGCGCGAGGCTCAGCGTTTTGCAAGAGCTGAACTCCGCGTCATTCGAGCTTTGAGAAACAGGCGGAGGAGGGCTTGGCCCTCCGCACGTCTGTTTGGGCCGCTGCTCTTTCGAATGGGAAACCCCGTTTCCCCCTCGAGCTCCCCCCTTCCAAAGTCTCGTGATGAGCCTGTAACCTCACCGGGATGGCGGAGCGAGGAGCCCTTCGACGGATTCCTCGCTTCGCAGCTTCCCGGTCACTGTGGGCCCTGAACGCGGCCCTCGACCGCGTCGAGACGGTCTCCGGCGGCCCGGCCGACGCGCCTCTCCCCGAGCCGCCCGTCTTCATCGTCGGCCCGCCGCGCACGGGCAGCACCCTGCTGTACCAGCTGGTCGTCGGCTGCTTCCACGTCGGCTACCTCTCCAACCGCCACTGCCGGCTGTACGGCGCTCCGTCGCTCGTCGAGCGCATCCGGCACCCCGAGCCGCCTTCAGTGCTCGAATCGCGCTATGGGCGGACCGCCGGGCCCGATGCTCCCAGCGAGTGCGGGGAGTACTGGTACCGCTTCTTCCGGCGTTCTCCGCAGTACGTCCCGCACGGGAAAGCCGACCCGGACAAGCTGCGCCGGCTGCGTGCATCGGTTCGAGCGCTCGGGAATGCAGCCGGGCGCCCGCTCGTCTTCAAGAACCTGATCTGCGCGCTACGGCTCGGGCCCATCTCCGAGACGCTCCCGGAGGCGGTCTTCGTCCGCATCAGGCGAAACGTGCTCGCAACCGCGGTCTCGCTGCTGGCCGGGCGGAAGGCGCTCTTCGGTAATTACGGGCACTGGTGGTCGAGCGAGCCGCCCGGAATCGAGCGGCTCCGCACCCTCCCTGCCCACGAGCAGGTCGTTGAGCAGATAGCCGCAGTGGAGGAGTTGATCGACCAGGCCCGCGCCGAGGCGGGGCCGGAGCGGTTCTGCGACGTCACGTACGAGGCGCTCTGCGAGGATCCAGGGGCGGCGCTCGGTACCATCGCTGCGCTCGCCGAGAGGAACGGGTTCCGTCTGACCCCGCGACGGCCGCCCCCTTCCACCCTCGAGCAAGCCGAACCACAACCGATTGATGACGATCTCCAAGACCAACTCGCCGCCTACATCCGAGACCGCTGAGGGGCGTTCGCGCTACGACGACCTCGTCGCCCGGTCGCCGCAGGGATCGATCTTCGCCACCTCGTGGTGGCTGGACGCGGTGGCGCCGGGCCGCTGGCGCATGCACACGGTTGAGAAGGGCCAGGAGCTCATCGCCGCGTGGCCGACGGTCGTCCGCTCGAGCCGCTGGGGCCCGCTCCACGTCGGGGCGGGCTTGACTCCGTTCCTCGGCCCCGTACTTCCTCCGGGCGACGGGGCACGTCGGCGCGCGCGTGAGATCGAGGCGATCGAGCTCCTGCTGGAGGAGATCGGCTCGTACGCCCATCTCGAAGCTCGCTGCAACCCGGCCTTCGACTACTGGACTCCGCTGCGGTGGCGGGGATTCACGCAGACGACGCGCTACACATGGCGGCTTCCCCAAAAGGACGACGGCGAGGAGGTGCTCCGCCTGTTCGGGGAGAAGGCCCGGGGGCACATCCGCGCGGCGGAGAAGCACGGCGTCACCGCGGAAGAAGCGCCGCTGACGGAGTTCCTCGACCTCCGAGACCGCGAGGCCGAGCAGCACGGCATCCGGCTGATCATGTCCAGGGACGCCGTGGCGCGGATCGACGCAGTCGCG
>WNGA01003417.1_pt1 | contig 23799 bp, 27 predicted proteins | sample 5400061 | NCBI WGS metagenome assembly WNGA01 (sample SAMN13153366, study PRJNA577476) | soil metagenome | isolation source: 100 cm soil or saprolite under grassland replicate 2 | place: USA:California | collected 2016-06-15
TCTCTGCCCTATTTAAAGCACCGCGCCAACCTGGCAAATAACATTGTTGAATCGGCAGACCATGCGCAGCTATTTTATCCTGCGCTCCTTCGACTGACGGCCGCTCAGTCGCCTATTCACCCGGTCTTATCATTCCAGAAGGTCTCTCAACTCCATAAGCTTCACCGCGTATTTCTCATCTAGACCAACTCTCCTTTTCCACTGTCACGCTTAATTAGCGGTAGCCACCCTTGGATGAGCCTTTGTCGAGGTTGGTCTACGTAACCTTCTTTGGCGGCATACCAAATCCGTCGGAAAGGAAGAGAATCGTGGAAGATTTCCCTTTGTGGTTCAAGCTTCTTATTTGGTTAGTCATAGGGTCAACAGTGATCTACGCTGTCGGGGCCATGCTTTATACCGGCTTCGGCGGTTGATTGAATGATCTTCTACGTCGGGTACTCGGTAAAATACGCCGCAGTCGAGTGATGTCGCGGCATAGGGAGATTCTCGTGCGCGGTTCTCTCGCACCGTAACGACTATCAGTGGTGTTTGGTTCCGGCTTCGGCGTTTGTTCGCCCAATATTCGATGATGAGCGCAAACTACTCTTTGAATCGCCGGGCGCGTCATGGGTTATTTACTTCCAGCCCTCGTCATCATCGTCGTCGCCTTCATCTCGGTCGGTCAGAATCACATACAGGAACGCGACTATGAAAAATATGATAACGATTATGATCAATACCGCGGCGTATAAGAGTAACGTCATCATCGAACTGAAGATCGCTTAATACACTCGAGAAGCGTTTGTTCGACCCGGTCGAGGTAATTATCCCACGTGTATTTTTCTGCCATTTCCCTTGCCTCACGAGCCAGCAGAGAGCGGCGCACTCGATCCAACATTCGCAATATCTTAGTTTTCAGTTCTGCAGGGTCGTCCGGATTAGACAAAATACCATCCGTTAGCGCGCCGTTAACGTGGTCCATCGCACCGACGCCAGCGACAGTTACAACGGGCAACCCCGATGCCATAGCTTCCAGAACCACGTTGCCGAAAGCCTCTTGGATCGCCGGTAGAACCAAGAGATTGGCGCAGGCATAATAATCCTCGACTTTCTCCTGTTGACCGGCAAAGATGACTTCGTTTTCCCTACTCCACCGCCTCCGATAGTAGGAAAGCCTTGCATCGTGGCCGACAACCAGGAGATAGACGCCCGGCAGTTCATATCGCTCCCAAAGACCGAGAAGACGGCGGAGCCCCTTTCGCCTGAAGCCTGTTCCGACAAATAAAACTACCGGTGCATCGCGCGGGATTTTTAGGTGCTCGCGTAACTTTTTGCCTTCGTTCAGATGCCGCTGAGGATTAAAGCGAACGCAGTCAACTCCGTTGTGAATAACCACAATCTGTTCCTCGGGGATGTCGTATAGTTCCATGAATTCTCGTTTGGTTTGTTCGGATACAGCAATAATCTTTCTGCTTTTGTTGCCACTGACTTGCAGATTTTCGATCCGCACCGCTAGATAGTTATAGAGACCGATTGAGTACCAGAGCTTTCTCACAAGACCGCCGTGTTTTTTCATTTTTTCAAGCAAGATTTTGCGCGGGCCTCCGCCGGCACGAAAAGTGTCCTGGGTAAGAATACGGTCGAAGCTCATGACCACGTCGCAATTATGTTTTGCAATAATTTTTGGAGCGATCATGGCAAACGTCAAAACCCGTACGCTTCTTGGCCGCGAGAATCCGGGCACACGATGAGCCCATACTCCCGGTGGAGGAGGAATCCGAAATTGCTGACAAAATAAATGTATCTCGTGGCCACGATCCCGCAATCCTTCAGCAGTGCGATAAAAGACTCGCTCGGTGCCGCCTCGAAGCTCCAGCCGTTTATGGACTAGGGCAATTTTCATTTTCAAAGCTCTGGTGGCGATTGCGTCTCAATGCCGAGAGAGAATCTCATCGGGCCTGACAGTAGGAGACGCCGCAGAATACTTCATATTTGACTGCACCCGGCTTCCACATATGGCTTGGCTAAGCCAGCTGCCATAAGAGTAATAAGTCACGCAGCTACGAAGTTCGTGCCGCGCACAATAATGAATGTGGAAATGAACCTAGGGGCTAGATCAGATAGACGCGGTAGAGTTTATGGAGTTGAAGGTGTCCTCGGAAATCGAGAACCGGATTGGGATCAAAGATAGTCGGGGTAAAACGAACGAGCGCAACATCAGTCTGTTGTGTGCGGTTTGCAGACTCGACGATGTTGTTAGCGAGAGGTCCCCATCCACCTCGCTTTGAACCGGAGCTGTCGTCCGGGGAACTGCTTGAAACCGCGACTTGGCCGGGAATCTCGTCGAGATCCTCGACGAGATCAAAGCCGGAGAGGCTGATCCAGCCAAGGATAAGCAGGGCGACGACAAGCTTTCCGCACATGCTAAGGATCATTCCTGCAATTCAAAAGCTTGTCAAGTAATGGGGGAATGCTCACCTCTTGTTGTACCATTCAGGTCTGTCTCTTTGTGGAAGATCTGTGGATTTTAAAGGAGGCCGATCGCTGACTTCACTTTGAGCCGGGGAGGACTCCACGGTCGTTTATTGATTTATATCGGCGGACGAGAGTTGAAACCCATCACCTAAGAGTAACCTTACTTATAAAATGTTTATCCCAGTGTTTTGTTGAAGAATCTGTGGCCAGCAAGTATTGGCTCCCGGATCGCTCTCTGTCGCCATCGCGACAGACCCTTCCGCAAATAGTGCGGATCGATTTCCACGATGTCGCAGATATTAATGAAGGAAAAGGGCCAATCATGATCGTCTTCAAAAATCCATTCTTCCGCATCTTTGAGAAGACCGCTGGACTTGTTCCCTCGCGCAAAAGGATATTTTTGAAAGCATTCGACTGCGTCTAGCAAAACCGCGAACATGAGCCTCTTTTCAGGCTGGAGATAGCCGGTTCCGCTCCAGCTGTCAAAATAACGCTGCATACTGAGAGTATCCGGCTCTGATAAAGAAACAGTCTGATCAAAAACGCGGGTGCTGTAGCTGAGATTTGTTGTGATCATGGGCCACCTCGTTTTTCCCGAAGTTGAGTACTTGTTCGCCAGGCCAATGATACTATAGAAACTAATTCATTTGCATCTTGCACAGTTTCGATATTTCACGGTACGATTCAATACTTCTCTCCCCCAAAATGTCTTGGCGGCTTTTCGGACAGGCTCGGATCCGCCGCAGCCTGTGATCGTGTTGAGAACAACTTTGACTTTTTGATCTGTGAAATTCTGAGGGGACTCGAGACGAAAGGAATACTCAAGTAGCATCGTAAAGATGCTCGCCAACATAGTGGACCATTCGGGAAAGAAAAGCTCGATGGTGTCCGAGAGACTTTTTTCCACATCCTCCAAATCTAAGTTCGACGTAACCGCGAGATTCAAATGGCCAATCTGAGAAAGCATGTCGCTTTTGAGCCGGGACATCTCCTTCTCGCGGAGCAGGGCAACTCTTACCTCGATAGAAGAAGGACGATGATAAATGAAAACCCCGTCCTGCATTACAGCGTTCCAATAAGGAACAGCGGGATAAGAAAGATTTCGTTTCACCAAGAGAAAATCGCCGGTCAACCAGATCACGGGGGGCGACCGAAGAGACCATTACTCCCTTTTTCCAACCGGCGAACCAGGTGACGAAAGAAATAGGCAAAAGATAAAAAATAGCAAGACTAATCTCGATCGGGGTTAGGTAATCGGCGATGCCGACAATGAAAACGGCTAGGAGGCTAATACATACGACATAAGGTTTGGAGCGGGGAATTTTTCTACGGAAAAGGCATACGTTAAGCGCGTGCCATTTTACTTTATTCCAGCCAGATTAAAGGCCGGCCCATGAACTCACAAATAATTGGCATGCCCAGATCAGCGCGATAAAAGTGTATCGGATTTGCACTGGGTCCCAGTCGAATGGTACATCTGTACAAATTCATCGATGACGCACCTTAAAGCCATCGTTCTGTTGTCTGTTTTTATGGGATTTCTTTTGTCGCGCTACGTCGCCGCGGAAGACAACGGAAATGTGCCATTAGTCCGGAAAACGATTTTTGGCCTCTTTATCCACGACAGAGGGCCAACGAGTGATAAACACGAAGGCGGCGTCGACCCTAATTGGGAAATCCAGCTCACCGGGCCCGATTGGAAGCTCTGGCGGTGGATTGGATCGCCTTTTCCGATGGTCGGGTTAACCCCAAACTTTAATGGGGACACCAGCGTTCTCTATGGCGGATTGACTTATGAACTCAGCTTGGCAAACCGCCTCACGGACGAATTCACTCGTAACCTGACAAAAAACCTTTTCGTCGCAGGAGGCGTCGGTCTAGCCCTCCATAACGGGCCATTACACAAGAACAAATCGGACTGCGAACACCACAGTGACTGCGGATTTGGATATCGTGTATTGCCTCGGCTCTCCGGGGAAATCGGAACTAAATTTTGGCACAATCATGGTCTGTCTCTCTTTTATGATCACATGTCGCACAAGGGAATATTGCCGGGAGAGAACGAAGGTATAGATCATCTCGGAATCCGCTATCATTACACCTTCGACAATCCTCGCCCCAGAAATTAATAAGGTTAGATTCTGCTCTTACAAACTTTACGTTACAAGTGGGGCGTCAAGGTGCGGAGTGGATGGTCTGGACAAATATGTTGCGATCGGCGAAGAGCACACGCGGCTTTGCCATGCGCAAAATACTTGTGATCACTCGACGTTGTTTTGCACCTTCTTCCATTGACGGATTTTTATATAGAGTTAGCCTCAGCAAACTGGAGGAATTGTTATGTTGGAAGGTCTTTTTCAGCCTCTGCATCTCCTCGTTATTTTCCTGGTTGCGCCTATTGTCTTTGACCCAAAGAGACTCCGGAGCTTGGAAGGCGCTTGGAGAGGCAATACGTGGGTTTAAGAAAGAACTTGAAAGAGAGGAATCCGAAACCAAAAAAGCTGAGTTATCTCAACAGAAGACGGAACCAAAAGCCGTGCAGTAACGCCACCCACCGCTAACTGAGCAACCCCCCCGGCTCTGAGGAGTATTTAGCGATGGCGAAATACTGGACTCATTGGCATCATTGTTTGCTGCTTCAAAGGAACTTAATGCTTCCGTTTTTGAGTTGCTCTCGCCGCTAATTGTCTCTTTTCCACTCTTTAATCATGACCGTCAAGCAACGAAAGATTCTCATCAAAGGAACGATCTTAGCCTTTCTGATTGCGCTGATTTTTTTCTTGAGTCGTTACGGACCGCAACCATTCAGCACTATCGGAACCCAGGGAGAGGAGATCGGGAAATTGTATACGAGGAGAAGAAGACTGACTCGATTTCTCGTTTCTATGGGGCCTTATTCCTCGGCCATTTTTATATTATTGCAAGCGTTACAGGTGATCATCTCGCCTATACCGGGAGAGTTGACCGGCGCGGTTGGCGGCTACATCTACGGAGTGCCCTTCGGATTTCTTTTATCGAGCTTGGGACTCACACTGGGTTCTTGGGTAGCTTTCGAGATTGCTGCTATCTTGGGGAGACCCTTTGTTGAGAGATTTATTAGAAAGGACATTCTCGATAAATTTAGTTTCTTGTCAACCAATACAGGAGAAGTGATCTGCTTTTTGCTTTTTCTCTTGCCCGGTTTTCCGAAAGACATTCTCTGTTATGTTCTGGGTTTAACGGGAATGAAGCTCAGCATCTTCTTGACAGTGTCGACGTTGGGTCGCATGCCTGGGACATACCTGCTCACCATGCAAGGTGCGAGCATCAGAAAACAAGATTATTTGACCGCAGCGATTATTATGGTCATTTCTGTACTGCTTATTTTTATCGGCTATCTGTCAAAAAATCGCTTCCTTCGCTGGATAAAGACGTCGCGGCATCAGAGCTTGTCATGATTGGTGTTCCGTGAGAGGTTTGCAGTTTTACAAATTGCCGGAAGAGGTGGAGGTTGAGATCGAAAGCGTAGTACGAGACGGTTGACGAGAAGCGGTCATGAGAGCAATAGCCTTCACTAACCAGCCGCCTTTTCCCGCAATTGCCGTCAGCCTGGCAGCACTGGTAAAAAATGCGATCGTTTTAGTCCTCGTCCCACGTGCTGAACCAGTCGAGTTTTTCACTTTGTTTCTGATTGGTCGCTCCTGGCGCACTTTCTTCGCTCGTTTCAACTAATTCAGGAGAACTCTGTATCCTTAAGAAACGGAGTTGACTTGCTGATTGCTTTGATGCGTTTTCTGTCAATCGGTCGGAACCAGGAAGCTGGTTCTTGATCTCGCCAGGTTTGTCTTTGCCTTCCTAGGACGGTAGAAATAGTGGATTTCAAGCGTGATCAATAGTGTATTTGCAACAACTTTAACCCGAGCGAACACATTTTCAATAGTGCCATAAAGATCAACTACCATCATGGTCGCCGATCGGTATCAATAATGACTTATGGCCTGCAGGACTTCGAGCGCGTCTTAACGGAAGCTCATGAAGAATCTTCCTTGCTACCCATTCGCATTTGCTGACATGTCTTAGCCGCGTTTGAGAAAAGGGCAGCCTGCCAAATTTGGGCGACATATGCTGTAAGGATTTGAAAGACTACAATGAAGGAAAACTACAAAAACTACGAAATAGAGGTCCGTGCCGAAAAAGACGCGGACAAATGGTCAGCTGTCGTTGCGTTTAGACCTCCAGTTGCAGGAGTTCGCGGCATCCAGATTTTTGCAGATTACAAAACGCAAGCAGCAGCGGAAACAGCTGGCTTTGACTGGGGTCGAGAACGAATTGATAAATACGCACCGTAAGACTAAAAAGAACTGACAGGGATGGAGGCACTAAAATGAAACGGAATGCTAGACGCAACTCGCAACGCGGCAAGCGGCAAGCAACGCGACTTGCTAAGCGAGAGAAGGAGCTCTGGATGGGGCTTCGCCGCTGAACGGGTAACGTGACCGTGCTGGTTTGCGTCGATGGTGATCGGGTTGCAGTGAAGGTGAAATTTCTGAATGTGTTCAAGCGTTAGCTAAGGATGCCACGTTCTTTTTCGCCGTTTGAGCGGAGGAGCTAAATAGATCTTCCCTTTCGCAGTCGCCACGAGATCCCCAAGCTTTTGTTCAACGTACCCCATCCTGATTAGCCGCTCCTGCACTTTAGCTGGAATCGTCTTTTTTAATAAACTAGGCCGAGCAATTTCCCGGAGCGCTTCGACTTCGGCTGGAGTAAGGTCTTTCTCTTGGGCCATTTTTTAATTCCCTTTCGTCACAGTTTTAAAAAATAGTACATCTCAACTCAAGGGAATTGGTGAGATTGGAGCGCGGCGGGTGCGCCCGAAGCTGGTTATGCAGGGAAGTTTATAAATGCACGTCAAGATTTTCGATGAAGCTCATCGGTTTTCCGAGATGTAGAGCTAGAACGCTCCTCAGCTTTTTTAGGTTGGCGCCAGCCGCAGCGGAGTGGGTAATCACTGCGCTGATCGTAGTTCCTTCGTAGTGACCGGCTATCGTTAATCCAGCGGTCGAATGTCTGCACGCTTCGAATGTTGCTTTTGCCGATACCTGACCCGCATTCGGCGCATTCCCGATACAAGACCAGCGAGTTGGCCACCATGGATAGTCTCTCAGTTTTGTCATGGCGCATTTCTCCCTTTTTGAATCATCTCATCTGAAGTTTTTTTCGTATATAGCGATTTTCAGTAGGTCGAAAAGTGCGGTTCGGAAAGCACGACAGCGGGTTAGGACTACGGCCGAGTCAAAATCGGCGTGAGGGCTGCAAGTGTGATAGAGTGCGGGAATCCGAGCATGACAGGAGTCCCAATGGCTATGGCGCCTACCAGACATTACGATGAAGATCTCAGAGCTATTGGCCAGGCGCTCGAAGCTAGAGACATCAGTGTTTTTGAACTAAAGCACCTTGCAGACTGGTATGTCATCCAGGGTACACCTGAGCAGACCGGCTCGCTGAGTTCGAAGAATACGGCTTGGCTACGGCGATTACGCAGCGGTTCCACCGCCGAATCATTGACTTTAACTTTGGCCGACGTTGAACAATTGTCCCACGCGGGTCGAGCGAAGCGCTCCAACCCGGAGCGCCTTACGAATTTTCAGAGTGTTCCGAATACCCTGCGCACGATAGGTGCCTATCTCGATTCCAGAGAAGTAGAGCTGATTGAACTGCACAAAAGACGGATTTCGATCACACTGTCGTATCGAGATAAGGCGGGTCGCGAACGGAAAGAAGACCGTCCCATCTTTTCTTTTTATAAGCTTTTTCTTGAGCTACGAGAGAACCGCTCACGAGAATCTAGCTCCGCCGCGACTCATCAATAGCTTTTTGGATGTCCGGAACCGCGTCGGGGTAGACCTTGGTTGCCAAAGCGAGCAGCAATTTTGCCTCCTCTAATTGGCAGCGGATTTCCATAACGCGTTCGACCTTGCCGTCCCTCGAATGTTCAACAATGATGCCACGCATCAAAATCGCAAATTCGGCGGAGCCCCTTTGACATTTGCTCGTAAGAACGTCGTAGCCCCAAAGGGATATCTGAATGAGCACGCTCATTTAGAAAAACAGGCGCCGACGTTAGAGTCCCGATGTCTTATCGATCCAGTCTTTCATAGCATCAAGGGTGGCTTTTTCTGCATCCTCTTTGGAAGCGAAGCCGTCGAGGCTGGCAGGTTCAAAAACTGTAAGTCCGAAGCTACCCTGATGAGAACTGCAGCTCGCGGAACACTGCCAAAGGCCACCGATTTCCTTTGTTTTAAAATCGATTTTATATCCGCGGTGAATGATTGACCCTTTTGCTGCTTTCATGATGGTCCAGTTCCCTTTGTGCGGATCATCGCATTAGCCACATGGCGCAGAATACGGCTACTACAAGGAGAATAATTATTGGGACGTCAACATAATCCATGACGACTCCAAAAAACCCGGCTTTATCCCATCAGCACGGTATAAATAACCGCTCCGATCGCGTAGACGAGCGTTCCGCCGACAACTAGCCAAATCAACGCTTTTAACCAGATAGGAAAATCTTCCATAAATAGCTTCCTTTCCGATGAAGCTTGGCCTTAGGCCACCTGGCAAGACGGTAATAAAAGACACGCGAGCTACGAAATGTTTCTCGCGTATAAAAAAGGAGTGTGGAAAGAAACCTCGAGGCTAGATCAGAAAGACGTGGTAGAGTTTATGGAGTTGAAAGTGTCGTCGAACATCGAAGACTGGCTCGCACTCAAAAGCGGTCGAGGTGAAACTGATAAGAGCAACATCAGCCTGTGGAGTGCGGTTTGCAGACTCAACCATGTTGTTGGCGAGAGGTCCCCATCCACCGCGCTTTGAACTGGAACTGTCGTCCGGGGAACTGCTTGAAACCGCGGCTTGGCCGGGAATCTCGTCGAGATCCTCGACGAGATCAAAGCCGGAAAGGCTGATCCAACCAAGGATAAGCAGGGCCCCGATAAGCTTTCTGCACATGCTAAGGATCATTCCCGCAATCCAAGAGCTTGTCAAGTAAGGTAGTGTCTCAGTTTGACTTTATTTTCCGTGACTCCCGAAGATCACATGAAGCGAGACGATCAAAAGAAAACCGCCGAATACTCGTCTCAAAATCTCAGCGTGAATTTTAGTTGCCGCGAGCGCGCCAATAGATGCTCCAAAGAAGAAGCCCAACGCCAACAGACCGGCGACTGTGAAGTTGACGTATCCAGCATTATGGTAACACAGCGCGGCCAAGAGACCGATTGGTGGAAGAAGAATAGCCAATGATGTGCCCTGCGCTTGATGCTGGGAGAATCCGAAAATGTAGATTAGAAGCGGAATGAAGATTTTACCGCCACCCACCCCAAACAGACCGCCGATGATGCCGGTAAGAAACCCCGTGACGACGTACCATGGCGCCAGATCTCCGCGTTATTATTACCCGTGGTCCCGTTATGCATTAGCTCAAGATGCATTCCTTATCCGGGTTACAAAGTCGTGAACCTTACTGCCGCACTCTTCGTAAGACAACTCCAGATATATCCAAATCCGGTAAACTCGTGTCTCGTACGCAATGGCCGAGCCCAACAAGGCCAATGGAACAGATCCAAGGTAAATGTCTGTCAGCCAGTGAGCTCCCGTCATTATCCGAGTTGCCGGTAAAGTCAAAGCCAGCGTTAAAAAGAGATAGCCCATAGCCGGATACTGACGCAGGGCCATAAAGGCAAAGAAAAAATACGCAGCTGCGTGTCCTGAGGGAAATGAGTTTCTATTGCTTACTTTGACGGTCACACCGTACATTTCCTTTAGGTTCTGCCAATCCGCCAACACTTTTGACGGGCTCTCGCGACGGACGAGTTCCTCAATCGATTGTTGGCAGTTATAAACGACTGCGAACAGCAGGACCACCCAGGTCCAGAAGGCAAGACGTCGATAAAGCTCGCGACGATCCGGCGTACGCCAGATATGATTCAACAAAAGGAGTGAGATAAGAACAACCACCAGCTTATCGCCCGTCTTCGAATTTATTACGGCTAAAGAAAGGTCGAAGACTGGGCTGTAACCTAGGAAGTGATTAAGCCACTGAGCACTAGCAACATCGAATCTTATTATCGTTGACCGAACCTGATGCAACTGCGAGACGACAAATAAACACATCAATGAAAGCAGAATCCAATACCACGTCTTGACCCTAAATGAGGCCTTTTCACTTAAAGCCATATCGCCGGTGGCGAAATGTTTCAGATTGAACATAGAGATTGCTCGTTGCGAATATATCGATGACTCCGCGGCTTTCGGTCAAAAGACCCAGCGCTGTTGCGTTTCCTACCGGCGAGAATGAATGGAAAGATCAGCCGTGTGCGTGCTCTATGATGCGAATGGTGTTCTTCTCCCGATAGGTTCTCGGGGTCAACATGGATGGTAACATTCGAGAGATAGGGCAGATGATGCAGAAGTTGATGCCTGGCTTCCATTCTCATTTGTGTGAATGAGATGGCAATCCGCTATGAGAATGTTTTTCAATCTTGTGATGCTCTTCGCCGGAAACATCCTGTGGGTCAACGTGAATGGTGACATTCGATAGATAGGGCAAGCGGTGCAACAGTTCATGGCGGACTTCCAGGGCAACCGTATGAGCTTGCCCCACTGACAGTTCTGATGGAACGGTGATGTTGAGTTCGGCATGAAGTCGATGACCAAGCCAGCGTCCGCGCACTTCTGAAACCCCGTGCACCCCTTGTACGTACCGTGCGACATCTTTTATCTGATCAATGATTTTGGGTTCAATACCATCAAGTAGACGACTAAATACGGCTTTACTCGAATCCCAAACAATTTTCAAAATAGCCAGAGTAATGAGCAAGCCAATAATCGGATCGGCTAGCGGATAGCCAAGCCAAACACCGATTGCCCCGAACAACACGGCGAGACTGGTCAGGCCATCTACTCGAGCGTGATAGCCATCCGCGACTAACGCCGCGCTGTTAATTTCTTTGCCGATCCGAATGCGAAAAACAGCTACAGCCTCATTCCCGGTAAAACCAATGACAGAGGCCAATATCACAGCCCATAGATAGTCGACCGGTTGGGGGTGTATCAGTCGCTGAAGGGACTGATAGCCAGCCAAGATCGCGCTCAACAAGATCACCATCACGATCGTGATACCGGCCAAATCTTCCACCCTTCCTAGGCCATAAGTAAACTGGCGCGACGGCTTTCGGCGTGCAAGCACGAAGGCAATCCATAGCGGCACGGCGGTGGCCGCATCGCCGAAGTTGTGAATGGTATCAGCCAACAACGCAACGCTGCCGGAATAATAGACTACGACAACCTGGAATAATGCAGTTACCAAGAGGCCGACAAATGACCATTTGAGCGCCCAAATACCGCGCTCCGTGGTGAGCAGTTCCGGATCTATCGTCCCGTGGGTGTGATCATGATGGCTATGATCGGGCTCACTATGGAAATGAGAATGACTGACAGCGCTCATATAAAAATCATACTCCTCGGCAGGGCCATACGCTATTACGACGGCTTTCGGTAAGCCATGTCATAGACTTCATTTTCGGGAAAGCTTTCGGCTCGTCTGCGTTCGACCCGTCCGTAAACCACCGACCTGTCGTTCTCAGGAGGATCTCGGAAACGAATGCAGGCGGGATAGGGCAGGTTCGAAGCCTGACCTATCCGCGTCGCGGTGACATAAATTACAAGGCGTGAGAGGCTCTGAACCTAAGGCGTGGTGTTATCAACGCAGCCGAGGGTGAAATTTGTCGCGCCGGCGGTCCCGTTAAGGGTTCCTCTCTTTCCCTCAACGTACCCCTGAACCTGGCAGTTAAGCCCCCTCCCCGTGTTATTCTGAGTCGTATCGTTAGCCTCGTCAGCGAAAGTGGTGGGTACTTTCGGCGTCGCGCAAGTACCCGTAAAAGCTTGCGTCCCGAAATTCACGCCGGAATTATCTCTGACTCTGACGCCGTCGCTGCCGTTCGCATTGATGGTGTTCGCAGAAAGTTCAACATGTGCCAAGCGATCGACGCTGACTCCAATACCTGTATTATTGCTAATCACGTTGCAGAAGATTCGAGCGTTAGAGGAGCGCCGAATGCGCATCCCATCGCGCCCATTGTTTTGAATGGTGTTGGGACTAGCGGCAGGATCGGCAGTATCGAGAAAGCCAACGCGAACAGACGAGTTGTCGTTGACCATAATACCTTCTTGGCCATTATTCTCGAAGCAGTTATTGATGATCCCCGACTGGCTTACTTGAGTCGTCGTCATGCCATTGCCCGTATTGTGGTGAATCCTGTTGCTATCAATGACGGCAAGCGCAATTTCAGCCACGTCTATGCCGGTATCGCCACCCGTGAGGGTAAGTCCCTTTATAGTGGTATCTCTCGCGCGCACGGCGATAACGATTTGGGTTGGATCGTTGGGATTGATCGTTGCGCCTGTTGCGCCGCCACAAGCACCATTACCGCCACCGTCCAATGTGATACCCTCCTTCTTGAGAGTCAAAGCCGCCTTACATGTGCCGGTTAACTGAAGCGTATCGCCCGATTTGAGCTTATCGAGAGCTCTGTCGATCGCGGCTTGATCTTTTGCAGTGTCGGCGCAAGCTACTGTTATTGTTACTTGTCGGCTTGTTGTTGGTTGTGCTGCTTCAGCTGATGCCCAAACCCAGAGAAGGGCTGCGAGAATGGATAAGCATCCACCAAACAGTATTCTTGTCTTTTCCATAACTCCTCCTTGACTAGAGTTTCTCTTGCCAGGATTTTCGGAACAATTAAATGGAGTTGCGGCGAACAGACAGCTAGTCGTCGGGAGAAGCGTCTGCAGCCGAATTCCGCGGCGCACTTAACCGATAGCTATGATGGTGAGCCCAATCGAGTGCCGCGATGCCAACGGTTTTCGTCTGCCGTAATCTGTTAAATTCTCTCGACCAATCTGTGGAAAGGTCCGGGACGTTGGTCCACCGAGGAGCCGTTTTGGGAGAACCGACAAGCTCAGTGGGCAAACTTGCTTCGGCCACGATAAGAGTTCGCTCCACCGGCGTCCGCAATCGAGGATAGTTCGCCCCATCGAGATCAAGGACATCAGAGAGGATATAAGAGAAAGCTACAAGAGTGCAGACGACATATACCGTCCGCCAAAGTCCAGAGGAATGTACAGGCTTACGGCCCGACAACACACAGGCACCTATCCAGTTAGTTATGCGAGCCGGACGAGCTGTGCCTTTTAAACTGAAACGCGACTCTATGTCCGCTAGCTCTTGCTTGTCAACCGGAAAACACCCCCATGAGAAAAGCCACAATGGATGTTAGGGAAGAATTGTAGCTAACACCGAGAACATTCCCGAAGGTCCTTGCGTGAAGAAAGCTCATACTGAAACCCTATTTTCGCGAGATCAAGAAATTGAAAGATCTCTGCCGCCGATACCGTTTACTAATCCAAGGCACAACAACTGCGTTGTCTTCAGCTAGGGCAACAGCAAAGAGGATGACCAGGAGCTAGTTGAGTTAGAAAATCGTTTGATGAATGCCAGCATTGTTTTCATTGCATGTCTCATTTGGTCATTCAGTATGGGCGTGATCATGATCGGAATGACTTTGATCATTATCGGAGTGAGAATGGTCGACATCACTCATACAGAGATCGTACTCCTCGGCACGACAACATGCTATGCGCGCAGACGAAGGGTAAACCTGACCATCAAGTTTCACCGCCCGAAACTCTGACGGCTACCCTGCGTTCAACCCACTCGTAAAGCACCGGCAGCAAGACCAGCGTCAGGAAAGTGGAGCTAAGGATGCCGCCGATGACGACGGTCGCCAGTGGACGTTGTACTTCCGCTCCTGCGCCTGTGGCTATCGCCATCGGCACAAAGCCAAGACTGGCGACCAATGCGGTCATCAGCACGGGACGCAAGCGAGTGAGCGAGCCTTCGACCACCGAGTCGCGGATGGATTTACCCTCTTCGCGGAGCTGGTTGAAGTAACTGATCATCACTAGGCCGTTCAGAACTGCCACGCCGGAGAGCGCGATGAAACCAACCGCAGCCGTAATGCTGAACGGCATGCTGCGCAGCCAGAGTGCGAGGATGCCACCGGTAAGGGCCAAGGGAATCCCGGAATAGACCAACAACGCCTGTCGAAGGCTACCGAAGGCAAAAAAGATCAGCACGAAGATAAGCGCCAACGCCGAGGGGACGACGAAGGCAAGGCGCGTGCGGGCTTCTTGCAGATTTTTAAACTGACCGCCAAATTCTATAATGTAGTTGTCCGGCAAACGCACCTGTTCCTTGATGCGCCGCTGGGCTTCGCGGACAAAACCCTCCACGTCGCTCACTTTCAGGTTCACCATGAGCGCAGCGCGACGCTGACCGTCATCACGCCGAATGGGTTCGACTGCCTTGAGTGTCGTAAATTCCACCAGCTTTCCAAGCGGGATGAGACCGGTCTGGCCGACGCGCACCGGCAACTTTTTGATTTGCTCGTCGTCGGCGCGCAATTCGTCGGGCATCCGCACCACAATGTCGTGCCTACGATTGCCATCAACGATAGTGCCGACCTCCTGGCCGGCCAGCGCGACGTTGATGGCTTTATTGGCCTCGCCCGCCTGAAGGCTGTAGCGCCGCAGCACGTCACGCTTGATCTGCATCTGTAATTGCGGCGTTCTTCCCTCGGTTTCGAATTCGACCTGCGCCACACCGGGTGTCTTTTCCAGAATGCCCTTGATTTGTTTGGCGTGTTTCTCAAGCACGTCGTAGTCACTGCCGAAAATCTTTACCGACAACTCGGCTTTTGTGCCTTCAAGCATTTCGTTGAAGCGCATCTCAATGGGTTGCGCAAAGAGTATGCTGTAGTCGGGGTTGATTTTCTTGAGCATTGCCTCGATCTGCTCGCGCAATTCCGCTTTATTCACCGGACGCCCCTCGGTTTTCGGCCATTCGGCAAGAGGCTTATAAAAGATGTAAACGTCGCTCTCGTTGGGCGGCATCGGGTCGGTGGCGATTTCGCTCGTGCCGATACGAGTAAAGACGCGCGTGATTTCCGGAAATTCCTTGAATAGCCGATTCTCGACTTCGATGTCGGTCCTAAGCGACTCCTCCAAGCTCATGCCCACGGGCTTGTAGAGCATTGCGGTAATCGAGCCCTCGTCGAGTTTGGGCACAAACTCCGCGCCCAGATGCTGAAACAGCCAGAGTGAGCCGGCAAATATCGCGACGGCGGCCATGACCACGATCCAGCGAAGTTGTAATGCAAGCTGGAGCGTTGGCGCATAGGCTTGCTTAACGAGTCGTATTACCCGGTTGTCGCCTTCATGAAGTTTGCCACGCAAAACAAAGGAACAGAGCACAGGCATCAAGGTGAGCGAGAGCAGCAACGCGCCCGCGAGCGCGAGCATGACGGTGAGCGCCATCGGATGAAACATTTTTCCCTCAATACCCGTCAATGCGAGAATCGGTATATAGACGACCGTGATGATGACCACGCCGAAGAACATGGGATTGCCGACCTGTTTTGCAGCGGCGAGCACGGTATGTGCTCGTTCCTCGACCGTGAGCGCGCGTCCAAGCTCGTGCTGCCGTTCTCCGAGCCGGCGGACGACGTTTTCCACGATGACGACTGCGCCATCGATGATAAGGCCGAAGTCCACCGCGCCGAGGCTCATGAGGTTGCCGGAGATGCCGAAGCGCGTCATGCCGGTGAGCGCAAAGAGAAACGAAAGCGGGATCGCCGAAGCGACGATGAGCGCTGCGCGCCAATTGCCCAGCAGTCCAAGCAACACTGCAACTACGAGCACCGCGCCTTCAGACAGGTTGGTCCTGACGGTGCGGACGGTGCGATCAATAAGCTGGGAGCGATCATATTGTATCTCAATCTCCACGCCGTCCGGCAGCTTGGTCTGAATCTCGGCTATACGCGTTTTGACCCGTTCGGCCACCTCGCGGCTGTTCTCGCCGGCGAGCATCATCGTCGTGCCAATGACCGTCTCGTGACCGTTGAGCGTGGCCGCGCCGGTGCGGAACTTGGTTCCCGGCCGTACTTCGGCCACATCTTTGACGAGGAGCGGTTTGACGCCGGCGCCGAATTTGAGCGGTAGGTTGGCGATGTCCTCGACATCGTTGACGCGACTAACAGCGCGAATAGTGAGTTGCTCAGTGCCGCGGCTAATGATGCCGCCCCCCGCATTCTCAACGTTCTGCGCCACAAGGGTAGCCAATTCACTGAACGTCATGCCTACTTCGGCAAGCGAGCCAGGTTTAGGCTGGACGACAAATTGCCTTTCGTAGCCGCCGCTCTCGTTTATTTCCGCGATGCCCGGAACGGTGCGAAGCAGCGGCTTGATTACGTATTCCTGGATTTCGCTCAGCTCGATTAGCTGCTCCAATTCGGTCGAGAGCTTGTTCTTTGCGTCGGCGCGATACTGCAGGTTGTAATAAAAGATTTCGCCGAGGCCCGTGCTGATGGGCGCGAGTTTGGGTAGTGCACCCGTGGGCAATCGTTCCAGCACACCTTGAAGCCGCTCGGCGACAAGCTGACGCGCGCGATAGATGTCAGTCCCGTCCTTAAATTGGATCGTCACCTGCGAGAGGCCGAATTTTGTCAGCGAACGCATTTCGTCCACTGCCGGCAGGCCAGCCAGAGCGATTTCGATGGGCTGCGTGACGAGTTTTTCCGACTCTTCGGCGGCGAGTGCCGCAACTTCGGTGTTCACCTGCACTTGCGGCGCAGTAATGTCAGGCACAGCGTCGATGGGCAAATGCAACGCTGACCAGAGACCAGCCGCGAACAGGATTACGGCGGCCAACAGGATGAACCCTGGCTGGCGCATGGAAAATTCCAGAATTTTGTCAATCATGACTGGCAGGCCTCAAGGTTTCGGAGATTTGGTCTGAACCGCGTTAATGTTAAGGCCGGTGAGCAGTTCCATTTGTTGCGCCGCTTCGAGCGCCTCACGCCTAGTTTCCAGCAGCGCCTCGACCGCTTCGAGATATTGCTTCTGCAACTCGACGTAAGTCGCAATTGGCACCGCGCCGAGCCGGTAGTGACGATCAGCCAGCTCCGCCGCTTTGCGAAATTCAGCCACGGATTCCGGTCGCCACTTCGCCATCTCAGTTAGTTTCGTCTGATACATCAACGCCTTCTCGACCACTTGTCTTTCGATGTTCCGCTGCGTCACGTACATGGAGGTCTCCGCCTGCTTCTGCCGGGCCGTGGCGGTCTCGATGTTACCCTCATTCCGATTCCAGAGGGGCAGCGGCATCGAGATGCCGATCCCGACTTGGCGCTCACGGTCGCCTGCTCGTTCCTGTGAAAAGTACGGCCCTACGGTGAAGGACGGGTAAGCGTCCTTTTTAGACAACTCAACTTTGAAGCCCTGTTGTTCCAACTCCGCCTGCCTCATCCGCATCTCGAAATTGTTCGCTCGCGCCGCGGTAAGCAGTGCGTCCACTTCCGGCGCGCGGTTGAAGGTAAGATTCACCGGAGCGATTTCTATCGCTTGCTCCCATGACTGTCCGCTCAATTGGTTCAATTCGAGCAGCGCCGCCTGCTCCGCGACCGAAGCTTCGCTCGCTTTGCGTAGCATCATGATTTCTGTTGCTTCAATGATGCGAAGTTCCAACTCTGGCGTGATTCCGGCCGGATCCCTTTGCACCAGCACCTGGCGCAAAGCGTGAAAGCGGTCCGCCACTTCCCTGGCTGCCACTGCTTTCTGCTGGGATGCAAATAAGTTGAAGGCGACTGAGCGGGTCCGGGCAGCGAGCGCGGCTTTGAACTGGCCAAACCCCAGCTCGGCCAGTTGTATCTGTTGGTTGGCGATAGCCTTGCGCAGCGGTATACGGCCCGGCCATTCAAATGTCTGGCGTACCGAGACCGACCACGCGACACCTTCAGCGGAGAGCCCTCCGCCCGTCACCTGCTTGTCACCAATCGTGGTAGAGAGATCGGGATTGGCCCACGTCGCCGCAGTTCGAGCTTGGCCTTTGGCGGCGGCAATCTCGGCGCTATAGAAATTGAGTTCGGGATTGTGCTCCAGAACATCAGCAAGCACCGCATCCAGCGCCATCTGGTTCGTCGCGGCGGTTACTTTGGTAGAGTCTGATGCAGTTCGCTCGGCAGCGTCCGCCTGGTAGGCGCGCAAAGCCGCGATGAGCATCACAGCAGAGATTATGTAGTAAAGCTCATACCGTAAATTGGATTTTGTAAAAAGCCAGACAAAACACCGTCGCGGCATTCGATACTCCTTTGCTCCAGGAAGGCGGCGCGTTAAACGAGCGACCGCCCGCCTAAAAACGGATAGACTGCTCCCTTTGGGAAAATTAAAAAGATTGACGACTCTATGCGAGTCGTGGAGGGGATCGCGGTGCGCTTGGAGCGAGAAGGACCTGTGGCACAGGTGGTGGGTGGTCTCGCTTTAGGATGTGAGTGAATGGAACGAGTTGCGGATGACCTATGACTAAATCGACGAGGAAAATCTCCGGACTTTCCTCAAGGCCCGTCAGCAGAGAATCAACACTACGGGTAAAGAGAGCTGAGAGGCCGCTTTGTGAGAAAACCCAAGGACTGCTATCACCCACCGCGACATTCTTTTGTTGCGCATGGCGGTGATCTTGAGCTGACACGGAAAGAAAATCGGCGTGGATAATTGCGTGCTGATGCACGTGGCCAGCGTGATCGTGATCATAAACCGGATGAAAGTGCAAAGTTGGGAGGAGAAAAGAAGCCGCCAATAGAAGCGGCAGGAGTGTTAGCCGCGAGTAATTTGATCGTAACACCGACATAACAGCTGCACTTATGATGTAACGTTAGGGAAAAGTCAACTTCGCTGTCAACTATCGACTTGTTGTCGTGCTGATTGCCGTCGACGGCGAGATGCTGGCGCGGCTCTAATCCAGTCCATGTGTATTTGCCAGGGGAGTGTTATCGTATTAGGGACATTGCCTGATGTGCCACGTTAGACCCTAGCCCGAATACCTACGTAAAAAGCTGTCTTCACTCCCGGAAGTGAAAAGAATCGACTCCGCAGCACACCGAAAGCCGAACCGGCAATCATGATTTTAACTGCGCCAATGCGCGGGGAGATCACCAATGTGATAACGGTCGCGATTAAAATGGCAACGGCCGCAAAATCAGGAAGGGCATGAGGCGCCATCTGGCCAAGTTTAACTACAAGAATTCCCATTACAGCTGGTCCGATGCCTTTCATCGCTGCTGTGCTCCACCTGAGCTTTCTGACGCGCTCATAGATTGGGAGAATTGGCAACGTGATGACGAACGACGGCAAGAAAATCGCCGCGGCCGCGATCGCCGCTCCGCCCAACCCCGAAACCTTATAGCCGACGTACGCTGCGACAATTATCATCGGGCCCGGAGTGAATTGGCCGAGAGCAAGCCCGTCAATGAACTCTTGATGTGTGAGCCAGTGATACTGATCAACTGCCTGTTCCTGGATCAGCGCTAATATTGTTAAGCCGCCCCCGAACGTCAGTGCCCCAATCTTGGAAAAGAACGTACCAATCTCCGCGAGGCCTGCTGGGTGCCCCGACGCGGTTGCTTGCGTTGTAGACGCGACGAGTGACAGTGGGACCCACGGACCAAAATTCGCACCGACGAGAAAGGCGGTCATTACAGCGAGGGTCAATGCGCCTGCGCGCAGCGAATGAAAGATTAAGATTCCCGCCCCCGCCGCGAGTGCTAGAGTTGGCACAACACCAACGGGGCTGAACGCCACCGCAGCCACCGCTGCAAGAGCAATTATGATCTGGGGAAACGTTGTGACCTCAGACCTGCTCAGACGATAGACAGCAACAACGAAAATCCCCACCACCACAGGTCCCAAGCCGTAGAGCCCGCCGCGCATGATCGGTGTCGCACCCAGGTGGGCGTAAGTTAATGTGAGGGCGAGCATGACGCCGAAGGCGGGAAGCACGAAACAGAGTCCCGCGAGCAAACCGCCCCAGAAACCTCCACGCGCATACCCGAGGAACATGCAGAACTGTGTCAGAGTAGCTCCAGGAATTAGGTTGGCCAGGGAAAGCCCTTCGACGAAGCGTTCTTTAGATACCCACTGACGCTTTTCTTGAAGCTCGGCTTGCAAGATTCCGTAAATGGCAGGGCCACCATAAGCTGTGGCCCCTAGCTTCAGGAAACCTGATACGATTTCTTTCCAGGTTTTTTTAAAATCGGCTTGTTCCATGATCCGCGTCCTTTTTTGGGGTGCGTGACGACGAGCTCTAGGCGCGCTCGTGGCTTCGATAAAGAGCGGAAACGTTTTCCCAGTTGATATTGTTCATAAAGGCATCGACATAGGCTGCCGCCTTGGCTCCGTAATCCATATGATAAGAGTGCTCGTACATATCCACCGCGAGAACAGGGCTTGCTCCAGCTAAACAGTAGGTGTGGTCCGCGGCTCATTGATTGATCAGTTCTTTGTCTCGATGTGAGTAGGTAAGGAACACCCGGCGCCTAACGCAAGTTCCCCGTATGGCCGAGGGAGTAACGACCCGGCTGAGGCCAGACCGTGAGGCCATGCGGCTCTTTTCCTACGGGGATGCTTTTCATTTCGCCCGTCGTCGTGTCGATATCATAGGCCACATTGTCAAAGCGGCCGGAAAGCCAGAGTTGCTTTCCATCGGCGCTCACATTCCCCATATCCGGACTGCCGCCGCCGGGAATGGGCCACGTGGCTGATATCTTATGCGTTACGAAATCGATGACTGAGACACTGCCTTTACCTCGTGGAGGACCGAACACTTTATTGATGCCGCGGTTCGCAACATACAGCTTCGTCCCATCGCGGCTCGGGTATAGTCCGTGCGTCCCGGCGCCGGTCTTGATGAAGCCGATCTCATTGAACTTGTCGCCGTCGATGAGGAAAACACCATCCGCTTTCATGTCGGCGACAAAGAAAATCTTGCCGTCGGGCGAGATACGAATGTCCTGGGGCATGCCACCCTTGGAGAGCGTGATATAGCCGAGGACTTTGCGCTCTACGAAATCGATCTTCGCCAGCCTGCCTTGGAATTCGCAAGTGAAGATCGCGAAGCGGCCATCGATAGAGAAGTCGGCGTGATTAATCCCGGCACAGCCCGGAACCGCTAATGAACTTTGTAACTTCATGGTCTGCGGATCACGGAAATCGAGTCGCTTCAGCTGCTCGGCCACAATAATTGCGGAGTGACCATCCGGCGTGAAATACATATTGTAAGGATCGTCCACCGGAATATTTTTTCCAGGTTTACCGGTTGTCGGATTGATTGGCGTTAAACTTCCCTCTATGCGATGTTCGGCATTGTTGGCTACCCATAGCGTCTTGATATCCCAGGAAGGAACGACATGCTGCGGGTTGATCCCCACTGCGAAACGATCGACGACCTTGAGTGTAGCCGGGTCAATCACGGTCACGTCATTGGACTGCCGGTTCGGGACATAGACGCGTGGCAGCGCACCATTCAACACTGAACTAAACTTGCCCGCCTGAGTTTCGCTATAGAGGTTATGCGGGTCGGTGACCGGCGGCATACCAGGTACGGTTTTGATTGGCGATGAAGCAGAGTTCCCCGCAAATTCTGCCGCCGTGGCGCTTGTGTATAGCGACAGTGCAAGGACGATAGCGGTACCTGCACCTACGGTAAGTACGATACACTGAATGATATGCTTGCAGGTTAACATCGGTTCGCTTTCGACGTTGGGAGGCACAGGCGGTGTTTGGTAGCTGTTTGGTTCATGAGGCCGGTCTCCCGATGCCGGTGAGAGCGCCGTAGCTGAAGTCGTCGAACAGCGTTACGCTGTCCGCCTTGGTCCAGACGCCGACCGCGCCGGCGCCGGCGATATGATCGTCTTCCATCTCGATGTACGCCTTGCCGTCGAGCAGCACGCGGATTTTCTTGCCGGAGAACTCCACTCGCAGCGTCTGCCAGGTGTTGCCCGGAACGGGCGCATCGACGTACTTGAGAGTTCTGCGGCTGCCGTTCTGCGTAGAGTACAGCGACACGTTGTCCTCCAGCGCGTTGGCGCGCGCAACGTAGTAGTTGTCGCGGTCCTTCCAGCGCCACATCAGTCCACCGGCCTGGTCCTCTTTGCCGGAGATCGGCTTGAATTTCACTTCGACGTAGCCGTCGGCAAATGAAGGGTCCTCCTTAACGCACCACGGGTACGTGCCGCTGCCCGATTGCTTGAGCACGTTCGGTTTGCTGGGAGCCGTCGCGTCGGCCTCAACCGACCACTTCGGTGAGCCGCGTCCAGTGACACCGGCACGCCAGCCGGCAGGTACGGTGCCCACTGTATCCTGGTCGAACGATATCGTTGCGGCGAGGGGAGTATTCATGGCGGCAAGACCCTCCGAGGGTTGTCAAAATAAGCGTGAGGTCTTTTTCAAGCGGCACCTCCTGCTTCGTTAGGCAATCGGCGTGCGGCGCCGTCCCAGTTGATGTTCTGCATGAAGGCATCGACGTATGCCGCCGCTTTCGCGCCGTAGTCAATGTGATAGGAATGTTCATACATATCCAGCGCGAGAATCGGGCTTGCTCCGGCCAAACAACAGGTATGATCCGCAGCCCACTGGTTGACGAGTTTCTTGTCTCGAGATGAGTAAGTCAGCAATACCCAACCTGATCCGCCACCAAGTGCTTTGCCCATCGCGGCAAATTGGATTTGCCACTTTTCCACATCGCCAAAGTCTCGGGCCAGTGCACCTCTCAAATCTCCATCCGGCTGGCTCCCGCCGCCCAGACTGTCAAAATAGAGTTCATGCAGGATCATGGAGTTGCTAGCGATTAGCTCTTCACGCTTGAGCCCGTTGATCACGAAGACCGGCGCAGTGGCGAAATCTAGAGACTCGAGCTGCGCTGTGATGGCATTGAGACGCTTTACCGCACCGCCGTAGTTGTTTTCATAATGGCTGACGATAAGTTTTTCGGACAGGCCTTTCAGTTTGGCAGGGTTGCAGGATAGCGTTTTGATTTCGTATGTCATGGTTCCTCTTCCTTTTGGTCACTGTGGTTTCTTACGCTTCATTGATTCTTGGGACCTCCAGCGGATGTGTTTTGCCCAGGCGTTTGCTGGCAGTAGGCGTACAGCGCGTCGTACACGGACGACTCCCGTTCCAGTAGCTCGTGGTCATTGCTGTAGACGAGTCTGAAACCTTCGGCAATTGCCTCTAAGCCTGGTGATTCGAGTGTCAGATGCTTCGCTGCTGTATCGGCTCCTCTAACAATCACCGCAAGTCGCTGCAGCGCCTTATCGGTGAGCTGATACTTTTTTATAATGGCGTCAAAGCTGCATTCAGGACCGTTATGGCCTAATTCAACATTCGCCACATCGAACGGTATCGCATCTTCACGTTTCGCTA
>WNGA01003420.1_pt1 | contig 23792 bp, 19 predicted proteins | sample 5400061 | NCBI WGS metagenome assembly WNGA01 (sample SAMN13153366, study PRJNA577476) | soil metagenome | isolation source: 100 cm soil or saprolite under grassland replicate 2 | place: USA:California | collected 2016-06-15
ACGTGCTCGGCAGCCAGCTCGAACCGGATGACGAGCGGCGCGCCCTGCTCTCCGATGTCCACGCTCAGATCACGCGGATGAACAAGACCCTCACCGATCTGCTCCAGCACGCGCGGCCGGCCAGGCCGCAGCGGATCGCCGTGGAGATCAACGCGCTCGTGGAGCAGAGCCTGCGCTTCCTGCCGCACGAACGGATCGACATCGTGCGGCGCCTGGACCAATCCTTGCCTTTCGTCCAGGTGGACCCGAACCTGCTCCACCAGGCGTTTCTCAATATCCTCGTCAACGCCCGGCAGGCGATGCCTCGCGGGGGACGTCTCACGGTGGAAACCCGGCCCCATCCCAGCAGTGAGCGCTCGGTCGAGATCCGGTTCACCGACACCGGCACCGGGATCCCATCGGACCACCTCAGGCGCATCTTCCAGCCGTTTTTCACCACCAAGGCCCAGGGGACAGGACTCGGGCTCGCCATCGCCGCCCGGGCCGTCGAGGAACACGGAGGCCGGATCACGGTAGACAGCGCGGTGGGCCGAGGCACGACATTCTGCGTCGCGCTGCCGGCGAGCTCCCCCGATGACGGAGCGAGGAGTGAGATCTATGCCACCCAAGGTGCTGGTCGTTGACGACGAACGCCTGATCCGCTGGTCCCTCGAGCAGACGCTCGCGAAATCGGGCTATGACGTCGAGACGGCGGAGGATGGGGGAGGCGCGGTGGCGGCGGTGCGCGAAGACGCCCCGGATCTCGTGCTGCTGGACCTCAAGCTCCCGGATACGGATGGCATCCAGGTGCTCCGCCAGATCAAGGACGCCCACCCGGACATCCCGGTGGTCATCATGACGGCGTATGCCGACGTGGCCACGGCGGTGGAAGCCATGCGTCTCGGGGCCTACGACTACATCTCCAAGCCGATCGACTTCGAGAACCTCGCGGTGACGCTCCGCAATGCCCTGGAGGCCCGGCAGCTCCGCCAGAAGATGGAGTTCCTGCGCGAGAAGCACCTCCACCCGTTCCACTTCGACCGCATCGTCGGCCGGAGCCGCGGGATCCAGGACATCATCGCGCTGGCCCGCAAGGTCACCGCCAGCGGCACCACGACGGTGCTCATCCAGGGCGAGAGCGGGACCGGGAAGGACCTGCTCGCCAAGGCCCTCCACTACGAGAGCGCGCGGGCCGACGAGCCGTTCATGGAGATCACCTGCACCGCGATGCCGGAGTCCCTGCTGGAGTCCGAGCTCTTCGGTCACGAGCGCGGCGCCTTCACCGACGCCAAGGTGCAGAAGAAAGGTCTGCTCGAGCTGGCGCACGGCGGCACGATCTTCCTCGACGAGGTCGGCGACATGGGGCCGGCGCTGCAGCCGAAGCTGCTGCGGGTGCTCGAGGAGCGGCGCTTCCGGCGGGTCGGCGGCACGAAGGACATCAGCGTCGACATCCGGGTGGTCGCCGCCACCAACAAGGATCTCCGGGGGGCGGTCGATCAGGGCTCCTTCCGGAAGGACCTGTACTACCGGCTCCAGGTCGTCACCATCACGATCCCGCCGCTCAAGGAGCGGCGGGAGGACATCGGGCCCCTGGCCCGGCATTTCCTCGAGCATTTCGGCCGCGAGTTCAAGAAGCCCTTGCCGCGCCTGAGCCCCGAGGCCGAGCGCCTGCTGATGCGGTACGACTGGCCGGGCAACGTGCGCGAGCTGCGCAACGTCATCGAGCGGGCGATGATCCTCTCGGACTCGGGAGAGGTCGTCCCCGCCGACCTGCCGCCGGAGATCGCCAATCGCTCGGGCGAGGCGCCGCGAGAGACCCCCCGGTTCCAGCTTCCCTCGACGGGCGTGGTGTTGGAGGACCTGGAGCGGGACCTCGTGCGCCAGGCGCTCGAGGCCACCCACGGCAACCAGACCCGCGCCGCCCGCCTGCTCGGCCTCACGCGCGACGAGCTGCGCTACCGGGCGAAGAAGTTCGACCTGGGGCAACGCGGGGACGAGGACGGCGCCTGAGCCACCGCCCGGGCCCGGGAACGCTGTCGTGCGCGAGCTGCCACGACCCGCATGCCTCTCCGGCGGCACAGCTCCGGCACTTCGAACCATGCGGCTCGAGCTCTGCCGGACCCGCCCCCCGCGGGATCGCGGGGAGATGAGGTGGGGGGCGTGAGGCGGTTTCACTGGTTTCTCCTGGTGAGCGCGGCGCTCGTCGGCGCCGTCGTGGTCCTGGCCGGGCTCTTGGTCGGGAGCTTTTTCGAGCGCTACGTGCTTGCCCAGGAAGAGACCCAGACGGCCGAGATGGTCCAGAACCAGGCGCGACAGCACCTGACCGCGAGCGATTTCGAGTCGGCCCTCGATACGCGGGCGGGGGACTTCCAGGCCTTCTTCGAGGGACTGCCGGGCGTCTTCCGGATCAAGGTCTACGACCGGACGGGGCGGATCATCTGGTCGAATGAGCCCCGGCTCATCGGAGCGAGGTTTCCCGGCAGCCCGCATCTCCGCGCCGCCCTCGGGGGTCGGGTGATGACGGTCCTCGGGACGCCCACCCGAGCCGAGCACGTGTTCGAGCAGACGCGAGGCTACGTCGCGGAGGCGTACGTTCCGGTCGTGCTCGGGGCGGACTCGCAGGTGGCCGGCGTGATCGAGACCTACAAGGACATGAGCGCCCTCGTGCAGGGAATCCGGCGCACCCAGCGGAGCATCTGGGCCGTCGGAAGCGTCATGGGGCTCTTCCTCTACGTCGCGCTGGCCGTGGTCGTCTGGAAGGCCTCGGCCGGCGAGCTGCGCGCAATCAGCCGCCTCGAGGAGTCCAACAAGGCCCTGCTCGAGGCCCAGGCTCAGCTCGTGGAGCAGGAGCGCCTGGCGGCCGTCGGTCAGGTCGTCGTCGGCCTGCACCACTCGATCCTGAACCCGCTCACCGGCATCCTGGGAGCCCTCCAGGTGCTCAAGCACACGCTCCCCGGCTCGCCGGAGCAGGCCCGAGCGATCGTCGAGGCCGAGGACGAGGTGCGCAAGATCGAACGGCTTGTCAAGCGCCTCCCCGATCTCCAGAGCACCACCATCACGCCGTATTTGGGGAAGACGACCATGCTCGATCTGGAGCCCGCGCGCGGTGAGGAGCCCCAGTCCACAGCGGGAAGGAGATCTGGGTGAGCCTGGCCCACTCAGATGACGAGCATCAGGGTCGGGGAATTTTCCCCACCTCTCTGGGGAACTTTCCCCAGCCTCTTCGCTGCGGGGCTACTGATTTCCCCTCATCGGCCCGTAACTACGCTCGGGACAAGCCTGCGGGCGACTTGCGAACCGGGGAACGTCCCTTGCAACCTGCTTGAGCGCCAAGGAGGGCTCGATCATGCGGAAACGCAGCGTTGGGGTGGCGTGCGGGATCGGAGCGGGCCTCCTCCTCCTACTGCTGGGTGGCTGCGCGACGGCTCCGCAGAAGGAGGAGGTACGCCTCGTCTGGCCCTCGCCGCCCCTCAAGCCACGGATCGAGTTCGTCAGGAGCGTCGTGAGCGCCGAGAATCTTGAGAGGGACACCACCTTCTCGGAGCGCCTCGTCGCCTTCCTGGCCGGAGAGAAGCCGCCGCCCAACCGGGTCGCGGAGCCCATGGGGCTGGCGGTCTCCGACGACGGCCAGCGTCTCTACGTCTCCGACTTTGCGCAACTCGCGGTGTTCATCTTCGACTTCGGCCAGAAGACATTCACCAAGCTCGGGGAGAAGGAGCCTCTGGGCCAGCCCGTCGGCCTCGCCCTGGACGACCAGGAGCGACTCTACGTCGTGGAGCAGTTCAGGAAGGGCATCAGCGTCTTCGACCGACAGGGGAAGAAGCTCACGTTCATCACCGATCCCAGCCTCGAGCGCCCGACCGGCATCGCCATCGACCGGCGCCACGGGAGGATCTACGTCGCCGATACGAGCCACACAAAATCGGAGAAGCATACCGTCAAGGTCTTCAGCATGAGCGGGGATCTGGTCGGGACGATCGGCGGAGAGAAGGGCGACGCGCCCGGACAGTTCCTCTTCCCGACCTATCTCACCGTCGACGGGAACGGGAACCTCTACGTCACCGACACGCTCAACTCGCGGGTCCAGATGTTCGACGCCGAGGGCAAGTACGTGAAGAGCTTCGGCCAGCGCGGCAACGCGTGGGGGATGTTCGACAAGCCGAAGGGCGTGGCCCTCGACAGCTTCGGCAACGTCTACGTCGCGGACTCGGGCTGGAGCAATGTCCAGATCTTCAACCAGAAGGGGCAGGTGCTCTTGTTCTTCGGCGGGCGGGGCCCGATTCCCGGCATGCTCAAGAATCCCACCGCCATCGCCATCGACAGGAACAACCAGATCTATGTCGCCGACTATCTCAACCACCGCGTCGAGATGTACCGGCTCGTGAACACGGCGGCGGAGGACAGTTTCCTCCAGCCCGCCGCCGGCACAAAGGGGGGTGATTCAGCGCGGAACGACGAAACCGGTGTGAAGTCACAGCAGAAGGGGCCGCTTCCAACAGACGGAGGTGATACGAAATGAGAGCATCGAAGTTCTTGGTAATCCTGGCTATCGCCGCCCTGGCGCCGGCCGCCGCGTGGGCACAGGCGCCCGGCGCCGGACTCACCAACACCGCTCATGACTTCTCAGGTAAGACGGCCTCGACAGGGTTCACCACGGGTCTTTGCACCTTCTGCCACACCCCGCACAAGGGCCTCCAGACTCTTCTCTTGTGGAACCACACGCTATCCACGAATACCTTCTCCTGGGACGTGCCCGCCACCACGGCCGGCACGAAGTTTCCGACCTTCAAGGGTGATACCTACAAGGGGCCGACGGCCAAGTGCCTGAGCTGTCACGACGGCAGCGTCGCCATCGGCGATGTCGCCTGGTTTGGCGAAGGTAAGCCCAGTGTGATCGACAGCACGAAGCACGGCCAAGGGGACACATTCAACGTTGGCTTTGGCGGGAACCTGGCCGGTAACCACCCGGTGGCCATGCCGTACCCGTTCAACAACGCCAAGAACACGTACAACGGAACCACCACCGGTGACGGTGCCACCCTCACCGAGTGGCAGGCCACCCCACTGACTCCGATTCGCATCTTCAACGACGACGGCTCGGGAAACATCACCGCCGGGGCCATCACGGCGAAGACCGGAATGGAGTGCTCGTCCTGCCACGACCCTCACAACAAGGCGGCCGTGGACGATCTCTTTCTCCGCGGGAAGATTTCGGGGAACGACACGAACTACATCTGCCTCAAGTGCCACGTCAAGTGAACCGGGTGTGAAGCCCGCCCATGGGGCCTGGTCGGGAGTGAAGCGACCGGGCCCCCCAGGGGGGGCGCGTGACCTCGACCAGGGGGCGATCGGCGAGAGCAGATGCCCAGGCAGGGCCATGGAGAGCACCCACAGCGGCGAACTCTCTGCCCAACGAACGCCGTGGCTTCTGCGCGTTGCCGGAGGCGGAAGCCTCACTCTCGTGGCTCCTTACGAGTGCCCGACCTTCACGTGTGTACTGTACCGTGTCGCCGTCCAACAACCCGCTTCAGCGGACCGGCTTTGCCGGCCGCCGAGCGGTGCGTTGGACGGACGGGCGCGGTTGACGGGGAGCGTAAATCGGTTATACTCGGGGTATGAAAATAGCGGTGTCGGTCCCGGACGACGTCTTCGAAGAAGCGGAGAGACTGGCACGGCGCACCAAGCGCTCCCGAAGCGAGGTATATAGCCGAGCTCTCGCCGAATACGTGGCCCGTCACGCCCCTGACCGTGTGACCGAGGCGATGAATCGAGCGCTGGCCGAGATCAGCGAACCGGTAGATGAGTTCGTGCGCGCGGCGTCCCGCCGCATCCTGAAGCGTCGTGACTGGTGACTGTATCGCAAGGGGACATCTGGTGGGCCGACCTGCCGGAGGCGACGGGCTCCGGGCCTGGCTTCCGCCGTCCGGTGGTAGTCGTACAAGGCGATGCGCTGAACCGTAGCCGAGTCGCGACCGTCGTTTGCGTTGCCCTGACAGGCAACGTGAAGTGGGCGAGCGCGCCCGGGAACGTGCTCTTGCCGCCCGGCGCAACCGGGCTTCCGAGGGAGTCGGTCGCCAACGTCTCCCAACTTGTGACGCTGGACAAGACCGACCTCACCGAACGAACCGGGAAGCTCTCCAGAGCCAAGCTCGAACTGGTGCTCTCGGGAATCGATGTTGTCCTTGGGCGCTGAGGACCCGTCCAACAACCACGTCGAGCGGGCCGCCTGCAAGCTGCGCTTGCAGCTTCCCCCGCTTCGCTCGGCGGCCGCTCACGTGGTGCGATAGACCATGGGCCGTCGGCGCACGGTCTTCTCGGACACCGACCGAATGGCGGCGGGCGAGGCGATCTTCGCGCTCGACGTGGAGCCGGTCCCGGCTTACAATCCGGTGCTCAGAGGGTCGTGTCAGGCTCCCCGGGGAGCCGTCCTGATGAGAGCGAGGTGAATGGAATGAGAGGGTGCCGGCTCTCGGGCTTCGTCTTGCTCGTGGTCAGTCTCGTCTGGGCGCTGCCGCTCGCCGCCCAAGCTCCTTCTCAGTCGTCGCGCGAGAGGGGCAAGGCGCTCTACGAGGCCCGCTGCGCGGTCTGCCATGGGGTGGACGGGCGGGCCGACACCCCGGTGGGTCGCATGCTGAAGCCGCCCCCGCGGAACTTCGCTGATCCGGTGGAGATGGCGCGGGTGACCGTGGACCGGATTTACCAGGCGATCAAGGAGGGCAGACCGGGGACGGGGATGGCCGCCTGGGGCCAGGTGCTCACCGAGACGGAGATCGGCGATGTGATCGACCATATTCATAGCTTCGCGCCGCCCCGGGCGGCCACCCTCTCGGCCGAGCAGCTCAGCATCGAGGTGGGCCGCCGCATCTACCTGAGGGAGTGCTCGTTCTGCCATGGCGTGGAGGGCCGGGCCGATACCGAGCCGGCGAAGGTCCTCCAGCCTCCCCCCCGCAACTTCGTCGACCCGATCGAGATGGCTCGGCTCGATGACGGCCGGATGTACTCGGCCATCAAGCTGGGTCGCCCCGGGACGGCGATGGGCGGCCGGGGAGAGCTCTTGAGCCCGGCGGAGATCATCGACGTGATGCGATACATCCGAACCCTTGTGCAGCCGTTGCCCGCCGGGATGAGCCGGGCGGGCCTCGACGCCCTGGTGGGTGAGCGAATCTACCGGCAGCACTGCGTCCTGTGTCACGGCGAGAAGGGCGACAGCCGGACGCCCCTCGGCCAGGGCCTGGCTCCCCGTCCCCGCGATTTCACTAACGCTCAGGAGATGGCGCGGATCAGCGACAAGGAAATGGCCGAGTCGATCGCTCGCGGGAGGCCGGGCACGGCCATGGCGCCGTGGCGCGGGGTGCTGAACTCGGAGGACACCCGTCGAGTCATCCTCTTCATTCGCAAGACATTCCAGGCTGCGAGCCAATAACCCAGCTGAACACCCCAAAGGAGGAACCCGATGCGCTCATCGCTGCTGTCCTACGCCGCTGCCTTCAGTCTCCTGGCCGGGCTGGTGCTGGGGGGAGTCGCCCTGGCCCAGGCGCCCTGGGTCGCCCCCGCCACGGAAAAAGAGAAGAAGAGCCCGTTGCCCGCTGACGCGAAGGCCGTCGAGCAGGGCGAGAAGGTGGCGAAGATCAACTGCGTGTCCTGCCATGGCGCCAAAGGCAAGGGGGACGGCGTCGCGGCGGCCGCGCTCAATCCCAAGCCGGCCGACTGGACCTCGGGCCGCGTCCAGGAGGAAACCGACGGCGAGCTGTTCTGGAAGATCTCCAACGGCCGCGGCCCCATGCCGCCGTGGAAGCATCTCCCGGAGAATGATCGCTGGGCAGTCATCCAGTTCATCCGCTCCTTGAAGAAGTAGCGCGCGGAAGAGGTAGCGCCCGGCACGAGGGGCCGGGTCTCCCGACGGGTTCCAGGGATGGCTGACTCGCGAGTCGGGCGAGGAGTCCGGCGGGCCGTGCCGGTCTCCTTCTACGCGTGCCTGTTTCTCTCGGGGGCGGCCGGACTGGTCTACGAGATCGTCTGGACGCGGATGCTCGGCCTCGTCTTCGGCCACACGGTATTCGCCATCACAACCGTGCTGGCGGCCTTCATGGCGGGGCTGGCTCTGGGCGCCGCCTTGCTCGGCAGGCTGATCGACCGCACGGGTCGGCCCTTGCAGGTCTACGGCCTGCTGGAGGGCGCGATCGGCCTGTACGCTCTCGCGATCCCCTTCCTTCTGGCTCAGGCTCAGGGCGTCTATCTCTGGTCGTACCGTAGGCTGGGCTTTGCCTTCCCCGCCCTGATCGCAGCCCAGTTCGTGGCGACCTTTGTCATCCTGCTCGTCCCGACGGCCCTCATGGGAGGGACGCTGCCGGTGATCAGCAAGTTCTTCGTCAGGCGGGTCGAGGGGCTGGGGCGGAAGGTGGCGGACCTCTACGCGCTCAACACCGGGGGCGCAGTGCTAGGCGCCGCGGCGGCTGGTTTCGCCCTGCTGCCGGCCCTCGGGGTCAAGGTCACGATCATCCTCGCGGCGGCCGTCAACCTCGCGGTCGGGATCTGGGCCCTGACCGCGGATCGGTGGGCACGGAAGTCGGGCGAGGTCCCCGCGATGCCCGCCCTGGGCCCGGACCGCGGCGTGCTGGAGGGCCCGGCAGGCTGGCCGTCCCCTCCGATGCTCTGGCTGGTTCTCGCTGGCATCGGCCTCTCCGGCTCGGCCTCGATGGTCTACGAGATCACGTGGACGCGGGCGCTGAGCCTCGTGATCGGGAGCTCCATCTATGCCTTCAGCGCCATGCTCACGACCTTCCTCGTCGGCCTGGCGCTGGGCAGCTTCCTCTTCGCCAGGATCTGGGGCAGGCGGACCAGGGGCGCCGGCCTGTTGGGCTGGCTCGAGATCGGCGTCGGTCTCGCCGCCCTCCTGATTATCCCTGTGTTCGGGCGGATGCCGGACCTGGTCCTGACGATCATGCGGCGCCTGTCCCCTTCGGCCCAAACTGCCCTGCTGACCCAGTTCTCCTTGAGCTTCCTCGCCATGATCGTCCCTACCACCCTCCTCGGGGCGACGGTCCCCTGCGCGATCCAGCTCTGCGCGAGGCGGCTCACGCGCCTCGGCCGCGACGTCGGACGCGTGTATTCGGCCAACACGGTGGGCACCATCGCGGGGGCCTTGCTGGCAGGGTTCGCGCTGGTCCCGTCGCTGGGCGTCCAGGCCTCGATGATCGGCGGCGCGGCAGTGAATGTCGCGGTGGGGGCTGCAATCCTTCTGGCATCGGCTGGCGGCGCGCCGGCCTGGCGCAGGCCGGCCATCGTCTCCTTCGTCGTCCTCCTGTTCGCGGCCGGGGTTGCGCTGCTCCCCCGATGGGACCGCCAGGTGATGGCGGGAGGCGTCTCGATCTACGCGCAGAGATTCATCCACGACGCCGACCCGGTGCGGCGCTTCCGTCAGGATGCCGCCTCGCAGCAGCTGCTCTTCTACCGCGAGGGCATGAACTCCACTGTGTCGGTGGAGCGCACGGCGCGCACGACGTCGCTGAGGGTGGACGGCAAGGTGGACGCCAGCAACGGCCTGGACATGCCGACCCAGCTCATGCTCGGTCACCTGCCCGTGCTTCTGCATCCTCGAGCGGAGCGGGTCCTCGTGATCGGTCTGGGCAGCGGCGTCACGGTCGGGGCCGTCGCCCAGCATCCCGCCGTCCGGGAGATCGACGTCGTGGAACTGGAGGCGGCGGTGGCCGAGGCATCGCGGTTCTTCGCGCAGGAGAACCGCCATGCGCTTCGCGACCCGCGCGTCCGGCTGGTCATCGGAGACGGGCGAAACTTTATCCTTGCCACGACCAAACGATATGATGCAATCTCGGCGGAGCCATCGAATCCGTGGATGGCCGGCGTCGCGAACCTCTTCTCGCGCGACTTCTACCGCCTGGCCAGAGAGCGGCTGGCGGATGGCGGGATCATGGTCCAGTGGCTGCACGGCTACTCTCTGTTCCCCCGGGAGCTGAGGATGATCGTCGCCACCTTTCGCGGAGTCTTTCCTCACACGACGCTCTGGCGCACCATCAGCGGCGATTATCTTCTGGTCGGCACTCCGGCGCCCCTCGTCGTCGATTACGCGCTACTGGAGCAGCGGATGGGCGGACCGGGGACCATCCGGGAGGACATGACGAGCCTCAGACTGGACTTGCCGGTGGATCTGCTGACGCTGTTCTTCGTCGACGAGGCGGGGCTCACCCGCTTCGCGGCAGGCGCGCCCGAGAACACCGACGACCGGCCCCTCCTGGAGTTCGCCGCTCCGCTGGCGCTCTACGCTCAGACGACCGAGGAGAACTCCAGATTGCTTCGCGAGGCCCGCACCACGGAGTTTCCCGCCGTCCGCAACTTGCCCGCCGGGCTTCTGGAGTCCAGGCGCGTTCACTTTGCGCGCGCCTACTGGTCGCGCGGCGAGCGGGAGGAGGCTCTGGACCAGCTCCGCAAAGCGCCCGCGCCCGAGGCGGGGGACATCGCCTCGCGGCTCGAGCGGGCCAGGCTGCGCTTCTCGCTGGGAGAGCTCGCCGTGGCGACCGAGGAGTTCGCCAGCCTCGCCGATGGGCGGCCGGGGGACCAGCTCATCAGGAGTTACCTGAAGGCGGGAGCCATCCTGCGCCGGATCGGTGTCGAGGAGGCGCTGGGCCAGCACGGGCGGACCCGCTTCGGCAATCCCAATCCCGCCGAAGCGCACAACAACCTCGGGGTCTTCTACACGAGCCTCGGAATCCGTTTTGCCGAGCCGGCCTTCTTCGACCTGGCCGTCGACGCCCTCGAGGCAGCGCGCCAGATCGAGCCCCAGGCCTATCCCGTGATCAACAACCTCGGCAATGCGTACTTCGAGCTAGGCAGGCTGGAAGCGGCGGCCGTCGCCTACCGTGAAGTGATCCGCATGGCGCCGTTCGAAGCCCAGGCCCGGTTCAATCTGGGCCTCGTCTATGAAAAGCAGGGCATGCTCGATCTGGCGGGGCGCGAGTTCGAGGCGGCCAGCGCGCTGCAGCCTGCCTGGCCTCTCCCGAGAACGCGCCTCGAGCAGATCCGGCCCCCCAAGGCTCCAGACAGGCGATGAGTCGGCGCACCACCGTCCTCGCCGTGAGTGCAGGAGCCGTCGCCCTGGCGGCGCTCGCCGGGTGCGGCGCGGAGACGCGCCAGAAGATCCTGCCCTACTTCTTCGACGGCTTCTCGGCCGCCGAGCAGAGGCCGCGCCCACCGACCCGGCGCGTCCGCCGGGAACTCCTCCAGGAGGTCGACCAGCTGCAGCGTGAGCTGGCTGACGCGCGCGCGGCGGCGAAGACGCAAGAGCGTCCATCCGAGGAGACGCGGCCCCCCGTCGAGCAGGCCAAGCAATGGCAGGAAGTCGCCGAGCTGCTGCCGAAGGACAGCTCGGGCCGCGTGGACTGGGTTCAGGCGCTCAAGGTCGGGACCGTCGCCCCCCGGTCTGCCATCGATCCCAAGAAGCCGGGCCATGCGCCTCTCGACCTCGATCTCGAGCTGACGACGTCAGGCTCCCCGGCGTTCGTCGTCAAGTACCCCCATGCCCCGCACACCGAGTGGCTGACCTGCGCGAACTGCCACCCGGCGATCTTCCCGCTGAAGCGGCAGGCGACCCCGACCCTCATCACCATGGCCAAGATCAGGCAGGGGGAGTACTGCGGCGCCTGTCACGGCAAGGTGGCGTTCGGGGTCGACGGCGAGTGCGCCAGGTGCCACACGAGGATCCCGGCGAGGGCCGAATGGCGGCGGGCCGAGGAGCCGCGCAAACCCATCGAGCGCGCCGCCACGTGGGAGGAGGCGGTGAAGCTGTTGCCACAGGCGGCCGGTAGCCCCGACTGGGCCAAGGCTCTGGCCGATGGCGTGATCGCCCCCCGCCCGGGCATCGATCCCAAGGCGGAAGACGAGGCGATCTTCCCGCTGGACGTGGAGCTGATCCCGGCCGACGCTCCGACCTTCAAGGTGATTTTCCCTCACGAGACGCATACCGCGGTGCTGTCTTGCGCGACCTGCCACCCGGGGATCTTCCAGATGGCCGCGGGGGCGGATCCCATCACCATGGAGAAGATCTTCGCCGGGGAGTACTGCGGCCGATGCCATGGGAAGGTGTCGTTCCTCCCCGCAACCGCGTGTGGCCGCTGTCACCCCGTGATGGCGGGAGGGTAGCGTGCGCTTCCCCGCATGGCTCGCGCTCGGTCTTCTTCTCGCGGGCATTCTCGTGAGCTCCGCGCTGGCGGTCGAAGGGGACGTGGACCTCAAGCGGCAGGGGGGAGGAACGGCGCCGCCGCCGGCCGTGTTCCCGCACTGGGTCCATCGCATCCGGTTCAAGTGCTATGTGTGCCACCCGGCGATCTTCGAGATGAAGGCGGGAGCCAACGCCATCACGATGGACGCCATCCAGGAGGGCAAGTTCTGCGGGACCTGCCACAACGGCAAGATCGCGTGGGAGGTGAGCTTCGAGACCTGCAACCGATGCCATGTCGAGAAATGACCGGCCTGCCTGCTGGCACCGCCTGGGACTTTTCCTCGCCGTCGCGATTCTTTCTGCAGGCGCAACCCCGGCATTCGCGCAGGCGTTTCGCCTCGGCACCTGGGACGGGAGCCTGGAGGGCACGACCTCGTTCACGCATGACGACACGAGGAGCGGCGACCAGCACTCACGGTCGCAGGACATCCTCTCCGAGGAGCGGCTCAATCTGCGGAACACCGGAGCGTATATCTTCGATCCGAGGCTCGTGACCCTGTCGCTCGCGGGAAGCTTCGGGCTCTTCCAGGAACGGTTCACGTTCGATGGGGACACCAGGACGAGCTTCGGCACGCTCTGGGGATACGACACGTTCGCCAGCGTGCTCGTCGACCAGCCCTTCTCGCTGAACGTGTTCGCGAACCGGAACCAGTCTGTCAACACCCGCGAGCTGGCCGGCCGGAGCGAGGGAACGACCGAGACCCGTGGCGCGACCCTCTTTGCCAGAGGGCTGTACATCCCGTCGACGCTGAGCTTTCGCCAGGAGCTGCTGGACGAGGAGACAAGGGTTTCCGACGTCGTCGCGCGCCGGTCGGAGCGGAGGAACATCGTCAGGTACGAAGGGCAGCGCGGCTGGACCGACAGCGAGATGGGCCTCGTGTACGAGTTCGTCGACGACACGGATCGCGTCTTCCCGGGGCTCAGCTTTCGGAGCCACGAGGCGCAGGCGAACTACAGTCTGGACTTCGGGGAGGAGCTGAACCGCCACTGGGACTCCAGGCTGCGCTACTTCACGCGCACCGGACTCATCGACACGACGCTCTGGACGGCGGATGAGTCGCTACGGCTGGATCATGCCGAGAACCTCCGCAGCGACTACCGCTACCTGTTCGTCCGCAACGAGGCCGCCGCCGGCGCCAATACCACGCACACGGCCCGGGCGAGCGTGCACCACCGGCTGTACGAGAGCCTCACCACGACCGCTACCGCGGACGGTGTCCACCAGACCTTCCCCCAGGGCGAGAAGGACAGCATCCGCGGCGGCCTCGGTTGGGTGTACACCAAGCGCCTGCCTCTGGGGGGCCGGCTGACCGCGGGCCTGGGAGGAAGCCTGCAGTACGAGAATGACCGCTTCAGGACCAGCGAGGCATCCGTCTCGCAGGAAACGCATACGGCCGGAACCCCGTTCGCGCTTGCGATCCCTCTCAGCAACCCGCTCGTCGTCGCCTCCTCGGTGGTGGTCACGAAGATCGCCCTCGGCCCTCTGCCGATCGGCTGCATCCCGCCCCCGGGGCCTCCGGTGCCGCTTGTAGTGGGAACGGACTTCACGCTGCAGACCGTCGGTGACATCACCCAGATCGTTCCGATCCCCTGTTCGGGAGCCACGGTGGGCATCAACCCCGGGGACACCATCGCGGTCGACTATTTCTTCAGCGTCTCGCCCTCGCTCGCCTTCACCACGGCGGTCTTGCATGCCGACCTCAACGTGGATTACCGCTGGATCCGCGTCTTCTTTTCCCACGACCAGACGGATCAGAGCCTCGTCTCCGGCCGAGACGGTCGCTTCCTCTCGGACGAGCGGTCGGACACGGTCGGCGCCGAGCTGCGCTACGACGGCTCCCGCCTGCACGCCAGCCTCCTCGGTGAAGCGACCCGATTCAGGTCGACGCAGGTCGACTACGACACTCTCCGGGCGAGTGGCTTCTTGGACTGGGCGATCCTGCCCGAGCTGACGTTCCGGCTGAACGCCGACTACATCGTCACCGAGTTCTCCGATCCGCGCCGCGAGACCAAGAGCCAGGCCGCGCGGGCGGCGCTGTTTTACACGTTCGGGAGCAGCCTGCTGGTGGAGGCCAGCGCCGGCTTCCGGCGGCTCGAAGACACCGCCCAGCCGACCGACCAGCTGATCGAAGCCCGGCTCCAGGCGCGCTGGTTCTACCGAAAGATCGAGGTCAGCCCCACCTTCGAGTTCTTCGATCGGCAGCGGGGCAACACGACGACGACCGAGTACCGGGCAATCGTGAGAACCATCCGCCGGTTCTGATGCGGACAGCCGCGAACAGGAGGATCGCGACCCTCGGCCTGCTGCTCATCGCCGCCCTGGTCGCGGGCTGCGCGCCGCCGAGCGGCCGGCAGGGCGCGGAGCCGCCGGCCCCGTCGCCGGTGTGGCCGCAACCGCCCGCGCGCCCGCGCGTCCGCTTCGTCAAGGCCGTGGCGCGGCCGGCCGATCTCGGCGTCAAACCCTCCTTCTGGGAGCGAGTCGGGCAGATCATCGTCGGGGGGGAGGAGGAATGGCTGATCCGGCCCACGGCGGTCGTCGCGGCGCGCCAGGTGATCTACGTCGCGGACGCCGGAGCCCAGGCATTGTGGGTCCTGGACGCCGGCGCCGGCCGGTTCAGGAAGATCCAGAAGGCGAAGCAGGAGCCTCTCGTCTCGCCGGTTGCGGTGGCCCTGGGCGCAGAAGGCCGGGTCTACCTGGCAGACTCGTTTCTGGCGAAGATCTTCGTCTACGACACCGAGCTGAAGCTCGTCGCGACGATCGCGGATCCGAACTGGCGGCGCCCGGTCGGCCTCGCCTTCGATGCGGCCAGAGAGCGGCTGTACGTGGCGGACAGCGCCGCGCATCGCGTCTGGATCCATGCCCGCGACGGGAGGCCTGTGGGAGGGATCGGCCAGCGCGGGACGGGCGATGGCGAGTTCAACTTCCCCACCCATGTCGCGGTGGGCGCGGGAGACATGGTCTATGTCACGGACTCCCTGGGGTTTCGCATCCAGGCGTTTGCTCCAGACGGCCGGTTCCTGTCGAAGTTCGGCCGGCACGGCGATTCGTCGGGCGACTTCGCCATGCCGAAGGGGGTCGCCCTCGACAGCGAGGGGCACGTCTACGTGGTCGATGCCCTGTTCGACGCCGTCCAGATCTTCGACCGCGGTGGCCGCTTCCTGCTGGCCTTTGGCGAGCGGGGGCTCGGGCCCGGGCAGTTCTGGTTGCCGGCGGGCGCCTTCATCGACCCCGGCGACCGGATCTATGTGGCGGATGCCTACAACCAGCGGATCCAGATCTTCGAGTACCTCGCGGGCGGCGGCGATGACTAGAGTCCTGACTCTGAAGTTCGCCGACAAAGCGCCGGGCGGGGCGGGGCCGGGGGCGCGGTCCCCGGGACACGCTGCCCGGCAACCCGCTCGCCGGCTCGCAAGGGACCACGAGATCAACGTCGCCGGCTTCGGCAACGCGCAGAAGCCACGGTCGCGGGGACCGCGCCCCCGGCCCCGCCCTGCCCGGCGCTTTGTCCACAAGCTTCTGGGACAGGACACGAGATGGCTTGTCGCGTTCGGCTTGTGCGCCCTGCTCGGCAATGCGTCCATCGCGCGCGCGACCATCCTCGAGACCGTCCACAACCTCTCGGCCACGGGCCCGGGCTCGGTGAAGGCGCCGGGGGTGGGCGAGGTCTGCGTGTTCTGCCACGCCCCTCACCGGGCCGGCCAGACCCGCGCGCTCTGGAATCGCGACCTGCCGCCGACGACCTACAATCTGTACAGTAGCTCGACCCTGGAGGCCACGCTCAGGCAGCCCACCGGAGCCTCCCGCCTCTGCCTGAGCTGCCACGACGGGACCACGGCGCTCGGGAATCTGAGGGTACCGCCCAAGACTGGCGCAGTAAGCCTGGGCGCGCTGGCGGGGCGCGCCTCGCTCGGCACCGATCTCTCGGACGACCATCCCGTCTCCTTCGTGTTCGATTCGGCGCTCGCCCTCAAGCAGGGGCAGCTCGCGGACCCGTCGATCCTGCCCAGGACCGTCTCGCTCGACAGCACAAAGCAGGTGCAATGCACGGGCTGCCACGACCCGCACGAGAACCGCTACCGGAAGTTCCTCCGAGTGGACGACCGCGCCGCCGCTCTCTGCGCCGCGTGCCACAGGCAGAGGAACTGGATCGCCTCGAGCCACGCCACGTCGCCCACCGCGTGGCGAGGGAGGGGCACGAACCCCTGGCCGAACTCGCCTTACACGACGACTGCGGACAATGGCTGCGAGAGCTGTCACCGGCCCCACGCCGCGCCGCATCCGCCACGCCTCCTGAGCAACGCCCAGGAGCCGAGGGTCTGCCTCGTGTGCCACGACGCGAGCGTGGCGGCGAAGAACCTCGACCCGGAGTTCCTGAAATTCAGCGCGCACCCCATCACCTCGACCAACTGGACCCACGAGCCGCGCGAGGACCCCAACATCATGGCCCGTCACGTGACGTGCGTCGACTGTCACAACCCGCACCAGGTCGCGTCCGTTGCCGCCAGCCCGCCGGCCGTGTCAGGGCGGCTCCGGGGCGTCCGAGGCCTGAACATCTCGGGGGGGACGGTCGCCGAGGCGCAGCAGGAGTACGAGGTGTGCCTGAAGTGCCACGGGGTGCGCGACCAGACGACCCCCGGCGTCGTGCGGGACGACAATACCCGGAACGTCCGTCTGAAGATCAGCCCGAGCAACCCCTCCTACCACCCGGTGGCGGCGGCGGGGAGAAACGCCACGATCCCGGGGTTCGAGCCGGGATACACGGCCGCGAGCCTGATCTACTGCGCCGATTGCCACAACAATGACGAGTGGACGCCGACGGGCACACGCCCGAAGGGACCGCACGGATCACGCTACGCGCCGATCCTGGAGCGGGAGTACCAGATGAACGATCCGACAGCGGAGGCCTTCCAGACCTACGCGATGTGCTACAAGTGCCACAACCGGAGCTTCCTCGTCCAGGACCAGGCCCATACCTTCCTGCACAACAAGCACGTCGTCGGGAACCAGGCGCCGTGCGCTGCCTGTCATGACGCCCACGGGTCGCGGCAGAGCATCGGCCTGATCAGCTTCATGCTCCGCGACCGGACGGGCAAGACGGTCGTGAGCCCCTCCCAGGCCCAGAAGCGCCTCCAGTTCATCTCACTCGGGCCGGGCCGCGGCCAGTGTTACCTCCTCTGCCACGGCAAGAATCACGAGCCCGCGACCTACCACTGAGGCGGGGCCTGGGCGGCCATTCGGCATTGAGCGGCTGGGGCTGGAGGCCCCATGTGGGGCACCCATGCCTCAGCCCCGGCGTCACCCGCTTCGTGCGCCGAAACGACCCGGCGTGTGGAAGATGGTGCCGAATCAAGAAGTTAGGGAAGAGCCGGGGCGGACCAGGACGTATGGCAGGCCGATTGCACCCTCGAGCCAGCAGGAGCTGCCATGTACCGACGAGCGCGCACCACCCGATGGCCAAGGCAGGTTGCCGTGATCGTTCTGGTGGCAGTCACCGTCGCCATCGGGCTTTGCCTCCTCGACGCCCATCAGCACGACATGAGCCACCACGGCATGTCCCCTGACCTCTGCTTGGGGTTCATCGTACTCGTTTTCGCCGTGACACTTCTGGGGCTCGCCGAGATCGACCGTCTGCCGGCCGATCTCTTGTGCCCCGTCCGAGCCGTTTCGGTCCACCGCCTCGATCCTCCTCCGAAGTCCGTCCCGATCTCCTAGTCGTTTCCCGTTGTCCACGTCAGGCGCGCATGGGTGCCGGACGGGCATGCCCGCCGCCTGACAGGAGATTTGTGCTCGACGCCAGCGCCCGGAGCCCGGCGTCGAAGGGGGGAGTCATGTCAGGGCGTGTTCGGAATCACCGGAGGGTCATTCTTGGGGGCCTCATTTTAGCATTGGCTTCAGCATGGCCCGCCGTGTCCGAGGCGCAGCCTCGGGTCGACGGCCGCGCCCGGGTGCCGGCCATGGTGGCGCGGGTGCTCCCGGCCGTCGTGAGCATCACGACCCGCCAGATCGAGCGAGATCAGTTCAACCGGCCCGTGCCGACGCGCGGGCTCGGGTCGGGCGTGATCGTGGACCGGCGCGGGCATATCCTGACCAATAGCCACGTGGTGGAAGGCGCCGACGAGATCAAGGTGACGCTCCCCGACGAGCGCACCTTTCCAGGGACCCTGGTCGGCGCCGACCCGTTCACCGACCTGGCGGTAGTCAGGATCGAGGGCAAGAAGCTGCCGACGGCGCGCCTCGGGGACTCGGCCAGGCTGTCCGTGGGGGAGACCGTTGTCGCCATCGGCAACCCGCTCTGGATCGAAGGCGGGCCTACGGTGACCGTCGGCGTGGTGAGCGCGCTCGGGCGGTCCATGGAGCAGCCGGGCCTCCCGATCCTCCACAACCTCATCCAGACCGACGCCGCCATCAACTCCGGCAATTCCGGCGGCCCCCTCCTGAACCTCGCGGGCGAGGTCGTGGGCATCAACACCGCGGTGATCGCCTCCGCCCACGGGATCGGCTTCGCCATCTCGGCCAACATGGTGAAGCCCGTCCTCGCGGCGCTCATCGCCGCGGGCCGGGTGGTCCGCCCCTCGCTGGGACTGGACGCGGTGAGCCTGACTCCTCAGGTGGCCTACGCCAACAGGCTTCCAATCGAGCGCGGCGCTCTTGTCATCCGCGTCGAGGCGGACGGCGCGGCCGCGGAGGCGGGGCTGGAGCCGGACGACGTCATCACCGCGGTAGACAGCAAGCCGATCAGAGACCTGCATCACCTCCATGAAGCGCTGGAACGCCACAAGGCCGGACAGGCGGTGAGCGTGACGCTGTGGCGGGACGGCGAGACGCTCACGCTCCGGGCCGTCCTGAGGGGGGAGCCATGACGCCAGCACGAGTCCCATGGCCAAACGTCTCGAAGCTGGCGAGAGTCGGTTTCTTCACTCTTCTGACCGCTAATGTCATGGGATCGGGCTCACCGGCGGCGGAGGGGGAGATCGTGATCGGCGCGGCGGCGGTGGAGCCGCACGTGTTCCACGCGGTAACCGGCCAGCGCGTGGAGTTCGTGAAGCGCGTGGACGCTCCGGCGCATGTGGAGTTCGGCGAGGACCCGAGACAGCACCAAGTCTATCAGCTCCCGGCGATCGGGCCCATCTGGGCGATCTTTCATCGTCCGGGAACGCATCCGTACGTCGTTCACATCTACCGCGACAGGGGCGTGGCGGTCCTGCACGGGATCGTCGAGGTCGTCGACGATCCGGAGCATCCGTGGGGACCCGGGACCTGCGGCGCGGTCGTGATGGGGGAGTGCCTTGAGCCCTGACCCGACGAAAGACAGCGGACCTGCGCGGGGCCGCGGCAACATCAGCCGCTGGTCCATCGAGCACCCGTACATCGTCGCCGCTTTTTATCTCGGCGTGGCGCTCCTCTCGGTGCTCGTCATCTTCTTCCAGATGCCGCGGCGGATGATGCCGTACGTCGAGAGCCCGATCGTGGGGGTGGTGTCCATGATGCCGGGGCTCTCGGCCGAGGAGATGGAGACCTACTTCTCCAAGCCCATCGAGGAGCGGATGGTGGATCTCAAGAACGTCCACTTCGTCCGCTCGACCTCGCAGGAAGGCTTCTCCATCGTCAGCATCGAGTTCTGGTACGGCACCGACATGAAGAAGGCCCTGTTCGACGTTCAGTCGCTGATGAACGTCGTGCAGGCTGACCTGCCGATGACCGGCGCCAACCTCAAGCCGTCGTGGGTCCTGGCCATCGACCCGCTCAATATCCCGGTGCTGACCTTCGCAGTCACCGGGGAGGGCTATGACCCGGTCCAGCTGCGCACCCTCGTCGAGAACCAGATCGTCAACCGGCTCAAGGTCGTCAAGGACGTGTACTCCGTGGTGCCCTTCGGCGGGCAGAAGCTGCAGATGCAAGTGGTCGTCGACCGCGAGCGGTTGGCCGCCTACAAGCTCACCCTGCTCGACCTCAAGAACGCGCTGGACATGCAAAACGTGTCGCGGCCCGCCGGCACGTTGACGTTCCAGGACCGCGAAGTCCTGGTCCGGAGCGACTTCCGCGCCCGCACGCCGGAGGAGGTGGCCACCTATCCGATCGCCAGCCAGGACGGGCGGACCGTGTATCTCCGCGACGTCGCCCTGGTGATGGATACCCCGCGGGAGCAGCGGAGTCTCTACCGCTTCAACGGCAAGCCGGCGGTCGAGATCTCGATCGTCCAGCAGCCCGACGCCAGCTCGGTCAAGGTCATCGAAGCGGTCAAGGCGAACTTGAAGGAGATCCAGCAGGACTTCCCGCGGATCGAGTTCGAGGTGGCCTACGACAACTCCACCTTCGTGGGCTCCCTCATGGACAACATGGTCGAGGAGCTGGTGCTGGCCGTGCTCCTCACCGGCGTGGTGGTGCTGTTCTTCCTGGGCAATGTCCGGGGCACCCTCATCTCGGTCATCACCATTCCGGTCTCGCTCGGCATGGCCCTGCTGGCCATGGTGCCCTTCGGGATGACGCTCAACAGCTCCACGCTCATCGGCCTCCTGCTCTCGATCGGCCGCCTGGTCGACGACTCGATCATCGACATTCACTCGATCGAGCGCCACCTCCGCATGGGGAAGTCTCCCAAGGAGGCCGCCATCGACGGCATCAGCGAGGTGCGGCTGGCGGTGCTGGCCATCACGTTCATGCTGTGCGTGGCGCTCCTGCCGCTGGCCTTCTCGGGCGGGATCGTCCAGTTGATGTTCGAGGGGATCGTCTGGGCCATCATCCTGGCGTTGCTGTCCTCGGCGCTGGTGTCCTTCACCCTGACGGCGCTGCTGGCCGCCAGCCTGTTCGCGCCCTTCGCCGATGAGGCGGAGCGGCGGCGCAATCCCCTGCAGCGCTGGCTGCTCGACCCCTTCCAGCGATTCCTGGAGCGCGTGGAGGCGCGATACCGCCGGAGCCTCGGCTGGGCCATTCGCAACCGCTTCACCGTGTTCACCGGCGCCGCGGCCATCATCCTCGTCGGCGTCGCGCTCTACCCGCGGATCGGGAGCGAGATGATGCCGCTGGCGGACGTGTCCCAGGCCTTCGTCCAGCTCGAGGCGACGCCGGGCACCTCGTTCGCCAGGACCTCGGAGATCGCGGCCGAGGTCGAGCGGCTCCTGATGAAGCAGCCGGAGATCGTGAAGGTGTCCTCCGAGGTCGGCTTCGAGCCCGGCGGCACCTACTTCACCGGCTACAGCATGGGGTCGGTGAACTCGGCGTTCATGATGATCACGCTGGTGGACTCCTCCAAGCGCGCCCGCGACATCTGGCACGTGATCGACGGCGTCCGGGATGAAGCCGCGCGCGCCATCCCGGGGATCCGGCGGCTCACGATCAAGGAGATGGGCGCCGACGTGATGGCCTCGAGCGCGGCGCCGATCCAGGTGATCTTCTTCGGACCGGATCTGGAGAAGCTCTCCGAGATCGGCGAGCGAGCGAGGAAGCTGGCCGAGGAGATTCCCGGCTTCTACCAGGTGGCCACTTCCTGGGCGCAGACCTTGCCCCAGCTCCAGGTCGTGGTGGACCGCGCCCGCGCCCAGGAGATCGGCCTCACCGTCGGGGAGGTGGCCGATCAGGCCTACTACGCCCTCAAGGGCGGGCTGACCAACGAGTTCTACCGGCTCGACAACAAGCGGCAGTTCACGATCCTGATCCGGTACCGGGGCGACCAGCGGCGCGATCGGACGGACCTCGAGCAGGTCAGGATCGTGGGGAAGAAAGGCGAGGTGATCCCGCTCAGCTCGGTCGCCCGGATCGAGGAGCGCCGTGGCCCCACGCTCATCGAGCACGACAACTTCCGCCGGGTCATCTCGGTCCTCGGCTTCTACCGCAAGGGCGGTCCGCCCAGCATGGACCTGTCCATGGACCTCCTGATGGCGGCCCACGGCAAGGTCGACTTCCCACCCGGCTACGGGGTCGAGCTGCGCGGGGACATGACGCAGATGGAAGAGTCCTTCCAGCGGCTGCTCCGCGGACTCTATCTCGCCATCATCTTCATGTTCCTCCTGCTCGTCGCGCAGTTCCGGAGCCTCATCGAGCCGTTCAACATGATCTTCTCCCTCTCGCTCATGCTCACCGGGATCCTCGGCGGGCTCCTGCTGGCCCACCAGACCTTCTCCACGGTCTCGATCCTCGCGGTGGTCATCCTGACCGGCATGATGATGACCGTCGCCGTGCTCATGATCGACCTCGTCCTGCGGCTGCGCTCGGAGGGGATGGCGCGCGACGAGGCGATCTTGACGGCCGCGCCCATCAGGCTCCGGCCCATCGTGATGACCTCGCTGATCAGCATCGTGGTGCTGATCCCGGTGGCGTTCTTCCCGCGGACGGGGATCGACGCGTACGCGCCGCTGGCGACCGTGACGATCGGTGGGCTCACGATCGGTACCCTGCTCGCGCTGTTCGTGGTCCCGGTGCTTCACACCTACACGGATGATTTGGCCGGGCTCGTCCGGGCCGTCCTGCGCCGGCTTCGCCCCCGGCGGGAGCCCGCGGCATGAACCCGCCTGTCCGCTACCTCTCCACGACCGTGGCCCTTGTGACCGTGGCTTTGGCCTACGTCCTGCTGCATCGAGAGGAGGACCAATGAATCTGCGAGGAATTGAGCGCGAGAGGGCCCCGGAGGGCAGTGTGGACGAGATCAGCGGGAACCGCTGGCGCCGACGGATCACCTTGAAACGAGCCGCCTCGGTGTTGCTGAAGCTGGCGGTGCTGGCACTCCTCGTCGCGGCCGGTGCCTGGGCGCTCCGCGCCAACCTGAGGCCGGATCGCCCGGCGATGGACATGAACATGCGGGTGACCTCGGGCAACACGCCGTTCCCGGTCTCCATCGCTCCGGTGGAACGCAGCTCGATTGCCGGAAGCGTGGTCTACACGGGAAGCGTCGCGCCGTTCAACGAGGAGGACGTCTATCCGCGTGTTACCGGCCGCATCATCGACATGCCGGTCTATCCGGGTGACGCGGTCCGCCAGGGGCAGGTCGTGGCGCGCCTGGACAGTGTGGAGCTGTCCTCCCGCGTCGGAGAGGCCGAAGCCGGGCTGGCCGCCGCCCAGGCGAGCCGCGCCCAGATGGAGGCCGACCTGAGCGCCGCGCGGTACGCGATCGCCCAGATGGAGAAGGAGCTCGCGATGGTCGACGCCGAGCTCACCTACTCCCGCTCCCTGATCGCGCGCACCGAGCGCCTCTTCAACACGGGCGCCGTCTCGCGGCAGGAGTACGAGAGCGACCGGGCGATGGCGGCGTCCACGGAAGCCAAGCGGGAGGCTGCGCAGGCCAAGCTGGAGCAGGTGCGCGCGAGCGAGACCGCGGCCAGGAAGAAGGTCGAGGCGGCCGACTCGATGGTGTCGCAGGCCCGGGCCTCGCTCCGCACCGCCACCATCGTCCGCGACTACGTGGAGATCGTCGCGCCGGGCTCGGGCTACGTGGTCAAGCGCTTGGTGGCGCCGGGTGTCCTCGTCCAGCCGGGGATGGTCATCCTCAAGATCGCCCAGATCGACCGCGTCCGCCTTCAAGCGAACGTCGGGGAGAGGGATGTGGCGTCGATCCGGGTCGGGTCGCCCGTCACCGTGATGACGACGGCC
>WNGA01005970.1_pt1 | contig 23790 bp, 22 predicted proteins | sample 5400061 | NCBI WGS metagenome assembly WNGA01 (sample SAMN13153366, study PRJNA577476) | soil metagenome | isolation source: 100 cm soil or saprolite under grassland replicate 2 | place: USA:California | collected 2016-06-15
GCAGCCCCAGATCAGATACGCGCCGACGACGAGCCAGACGAACAGGTTGAGGGACCCGGCCCACGTCGACCACGGGAAGCCGTCCGAACGTGCCGCCTGCACCGCCAGCAAGGCCGTCTGCACCAGCCAGCCGATGCGAACGCCCCAGGTCGCCAGCCGACCGGCCAGCCCGGGACGGCGCGCCTCGCCAAGGTACGCGACGGCAGCTTCGCCGTAGGCGAGCAGCGCGGGCCAGAACAACAGCTCAGCCAACGGCGACCGCCTTCCGCTCTGGCTCCTCGGCGGGCCGCGTACGCGCCAGCTCCGTCAGCTCGGCGACCTCCCGCTCGAGGCGCTGCAGCTTCAGGGAGATGATCAGCACGTACGCGAGCACGACGAGAAAGACGACGAGGTAGGCGGCGGCGACGTACTTCGCCTCGGTACTCACCGAAGCGCCTCCCTCAGCTCCTTGAGCCGGGCGTCGAGCCGCTTCCCAGCGAGCTCGACGTTGTACAGCGCAGCGGCGAGCGCGAGCATCGCGGCACACGAGACGCAGAACGTGAAGAACTGCGAGGCCGCCATGTTCGTGCCGTGCTCGTTGAACGCAACCGGATGAATGAAGCGCTCCGAGAGTCGGATCGCGAGGATGCTCACGGGAATGAGGACGACGCCGAAGAGGGCGTAGACGGCACTCAGGTTGGCGCGCTGTGGGCCGGGCGGCAGGGAATACCGAAGCATGAAGTATGCCGCGTAGAAGAGGAAGAGAACGAGGAAGAGCACGAGCTGGTCCTCTTTCCACTCCCACCAGTGACCCCAGCGGAACCGCGCCCAGATCGATCCCGTCAGCAGCGTGAGCGCGCCGAAGATCACGCCTTGGTGAATCGCGACGTAGCTTTCCAGATCGGCCCGCTGGTCGCGCTTCCAGAGCAGGCGCAGCGCTTTCCACCCGCCCCAGCCGAAGCAGGCGTACGCGGCAAAAGCGATCGGCACGTGAAAGTAGAAGATCTTCTGGTTCAGACCGTCCTCGTCGAGCGGGGCGTAGAAGAAGATCAACGCGACCGACCCGGCAATGAGCCCGGCGGCAAGCGCTGCGAGCATCGGAAGAGAGGGTCGGAACCACACGGGAATCGCGCTGCGATTCTCGCAGAAGAAGGGCTTCTTTCAGCGTGGGACGATCGTCACGAGTGACGGCCCTGCGAACCCCCGCCGGAGCTGGCCGCGGCTATTCGGTGACGACGTACTCGAAGGACGCCCAGCAGACGAGCGCGAAGATCGCGTCGTAGAGCGCGAGAAAGGCCACGTAGCGCCCGGGATCATCCGTAACGCTGGCGCCGACACCGCCGATGACGATCGGAATTGCGAGCGGCAGGAAAAGGAGCGGCAGCAAGAGCTCGCGCGCGCGGCTCGCTGCGGCCATGGCGGCGAGCAGCGTCCCGACGGCCGCGATGCCGAGATCCCCGAGCGCGACGCCCGCGACGAGTCCCCCGTCGATGGCGCCGAAGAACAGGCCGAAGGCCGGAAGCGCGACGATCTCCGCGAGCGCGAGGAAGACGAGCATCGACAGCGCCTTGCCGAGCCAGATCGCGCTGCGGTCGCTCGGCGCGAGGACGAGCCCGTCGATCACTCCCTGCTCACGCTCCGCGGCGAATGCACGCACGAGCCCGAGCAGGGCTGTGAAGACGATCGCGACCCAGAGGAGGCCGGTCGCCGCGAGTTCCGACGAGTCGCCCGGGAGAACGAAGTGGAACACGACGAGCGTCGAGACCACGAAGAGGAGCATCGCCGGGAGCGTGTCGCGGGCGCGCAGCTCGAGCAACAGGTCCTTGCGCGCGAGCGCGCCGACGTCGGCAAGGTACGTCACGCGAGCGACAACCTCGTGGAGGCGAAGCGTTCGACGCGTCCAGGGTCGTGCGTCGCGAAGACGAACGCCGTGCGGGGCCGTCTTTCTTCGAGCTCACGATCGAGCAGCGTCGCGCCCCCGTCGTCGAGCCCGCTGTACGGCTCGTCCAGCACGAGCAAGTCCGGCTCGTGGAGCAATGCGCGGCAGAGGGCCAGCCGCTGCAGCATCCCCCGGGAATAGGAGCCGGCGCGCTCGTGCCGCGCATCCCAGAGGCCGAAGCGTTCGAGCAGCATCCCGGTGCGCTCGCGCCGCTCCGGGACGCGGTAGAGCCGTCCGTAGAGGTCGAGGTTCTCGAGCGCGGTGAGCTCTCGGTACACGAGCGGGTCGTGCGCGAGATAACCGAGCCGCCCGCGCTCGACCTCGACGCGCAGCTCTCCTCCGGTCGGCGCCGCGAGGCCTGCGCAGAGCCGAAGCAGCGTCGTTTTGCCCGACCCGTTCGGTCCGGTGACGAGCATAAATCCGTCGCGACCGACGTCGAACTCGACGCCGCGCAGGACACGCTTGTCGCCGTAGCGCTTCTCGAGCCGTCTGGCCTGAATCATCGCGGAGACTCTAGACCGCGACGACATGAGCGCTTAGGGGGACACGGCAGCGTCTTGACCAGCCGTGTTCCCACGGGCCCCGTCTTGGGACTGTCCCCGGCCACGGCCCGCAGGGCCGTGGCCGAACTGTTCCGAAGGGCCATGGAGTTCGTATCGAAAGTGTGACGGCCTCTCCACAGGTGCCACCGCGACGGCGTGCGGACGTACCGTCAGCAGGGATGGCTCGGATTCCGCGCTACGTCTTTCCGGACTACGCGATCTTCCACGTGACCGCGCGCGGGGCCGGGCGGATCTCCATCTATCGCGAGGACGACGACCGGCGCTGGTTCCTCGTCTTGCTGGCCGACTCGACGCGGCGCCTGGACTGGACCTTCCACGCCTACTGCCTGATGACGAACCACTATCACCTCGTCGTGGAAGCTTTCCGCGACAGCCTGTCCAAGGGAATGCAACGCGTAAACGGGATCTACGCGCAGAGCTTCAACGCGAAGCACCGACGCTGGGGACACCTCTTCGGCGAGCGCTTCTGGTGCAGGCCCGTCGAGGAGGACGAACTCGCAGACACGTGCCGCTACGTGCTCGCCAACCCCGTGCGCGCCGGGCTCTGCGAGGACATCTCCCAGTGGCCGTGGAGCGCGTGTCCGTACGAGCTGGATTAGAGCGCGGCTTCGGCGAGCACGAAGCCGAAGAAGACAACGCTGATCACGCCGTTCACGGTGAAGAAAGCCGCGTCGAGCCTGCGCAGGTCGCCGGGTCGCACGAGTGAGTGCTCGTACGCGAGCAGCAGCGCAACGGCCGCGACGCCTAGCCAGTAGAGCCACCCGAGGTGGAGACCGACGCCCACGGCGGCGAGCAACGCGATCGTCGCGAGGTGAAGCGCCCGCGCCCCCCAGAACGCACCTGCGACGCCGAACCGAACGGCGACCGAGTGCAGGCCCTGCTCCCGATCGAACTCGCGGTCGAACAGCGAGTAGAAGAGGTCGAAGCCGGCGATCCAGACCGCGACCGCCGCACCGAGCGCCCACGCCTCCCACGGCAGGCGCCCGGTGATCGCGACCCAGGCGCCGACCGGCGCGAGCCCGTCCACAGCGCCAAGCCAGAGATGGCTCAGCCACGTGAAGCGCTTCAGGTACGGATAGACGACGAAGCCGACGAGCGGGATCGGCCACAGCCAGCGCACGATGGGGGCGAGCTGGAAGCAGGACACCAGGTAGAGACCGAGCGCCAGCGCGCAGAACGCCGTCACCTGCAAACGCGACAGCTTCCCGGCCGGCAGCTCGCGGTCGGCGGTGCGTGGGTTCCGGGCGTCGATCTCCGCGTCGATCAGCCGGTTGAGGCCCATCGCCAGCGAGCGCGCGCCGACCATCGCCAGCGTGATCCACACGAGGTCGTGCGCCGACGGGACGCGCCGGACGCAGAGCAGGGCGCCGATGTACGCAAACGGCAGCGCGAAGATCGTGTGCTCGACCTTCACCAGCGAGGCGAAGCGGCGCGGCAGCGCGACGGACGAACTCATGTCTGCTCGTGCTCGGACGGTTCGCCCGCGATCAGCTCGAGCGCATGCTGCAACGCCGGCTTGATGAGCTCGAAGCCGTCACGACAGCCGCCCGGTGACCCAGGGAGATTCACGATCAGAGTGTGGCCGCGAAGTCCCGCCACCCCCCGCCCGAGCAACCCGTGCGGCGTCGCCCGAATCGCGTCCGCACGCAGCGCCTCCGCGATGCCGGGCACGGGCCGGTCGAGGACGGACTCGGTCGCCTCGGGGGTGAAGTCTCGGGGCGACACACCGGTACCGCCGGTCGTCAGCACGAGCCGGGCGTGCTGCGACACCTCGCGAATCGCCGCGGCGATCTTCGGTCGCTCATCGGGAACCACCCGGTGCTCGACCTGGAACTTCTCGGCCTCCAACAACTCGACGAGCAGCCTGCCGCTCTCATCGTCGCGTTCCCCAGCCGCGACTCCGTCGGAGACAGTCACCACGGCCGCCCTCACGCGGGCTCCTTTGTCTTCTCGAGCAGCGCCACGTCCGTAACGGACATCTTCTTGTCGACCGCCTTCGCCATGTCGTAGACGGTCAGAGCCGCGACCGACACTGCGGTCAATGCCTCCATCTCGACCCCTGTCTGCGCCGTCGTCTCCACGGTCGCGGTGATCTCCACGCCGTCCGTTCCGATCTCCAGGGAGACCTCGACGTGCGAGAGCGGCAGCGGATGGCACAGAGGGATCAGCTCGCTCGTGCGCTTCGCGGCCATGATCCCCGCGACCTGCGCCGTCGCCAGGGCATCGCCCTTCGGCAGCTCGCGTAAACGTTGCGCCGTCGCCGGCACCATCCGCACGGTCGCCCGGGCGACCGCACGTCGCCGCGAGAGCGGCTTGCCGCCGACGTCCACCATGCGAACGTCACCCGTCGCGCTGACGTGGCTCAGCTCGCCCATGGCCTGCCGATCCTAGCGGCGAGCGGGAGCAGCAACGCGGTCGAGCGCGGCCAGCTGCACGTCGATCCAGGCGCCAACGTCGTGCTCGCGCACGTGAGCTCGAATTGCCTCGATTCGCTTCCGCCGCTCGACGGGAGCCATCTCGAGCGCATGATGGATCGCTTCGGCTTGCCCTTCGACGTCGAACGGATTCACCGACAACGCCCATTCTCCGAGCTCGGCGTGGGCACCGGCGTTTTCAGATAGGACAACAACCCCGTCACGCTCGTTGACGAGCGGCGCCTCCTTGGCGACGAGGTTCATCCCGTCGAAGATCGCGTTCACGAGCAGGACGTCGAACTGCTTGTAGGCAGCCACCGAGTTCGTGAAGTCGTCTTCGATCTGGAGGTCGATGGGCGTCCAGCCGTTCTCCTGGAAGCGATCGTTCACCCGCCGCGCCTCGCGCTCGATCGCGCCGAGGTATTCCGCGTACTCGGGGACCTCCTGCCGCGAGGGGTCGAGCAGCGCGAGCATTCCGACACGGCGCCGCATCTCCGGGTGCGCGTCGAGGTAGAGCTCGAACGCACGGAAGCCGCGAACGATGTTCTTCGAAGGGTCGGTGCGGTCGACGCGCACGACGAGCTTCTCGGGCCGTCGCTCGACGATCTCGCGCTCGGCGGCGAGGACCGGCTCACTTCCGGCGACGCGCTCGAACTCGGCAGGGTCGACCGAGATCGAAGCGGTGACCGTGTGCGGCGTGATGTCGTCGCCGAGCAGCTCGCGCACACTGAACAGGAAGTTGCGACGCCAGCGATCGCTTTGGAATCCGATCAGGTCGTTCGCGACGAGCCCTTCGTGAATCGCGCAGCGCATCGTCTTCGGGAGAATGCGCCAGTAGTCGGGCTGCGGCCAGGGAACGTGGACGAAGTGCATCAGCGTCGCGCCATGTCGCCGCTCGCGCACGAGTCGCGGCGCCAGGTAGAGGTGGTAGTCGTGGAAGAAGACGGCGGCCTCCGGTGTGCGCTCGAGCTCCGCGAGAACCGCGTCCGCGAAACCCCGGTTGACCGCCACGTAACCCTCTTCCCAGGCGGTGTGGAACGCCCGATCGACCTTCGGCGTGTACGCGAGCTCCCAGAGTGAATGCTGGAGGAACCACAGCATCGGATTGGCGACGACGTTGTAGTACCAGTCGTACGCCTGCTTGTCGTGCGCGACGAGGTGGAGGCGATAGGCCGACCCGTCACGCGAGGTCTCGTCGATCGTCTCACCGGCGAGCGTGCGGTCCTCGTCGGTGATGGCGCTCGCGATCCAGGTCACGTCGTGGTACTGGATGAGACTTCGCAGCGCCGTCACGAGTCCGCCGCCGCCGCGGCGCGCCGTGCGCTCGCCGCGCTCGTCCCGGCCAAAGGACACGGGACCCCGATTCGAGACGACGATCAGCTTCCGGCGCACGCGCGCGGGAAGGTGTATCCCGCTAGGCCGCGGCCGAAACGACCGCAAGCTCCGTTCCGGCGGTCTCGTTGCCGAGCAGGCGGTTGAACAGGACGAGCCAATCGCGTAGCAGCCGGGGCGTCAGGAAGTGTCGGCGAACGAACTCCTTCCCCTTCAGTGCGCGTTGCCTCGCTCCGACGGGATCGCGCAGGATCTCGCTGCAGGCCTCCGCGCATCCGGTCGAGGAATCCACGAGCCAGCCGGTCTCGCCGTCCTGGATCTGCGCCACGATCCCGCCGACGCGCCCCGCGACGGTCGGCCGCGTCTTCCACAGCGCCTCGGTCACCGTCAGGCCGAAGCCCTCGCGAATCGATTTCTGGAGCACTGCAGCGGAGTGCACCTGAAAGGCATTGACCTCCACCGACCCGACGTTGTTCAGGTTGGAGAGGATGTAGATGTCGGGGTCGCCGGCCGCGTACGCGACCGTCTGGTTGTAGTAGTCCCAGCCCTCCGGGTCGTCGTGGGCCATCGAGCCGACAAGGGCCAGCTGGACGTCGGGGAAGCGCTCCTTGACCAGACGGTACGCGTCGATGACGCCGAGCGGGTCCTTCCAGGGGTCGAACCGGGAGACCTGCGTGAGCAGCGGACGCTCCACGTCGATACCGAACTGGTCGACGATGTACGCGGCGTCCTCCGGCGAAAGCGCCATGTTCTTCGGTGCCAATGGGTCGATCGCCGGCGGCCAGATGTAACAGGGTGGAAGGCCCTCGGCCTTCGGCACGTACTCGCGCATGTGGAAGATGGCAGCGTCGTAGCGGCGGATCGACGGCAACACGAAGTCGAACACCTCTTTGTTCGGCGTCGAGAAGTCGATGTGCCCCCGCCAGATCCAGTGCGCCTGCGAGTCCGGGAAGTGGTCGATGATCCCGACCGGCTGCGGGTCGTGGGCGACGATGAAGTCGTAGTCGTCCTCGAACTCCCGCGCGTTGAGCTCCTGGTAGCGCCCGAAGATCTCGCGCTGCTCGGCGGTCAGTCCCTGCGGATTCCCCTGCAGCGCGTTGTGGATCGTCTTCGTGACGTTGTAGAACTCCTCGGCGCCGCGGATGATCCGCCACTCGACCTCGAGGCCGGCGTCCTGCATGAGTGGGATGAGCGTGTAGTTGATCTCGGCGACACCGCCGCCGAATGCGGTTGCCGAGAGATGCGCGACGCGCTTCCCGGCCAGAGGCTCCGCGAGCCGCCGGATCTCGTCCATGAGCCCGCGCGTCGCGATCGTCGCGTAGTCCGCGAGCGACTTGTGTCCGGCGTTGACGAGTTGGAGCATGGTCTGGGCGCGCTCGTTGCGGCGAACGGCCGCGGAGCATACAGGGCTAGGGTGCTAACTCAAGGCTTTCTCGAAGCGGAGGCGGGATCCTTTCCCGCCGGGCCGGGCGCCGATCTCGACCCTGTCCGCGATCGCCCGGATGATCGCGATGCCGAGCCCGCCTTCGGAAAGCTCAGCCGCGGGTCCCTTCGCCTCCGCCGGATCGAACCCGCCTCCATCATCGGTCACCTCGATCACGAGCCGGTCGGGAAGGAGCTCGTAGGAAATCTCGACGACGCCGACGTCCTCGCCGTATGCGTGCCGCACCGAGTTCGACGCGGCCTCGGTCAGCGCAAGCTTGAGGTCGGCGAGGAGCTCTTCCGAGAGCGCACGTAGGCGCGCGATCCCCGTGAGGGCGAGCCGGCAGAGGCTGATGTATTCCGCGCGTGCCGGGATCGTGAGGCGGACGATGGGGCCATCACCGTTTCTAGTCGTTGTCATTGCCTTGCGGACCGCCACTGGAAGGAGCTTTACCCAAAAAGCGTCGAACGAAACTACCGAAAGTTAACTAGAGCTCCTGTGACGGAACCCTCGGCCCGCTTATGCCCTTCCGCTCGGAGCTCTAATCCGGCGGCAACTGGCGTTGAGCGAGCGTCAGCGCGACTTTCTTGCGCTGGCCGTTGCGAACGATGGTGAAGACGGTGACGTCCTTCGGCTTCAGCGAGAAGGAGACGATCCGAACGACGTCGTCCGCCCCGCGCACGGGCTTCCCGTCGATGTCGACGATCACGTCGCCGCCTGCAGCCAGGTCGCGAATGCCGAGCACGTCGACGTCGCGCGTTCCGCCGTGCAGACCGGCATCGCTCGCGGGGCTCCCGGCTTTGACGTCGACGATCAACGCGCCGCGACGGACCGAATAGCCAAGCGCACGGGCCAACGAGGGCGTCATGTCCTGGGTCTCGATGCCCACGTACGCGTAGGTGACGTGGCCCTTGGCGATCAGCTGCGCGACTGAGTTCTTCGCCGCGTCGATCGGGATGGCGAAACCGATGCCGCTGTCGTTCCCGCCACCCGTTGCGCTTCGAATCTGGGCATTGATCCCGACGACACGCCCGCGTGCGTCGAAGAGAGGGCCGCCCGAGTTGCCGTGCGTGATCGGCGCGTCGGTCTGAATGGCGTCCACGACCTTGTACCTGCTCACCGTGATCGCGTCGATCGAGCGATGGATTGCCGAGACGACACCCACGGTCAGCGAGTTCTCGTTGCCGAGGGGACTACCGATGGCCGCGACGGGCTGTCCCACCGCAACGGAGGCAGACTGTCCGAGCGGCACGGGCGTCAGAGTGTGAGCGGCGGGGTTCACGCGGATCAGTCCGACGTCGTCGTAGAGATCCCATCCGACGACCTCGGCCTCGGCGCGGTCGCGGTCGGCGAACTCGACGAAGAGGTGCGGCGCGGCCCGGACACGCGTCGACGGGGTCTCCCCGGCGTTCGTGATCACGTGGGAGTTCGTGAGGATGTAGCCGCGGGGCGAGATGACGAAGCCGGAACCCTGCGACAGCTCGGTGTCTTCAGAGGCGGGATCGCCGAAGTACGCGAAGATCGTGACGACACCCGGCGACCGCTGGGCGAAGAGGCGCTCCGGCTCGAATCCATTACCGGCGAGGGCCGGAACCTTCGACGTCGCCGCGGCGGGGAGGGCCGCCGGCGCCGCAGACTGAGCCCTGACGACGACGGTCTTCGTACCGTGGTCGAGCCAGCCCGCGCCCTTGCCGATGCCCAATGCAGCGCCGCCGCCGAGAACGGCGGCGACGACGGCAACGGCGGCTAGTGGCGCGGACCGCATCGGGCTCACTGTAGCGACGGTTCCTCGAGCGGCTCGTTTTCTCGTGGAATGTCCGTTTCGGACATGGCCGTAGGGAGCACAAGCGCGAAGATCGTCCGGCCGGGGGTGGCGTGGAGCTCCACCGAGCCGCCCATGAGCTCAGCGAGCTCCCTGGCGATCGCCAGTCCGAGGCCGCTGCCGGAGGCTCTAGAGCCGTCGATCCGGTAGAAGCGCTCGAAGACCTGCGAGGCATGCTCCGCCGGGATTCCCGGCCCCTCGTCCTCGACCGTGAGCAGCACGGACCCGTTCCGGCGCGCGAGCCGGACCCGTACAACGGTCCTTGCCGGGGTGTGGACGAGCGCGTTCTCGACGAGGATCCGGCCGATCTGGAGCGCGCGCTCCTCGTCACCGATCGCCAGCGCGGCCCCGTCCGCCTCGGTCGCGAGGTCGTGGCCGCTCGCACGGGCTAGACCGCGAAACTCCTCGACCAGCGTGTCGGCGACGTCGGCCAGGTCGACCGGCTCCTTCTCGACGGTCAGACGGCCGGCATCGAGCCGCGAGAGGTCGAGGAGCTCGGTGGCCAGCTTCGTCAGGCGCTCGACCTGCTCCCGCATCGTGACCACGAACTCGGCCATGGTCTTCGCGTCGAGATCCTCGTCTGCCATCAGCTCGAGGAATCCGCCGAGCGAGAAGAGCGGGGTACGCAGCTCATGCGAGGCGTTGGCGATGAACTCACGGCGGGCGCGCTCGAGCTGCGCGAGCCGCCGCCGCATGCGCTCGAACGTGGTCGCGAGCTGGCCAAGCTCGTCCTTGCCCGGGTCGTACACCGCTTCCTCGAAGTCGCCACCGGCGATCCGGTCGGCCGCACGCTCGAGCCGCCGGATCCGCCGGGCGAAGATGGAGGCTGCGGCGTACCCGACGAGGAGCGAGGCGGCGAGCGCGATCAGCCCGGCGATCAACAGTCGCCGACGGACGAGGTCGACGCTTCGAAGCGAGTCGTGCAGGGACGCACGGAGGAGCACGACGTACTCGCCGGCAATGGGGTAGGCGGCCTCGGCGAAGCGCCTGCCCTCGCTGCTCGTCGTCCCGGTCTGCATGGTGCCCCGGACGAATGCGCGCCGGGCGATCGGATCGTCCTGCACATCCGCGGCCCTGATCGGGTTCGAGTCGGCGTAGACGTTCAACTTGGGCGGGTTCGTCGTGAGCCGGTTGAAGTAGACAACCCGGGCGTCCGAGCTCGCCGCCGCGGCTTGAAGCGTGTCGTCGAGTGCGAACGGCGAGCTGAGGAAGACTTCGCGGGCAACCGTCGGTGCTGCGTCGCTCAGCTGGCCGACCTTCGCGTCGATGAGGTTGCGCTCGAGCGAGGGTACGACGATGAGGTCGGTCAGACCGAGTGCTGCCGCCACGACGACCGCGAGCGCAAGGCCGAGCCGGGCACCGACGTTCCGGAGCGGGTTCATCGGTCGCGGAAGCGGTAGCCGACGCCGCGTACGGTCAAGATGTACTCGGGCTCGGCAGGGTCAGGCTCGAGCTTCTCGCGCAGATGCCGGACGTGAACGTCGATCGTGCGCGGCTCGCGGTAGTCGGCTCCTCCCCAGAGCGCCTCGAGGAGCATTCTGCGGCTGTACACGCGCCCTGGATGGGAGGCAAGCGTGCGCAGGAGCTCGAACTCGACGTACGTCAGCCGCACCGGCTTGTTCCTGACCTGCACGGAGCGGCGGCCGAGATCGATCTCGAGCCCATCCACCAAGATCACTTCGCCGCTCGGTGAGAGCTGGCGCGCCGCCGAGGCGCGGCGCAACAGGGCCCGGACGCGGCTTCGAAACTCGCGGATCGAGAACGGCTTCGTGATGTAGTCGTCCGCGCCGAGCTCGAGTCCGAGCACCTTGTCGAGCTCGTCGTCGCGTGCCGTCAGCATGATGATCGGAACCTCGCTCTCGGCCCGCAGCCGCTTGCAGACCTCGAGGCCGTCGAGCTTGGGCAGCATCACGTCCAGCACGACCAGGTCGATCTCCTCCTCGGCGAAGCGCTCGAGCGCCTCCTCGCCGTCCCAGGCCTGGAGCACGCGGAATCCCTCGCGCTCGAGCGGGTACGCGAGGAGCTTCTGGACGGAGTCCTCGTCGTCGACGAGGAGGATGGTCGAGGAGTCGGGCATGTCGGCTCGGCTATCGGCTGCCTGCCGGGCTCGCCAGGTGGTACGCGACCTACTATAGCCTCGGATGGCCACCGTTCCGCCCCGGAGCGAGCGGCGCCGCGCCCGTCCGGGTTCGGTCGAGCGGCCGGTCAACGGCCGGCTCTACCGAGGGACGTGGCTCCTCGTCGGACTGCCGTTGCTCGTCGCGGCGTTCAGCGTCGCGCGCCCCTCACCGCTCCCGCGCGCCTTCCTGCCGGAGTTCGACGGAGCGGCAACCAAGCGGCTGGCCGACGATCTCGTCACTCAGCACCCCAATCGCTACCCGGGGACGCTCCAGGCGGCCGACTGGTTCCGCGAGCAGCTGAAGCCCTACGGCCTGCCGGTCCGCACCGAGCGCTTCAGTGCCGTCATTCCCGGCCACGGACGCGTCCAGCTCCAGAACCTCGTTGCCGAAGCCGTCGGGCCGTCGCCGCGCGCGATCGTCGTCATGGCACATCGCGACGACGATGGCCGGGGCCAGGGCGCGAACGACAACGCATCCGGGACGGCCATGCTCATCCAGCTCGCGCGAGCGTACGGCGCACCAGCGGGGTTTCCCGCCGGTCGGCTTCGCCCGAATCACACGATTCTCTTCGTCTCGACCGACGGCGGGTCATTCGGAGGGCTCGGCGCCGCCTGGTTCGCGGCCCATTCCCCGCTCCGCCACGACGTGGCGGCCGTGATCAACCTCGACTCGGTCGGAGGCAGTGGTCGTATCCGGGTGGAGATGGCCGGTGACACGCCCCGAACTCCCTCCGGAACGTTCCTCGAGACCGTCGCCGCCCGCGTCGCCGCGCAGACGGGCCGGGCCCCGGGGCGGCCGAGCGCCGTGCGCCAACTCGTCGACCTCGGCTTCCCCTTCTCGCTCTACGAGCAGGCGCCCTTCCTCGCGCGAAGCATCGCCGCCGTCACGCTCACGACCGCAGGCGACAACCCTCCGGATCCGGTCGACGACACCAAAGAGCGGCTTCGGGCAGACCGCCTGGGCCAGGTCGGGCGCGCGGCCCAGGATCTGCTCGGGACCCTGGACGAGGGCCTCGAGTTCGCCCAGGGAACCTCCAGTTACGTCTACCTCGGCTCACGCCTGATTCGCGGCTGGGCGGTCGAGCTCGTGCTGATCGCGTGCCTGCTCCCGTTCCTCGCGGCCGCGGTCGATCTCTTCGCGCGCTGCCGCAGACGCAGGATCCCCCTGGCCCCGGCGCTTCGAGGGTTTCGGAGCAGGTTCTGGTTCTGGATCTGGGTGGTCGGGCTCTTCGAGCTGTTCGCCCTGCTCGGCGCCTGGCCCGAGGGCGCGCCCCGTCCGCCGGCGCCTCGGAGCGACGTCGCCCACAACTGGCCCGCGCAGGCCTGGCTGGGACTCGCACTGCTCGCGGTCCTCGGTTGGTTCGTCACGCGCGAGCGCCTGATTCCGCGGCGGACGGTCACGGCCGAGGAGGAGCTCGCGGGACACACGGCCGCACTTTTGTGTCTTGGAGCGCTGTCGCTCCTGGTCGTCGCGACGAATCCCTTCGCGCTCGTCTTCCTCCTCCCGTCGCTGCACGTCTGGCTGTGGCTCCCGCAGGTGCGCGGGGCGCCCGCGGGGCTCCGGCTCGGTGTGCTCGCCTGCGGCTTTGCCGGCCCGGCGCTCCTGCTCAGGTCGTTCGCCGGCCGCTTCGGCCTCGGCTGGGACGCTCCGTGGTACGTGGCGGAACTTCGGGCGCTCGGTTACGTACCGTTTGTCGTGATGCCGTTCCTCGTCGTCTGGCTCGCCGGCGCGGGGCAACTCGCGGCGCTCGCGACGCGCCGTTACGCCCCGTATCCCGACGCGGCCGAACTTCCTCCACGCGGTCCGATCCGACGGGTCCTCCGAGGCGTCGTCCTGGCCGTCCGGGACCGCCGGCGACACGCACCCGACGACGCTCGTGAGGCGTTGGAGGGATAGCAGTGGCCCGCTGGATGCGAATTCTCGGCACCGTGCTCGCCGTTCTGGGCGTGCTCACGCTCGTCTGGACGCTCGTCGTCTGGCAGTGGCAGGACCCCTTCACCGCTGCCTACACGAAGTGGAAGCAGCACGAGCTCGCAACGCAGTACGAAAAGCGTGCACACTCGTTCGAGGGCTCGATCTCGAGCGAGTCGCTCGCGGCAGAGCGAGCGACGATTGCGCGCGAGGCGAAGACCTATCGGCTCGACTCGCACCGCGGCCAGGCGATCGGTCGCGTCCGCATTCCACGCATGGGCCTGAACATGATCGTCGTCAACGGGACCGATCACGACACCCTGAAGCAGGGACCGGGCCGGGACCTGCGCACGTTCATGCCCGGCGAGAACAGGCTCATCTACATCGCAGGGCACCGCACGACCTACCTCGCGCCGTTCTCGCACATCGATTCGCTGCGGCAGGGGGACCGCGTCACGATCGAAGTCCCGTACGGAAACTTCATCTACTCCGTGACGCGCCATCGCATCGTCGTGGCAACCGACCTCTCAGTCCTGCGCTCGCCTCGGCATGAGCTGCTGGAGCTGCAGGCGTGCCACCCACGCTTCTTCGCCTCGCATCGATACATCGCGTATGCGCGGTTGATCCGCGTCGAGCCGCGCGGTGCAAGGCCGTTCGAGCTCGGTCCTGTCGCGGCTCAGACCAGCGGCAAGTAGCGCACTGCTTCTCCCGCCGCCAGCTCCCCCTCGCCGCGCGGAGCGAGCACCAGCGCGTCAGCAGCGGCGGCGCGAACGATCATGTGCGACTCCTGGCCGGTCAGGGGTTCCAGCATCACGCCGTTCTCCGACATGCGCGTACGCGCGCGGAGGAGCTCGTCCCGATGGGCGTTGCGGCGCACGGCTGTGACGAGACGGCCTTGCCGGAACACCGGACCAGGCTCCGCGGCGCCCTGTAGCGCGAGCACGGCAGGGCGGACGAAGAGCTCGCAGCCGACGAGCGACGAGACGGGATTCCCCGGCAGGCCGAAGACGAGCGTGCGCCCGCGCACACCGAAGGCGAGCGGCTTGCCTGGCTTGACGGCGACACCCCACAGCACCTCCTGGACGCCGAGCTCGGCGAGGATGCGCCGCACGAAGTCGTGCGGTCCGACGGAGACGCCGCCGGAGGTGACGAGGACGTCGGCGTTGAGTCCGCGCTCGAGCGCGTCGCGATGTGCCGACTCGGCGTCTGCCACGGTCGGCAGCACCTCGATGTCGACGCCGGCGGACGCGAGCGCAGTCGCGAGCAGCACCCCGTTTGCCTCGTACACCTCTCCCGGTCCGAGCGCCTCCCCAGGGCGGCGGAGCTCCGTCCCGGTGGCGAGAACCGCAACGCGGGGCCGCCGCGAACAGGTGACCCGATCGAGACCGGCCGCAGCCAATGCCCCGATCTGAGCAGGGCCGAGCCGCACGCCCCGCGTGACGACGACACCGCCCACGGCCACGTCGCCGCCGCGCGGGCGTATGTTGTCGCCTTGGACAACCACACTTCCAATCTTCACTTCGTTGTCATGTTCGACAACGTGCTCGATCGGGATAACGGAGTCGGCTCCCTCCGGCACGACGCCGCCGGTGGCAATCGCCATCGCCTCGCCGACCTCGAGCGCCCGCGGCGCGGGAACGCCCGCCGCGATCCGTGCAGCAACAGGTAGCCGACCCGGCGTGTCCGCCGCGCGAACCGCGAAACCGTCCATCGCCGAGCTCGGAAAGGGAGGCAAGTCCACAACCGAGCGTGCATCCTCGGCCAGGACACGTCCCGCGGCCTCGCCGACGGCGACCGACTCAGAGGGAAGCGGCACCACGCGCTCGAGGATCCGCTCTTGCGCCTCCTCACGCGTGAGTAACTCGGCAGTCACGGGAATACCGTATCCCCGTGCGCGGCGACGTCATCGGCGAGCGCTACCGACTCGAGCGGCAGCTTGGGCACGGCGCGATGGGGGAGGTCTGGCGCGCGCTGGACCTCGAGCTCGAGCGGCCCGTCGCGCTGAAGCTCCTGGCTCCCGACGCGGACCGCGCGCGCTTCAAGCGGGAAGCCAGAGCTGCAGCGGCACTCGCCCATCCCAACGTGACACGCCTCTACGACTACGGGGAGACCGAGGGTCGCCCGTACATTGCGTTCGAGTATCTCGGAGGCGGGACGCTGGAAGAACGCCTGTCGCCCGACCGCCGACTGGAGGACGACGAGGCGAGGGCGATCGCGGTTCAGCTCGCCGCCGGGCTCGCACACGCGCATGCACACGGTCTCGTCCACCGCGACCTGAAGCCGGCGAACATCCTCTTCGACGACGAAGATCAAGCGAAGATCGCCGACTTCGGGATCGCGCGGACGGGCGCAGACTCGACACTGACGGAGGCCGGAACAGTGCTCGGCACGGCCGCCTATATCTCGCCCGAGCAGGCGGAGGGCGAATCCGCCACACCGGCCAGCGACGTCTATTCCTTCGGCGTCGTTCTCTTTCGGATGCTTACGGGACGACTTCCCTTCGAGTCCGAGCAGCCGCTCGAGCTGGTCGACATGCACCGCCGCCTCGACGCACCCGCGATCGAGGTCCTTCGCCCCGATGCCCCGGCGGATCTCACCGCGGTCGCCAAGACTGCGCTCACAAAGGGCCCGCGCGACCGTCCGGCCGACGGAGCTGCGCTCGCCGCGCTGCTCGGCGTCGAAGCGCCTGCCCCGAGTGCCAGCACTACTCGGACACTCGTCGTGCGCCGACGGCCACGGGCGCGTCTCGCACTCACCCTCCTGGCGCTCGCCCTCGCGGCGGGAGCCGGTACGGCGGGTTCCTTTCTCCTGGCCGGAGGCCATTCGAGCACTCCCGCCCCGACCGTGCAGCGCCGGACCCACTCTGAACGTTCGTCTACCGCTCCCACCCCGGCTTCGACTCCGGCGTCGACGCCGAGCACTACCGCGGCCCGGCCGACAACTCGGCCGCCGCCGCCAGCCACGGCAGCGCCGCCAATAACCACCCCGTCTGCCACGGTCACGGTGCCGACCGCACTGCCGACGACGACAACGACCACGGCCACGACCCCGGCGATTCCCGGAGGATAGGCTCGCGCCCGTGATCTCCATCGTCGTTCCCGTCCACGACGAGGAGCGGAGCGTCGCGCTCCTCTACGACGAGCTTCGCTCCGCCCTGGAGCCACTGGGAACGCCGTGGGAAGTGATCTTCGTCGACGACGGCTCGTCCGACGGAACTTTTGGTGCCCTCACGCGGCTGCACAGCGCCGAGGAGAACGTCCGCGTGGTGCGGCTGCGACGAAACTTCGGCAAGGCAGCCGCGCTCGGCGCCGGCTTCGACCAGGCGCGCGGCGAGATCGTCGTCACCATCGACGGCGATCTCCAGGACGATCCCGCCGAGATCCCGCGTCTGCTCGCGAAGCTCGACGAAGATTTCGATCTCGTTTCGGGCTGGAAGACACGCCGCCGCGACCCGCTCACGCGCCGCGTGCTCTCGAGGATCTTCAACCGCGTGACCGGTCTCTTCTCGGGCGTCCGCCTACACGACATGAACTGCGGGCTCAAGGCCTACCGGGCGGAGGTCGTGCATGGGCTGCGCCTTTACGGCGAGCTTCACCGCTTCATTCCCGTCCTGGCGCATTACCGCGGCTTCCGCATCGCCGAGCTTCCCGTCAACCACCGGCCGCGAGGGCACGGCCGCTCGCGTTACGGCATGGAGCGCTACCTCCGCGGCTTCCTCGACCTTCTGACCGTGTCCTTTATCGGGCGGTATCGCCACCGCCCGCTGCACCTCTTCGGCGGGCTCGGGCTCGTGCTGGGCCTGATCGGCACCGCGATCCTCGTGTACCTGACCGTCCTGAAGATCCTCGGCCACGCGATCGGACACCGACCGCTGCTGATGCTGGGAGTGCTGCTCCTCGTAATCGGAATGCAGTTCTTCTCCCTCGGCCTGATCAGCGAGATGATCACGAGCCATCACGAGGAACGCGCACACGGTGTGGAGGTGGACGAGGAGCACGTCTCCGTCTGGGACGACCTACGGCACGGCTGGACGGCGGGCCCCGGACGTGCACTTCGGCTCGTCGCGGCCGAAGCACGGCTCTTCACACGACGGCCACGAAAGGTCGATGTCTACCTCGTGGGGTATCCGGGACACTTCGATCTGCTCGCGGCCCACCGAGCTGCCCGCGGCCGGCCCATCGTCTTCAACCCACTCGTCTCGCTCGCTGACACGCTCGTCACCGACAGAGGGCGTTTCCGTCCAAGGTCGCCGGCGGCACGCACGCTCGAGGCGATCGACCGGCGGGCGTTCCGCAGCGCAGACCTCGTCGTCGCAGACACCGACGCACACGCGCGCTTCTTCGCGGAGCTGGCGGGACTGGACGAGGTCGCGGTGTGCTTCGTCGGCGCGGAGGAGCGGCTCTTCCACCCTGGTTGGCGGCCGCCGACGAGCTTCACCGCACTGTTCGTCGGCAAGCTGATTCCCCTCCAGGGAGTCGAGACGATCCTCGCCGCAGCGCGCCGAACGCCGCAGATCCCGTTCCGCGTCGTCGGCAGCGGGCAGCTCGGGCCACTGCTCGCCGACAGGCCAGCGAACGTCGAGCATGTGCCGTGGGTCGACTACGAGCGGCTGCCGGGCGAGATCCGGCGCGCCGGGTGCTCGCTCGGGATCTTCGGCACCTCCGGAAAGGCTCAGCGCGTGATCCCGAACAAGGCGTACCAGGCTCTCGCCTGCGGCGCACCGCTCGTCACAGCCGATACGCCGGCGGCGCGTGAGCTGCTCGTCAACGGCGAGAGCGCACTGCTCGTACCTGCCGGCGATCCGGAGGCGCTGGCGGAGACAGTGCTGCGGCTCGCCTCCGACACGGACCTCGCCCGCCGCGTCGCCACGGGCGGTCGCGCCGCGTACGAACGCCATGCGAGCGAGACGGTGCTCGGCGCGCGCTGGCGCGGCATCATCGAACGGCTGCTGTGAGGCGACCCCTCCCTGTTCCGAGCGCTCGCGCCGTGGTCGTCGCCGGAATCGCCGCGTATGCGGCCGGCTTCGCCGCAGTGTCGGTCCTGCGCCACTCCGCGTTCTTCACCGGCCGCTTCGACCTCGGCAACATGGTGCAGGCGGTGTGGTCGACCGCGCACGGACATCCGTTGCAGATGACGAATCTGCACGGCGAGCAGATCTCGCGGCTCGCCGCGCATGTCGATCCGATCCTGGTGCTGTTCGCGCCCCTGTGGTGGGTGTGGCCGAGCGCCGACATGCTGCTCGTCGTCCAGGCCGTCGGCATCGCCCTCGGCGCCCTCCCCTTCTTCTGGCTCGCGCGGAAGCACCTCGCCTCTGCCCGTGCGGGCGTCGGTTTCGCGCTGGCGTATCTCCTCTACCCGGCGACCGGCTGGCTGACGCTGAACGAGTTCCACCCGGTCGCGCTGGCGACACCGCTGCTGCTGTTCGCCTTCTGGTACCTGGACGAGGATCGCCTGCTCCCCTTCGCACTCCTCTCGATCGCGGCCTCGGCCTGCAAGGAGGAGATCGCCCTGGTCGTAGCCGGCTTCGGAATCTGGTATGCGATCGCCCGCCGCCGCTGGTTCGCAGGTGCAGCGATCGCCGCACTCGGCGGGGCGTGGGCGGCGATCGCCATCGGCGTGGTCATCCCGCACTACCATGCGGGTGCAGAGTCGGACTTCTACGGACGCTACAGCGAGGTCGGCGGCTCCGCCGGCGGGATCGTGAAGACCCTGTTCACGCATCCCCTGCGGATCGTCGAGGCGGCGTTCTCCTCTCGTGACCTCCGGTTCGTGCTGGAGCTCGTCGCGCCGCTCGCGGCGCTCTCATTGCTCGCTCCCCTCGTGCTCGTCGCGGCCCTGCCCGAGCTTGCGATCAACCTACTCTCGGCAGCGACGACGCAGACCTCCATCCACTTCCACTACACGGCCGGCCTGATTCCACCGCTCGTGATCGCGGCGGTCTTCGGCGCGAAGCAACTGTCACGGTGGGCGGTGCCGGTCGCGGCCGGAGTCGTGCTCGCGGCGTTGATCGGCAACTACCGGCTCGGCCCGATTCCCGGCTGGCGACATGTCCCGGGCGGCGAGCGCTTCCAGGCCACCGCGGCGCGTGTGACAGACCACGACCGCATCGCCGAGCAGGCGCTCGAACTCATCCCGCCGAAGGCGGTCGTCAGCGCGACGAATACGCTCGGCGCGCATCTCTCGGCGCGGCGCCGTGTGCTCAGCTTCCCCTTCCTCCAGGAGGCGACCTGGATCGCGGTCGACGAGACGCAGCCGGGCTACGCGGATCGCTATGCCCCGCTGCCGACCGCCGTGCAGCTCGCCGCGCTACGTCGGAACGCGGACTGGCGCCTGGTCTTCGAGGAGGACGGGATCCTCGTCTTCCGCCGTGCGCCGACGTAGCGCCAGCAGCGCGAGGACGAACAGTGCGACGACCACCAGATCGCGCACGAAAACGAGCCAGACGTAGCCACCGACCGCGTGGACGTCGTGATAGTGGAAGAACCACACCTGGGCGAGGACGAGCGCCGCTGCCGCAAGGGCCCACGCCCGCGCCCCGAGCAGCGCGACGAACGGCACGAGCCAGACGAGGTATTGCGGGGAGAAGAAACGCGTGAAGGCGAGAAACCCTGCGACCGATGCCGCGAACGACGCGGCAAGACGGCGCGGTTCGTCCCGCCCTCGGAAGTAGAGCCAGACCACGAGGAGGACGGCACCGACCTGGGCAACCGAGCTTGCCGCGGCAAGAGCCCGCGGGAGCGACCCGACGAGCTCGAACGAGACCGCCTCCCCGGCCCGCTCGACCACCGTGGCGCTGTACCACCCGAGGCGATCCGCCACGCCGAGGAAAGAGGCGCCGAGACTCTCGTCTTGCAAGCCGCGCGCCGCCTGTGCACGGAAGCTCTCCACGAGACCGTGCGGAGCGAGAACGAGGAAGGGAACGACGACGAGCGCGGCCACGGAGCCAAAGGCCGCGAGGGAGCGCAGGGCGAGCGCACGGCCGGCGGTGCGCCAGATGAAGATCAGCGCCCCCGGCAGCAGCACGACGGGGTAGACCTTCGCGGCGAACGCGAGCCCGAGCAGGGCGAGCGCGAGAACCGGTTGCGCGGCGAGGAGCAGCGCAAGCGCAGCCACTGTGAGCAGCGCGGGCCACGCGTCGTAGGTATTCAGCGAGATCGGTCCGAGTGCGATCGGGGACAGGGCGACGAGCAGGAGCGCAGCCCAGAGACGGAACGCTGAAGCGCGGAGGCGCGCAAGGAGGAACGCGACCACGACGAGTGTCGCGGCGCCGCACAACGCCATCAGCGCCTTGAACGCGGCGTTGTAGTGATCGGCCACAGCGGCAGGCGGAAGGAAGACCGCGAGCGAGCCGGGGGGGTACTCCATGAAGAAGTCGCGGTAGGGCACACGCCCGTCGAAGACCGCGTTCGCGAATCCCTCGTAGAGATGCACGTCCCGGAAGCGCGCAGCGCGGAAGAGACCTCCGTCGGGAACGGTGCAGGCCCCCACGTAGACCGGGATCGCGACGAGCGCCGACCAGAGCGCGAGGCGACGGTCCGCGACGTGCGGAACGACGAGCGTCAGCCTACGGCTGCTCGGTGTTCTCAGGGACCTGGACGAAGCCGTCGGAGCCGTTGTCCGAGTTCGTCTGCGTCTGCGGCTGCGAGGAGGAGCCGCTCGAGTAGCTGGGTGAGTAGTAACCGCCCTTCAGCGCGTACTGCAGCGTGTGCGTGCGCCAAACGGGCGCGGACCGCGCCACCGGAAACGTCTTCGGGAAGGGCGCGTAGTCGGCCGCCCGCCTCATGAAGAGGTTCCAGATCGTCGCCGGGAACGTCGGGCCGGAGACGGAGATGCCGTGCACCGAGCGCATCGGGATCTCGCCACGCGGATACCCGATCCAGACGGTCGCCTCGAGCCCGGGCGTGAAGCCAGAGAACCAGGCGTCGGCATAGTTGTCCGTCGTTCCGGTCTTCCCGGCCGAAAGCTTGCCGAAGTAGGCGCCGATCCCGGTGCCCTGGGTCATGTTCTCCTCGAGGATCCGCACGACCTCGGCTGCGACCCAGTCCGCGACCACGCGCTTGCGCTGAGGGACGCCCCAGCCGGCCTCGGTGTCGACCTTGCCGCCGGGAAGCACGACCTTGCGGATCGCCATCGGCTTCGAGTAGATGCCGCCGGCCGCAAGCGTGGAGTACACCGACGCCATGTCCATCGGCGTCACGACACGCGACCCGAGTCCCATCGAGGGGACGTAGGCCCCGTCGCTCGTGCGGAGGTCCGTGCGCACTCCGAGCTTGTAGGCAATCGCGGCGATCCTCTCGGGGCCAACGTCGAGCGAGAGCCGGGCAAAGACGGTGTTGTCGGAGCGCAGGGTCCCTTGCTCGATCGAGGTCGTTCCGATGTATGAGTGGTCGTAGGTCTCCGGACACCACGCGGTCGGCGGATCGACGTCACAGGATCCGGTGTTGGTGGGGTCGTACTTGAAGGGCGCGGACAGGTAGGACGTCGACGGGCTGATACCTTCCGAGATCGCGGTCGTGAGGACGATCGTCTTGAAGGTCGAGCCTGGCTGGCGCCGAGCGGAAGAGGCGAAGTTCACCTGATTCTTCGGATCTCCCGGGCTCACCTCCGTCATCGCTCGGATCGCCCCGTTCGTCGGCTTGATCGACACGATGGCCGCGGCAGGATCCGTCGAGTACGGCAGCGTGCGCTTGATCGCGTCGAGCGCGAACCGTTGCAAGCGCGGGTCGATCGTCGTGTACACCTTCAAACCGCCCGAGCGAACCGTGTTCGACCCGTACTGCTTCTGCAGCTCGTCGCGCACGTAGCTGAAGAAGTACGGCTCGCGGATCCGTGTGTACAGCCGCCCTGCCTTCAGATGCAGGTCGCGATCCGCGACCGCGTCGGCGTACTGCGTCGCGGTGATGTAGTGGTTGGCCAGCATCGCCCTCAGAACCTCTTCGCGCCGGGCGATCGCCTGCTGCGGCCGCTCGAATGGATCGAAGACCGACGGCGCCTGTGGAAGTCCCGCGAGCAGCGCCGCTTCCGGCAGGGTCAGGTGCTGCGCGCGCTTGGAGAAGTAGGTCTGAGCCGCAGCCTCGATTCCGTACGCATGGTTGCCGTAGAAGACCTGGTTGATGTAGGCCTGCAGGATCCAGTGTCTCGACTTCTCGCGCGCGAGCTTGATCGCGAGGCACGCCTCCGTCGCCTTGCGGCTGAACGTCTGCGACGGCTTCTTGATGTAGAGATTCCGAGCGAGCTGCTGGGTGATCGTCGAGCCACCCTGGACGACGTGGCCGGCCCGCACGTTCGCGAAGAGCGCCCGCACGATGCCGGGATAGTCGAGCGCACCGTGCGACCAGAACCGGCGGTCTTCGATTGCGACGGTCGCCCTCGACACCCACTTGCTCATCTGGTCGTCGAGGTCGACCGGCTGCCGGTTCTTCTCCGCCGGGATCGACCCGAGGAGTGAGCCGTCGGCTGCGTAGACGAACGAGTTCTGCCCGACGTCGACCGGTCTGAGCGAGTTGAGATCGCAGCTCGCCATCCACACTGCTGCTCCGGTGAAGCCGGAGACGACCAGCACGAGCAGGAACCCGAGCACGCCGGCGACGACTAAACGGCCGAGCCGCTTGCGGCGGTTCTTCCGCCGCTCCCGGTGACGCTTGCGCAGACGGGAGAGGAGCAGTGCGTCGGACTCGCGTCCGTAGCTCGGCCGGCCCCGAGGGGTCATGTGTAGACGCCCTCCGCCCGCAGCACCTCGTGGGCGCGCAGGCGGAGCTCGCGCTCCAGCCGCTCGGCGGCCGGTTCGTCTTCTGCCCGCATCCGGACGACAACGGTGGCGTTGCCGACGAGATCGCTGACGAAGACCTCGGCGTCGGCCGCTGTCACCCGCAGCCGGTCCACGACGGCGCCGACATCCTGTCCGAGTGGAACCTGAAGACTGATCTCGGCGACTTTCTCTCGACTGCGAATCGTGGAGTTCCGGATCGTATCCGAGGCGAGCTTCTCGTTCGGGATCACGAGACGGTCGCCGTTCTCCATACGAACGAACGTGTAGATGAGGCCGATCTCCTCCACGATGCCCCGTGTGTCCTCGACGACGACGTCATCGCCCAGACGCACCGGCTGTGTGAACGCGATCAGCAGACCGGCCACGAAGTTCCCGAGCGTGCGCTGCGACGCGAACCCGACCACGATCCCGACGACCGCGGAGGAGGCGAGCAAGCCGCCCGCAACTGCCCGCACCTGTGGGACCACGAGCAGGGCGGATAGAAGACCGACGAAGATGATCGCGGTCGTGACGGTGCG
>WNGA01003421.1_pt1 | contig 23788 bp, 22 predicted proteins | sample 5400061 | NCBI WGS metagenome assembly WNGA01 (sample SAMN13153366, study PRJNA577476) | soil metagenome | isolation source: 100 cm soil or saprolite under grassland replicate 2 | place: USA:California | collected 2016-06-15
GCGGCGGAGGTGGCGGTGACGCCGAGACCGGCCAGGGTTAGGACAGGCGTGGGCGCTGTGTACGTGACTGTCGTGCGCGTGACGTTCGTCAAGCTACCGCAGACCGCTGGGCCGCCCGCGCACTCCCCGCGCACCTCACAGAAGAGCCCAGTGCCGCCAGCGCACTCACGAATGCTCCAGGTAACACCGCGGCCCTGGTCGTTCGCCACCGTGACCGTGAAGTCCTTGCGGCCGCCGGCGGGGAGGACTGCGGTGTCTGAGGAGAGGGCAACCGAGATTGGACCGGCCGGCTCAACGGCGGGCTCACTTGCGCAGGCCGTAGCGAGCGCCACAGGGAGGAGGCCCCATCCCACACGCACGGCCCGGATGCACCGTCGGAGGCTCATCGCGCCCCTCCCATCGTGCCGGGCTGGACCAATCAAGGTGGCCACTTCCCTAACGCACTTCTAGGTCAATACCAACCTGTGGTCTCGCAGGACGGAGCGGAAGGGTTACCCGATCAACCGCCTTCAACGTCGGCCCGTTCTAGGGCCGGGGGCCCTTCGCTAGGCGACCAGCTGCGGGGCGCCCGCCTCCTGCACCTGTGGCGAGACTCCCGAGGCGAGGAACGCGCCGTACACGGCCTCCGACCACCAGCTGCGCCAGCGTCCGATCTCCGCGAGCGCATCCGCGGGGGACAGGGCCGGATGGTAGGGACGGGTGGTGGTAAGGGCGTCGTACACGTCCACGATGCCGACGATCTGCGCCGCCACCGGGATCGTGTCGCCGCACAGCTGGTCGGGGTAGCCGGTCCCGTCGTAGCGCTCGTGATGCCAGCGGATGATCGGCTGGATCTCCCAGGGGAACTGGATCTCGGCCAGCAACTCGATGCCCCACGCCGGGTGCATCCGCACCACGGCGAACTCATCGGGCGTCAGCGGGCCGGGCTTGCTCAGAATCTCGGGCGGAATGCGCACCTTGCCGAGATCGTGGAGGTAGGCGCCGACCCGGATCGTCGTCTGCGCGTGCTCGTCCAACCCCAGCGCCCGCGCCACGGCCACCGCGTGGTTCGCCACGCGCTCGCAGTGGCCGAACGTGTAGGTGTCCGTCGACTCGATTGATTTTCCCCACTCGCTGACGACCGCCAGGTAGGTGGTCTCGAGCTCGGCCATTTTCGCATCGACGTTGACCAGATCGGCGCGCGCGTCGAGCCGGCTGAACAGCGCGTGCGCCTGGTTCAGCAGCGCCAGCGCGTCGCGATTGCGGCCCTTCGCCTGGTAGAGGACGGCCATCTCGCGGCACGCCTCGGCTTCGTTCAGCACGGAGCCCGCGCTCACCGCCAGCGCCATCGCCGCGCGCAGCCGCGACTCGGCGAGATCCGGATCGCCGGTCTCCCGGGCCACCATGCCGAGGATGCGGTACGCCTGCGCTTTGACCACGTCGCCGCCGATGCGGTCGAGCAGCGTCAGCGCCGCCTCCGCGTTCTGCCGCGCTTCCTCGTAGCGCTCGCGCTGGAAGTAGACGTCGGCGTAGTTCAGGAGGCACAACCCTTCCAGGTAGGTGTCGCCCGTCCGGGCGGCGATCTCGTAGCTCTGCGTGAAGTAGCGGTCCGCCTCGCCGAGCAGCCGCCGCTGCGCGCTCACCATGCCGAGGTTGTGGTAGGCGATGGCGCAGCCGTGCTCGTTGTTGCCGCGCTTATACGCCTCGAGCGAGCGCGTGTAGCAGGCCAGCGCATCGTCGAAGTCACCCTTGATGTTGGCGACGATCCCCAGGTTCTGTTCGACCCGGGCCCGCAACTCGAGGCTCGAGCCCCCCAGCCGAACGGCACGCAGAAACTGGCTGCGCGCGCGGTCGAGCGGGCCGGCCTCGAGGTCGATTCCCCCCAGGGTATTCAGGGCCTCGGCGGCGAGCACGTCGCTCCCCGCCCGCCGCGCCACCGTGAAGCTGCGGTGGGCCAGCCGGCGCGCCTCCGCGGAGTGACTGCTGCGGTGCTGAACCACGGCTAAGCGGCGCAGGGCTTCCGCCAAAACGGTCCGGTCCTCCGCCCCCTTCCCTCCGGCGGCGCGGATCGATGCCTCGTAGGACGCGATCGCCTCCGGGATGCATCCGGCGCGTTCCAGGGCGCGCGCGTCGAGGAGGAGGTCCGCCGCGGGGCGGGCGGGCCGGGCCGCCGCCCGCGCGCGCGGTTTGGCGGGAGCGACGATCGGGAGCGCGGTCATTCGACGGCCATCATCGATCCAGGCTCTCCCGCTTCTGAATCGGCAAATCCTCGGGTGGCAACCCGGCTTCGGGACCAACGTCGGTCGCCGGGGCCTCCGGGCGCGGGCTGGCCAGCTCGGGCGCCCCGAACTCCGGATGCGCCAGCAACGCCTCCAGCTTCTCGACGTCCGCTTTCGCCCCCAGCCGGTGGAACGTCGCGCGCGCTGCGTGGGCCGCCTCCTGCGCCGCGGCGAAATCGCCCTCGCGCGCCAGCAGGTAGGCGAGATCGCGCTGGGCGACGGCGACGAGCAGCGGCCGCCCGTGCTCGGTCGCGCGGCTGACGACCTCCCGGAACATCGCGGTCGCCTCCTCGGTCTTGCCCGTCATCCCCAGCGCGACGGCGAGGATGCGCATGTCCTCGGTCTCGAGCACCGGGTCTTGAAGCTCCCGGTGCACGGCCAGCGCGCGTCCCGCTTCGCGAACCGCGAGCTCGGGCTCACCGCGCACGGCGCGGATCTCCGCCCGTCCCGCGAGCGCCTGGGCCTTGAGACGCCGGTCGCCCAGCCGCTCCGCTTCGCGCACCGCTGCATCGGCGCTCTGCATCGCGTCATCGAGATGTCCCAGCTCCCGGTACGCGATCGCGAGGTTGTGCTGGGCCTCGGCGATCCCCTGCTCGGAGCGGGCCGCCTGGTACGCGGCGATCGCGCGCGTGTACGATCCGACCGCCCGGCCGTAATCGCCCTGCATGTTCGCGATGATGCCGAGGTTGTTCGCGCACTTGCCGAGCGTGGCCATGTCGTTGTCCTGCATCGCCTCTTCCTGCGCCCGCGTGAAGAAGTGCGTGGCCTCGTTGATGCCGCCCCGCTCCAGCGCGATGGCGCCGCAGACGTTGAGCGCCCGCAGCTCCAGCCGCCGGTCGCCCAGCACGCGGGCCCGCGACAGCGCCACCTGCGACCACTGCTGGCCCAGGTCGAGCCGGCCCATGCGGCTGTGCCCGATGCTGCTGAGCAGGGCCAGCATCGGCGACTGCTCGACCTCGTTTTGCGCCCGCTCCCCCAGGTACGACAGGAGGTCGGCGTAGCGCCCCGCGTCGGCCAGCTCCTGCGCCGCGTGCAGCGGCGCCAGCGACCCGCGCAGCTCCGCCGCGAACTCGTCGCCCCAATCCTGCCCGGCGAGGTTGCGGATTTCCCGCTCGGCGCCGAACTGCTGGAAAATGGCCTTCGCCGCGCGCGCCGCCGCCTGCGCCTCCGCATTGCGGCCGCTGCGCCGCAACACTAGGCACAGGTCCCGCTGCGCTTCGGCCGCCACCTGAGGCACCAGGTGCGCCTCCGCCTGCCCGATCGCCTCGCGCAGCGCCCGCTCGGCGGCCACCAGCTGACCCTCCGCCGCCAGCACCGACGCCGCGACCCGCAGATCCTCGGCTTCGTGAACAGGGTTCGGCTGGTGGGCGCGGATCTCGCGCACGAGTTCCAGCTCGCGCTGCGCCAGCCCCAGCTCGCCGCGCGCCACGCGGATCTCCGCCCGCCCCCGCAGCGCCATGGCCCACAGCTGGCGATCCCCGGCCGCCTCGGCCTGGGCGACCGCCTGGTCGGCTTCCGCCAGCGCGCGGTCCAGCGCCCCTTGCTCGCGATACGAAATCGCCAGGTTGTGGCGGCATTCGGCCACTCCCTGCGGCAGCCCGGCCCGGTCGAAGGCGGCGAGCGCGATCTCCCACGAACCGATCGCCTCCGCGTGCCGCCCGCGCAGGTTGCTGATGATGCCCAGGTTGTTCGAGCAGCGCGCCGTGGTGGCGAGGTCGCCGTCCCGGCTCGCGGCCATCAGGGCCCGCGTGCAGTACTCCGCCGCTTCGTCGATGCGCCCGCTCATCAGCGCGAGGGCGCCCCGCGCGTTGAGGGCGTGCCGCTCGACCGCCTGCTCGTCGCGGTCGCGCGCCTGGTCCAGCGCCACGTCGAGCCACCGCTGCCCCTCGGCATGGCGCCCGAGCCGCGCCTGCGCGGTCCCGTACAGCAAAGCGAGACTCGGCGACTGCTCGAGCTCCCCCCGCGCCTGTGTGCCCAGGTACTCGACGACCTCGGCGTGGTGGCCGGCCGCGGCGAGCTGCCGCGCCTTGTCGATTACGACTGACGACGTGTGCATCGTGTCTCTCCCCCAACCCTCGGGAATGTGCTCAGCGTCCGCACGCTCACTAATAGGAAACCGCGTACAGCGAAAAGTGATACAGCGCTGCCGTGACCAGCTTCTGCGTCGTGTCGTTCCCCGATGACAGCTGCTTCCAGGGGTCCGTCTTGTTGCTCTGGGTCCAGATGGCGAGCTGCTGCTCCAGCGCCTGATCGGTCGCGTCCACTCGGCCATCGCCGTTCAGATCCGGATCCGCGTCCTGGTACCAGATGGCCAGCTGCGCCGGGGACGATTTCGAGAACACCACCCCGGACGGCTGAAAGTCCACCCGGAAGGTGACCGAATCGATCGTCAGCGTAATGCGAACCGAGTCGCCGCGATCCAGCGGGACGCCGTTGGCCCCCGCCACCAGGCCATTGATCGGGATCCGGAAGCGCAGGAACGGGTCGCCCTGGGACTGCCCCGGGGCGGGGCGATAGTTCACCTGCACCGTCGTCTGCGTCCCTCGCCGGGCCCAATAGGACATCCGGTACGTCTGCAGCCGCGGCGCGCTCGGCGACTGCCGCAGCATGTGGAGCTGCGTGGTATCCGTCGGCGCGGCCGCGACGCGCTGCTGCAGCGGGGCCGGAAGCGGTCCCAGTTCGTTGGAACATGCCGCCGCAAGCAGCGCGAGCGGGATCAGGAGCCGGCGGGCGGACATACGATCCTCCAGGCGCATAGAGCTAGTACGACACCGCATATTCAGAGAAGTGGTAGATCAAGCCGGACACGACCTGCTGCGACGTGTTGTTCCGCGAACCGACCTTGAACCATCCCGGGGACCGCTCGCTCTTCCCCCAGATGCCCAACCGCAGCTTCAGCACCCAATCCGCGAAATTCACGACGCCGTCGCCGTTCAGATCCGGATTCGCGTGCGCGTAGGACATGACCAGCTGCGCCGCGAACACGTCGGAGAACACCAGCCCGGAGGGCTGGAAGCTCACGGCGAGGTTGACGGGATCGAGGGTCAGCGTCACCAGGACCGAATCGCTCCCCTGCACGCGCGCCCCATCGGGCGTCGACTTCAGACCGAATTTGGGAATCCGAAACCGGAGGTACGGCTCGCTGGAGGTGTAGTTGACCGCGACGTTCGTCTCCCGGTCATGGCGGACCCAGAAGGAGAGCTGGTAGGTCTCGAGCGGCGGCGCGCCCAGCGCCTGCTGCAGGATGCACGGCGTGAGCCAATCCGCCACGAAAGCCGCCTGGGGACCGGTCATGTCGCCCTGGGGGAGCGGCGCGGTCGCATCGCGGCAGGCGGCGGCGAACAGGCCCAGCGCCACCGGAATCGTGAGCAACCACCGACGTCGAGAGGTCATTCCCGCTCCTTCACTTACGGCCATGCGGCCCATACGGCCATACGGCCAGGTAGTCCCACCCATCCCGCGCGGCATCAGTACGCCACCGCGTAGTTCGCACAGTGCCGGACGGGGGGTTCGACCGCCGGGCTCGGACGCGTCCATGGCGCCGGCCGCCGACGACCGTCCCGTTTCGTGATCCCACCGGCCCCGCCTCCGGTCGAGGCGTTCGGCGCGCAAACCTGGAGCGAGAGACGCATGTCGCTCCCTAAAAGGACACAGCGTATAGGGAGAAGTGCGCCAACGCCGCGGTGAACGACTTGTCCGCCAGGGACTGGCTCGCCGGGATCCTGGTCCAGGCCGTCCCCTCGCCCTCGCTATACCACATCCCCAGCAGCTGCTGCTCGATCCCACCGTCGGCCGCGTCCACGACCCCGTCCCCGTTCAAGTCGCCGTCGGCGCCGCTGTAGGAGATCTGCAGCTGGGCCGGATCTCCGAACAACGTGCCCGTCGGCTCGAGCGACACCTTGATGATCGACGGATCGATTGTCACCGTGATCTCGACCGAATCCCCCGGCGCGAGGTCGCCACGGCCCGGCACGTAGACCGGATCGGTGATCGTCAGGCGCAGGAACGGGGAGCTGGTATCTCCGCTGAAGCTCAGGTAATTGATCTGGATCGAGCGCTGCTCGCCGCGCACCGCCCAGAACGTCGCGGTGTTGCGATCGAGGCTGAGCCCGCCGTCCAGCGACGCCATGGGGAACCCGACGTCGCTGGCGGGCAAAGAGGCATCGCCGGTGGCGAACTGCGGGGTGGTGTTCCACGCCCACCGGAGGAAATGCGGGCCCGGGGGCTCGACGGCGATCGGATGTCGCTCGTCGGAGCATCCCGCCGCGAACAGCGCGAGCGCGAACGGGATCAGGGCAAGGGGGCGCATCGCCATACGATTCTCCAGGTCCATGGAAGTCCTACCAGGCCACGGCGTAATTCGAGAAGTGGTTCAGCTCACCGGTGACCTCTTTGCGCGCCGCGTCGTCCCGCGACTGCTCGTACTCGAGGATCGTCCACGCATCGCTCGTATAGGCGATCCGCTTCGGCCTCCCGTTCACGCTCTGGCAGTCGGAGTAGCTCAACGTGAGGTAGGCCGGGCTCTGGAACACGAGCCCCTGCGGCAGCAGTCGCACGGCGCGCACCGTATCCCCAATGACCTCCATGGTGATCGTCACCGTATCCGTGAGCGACCCCCGCGGGATCACCAGCTTGGCGCGTCCGGAGCCGATCGTCCCGCCTTCGGGACCGAGCAGCTCGCTCTCGGCCTCGCTCTCGGCCTCGCCCTCGGACTCGTCTTCGTCGTCGTCCTCAGACTTCACGGTGCAACGCATCAACCCGCCGCGCTTGCCGCCGACCTTCGCCGCCTTCCCATGCGTGGAGTCCCTTGAGACTCTGCTGGCGGAGACCTGAACCGTGGGACCGGTCGCCGTGCGATCTCCGCAGCTCGAGACCAGGGCGACCGCGCCGGCAAGGCACACCGAGTACAGCACGTGGGGCACGAACTTCACGAGGATCCTCCCGCTGCGCGCGAGCGCTGCTCGAATCGGGGTTAGGGGGCGCACGGGAGTCTTTAGTAAGACACGGCGTAGAGCGAGAAGTGGGCCAGCCGCGCGATGACTTTCTTCCCGTAGACATCGTCCACCGACGGCTCATACTCGATGATCTGCAGTGAGTCGGTCGTATACGCGATCTGCCGCAGGTCCATCCATGAGCTCGCGTTGCAGTTCGCGTAGCTCATCGTGAGCGTGACGGGATAGTTGAAGACGAGCCCTTCCGGCTCGAACCGGATCACGTTCACGGTGTCCGACGGAACGACGACGGTGATCCTGACGGGATGCGTCAGCGCCAGCGGCGGAATGGTGAGCGTGTGCCGGCTCACGCGCAGCACCGCGCCGAAGAACCCCACAGTCTGGGTGATCGAGTCGTAGGCTAGCGGCCGGCACTGCAGCAGCTCACCCGTCGAGCCGACCGTGTTGGCCTCGAGCCTGGGGGCGTGGAGGTCGGGAGCGGCCGGGCCGGGGTCGCTGCAGCTCAACAGCACAGCAGCCAAGGGTGCCGAGCACCAGAGTCGTCTCAGGTTCACAGACCGCGCCCTCACCAGGCTACCGCGTAGTTCGAGAAGTGGCGGAGCAGGCCGCCGATCCACAGCGACCCCAGATACGTCTTGTACTTCGTGACGACGACCGAATCGGAACCCGTCGGCGACTGCAGGAAATCGAGGATGGCAAGGGAGTCGCTGACGTGCGCGACGTGCAGCACCTGATTGGGGTGCACGGTGCAGTTGTCGAGGTTCGTCGCGAGCAGCGCCCCGATGCCGTGGGTCCCCGGCTTGAATCTCAGACCCTCAGGTTGGAGCCGCACCAAGTTCAGGGTGTCCGACGCCGCCACGGCCGTGATGCTCACCGGGCTGGTTAAGGCGAGCGAATCGACGATCAGCACGTGCCCGCCGACGACGAGCCATCCGCCTCCAGGACCGATCACCTTGGTGACCGAGTCATAGGGGAGCGGCGTACACGAGATCAGGCCGTGGGCGACGACCCTCTGCGCGGTGAGCCCCTGAGGGTCGATGGAGACCGGGGAGGGGTCTGCACAGCTCAGGACCGCCGCAGTCATGGCGACCGGCAGCGCGAGGGACGGCAACAACCGCCGCAGCAACAAGCGATTCGAGTTCATGGGGCTCCTACCACGATGTGGCGTACTGCGAGAAATGATGCAGCACCCCGGCCACGTATTGATTGCCCTGGCTCCACGCCTTCTTCCTGACTCTCACCCAGGTCGAGTCGGGCGCGGCCAGGTACTTGATGATGGTCAGTGAGTCGGTGACCTGCGCGATCCGCAGCGTATCGGCCGTCGGTACCCCGCAGTCCTTGAAGCTCGTATAGAGGATCGCCGACCAACCGGCGCCGTTGGTCTTGAATCGGAGGCCGTCGGGCTGGAAGCGCACCCAGCGCACGGTGTCCGCCGGCGCCACGGCGGTGATGCGCACCGTGTCGGCCAGCGCCATCGAATCGACCCACAGATAGTGGTGGCCGACGGCGATGAGCCCGCCTGCAGGTCCGATCACCTGGCTCACGGAGTCGTAGGATTGTGGACACGCGACCAGGCCGGACCCGCTGGTAGTCGTAGTGGGGGGCGCCCACTTGCCTCCCCGTTGGAAGGCCGGGACGCCGAGCGGCGAGGGGTCGCCGCAGCTCAACAAGACGGCGGCCAGCGGCGCAGAGCACCACAGACGCGTCAGCTTCACGGCAGCCCTCACCAGGCTACCGCGTAGTTCGAGAAATGCGGAAGCTCCCCCGCGACCCATTGCTGGCCTTGACTCCAGGGGTTCTTGTTGATCTTCGACCAGGCTTGCAGGTAGCCCAGGATGCTCAGCGCGTCGCTGACTTCCGCGATCCGGACCGTATCGCTCGTCGTTACCCCGCAGCCCTTGTAGCTCGTATAGAGGACCGCTCCCGTCCTCATGCCGTTGGAGAGGTCAACAGCGTTGGGCGGGAAGCCGAGGCCGTCGGGCTGGAAGCGAACCCATCTCACAGAGTCCCGTGGGGCCACCGCGGTGATCGCCACCGGGGCCGTGAGCACCAGCGAATCGATCCACAGAATGTGATTGCCGACCTGCAGAGTATCTCCCCGCGGGCCGATCACCTTGGTTACGGAGTCGTAGGTTTGGGAACAGACGATCAACCCGGTGTTGTTGCTGCCGCCCGAGGACTTGACCTTGGCGGCTTGCAGAGAGGGCGAGACGCTGGTCGGCGATGGATCATTACAGCTCAAGCCCGCCGCGGTCGCGCTGGCGAGCAACGCGAGGCGGACGAGGGAACGGCAGACGGTCATGCGACGCTCCGAGTTCATCGTGCCAGCGGGGAATGCAGGAAGCGTTCCGCCGTTGGCACCGCGTCACGTTCCGCGCTTAGCCGTTGATGTGTCGGAGATTGCGAAACGGGGCCCCAAACGGGGCCCCGCAAGGTGGTGGGTCGTTTCGTCCCTGGGTGGGTCGCCGCGAGCCAGGCGGCCGGCGGGAGCTCCTACGACCGCCGGCTCGCCACCCGCACGGCGGCTTCCACCATTTCCTCGTCGAGATCCGCCTCCCCGTCCAGCAGCCGCCGCAACCGCCGCGTGGAGATCGACAGCCGCCGCGCCGATTCGCTACGGTTGCCGCCGCACAGCTCTACCGTCGCGCGCGCCGCGGCGGTGGTGATCTGGTGCAGCGGGGCCGGGAACGGGATCGGTCCGTCCCCTCCGCCCGGAGCCGGCGGCGCGGGAGGCAGGAGCTCGTCGGCGCTCAACTCGCCCGCGGGCGAGAGCAGCAGCGCCCGCTCCAGACTGTTCTTCAGCTCCCGCACGTTCCCCGGCCACAGATGGAGTCGGAGGCGCTGGCACAGCTCCGGCGTCAACGGCGGCACCGGCAGCCGGTGCTCGGCGGCGAGCCGATCGAGCAGCGTCTGCGCGAGCAGGATCGTGTCGTCGCCCCGCTCGCGGAGCGGGGGCAGCCGGAACACGACGGTGCTCAAGCGGAAATAGAGATCGTCCCGGAAGGTCCCTGCCTGCACGCGCTCGGGGAGGTGCTCGTGCGTCGCGGCGAGGATCCGCACGTCCACCGTGCGCGACTTCGTGCCCCCGACCCGGCGGATTTCGTTGTCCTCGAGCACCCTGAGCAGCTTGGCCTGGAGGCTGAGCGCCAGGTCGCCGATTTCATCCAGAAACAGCGTGCCCGTGTCCGCCACCTCGAACAACCCCGGCTTGGCGGCGTAGGCGTCGGTGTAGGAGCCGCGCTCGTGTCCGAACAATTCCGACTCGATGAGGTGCTCGGGGAACGCCGAGCAGTTGACCGCGACGAACGGCGCGTGGCGGCGCGGACTGCCGGCGTGAATCGCGCGCGCCAGGAGCTCCTTGCCCGTCCCTGTCTCGCCGACAATGAGGGCGCGCGCGCTGCGGTGCGGCAGCAGCCGGGCGGCCCGGGCCAGCTCCCGCTTGATGGCCTGGCTCTCGCCGACGATCCCCGCGAAGGCGTCCGCGTCGCCGGACGGGACGGCCGCCCCGCGCGCCCGGCTGGCATTGCGCGCGGCCACGACGGCGCTGCGGAAGATCTCGAGATCGTCGGGCAGCGCGAAGTAGTCGCTCGCTCCGCGGGCGACGAACTGCATTGCCGTGCGTCGCCCGGGATCGGTGCCCACGACCAGCGCCGGCAGACCCGGCGGGAGGCGGTGCCCTTCGAGCCACTGGATCGCATCGCGCTCGGCGCCTCCCGCGGCAACGATGAAGGCGACGGTGTCGGGCGTCGGCGAGACCGCGTCTCCCGGACCCAGCACGTCGATAGCGACATCAAGATCCTTGGCGAAGTCGTTCCAGAACCCGCTGAACGCCTCCGAGATGGCGATTACGCGCAGACGCGACACAGGGGAACCACCTTGACAAGGGCCTTAATGCGCGACACTATGTGCGGACGAGAACCAGCGATCCGGTGCCACCAGGGCACTTTCGCGTCACCAATCTGGGGCCACATTGTCATCTGTCAAGGACCGAAACAGACCCAAACAGGGACCAGTCGCGGAGCGGCTCGCGATCCTCTTGGACCTCTTCAGTCCCTGGGACAGCATCTCGTTGACCTACCGGCAGTTTGCCGCGGAAATCGGTCCGCCCGTCACTGAGGCGGCCGTGAAGAAGTGGCCGCAGCGCAAGAAATTTCCTGCGGATATCGCCCGTCTGATCGTGGCCAGAGCTCAAGACCACCACGTGACCGGTGTCACATTGGAGTGGCTGCTCTGGGGGGACGGCGAAGCGCCGGCCAAATCACGGCGCCCTGCCCCCGCCGCCGTGAGCGTCACCGCGCCGCAGGGACCGCACGGGCGCTCCGCGGCGCGGATCGCCGAGGCGCTGCAGGCGGACTTGAGTCACAACGAATTCGGCCAGTGGTCCTCGGTCGAAGTGCAGCGCACCGTCACCTGGGCGCTCAAGGATCTGGCCCGTCGGCTCCGCGTGCTGCGCTTCGACATGGGCCGGACCTTCGAGCTGACTGACGAGTGGGCCGGGCAGATCGGCCTCCCCGTCCGGGGGTCGGATCGTCTCTCCGGCGAAGGCGACGCGGAAGAGGCCTAACGGCCGATCGTCTCCTCGAACAACCGTAGAATCCGCCGGTACTCGTCCGTCCAGCTGTCGTTGCGCCGGAACCCGTGCGCTTCGACCGGATACACCGCCACGTCCCAGTTCTGTTTCCCCAGCTCGATCAGCCGCTGCACGAGCCGCGCCGTGTCCTGGAAATGCACATTGTCGTCCACGAGCCCGTGGCAGATGAGCAGGCGCCCCACGAAGCCCTGCGCGAAATAGATCGGGCTCGACTGTCGGTAGGCGACGGAGTCGTCCTGCGGCTGGTTGAGGATGCGCGCCGTGTAGCCGTGGTTGTAGTGCGCCCAGTCGGTGACGGGCCGCAACGCCGCGCCCGCCGCGAAGACGCCGGGCCGGGTGAACAGCGCCATCAGCGTGATGAACCCGCCGTAGCTACCGCCGTAGATCCCGATGCGCGTCGAGTCCACGTTCATCTGCTGCACGAGCCAGCGCGCCGCGTCCACCTGATCGTCGAGGTCGCGGCCGCCCATGTGGCGGTAGATCGCCGTGCGCCAGGCGCGCCCGTGCCCCGCGCTGCCACGATAGTCCAGGTCGAGCACCGTGTAGCCGCGCGCCGCCAGCACCTGGTTGAACATGTACTCGCGGTAGTAGCTCGACCACCACTTGTGCACGTTCTGGAGGTAACCGGCGCCGTGCACGAAGATCACCGCCGCATGCTTCGAGCCCCCGCCCCCGGTGGGCCGGTACAAGCGGGCGGGGACCTGCGCGCCGTCGCTCGCCGGGATCGCCACGATCTCGGGGCTAAGCCACGCGAAGCCGCGCCACTCCGCCGTCGTACTCTCGGTGATCCGCCGCGCCGCCCCGCCCGCGCGGGTGCCCTGGACGTACAGCTCGGGCGGATGATTCGCCGTCGACTGCAGCACGGCGAGCGTGCGCTCGTCGGGGGACACGACGACATCCTGCCGCCCCTCGGCGCTCGTCAGCTGGGTGCTCCGGCCTCCGGCCACCGGCAACGCGTAGGCGTGGACCTGCCCCCAGTCCCCTTCATTCGTCTCGAGGTAGAACGTCCGGTGGTCCGGCGATAGCCGCACGTCCTGAACCTCCCAAGCGCCGCTCGTCAGCGCGCGCGCCGCGCCACCCGCCGCCGGCACGACGTAGAGGTGCGCGTACCCCGTTTCTTCACTGGCGTAGTAGATCGTCTCCCCGTCCCCGAGCCAGCCGCTCCAGGCGCCCGGGCCCAGAAAGCCGTCCACGCCGAGCCAGGCGTCATCGTGCAGGTGCACGACGTCCCGACGCGTGAGCGACGGCAGGTCGACGACGACCAGCCACGCGTCCTTGAAATCCCGGTTCGAACTCCGCACCAGCGCGTGCCGGCCGTTGGGCGAAACGCCGACGGCGACATTGTCGGTCAGGGAGTCATGCGCGATCCACGTCACCTTTCCCGTCACGACGTCGATCACCACCGCCTGCTGGCGGTTCGGCGCGTCTCCCACCTTCGTACGGATCTGCTGGGTCTCGACGAAGCCCGTCTGGGTGACCCACACGGGCATCGTCACCTGCTGGCCGGCCGCGGCGCCCGTAGGACGGTCGGTCACGGTGGCGAGCACGAACCGGCCGTCGGACGACGTCTCGAACCGGGAGACACTCTGAGTCTCCGGCAGCCACACCGCCTTGCGACCCGTCGTATCGGTGTCGGCGCGGACCCGCTGGTCGGCCGCCTGGCGGCGGATGAAGTCGAACAGCTCCCGCTGCTGATCGCGCAGGAACTTTTTTTCTCCCGTCGGCTCAGCCGGCGCCTTCGGCGCCGCGCCGTGGCGCACGTCGGTCAGCTGACGCTCGGCGCCCCCGTCCACGTCCAACGCCCACGCGTTGCCGTCGCGCGTGAAGAACACGGTGCGGCCATCGCCCGACCACCCGGGATTGGATTCCGCCGCCGCCGTTTCGGAGAGGCGCCGCTTCGCACCCCGCCGGTCCACGAGCCAGAGGTCGCCCTTGAGCACCACGACTTCCCGCGTCCGGTCCGGTGACCACGCGCCGTCCGCCATCGCGATCGTGTCCACCGCAAAGCGCGGCAGGCGCTCGGGGCTCCCTCCGGAGACCGCCGCGCGGTAATCCTGATCGGTCGTGTCCGCTCCCGCCCCCGCCCCCGCCCCCCCGGCTCCCGGACTGCGCCAGCGGAAATACACATAGCGACCGTCCGCCGAGAACCGCACATTGCTGGGGGCGGTGCCGACGAGGTCGGGACCGCGCATGATGTTCTCGACGGTGAGCTGAAACCCCTGAGCCGCGGTGATGGACGGAGCAAAGACGAGAACACATGAAAGACGTAGAGAGACGACGTAGAGAGAATACGCAGAGGGAAGACGTCGCATGAGAGCACTCCGGAAGGTCATGGCCGCGCTAATGTGCGCCGCAGCAGCGGCCTGCACCAGCACGCCGCCGCCGTTGCGCATCGGGACGACGTACACCGTGCAACAGTCGGGCGCGCTCGACCTCATCGACTCGCTGTGGAGCGGGGTGCGCGTCGTCTCGGTGATCGCGCCCTCGGGTCAAATCCTCCAGGCGGCGGCGCGGGGCGACCTCGACGTGGTCATCACCCACGCCCCATCGCTCGAAGCGCGGATCCTCGCGGGCCACGCGTTGCTACGGTGCCCGTTCGTCTCGAGCCGGTTCGCCCTCGTCGGCCCGGCCGCCGATCCCGCCGATGTTGCGCGCGTGCAGCACGCCGAGGAGGCGTTCACGCGCATCGCGCGCGCGGGAGCGCGGTTCGTGTCCCGCGGCGACTCCTCCGGCACCCATCTCAAGGAGCTCGCCCTGTGGAGTGTTGCCCGCGTGCAGCCGCAGGGCGCGCCGTGGTATGTCGAGTCGGGTGCGGACCAAACCACCACGCTGCAGCTGGCCGGGGAGCGTGGCGCCTACGCCCTGGCCGACCTGCCGACGTTCGCGAGGCTCCCGGACCTTGGCCTCCGTGCCCTCTTTACCGCCGACACGCTCCTGCGCAATCCTTATACGTTGTATGTAGTCCGGGTCCCCACCCCCCACCCCGCGGCGCGCGCCTTCGCCGCGTGGGCGATGGGCCGGTGGCGCGACGCGCTGCTCGCGCGGCGGCTCCCGGACGGCTCCCCGGCGTTCGAGCGCCGGGCGGGGGAGTGTGCCGCTATCGAGTAGCGGATGTGGGAGGCGCCATGATCGAAAACGACCTCGTCCCGCGCGCGAGCGTGTGGCTGGAACGGCGCGGCGTGTACCTGTTGGGCGATGCGGAGGCCCAGCTCCTGGAAGCGATCGAGCGCACCGGCTCGATCAAGGAGGCGGCGAAGATCGTGGGGCTGAGCTACCGGACGGCGTGGGCGCGCGTGCAGAACCTGGAGCAGGCCTTGGGCGCGCCGGCCGTGCAGTCCCGCGCGGGAGGCCCCCGCGGCGGCACGTCGGCGCTCACGGGCGACGCTCGGGAGCTCATTCGACGCCACGCCGATTTGCGGCGGCGGGTGGTGGAGCCGCTGCAGCGAGCACCCATCCCAACGCCATGAACACGGCCACTCCACCGGCGACCTTCACTTCGTACCAGACCGGGTGGGCCTCCCCCGGTGGGATGACGAATCCCAGCACGATCGAGAAGGCGACCGCGGCGAGCCCCAGCACGCCGACCGCCGCCGTCAGGGGCGACCGGCGGCGCCGCAGCCTCAGGTACGCCGCGAAGACATAGAGGTAGGGAATAAAGAAGAGGATCAGCGTCGTCTGGGTGAGCAGCAGGTACGCGCTGGTGACGGTCGTCCCCACGAGGCTCGCGATGATGAACGCCGTCGCCAGCCCGCCCTGCACGAGCAGCGAGAGGTAGGGCGTGCGCCACCGGGGGTGCACCCGGGCGAACGCCGGCGGTAAGGCGCCGCCAACCCCCGCGACGTACGGCAGCCGCGCCGAGCCCGCGAGCCAGGCGCCCACGCCCCCCACGTTGCCGACCACCAGCAACGCCGCCACGATCCCCGCCACCCATCCCAGGCCCGGCATGTCGAGACGCGCGACGAGCGCCGCGGTCGCCTGCGGCATGCCGTTGGTGATGCTTACGGTTTCGTGCGGCAGGGCGACGAGCATCGCCGCAGTGCCGAGCACGTAGATCGTCACGACGGCGACTCCTGAGAGCAGCACGCCGCGCCGTAACGTCGCCGCCGGATCGTGGATCTCTCCCCCCAGGGACGGCGCCAGCTCCAGCCCGGCGAACGCGAACGTCATGGTGGCGAACAGGTTGATGGATTGGAAGTCGACGTGGGCGGGCAGGAGTCCCCCGGCCGTGAAGCGGGTCGCGCTGCCCCGCGCCAGGACGACCCAGGCCGCCAACGCCACGAACATCAGCGCCGGCAGCCAGGTGCCGAAGCCCCCCAGGTTCTGGAGCCACTTTCCAACGCGCAGCCCTACGATGTTCAGCCCGACGGCGATCCACAGGCCCACGAGCGCCACGACGGCGATGAAGCCGCGATCGTCGCCGAGGTGAACGAAGCGGGGGCCGCCGATGTACGCCGCGATCGCCGCGGTCGCCACGAGCAGCGACGGATAATAGAAGAGGTTGTTGACCCAGTAGCCCCACCCCGCCAGGAAGCCCTGGCGCGGGCCGAACGCCCGGCTCACCCAGCGGTACAGCCCGCCGGCGCCGGGGTCGATGTCCGCCAGCTCGCGTACGACGAGGGCCGACGGAATGAAGAACACCAGCATCGCGAGCAGCCACAGCGGCAGCGCCGCGACCCCGAACTGGCTCGCCGCCGTCGTGAGCCAGCGCAGCCCCACGATGGCCGTGATGTTGAACAGCACCACGTCGCGCAGCCCCATCACACGGGGCAGCTCGGGCCGCTCGCTCACCAGACTTCCCTCACCGCCCCGTCGGGTGCAGTCGCGTCACGAGCCAGCCCATCGCGCTCCCCAGCGCCGCGCCGCCCGCGGCGTCGCTCGGAAAATGGCGGCCGGCCTCGAGCCGCAGCGCGCCGACGCCGGCCGCTCCGATGTATAGGAGCACGGCGTTGCGCGTCGCGTGACGCCGGTGCTCGCGCCGCGCGATCATCAGGTAGCTCGTGGCCGCGGCAAACGCCATCGAGGTGTGTCCGGACGGGAAGGACTGGCGGTTGTCGCGCACGCCGGCCGCGGCCGCGGCGCCGGAGGTGTACAGCACCGGACGGCTGCGGTGCGCAAGCGCCTTGCTCCAATTCGTGACCGCGAGCGTCAGGGCGAGGGCATCCGTGTAGACCGCCGCGTCGCCGCGGGCGACAGCGGGGGGATCCCCGCGGATGGCGAGGAGCGCGCCCACGCCGACGAGTCCCACCAACGTCACATCGCTCGCGCGGCCGGCCGACCGCGAATCGGCCCCCAGCACGCGGCGATCGATCGACCACAATCCCGCGGGATCGCACGGGGCACACGGCGGGGGCAGGCTCGGCAGGTGCAGGACGGCGGGCAGCAGCGCGACGACCCCCGCGCCGGCTGTCGTGGCGGCGTCCCCCCAGCCGTAGCGATACGCCGGGGCCCCGCGCGGGGCCTGGGCTGCAAGTTGAATCGCCACAGCGGCGAGGGCGGCGGCGGTGGCGGCGGTGACGGTGGTGTTTCGCAACACGGGAGCCCAACTTACGCCGTGGCACGCCGTCGCGCTAACTCGTGGGCCGGCGCCGCCTTGCGATTTTTGGGACCCCCGGCTAAGCTGTACCGACCTTTCAACCCGGGTGGCTGACTTCGTGCGGACCGAAACCCTGCAGCACATCGCGCTGTTCGACAAGTGCAAATCCTTTACCCGGGCGCGCGAGATCCAGGCCGCGGGGCTGTACCCCTATTTCAAGCCGATCACCCAGTCCGAAGACACCGTCGTCGTGATCGAAGGCGAGCCCCGGGTCATGATGGGCTCTAACAACTATCTGGGGCTCACGCATCACCCCGACGTCCTCGCCGCGGCCAAGGCCGCGCTGGAGCGCTACGGCTCGGGCTGCACCGGCAGCCGATTTCTGAACGGCACCCTCGACCTCCACGAGCGCCTCGAGATCGAGCTCGCCGAGTTCTTCGACAAGGAATCGTGCCTCGTCTTCTCGACGGGGTACCAGGCGAACCTCGGCGTGATCTCCGGCCTGGTCGGCCGGGGCGATCTCGTCTTCCTCGACAAGCTGGACCACGCGTCGATCGTGGACGGCGCCAAGATGTCGCACGGGGAGACGGTGCGGTTCAACCACGGCGATCTCGCGGGGCTGGAGCGCAAGCTGCAGCGCGTCCCCGCGAACACCGGCATGATGATCATCGTGGACGGCGTCTATTCCATGGAAGGCGACATCGCCGACCTGCCGGCGTTGATCAAGGTCGCCCAGAAGTACTGCGCGGCCCTCGCGGTCGACGACGCCCACTCGGTGGGCGTGCTCGGGCCCAAGGGGGACGGCACCGCCGCGCACTTCGGCGTGACCGACGAGGTGGACCTGATCGTGGGCACGTTCTCGAAGTCGCTGGCTTCGATCGGCGGGTTCGCCGCGGGCTCCGAGAGCGTGATCCATTATCTCAAGCATCACGCGCGGCCGATGATTTTCACGGCCGCCCTGCCGCCGGCGAACACCGCCGGCGTGCTCGCCGCCCTGCGCGTCCTGCAGCAGGAGCCCGAGCGGCGCGAGCGGCTGTGGGTGAATACGCGGCGGCTGCAGGACGGGCTGCGTGGGCTCGGCTTCGAGATCGGTCCCACCGAGACCCCCATCATCCCGGTGCTCATCGGCCCGCTCGAAAAGACGTTCCTCTTCTGGCGCCAGCTGTTCGACGCGGGGGTCTTCACCAACCCCGTCGTCCCGCCCGCGGTGCCGCCGTCGCAGTGCCGGCTGCGCACCAGCCTGATGGCGACGCACACGGCGGAGCAGATCGACCAAGCGCTCGAGGCCTTCGCCCGCCTCGGCAAGGAGCTGGGGGTCATTTGAGCGCGGTGGAGATCGTGCCCGTCAGTGACGGGCGCGGCCTCAACCGGTTCATCGCGTTTCCCTACCGACATTACCGCGGCGACCCGCTGTGGGTGCCTCAGCTGCGGATGGATGTCCACACGCTGCTCTCCCCGAAGAAGAATCCGTTCTGGAAGCATGCCGCCGCGGCGTATTTCCTCGCCACGGCCGGCGCTCGCACCGTCGGCCGGATTGCGGCGGTCACCAACGAAGCGCACAACCGCGAGCACGGCGACCGGGTGGGCTTCTACGGCTTCTTCGAGTCGGTGAACGATCAGGGCGTCGCTGACGCCCTCTTCGACGCCGCCGCCACGTGGCTGCGCGGGCGGGGGCACGACACGATGCGCGGCCCGATGAACCCGTCGGTCAACGACGACTGCGGCCTCCTCGTCGACGGCTTCGACACTCCGCCCACCGTGATGATGCCGCACAACCCGCGCTACTACCCCGCCCTGCACGACGCCGCGGGCCTCCGCAAGGCGAAGGATCTGCTCGCCTACGAGAACGCCACGTCGGAGATGCCGGAGCGGCTGGCGCGGGGTGCCCGGCTCGTCGCCGAGCGCAAAGGCATCACGATCCGCAGTCTCGACATGAAGCGCTTCGCGGAAGAGGTGGAGCTGGTCAAACGGCTCTACAACGAGGCGTGGGAAAAGAACTGGGGCTACGTGCCGCTGACGGACGAGGAAATCGACCACCTCGCGAAGCAACTCAAGCCCGTCGTGGTCCCCGACTTGATCTGCTTCGCGGAGCAAGGGGGGAAGGTGATCGGCTTCGCCGTGGCGCTCCCCGATCTCAACGTAGCGCTCAAGCACAACCCGTCGGGGCGGCTGTACGGACTGCCGCTCATCCTGTGGCACGCACGGAAGATCGCGCGCGCGCGTATCCTGCTGCTCGGCGCGCTCCCGGCGTACCGGCACACCGGCGTGGACGCTCTCATGTACCAGTGGATTTGGGAAAAGGGCAACGCCCACGGCATCTACTGGGGCGAAGCCGGCTGGGTGCTCGAGGACAACGCGCCGATGAACAACGCCCTCTTGCGCATCGGCTTCCGCGTGTACAAGACCTACCGGGTCTACGACCGGCCGCTGTGAACGCTTTCGTCACCGGTGGCACCGGTTTCGTCGGGGCCCACCTGGTGCCCGCGCTCCAGGCCCGCGGCGACCGCGTCACCTGCCTGGTGCGCTCCCCGACGAAGGCCGCGGCGCTGGGCTGGCGGAAGGTGCGGATCATCCGCGGCGACCTGGACGACGCGGCCGCGTTGCGTGAGGGATGCCGGGACGCCGAGGTCGTGTATCATGTGGCGGGACGGATCGCGGCCCGGAACCTCATCGAGTTCATGGCGACGAACCGGGACGGAACGGCCAACGTCGTCGAGGCCGCCGCCGCGGCGCCCCGGCCCCCGCGCCTGGTGTTCGTCTCGTCGATCGCTGCCGCGGGCCCGTCGCGGCCCGGCCAGCCGATCGACGAGGCGCGCCCGCCCGTCCCGGTCACGGACTATGGTCGCAGCAAGCTCGCCGGGGAGCTGGTGGCGCGCACGGGGGGCCTGTCCTGGACGGCACTGCGGCCGCCCGTGGTCTACGGCGAGTGGGACCGGGAGCTGCTGACGCTGTTCCGGGCAGCGCGCCGGGGGATCGCGCCGGTGTTTCGTGACGGATCGCAGGAATTGTCGGTCATATACGCCGGAGACCTCGCGCGCGCCTTGATCGCGGCGGGGACAACGCCCGCGACCGTCGGCAAGACCTATTTCGCCGCCCACCCGACGACGACCACCACCCGAATGCTGGTGGAGGGGATCGGCCGGGCGCTGGGCCGATCGGTGAAGATCGTGCCGATCCCCGGGCCGCTCGCCCGCGGCCTCCTGTGGATGATCGGCTCCGTCGTCCATCTCACCGGCCGGGCGACGGTGCTGTCGGCGGACAAGGCGAACGAATTCCTCGCGCCCGCCTGGACCTGTTGCGCGGACGCGCTCACGCGGGATACGGGGTGGCGGGCCGAAACGGATTTGGCGACCGGATTGAAACGCACGGTGGACTGGTACCGGAGCACCAGATGGCTCTCGTAGGCGCCCAGCGGATCAGAGATCAAGTGGCTCAGTACGAGCCGGTCGATATTGCCACCTTCCTTTACGTGACGGTGGCGTCCATCGCGGCCCTGCTCGCGATCCGCTCCGACTACGTGCCGGGGGAAGGCTGGCTGCTGCTGGCGAACGGGCTCCTGCTAGTGCTGATCGCGCTGGCCCCGCGGGCCCGGCGGCTCGGGCCCGTGGGCCGCACCCTCGGTGACTGGTATCCGATTCTGTTGCTCCCGGCGCTGTACGCGGAAGTCGGCGTGCTCACCCTCAACGCCGGCTTCCAGAACGACTGGACGGTGCAGCGGCTCGAGACCTGGGTATTCGGCTCCGAGGTCTCCTACCGCTGGATCCGCGAGATGCCCAACCTGGGGCTCTCGTGGATCCTGCACGCCTGTTACCTCCTGTACGTCGTGATCCTGTACGGCGCGCCGTTCGGGCTGTGGGTGACCGGGCGGCGCGATCAGGCGCGCCTGACCATTCTCGCCTTGGCCGTGACGTTCTTCCTCTGTTACATGGTGTTCCTGTTCTTCCCCGTCGCGGGGCCGCGCTACGCCTTCGACCTCCCCAGCAACACGGCCGCCCACGTCTGGCCCGCGCGCGCCGCGCAGTGGATGCTGGACATGGGGGACTCCTGGGGCGCGGCGTTCCCCTCCTCGCACGTCGCTGGGGCCGTCGTCGCGACCGGCATGGCCGTGCGGTACTGGCGCCCGCTCGGGCTGGCGCTGCTGCCGGTGACGGCCGGGCTGGTGCTCGGCGTGGTCTACGGGCAATTCCACTACGGCGTGGACGCGCTCGGCGGCCTCGTCGTGGCGGGGCTGATGCTGGCGGTGATGGAGTGGTGGCGGGAGCGGTGGGCGCCGCAGCCGGTCGTTTCCTCAGTCGTGAGCGTGCTCGAGGTCTCCCACTAGCTCCTCCGGCGCCGCGGGCCCGGCCCGGCCCGCCAGCCGGGCGCGGATGGCGGCGATGGCCACGGCCAGCCCGATCATCACCACAGTGATCACCGCCAGCGCGAGGGTCGACACCGGCAGCAGCTCCCCGAACAACGCCAGGACGTAGTAGCGCGGCGCGCGGCCGAGAAACGTGGCCACGAGATACGGGCGGACGGGGTAGCCTGACAGCGGCGCGAGGAAGCGCACCGCCCAATACGGCAGCGGGCTCCACGAGCACAACCACACGCAGAAGAACGGCGCCTTTTCGAACAACGCGACGGTGCGGCGCACCAGCGCCGACTGGCGCGTGTGCTCGAGCTTGGGATGCCGCAGGGCCACGCGGTACAGGTGGTAGTTGATGTACTCCATGTACAGGGTCCCCGCGATGCCCACGACGGCCACGAGCAGCGGCGGGTAGACCCGCCCCGTTACCATCAGGACGGCTTCGTGGGCCGCCGGCAGCAGCGGGGCCAGCGGTCCGTGGAGGAAGATGGTGATGCAGAGGAACGCGACCATCCCCGCGACGTTGGGCCAGCGCAGGGTGGGATAGATGGCGAGCGCCGCGACGATCCCGGTGCCTCGCAGCACCGCGTCCCAATGCGGCGTGCCGCGGCGTTGGGTGAGAACGGCCCAGAGACGCCTCAGGCACTGACTCCGGTGGCCTGCGCCAGTCGCGAGAACGGCACGCCATCGAGCCCCGGCGGCGGCGGCACGCCGAGCAGCTCCAGCATGGTGGGCATGAGGTCGACGGTGCGCAGCGGCGCGTCGGGCAACGGCACGCTGGCGGCGATCGGCACGGCCATGTGGTCGGCGATCAGGCTGCCGTGCCCCGACTTGTGCTCGGGGACCTCCCACGGACCCCGGAAGTCCGAGCCCACGCGCGCCGCGAGCACCAGGTCGCCTGCCCGCGGCGAACGGAACAGCTGCAGCACCTGGCGCGGCGCGTCGGGGAGCTCCCCACCGAGGGTGCGGCCCAGGAGCTCGCGATCGTCGATCGGGACCGGCGCGCTCCCCAGCCCCAACGGATCACCGGCCACGGGCTCGTAACGAATCCGCCCCTCGTCGTCGCGGAGTCGCGCGCGGGCCGCGCCGGCCGCGACCGTCACGCCGCCGCGCCCGTCCCGCCACGCCGCGAGTCGTACGGCCGGCAGCCCGAGGAGGTGGCCGAGGACGTCCGCCGGGAGCTCGGGTTCGGTCAGCGGCCGCTCGCGCCCCGACCGCGGCTCGAAGTACACCTGGACGCTGGCGTTTCCCGACACCATCGTGGCAGCCCGGACCCTGCGCCGCCACACGTGCACCGGATGGCGAAGGGTTCGCCAGCCCAGCGCCTCCAGCTCGATCGCGATGTCCGCATGCTCGCGCATCACGCTGCCGCCGTGGTCCGCCGCGACGAACACCGCCGGGAGCTCGCCGTAGCGGGCCGCGCGCGCCATGAAACGACCCAAGGCCGCATCCACCGCCCGGTACGCCGCGAGCACCCGCGGATGGAACGGATCGAGGAGGTGCGTAAGCCCGTCCGGCCCGGGGAACAGGACGAAGAGAAACCGCCACGGTTCGGCGGCGGCGTGGACCCAGGCGTCGCCGACGGCGTCGTCGAGTCCCTGATGAGTGCCGGCATAGTGGGCCACGCTGCCGAGCAGCATCCGCGTGGCTGCCAGCCGACACGCGCCCGGTTGCAGGCCGTTCGTCAGCGGCGTGCACAGCGCCACGCTCTCCGGCACGAGCTCGAAAATGGACGGGCCGGTCTCGAGGTCGCGATTCAGCCATCCGGCCTGCACCCCGCAGTAGCTGCGCGCGGCGCGCCACTGGGCCCGCCAGTTCCCCGTGGCCCCCACTCGGTCGAGCCAGCGGATCCCCGGGATGTTCGCAGTCCCGGGATAGACTCCATAAAGGAAAGGGAGGTAGGCCACGCCGGTGGTGGACGGGAACACCGAGGTGCCGACGGTGATCCCGCCCGGCTCCACCACATGGCGCGCGAGGTTGGGCAGGTCTCCCCGCTCCAGGAGGTCCTGCACGACGTCGGCGCGGGCGCCGTCCACGAGGACGAAGCAGACTCTTCGGGATGCCATCGTGGCCCAACAATCGCCGGAAGCCTGCGGCGGACGCAAGCGG
>WNGA01008486.1_pt1 | contig 23785 bp, 24 predicted proteins | sample 5400061 | NCBI WGS metagenome assembly WNGA01 (sample SAMN13153366, study PRJNA577476) | soil metagenome | isolation source: 100 cm soil or saprolite under grassland replicate 2 | place: USA:California | collected 2016-06-15
TCTTGCGCGTAAAAGCGGCTCACGTGGTCGGGGCTCGACTCGATATCGACGATGTGGCCGCCGGCCGCGCCGATCACGAAATTGGCCGAGCAGGTGCGGGCGGTGTCGGTCACCGGCTGCGACGCCGCTTCAAATCGTTCCGCGTCCAGTACCTCGCGGCATCGCACGTGGAACGGCTTTTGATAGGGGTTGCGGCCGTCGTGGCTCGAGGCGAGACCGTTTTCGACCAGGCCGATCCCGCATTCGTTGACCCCCATTTTTCCGCCGGCGATCCCGGCCTCGGTGAGGCAGACGAAACTCGGCGCTCCCTTTCGCCGCGCGCGCAACACGAAGGTGCGTCCGTGCACGCCTTCGAGCCAGTCCCAATTCTGCCCGAGCCAGGTGTGGCGATCGGCGGTCGCCTCGGGCAGGAGGCCGAACGTGGTGCAGCCGTCGAGGCCGAGTTCGAGCAGCTCTTTCTGCGTCTGCCCTTGCTTCGCCTCTTGGCCGAACAGCGTGAAGGCGAGTTCGTAGCGCGCATTGAGCAGCGCAATGGTGTCTTCGCTCGCGCCGGAGCCCTCCGCAATTCCCCGCATTTCCTCGGCATAGGCGGGATTGTGCGCGGCGATCGCCGTCCGCCACCTCGCGGCCTCGGCAAAGGCCTCGTCCCGATCGAGGCCCGAGGCGGCGAAGCGGCGCAGATACGTCGCGACATTGTCGGCGATCTCTCGCGCAAACCGCCGGCCATGGGCGAGACCGCACGCATGCGCGCCGCCCTCGGTCGTCAGGTGCGCAATGGCGGTCATGGCTGCTCACATCGCTGGGAGACGGGATGCCTGTTCGGTGAGCCGCGCGATCTCGGCGCCATGGTTGCGAACATAGTGCTTGAACCAGAACGTGAAGGCATGCGGATCGCGCGCGATGCGCCGGCCGATGTCGTCGAACGACAGGTGCGCGATGTCGGCGATCTCGGCGGGGTCGGGCCGGGGCGCGGACTTGAGCCGCCCGAAATAGACGTAGACGAATTCGTTCTCGTGCATGCCGTTGCCGAGCGCGGCCTGGTAGCGCGCGAAAAAGCCAAACGACAGCGCGCTCGTCACGCCGAGCTCCTCGCCAAGCCGCCGGCGCGCCGCCGCGACGGTGCGTTCACCGGAGCGCGGATGGCCGCAACAGGAATTCGCCCACAATCCGCCCGAGTGATATTTGTCCGGACTGCGCCGCTGGACCACGATGCGCCCGCGCGCGTCCACGATGAAGATCGAAAAGGCGCGATGCAGGAGCCCGGCGCGATGAATCGCGGTTTTGCCCGCCGAGCCGGTGGCACGGTTGCGTTCGTCGACCAGGATCAGTTGTTCCTCGGACGTGTTGCGTGTCATGGCTTGTTCGCTTGCCGCAAATCCTTCACGCGCACGGCCTTGCCCTGCGAGCGCGGAACCTCGCCCGGCGCCTTGAGCACGACGTCGCAGCTCACGCCGACCATCGCCTTGATGTGCTGGCGCACGTCGGCCGCGATTTTTGCCGCGAACGGCGCATCGAGTGGGGCAGGGGTCGCGAGCTCGACCTCGATCGTGATCGCATCCATCGGCCCGTCGCGGGTGAGCACGAGCTGATAATGCGGGGCGAGGCCGGGAAAGCCCACCAGGAATGCCTCGACCTGGGACGGATAGACGTTGATCCCGCGGATGATCAGCATGTCGTCGCTGCGCCCGGTCACGCGCAGCATGCGGCGATGGGTGCGCCCGCAGATGCAAGGCTCCTCGATCAGCCGGGTGATGTCGCGCGTGCGGTAGCGCAGCATCGGCAGCGCCTCCTTGGTGAGCGTGGTGAGCACCAGCTCTCCGGCTTCACCCAACGGCAGCGGCTCGGTCGTCTCGGGATCGATCACCTCGCAGAAGAAATGATCCTCCCAGATGTGCAACCCGTTTTGCGCCTGATGGCATTCGCTGGCGACGCCCGGGCCGATGATCTCCGATAGCCCATACGTATCCATGGCCTTGATGCCGAATTTGTCCTCGAGCTCGCGGCGCATGGCCTCGCTCCAAGGCTCGGCGCCGAAGCATCCGTAGCGCAGCGGCAGCTTGCGCAGGTCGACGCCCATGCCTGCCGCAACCTCGGCGATGTTGAGCGCATAGGACGGGGTCGCGCCGAGCATATGCGCGCCGAAATCCTGCATCAGCATCACCTGCCGTTCGGTCGCGCCGCCCGAGACCGGCACGGTGGTCATGCCGAGCCGCTCGGCGCCGTAGTGAAAGCCGAGCCCGCCGGTGAACAGCCCGTAGCCATAGGCATTGTGGAACACATCGCCGGGCTTGCCGCCCATGCAGGCGATCGAGCGCGCCATCAGATCCGACCAGAGGTCGAGGTCGGAGCGAGTGTAGCCGACGACGGTCGGCTTGCCGGTGGTTCCCGAGGACGCGTGCAGCCGCAGCACGTTTTCGCGCGGCACCGCGAACAGGCCGAAGGGGAAATTGTCGCGCAGCTCCGCTTTGACCGTGAAGGGAAACCGCGCAAGGTCGGCGAGCGTCGCAAGATCGTCCGGCTTGAGGCTGACGGCATCGAGCTTGCGCCGAAATGGCGGAACCTTGGCGTAGCCGCGCGCGATCGTTTGCTTGAGGCGATGAAGCTGTAGCGCCTCGAGCTCCTCGCGCGGCGTGGTCTCGGCCGCGCGATCGAACATGTAGGTCTCGCTGCGCATCGCGCCCGTCATTGGGCTTGTCCCGATTGGGCGGCGAGCCGTGCGGCCTTCGCTTTGAGCCGCTCGAAGGTCTTGGCTTTCTCGACGACGAACCGGGTATGGGTGCCGGCGCCGACCTGGTCGAGCTCGTCCTTCACGGTTGCTTCGAACGACACCTTGCGTCCATCCACCGCGATCACGCGCACCGCAATCTCGACGGTCATTCCCATGAGCGTCGGCGCGAGATGCTTCACGGCCACTTCCATCCCCACCGAATCCTCGCCCGGATCGGCATGCTCGACAATCAGGTCGCGGCACGTGTACTCGATGTCGCGGATCATCGCCGGCGTGGCATAGGTGCGCGCCTCCTCGCCCATGAAGCCGATGGTACGCTCACGGTCGATCGTGATGCGGTTGACGCGGGACAGGCCCGGGCGAAGGCTTGGTTTCATCGATGGCTCCCGACGCTGTCGGAGGATTGAAATCGGTTGCGGGCGCTCGCGCAAGCCGCGGTAAGAGTTCCTCCGCAACGAGTTCTGAGGATAATCCGGCGGGAGCATTGAGGAGCGCGGAGCGAGGCACTAGAATCAAGTCACCATCCATCGCATCTGGCGCTCCACAGTGCCCATGATCAGCCCGTCCAAGCTTGCTCCCTACGCGCACCACACGCTTCCCGACGCCGTCATTCCCGAGCTTCCCGGCCATTACCGCGGGAAGGTGCGCGAGAACTATGACCTTCGGAACGGCACTCGCATCCTCATCGCCACCGACCGGGTGAGCGCCTTCGACCGCAATCTCGCGGTGATCCCGCTGAAAGGGCAGGTGCTGACGCAGACCGCGCGCTTCTGGTTCGAAGCGACCCAGAACATCTGCCCCAACCACGTCATCGAATATCCCGATCCCAACGTGCTGGTGAGCAAGCGCCTCACGATGATGCCGGTGGAGATCGTGGTGCGCGACTATCTCGCCGGCAGCACGTCCACGTCGATCCTGCAGATGTACAAAAAGGGCGCGCGCGAGATGTACGGCCACCGGTTCGAGGACGGCCTACGTGACAACCAGAAACTCCCGCGCACCATCATCACGCCCACCACCAAGGCGGAGCAGGGGGAGCACGATGCGCCGCTCAGCGCCGAGGAGATCATCGCGCGCAAGCTGCTCACCGAAAAGCAGTGGCGGGAAGTTTCCGAGAAGGCGCTCGCCTTGTTCGCCTGCGGCCGCGAGATGGCGGCGCGGCAGGGACTGATCCTGGTCGACACCAAGTACGAATTCGGTTTCGACAGTAAGGGGTCGATCATTCTCGCCGACGAGGTGCACACGCCCGACAGCAGCCGCTACTGGCTTGCCGCGAGCTATCCTGAGCGCTTTGCCACTGGCGCGCCACCTGACACCCTCGACAAGGATTTCATCCGCCGCTGGGTGGCCGCGCGCTGCGATCCCTACAAGGATCCGGTTCCCGAAATCCCGCAGGACGTCATCTTGCAGGCGGCCGCTACCTACATCGACGTCTTTGAAAAAGTCACGGGCCGGGAATTTGCGTTGCCGGACCTCTCCATCCCGCCGCTCGCGCGGGTGCGCGCCAACCTGCGCAAATATTTCGACAAGGCGGCGTAGCGGGAAATCGCCTTCCGCTCATTCCCGCGCAAGCGGGAATCCAGGGGCCGGGGTCCGTAGCCCTGCCCCCCGCTTTCGCGCATGGGCGTTAAACTAAGCTACGTGTCCCGGGTGCGGTGCAGCGCGAAGCGAAGTCAAGCGGTGCACTGCTGACCCGGGACCGCTACGGACCGGAACGGTCCACGCAAGTCGGGCTTGCCCGACTTGCGCACATTTGGTCGCCGATCTCGGGTAAACCCGAGATCGGTGTCTGCAGCGCACCACTTCGCTTTCGCTTGTGCTGCGCTGCGTCCGGGACACCGGACACTTAATTCGCCGCGAAGCAGTAGATCAGGCCGGCGCCCCCCGAAGCCTTCAGGTTGTCCTGGCTGCAGCCGCGCGAGCCATGCGAGGAGTTCCAGGAATTCATGTGCCGCGTGTCTTTGAGTCCAGCACGATCATGATGCCCCACGATCGCGGAGCCCTCACCGCTCTTCGTCCAGTTTCCGCAAGTGGTGTCGCCACCAGCGGTGGAGAAGAGGCCCTGCGGGTCCGAGCCGGTCAGAATGTCGTGCGTGTTGACCGCGTCGCCCCGGCCGCTGACCGTCTCGCCTTTCTCGGTCAAAGCCGTCTGCTTGGTGACATTGTTCGAATCCGAGTGGAGATCGTCCACCCCGGCGGCGCCGCCCGGCTCGGTCGTGCTCAGATAGGCGCGCCAGTTGGTGTTGGTGGAGCCTGCGGCCCTGGCGAGCGCTTGGCAGTGGGCATCGGCGCCGGCAATCCCGCCGAGATCGGCGCCATTACCCTTGCCCACGCTGGTAACGAAGAATGTCATCGCCTGTTGCGCCTGCGCCGGACCCGCCATGGCGAGCCCTGTCAACGCAACAGCAGCCAAGAGCGGAAGTCCGATTCCGGACGTCATGGAGATCCTCCCAATTCGTTTGATTGCATTCGGATAAGTCGCGCCGCGTCAAAAGCGCCGCGTCGATGATTTTAGCACCCATGTGTTGGCGGAACCAGCGGTCAGGTTGATGCTGCCGCGGTCAGCACCCATGCTTTCGCCGGACCGAGGGTTTCGTTAGTGTCGTGTGCCGTGACATTTGCGCGCACAATTGATGCAACCGACTGCCTCGCCGCGGCGGGCCTGCCGGCCGCGGACGTCGATGCGTGGCTGCGGACGGAACCGGGCGAAGCTACCGATTTTGCCGCCGATCGTGCGAGATTCTCGGCCTATTGGCAGGCATCGGCGCGCATGCTGGGCCGGCTACCGCACAAACCGGGCCGCAACGCGCGCGAGCACGCGGCGGCGACGCTCATTCAGGACAAAGCGCGGAACGCGCGGGTGTCGTTCCTTCGCCGCCATGGCGACGCCGTTTATGACGCGGTGACGCAGCAGCGCTCGCGTTTCGTGCGGGTCGAGGAGCTGGTGATCCGCGCCGCGGACGTGGTGCCCGGCCTCGTCCCAACGCAACAGGACCTCGCCGCCGAGGATGGCTTGATCCAGCGCGACAAGAGCGGGCTCGAGATCGACCAGGGGCTGTTCCTGTCAGCCGTGCTCGGCAGCGAGCGCTGCGGGCGGCATCTCTGCCACGCCATGCTGCTGCCGCGCGCGGAGGCGCAAGCCTTGCTGCCGCAGTTCCAGCGGGACGGAGTGATCGAACTGAGCGGCGCGTCGGTTCGCCGTGCGGGCAAGGCCGCGGTGGTGACGCAGAACAATCCGCGCTTTCTCAATGCGGAAGATCAAGGCTCGCTCGACGGCGCCGAGATTTGCGTCGATCTCGCGCTGCTCGATCCTGCGAGCGAGATCGCCGTCATGCGCGGCGCCGTCGTGGAGCATCCGAAATACAAGGGGCGCCATGTCTTCGGCGCCGGCATCAATCTCACCCATCTCTACCACGGGCGCATCCCGTTCGTTTGGTATCTCAAGCGCGACCTCGGCTACGTCAACAAGATCTACCGCGGGCTCGCCTTCGCCGACGACGCGCCGCCCGACGAGTTCGGCGGCGACACGATCGAGAAGCCCTGGATCGCCGCCGTCGAATCGTTCGCCATCGGCGGCCACTGCCAAATCTTGCTGGTGATGGACTACGTGCTCGCCGAGCGCGGCGCGTTCCTCACTCTTCCCGCCCGCAAGGAGGGCATCATCCCCGGCGCCGCCAATATGCGCCTGCCGCGCTTCACCGGCGACCGCATTGCCCGCCAAGCGATCCAGTACGAGCGCCGGCTCGACTGCGACAGCGTGGAAGGGCGCCTCATCTGCGACGAGATCGTCCCAACTGGCGAGATGGACGCAGCCATCGAGCGTGTGGTCAAGGGACTGACCAATTCGGGCGTGGTCAGCGCCGCGAGCAACCGGCGCGCCTTTCGCATCACGCAGGAGCCGCTCGATACGTTCCGCGCCTATTGCGCCGTCTACGCGCGCGAGCAGGCCTATTGCCATTTCAGCCCGGCGTTGATCGCCAATCTCGAGCGCTACTGGAACGCGCAGAGCCGCAAGCCTTGATGCAAGGGCACTAAGCGGCGGCAGGCTCGATCTGCTCCCTCTCCCCAAACGGGGAGAGGGAGCGCACCGAGATCGCGGCTACCGCTTGATGCGGTCGAGATTGGCCGTCATCCGCGCGATCACGCGTCGGAACCGCAGGAGGTCACCGCGGCTGATGCCGGCCTCCGCTTCCTCGGTGATGCCGCGGGCGAGCGCCAGCAACGCCTTGCGCATGCGCTGCGCCTTCGTCGTGAGCCACACGTGCGACCTGCGCTTATCGTCGGTGCTGCGCAGCCTGCGGATCAGGCCGGACTTTTCCATGCCGCGGAGCGCGATCACGGTGGTCGGCTCCATCATGCCGACCCGCGCGGAAAGCTCGCGTTGCGTGAGGCCGTCCTCGTTCCACAACACGCGCAGGAAATACCACTGGCCGCGCGTGACGCCATAGGCCGCGATGCGCCGTTCCAACAGGCGCTGAAAAGCGCGGTGGGCGTCGCGAACCAGATAGCCCGAGCTTTCGCTGGGCGGGAACTCCGACCTCCGAGATGGCTGGCGCTTCGAACTTCGGCGCGAACCCACGCGGCTCCCCCTGCGAGCTGCAACGGCGGCTCTAATTGGTTTTGATGCACTGCCGCGACGCATTCGAGCGATGGCGAGTTACGGACGTTGACACGGTTTTCGTCCCCGGCCCATAATACTTAGAATTCTATGCATTGGAACCCGGGCGCCCGGACGTAGCAACCGGCGCGGCGGTTCTAACATTCACAAACCCGGGCAGGCGGCCGCGGATCATGCCGCCGTTACACGATGGAGCCTCAGAACCATGCAAAAAACGCTGCGCAAGGAAAAGCTCTCCCCCGCCAAGCAGCACCATGCGTCTGACCTGCGCAGCACGCTCGAGTGGCTGCGCGCGCAGGGAGACCTGATCGAGACCGACAAGCCGGTCGATCCGGATCTCGAAATCACCGGCCTCCAGAAGCACATGGACGGCGGCTGCCCGGTGCTGTTCAACAAGGTCAAAGGCAAGCCCGGTCACCGCGTGCTCACCAACCTGTTCGGCGACATCAAGGTGATCAACAAGATGTTCGGCTGGAAGGACGACGCCGAGCGGGTGAAGAAGCTCGCCTACGCGCTGAGGCATCCGCTCAAGCCGGTCGAAATTCCGCAGCACGAGGCGCCGTGCCAGGAGCACGTGATCAAGTCGCCGAAGGACGTGAACGAGTACGTGGTGGCGATCCGGCACACGACGTACGAGCCCGAGCTGACGGTTGGTTCGGCGATCCGCTGTGTCACCGGTCCGCAATTCGATGGCGGCTCCGACCTCGGCTACAACCGCATGAATTTCCGCTGGGGCAACGTGGGCACGTTCCAAATCTCGCCCGGATCGCACATGTGGCAGGTTGTCAACAAATATTACAAATCGAAGGAGCGGGTCCCCATCACCATGTGTTTCGGGGTGCCGCCGGCCTGCACTTTGCTCGCCGGCGCGGGCTTCGATTACGCGGTGCTGCCGATGGGCTGCGACGAGATCGGCGTCGCCGGCGCCGTGCAGGGCGCGCCGATCCGGCTGGTCAAGGCGTGCACCGTCGACGCCATGGCGATCGCCGATTCCGAGCTCGTGCTGGAAGGTTACGTCGACCCGCGCGACCGCCGCTTCGAGACGAAGGAATCGGAGGACGCCGGCATCCAGGGCCGGTTCCACTTCCATCCGGAGTGGGCGGGCTACATGGGCAAGGCCTATAAGGCGCCGGTGTTCCACGTGACCGCGGTCACCATGCGTGACCCCAAGACCAAGCCGATCATCTTCGCGCTCGGCGTGCACACGCTGGACGACCACAACATCGACACGACGGTGCGCGAAGCGGCGCTCTACGAGCTGTGCGAGCGGCTGCAGCCCGGCATCGTGCAGAACGTGGTGATCCCCTACTGCATGACCGACTGGGGCGGCTGTATCATCCAGGTGAAGAAACGCCATCAGATCGACGAAGGCTGGCAGCGCAACTTCCTGGCCGCGGCGCTCTCCTGCTCGCAAGGGATGCGGCTGGCGATCGCGGTGAGCGAGGATGTCGATCCGTACTCCATGGACGACATCATGTGGTGCCTCACCACGCGGGTGAATCCGCGCACCGATATTCTCAACCCGATTCCCGGCGGCCGCGGTCAGACCTTCATGCCGGCCGAGCGCATGACCGCGGGCGAGAAGCAGTGGACGGCCTCGAATACGCAGTTCGAGGGCGGCATGGGCATCGATGCGACGGTGCCGTTCGGGTACGAAAGCGACTTCCTGCGTCCGGTCTATCCGGTGGATCGGGTCAAGCCGGAGGACTTCTTCAGCAAGAAGGATATCGAGAACGCACGTTCGCGCATGGTGGGATGGGTCCACTCGCTCGCCCGCACCGGGCGCTGAGGGATGCGGCGTAGCCTTCGTAGCTTGGGCCGACCGCTTGCGAGTCCCCAAGATGGGCCGCACGGTGCGCAACGATCATTGTTGCGTCTCGTGAAGAGCTCGACGTTCTCGCGTGTCCCGTTTAAATGTGCGCAAGTCGGGTAAACCCGACTTGCGTGGACCGCTCCGGTCTGTGGCGGTCCCGGATCAGCGGTGCACCACTCGCGTTATGCGCTCGCGCTGCACCGCATCCGGGACGCGCGCAATAGACGTAGGTCTACGATGCTGCTGTCGGATGTCTTGATCATCGACGCGACGGACCGGCTCGGCTGGCTCGCCGGCCGGCTGCTGGCCGACCTCGGCGCGGACGTCATCAAGCTCGAGCCGCCCGAGACTGACCGCAGCCGTTCGGAGTGGCGTGCATTCAACGTCAACAAACGGATTGTCGAGTTCGACCCGCAAACCGCGGCCGATCGCACACGTGTCGAGGAGTTGCTGCGCACCGCCGACATCTGCTTGCTCACGCCGGGATCGTCCGGCGCGTATCTCGATCCGTCCGCGCTGCGCCGAAAGTATCCGCGCCTGGTGGTGGTGGCGATCCGGCCGTTCGGCGACGTCGGCCCGCGCAGCGCATGGAAAGCGAGCGACATCGAGCTCATGGCCGCGGGCGGTGCCATGGCGCTGGCGGGCGAGCCCGATGGCATGCCGGTGCGGGTGAGCGAGCCGCAATCCTACGGCTGGGCTGGCGCGAAGGCCGCTATCGGTGCGCTCGTGGCGCTGTTTCGCCGCGAGGCGACAGGCCGCGGCGATCTCGTCGACGTGTCCGCCCAGGCGTCGGTCATTGCCGCGCTGTCGCACGCGCCGGCTTTCGCCGATCTCATCGGGATCGAACCCACGCGCGCCGGCGCTTTCATGACCGGCCGCTCCATCAAGGGCGCGCGCTATCGCGTGTTCTGGCCATGCCGCGATGGTTACATCAACTTCATCTTCTACGGCGGTGTGGCGGGGCGGCGCACCAACGAGCAGCTCGTGGCCTGGATGCGCGAATGCGGCGCCGACCTCGGCGCGCTCGCCGCGATCGACTGGAAAACCTGGGATCCCACCAAGGCCGACCAAGCCGAGGTCGATGCCATCGAGGCGCCGGTCGCGAAATTCTTCGCTGGCCTGACCAAACGCGAATTCCTCAACGAAGGACACCGGCGCGAGATGCTGGGCTATCCAGTTGCAACCGTCGCGGATATCGCCAGCGATCCCCAACTCGAGGCGCGCGGCTTCTTCCAGGCCGTCGCCGGCTCGGCCGAGCGCTTCTGCGGCAATTTCGCCGTGATCGATGGGAAACGCCCGCCGCTGCGTCACCATCCCGACGCGCCGTTCGCGCCAGCAACGCCGCCACTGGCTGTGCCGGCGGCCGCGCTCGCCGAGCCGTTCGAGGTGACCGCTGCGCCGCCTGCACGTCCTTGCACGACGGGAACGCGCCCTGGAGGGAAGCCGTGACCGCCGTCGCGCAGGCGCTCTGCGGGCTCAAGGTGCTCGAGTTCGGCGGCTATGCCGCGGGCCCCCACATCGGCAAGGTGCTGGCGAATTTCGGCGCCCGGACGATTCACATGGAGTCGAGAGAGCGCCCCGACGGCTTCCGCATCCAATATCCGCCGTTCAAGGACAATCGTCCCGGCTACAACCGCAGCGGCTGCTTCGCCTTCTTCAACGACTCGAAGTACAGCGTCACCGTCGATCTCAAAAAACCCGCGGGCGTGGCGCTCGCCCGCCGCATGGCGCAATGGTGCGACCTCATCATCGAGAACATGCGGCCGGGCGTGATGGACCGCCTCGGCCTCGGCTTCACCGCGCTCGCCGAACTCAACCCGCGGCTGGTGATGCTATCGACCTGCAATATGGGGCAGACCGGGCCGCGCGCGGATCAGCCCGGTTTCGGCTCGCAGCTCTCCGCGCTCGCCGGCATGTGCGAGCTGACCGGCGTTCCGGACGGTCCGCCGATGCTGCTCTATGGGCCCTATATCGACTACATCGCCTCGCTGCTCGGCGGCTCGGCCGCGCTCGCGGGCGTGATCCGCAGCCGGCGCACCGGCAAGGGCGCGCTGATCGATCTATCGCAATACGAATGCGGCCTCGTGTTCATGGGCGCGGCGCTGCGCGAGTTCTTCGCCAGCGGCCGCATTCCAGCGCGCTGCGGGAATGATGATCCCGTCGCCGTGCCGCACGGCGCGTTCCCGTGTCTTGATCGCGAATGGGTCGCGCTGTCGTGCTGGTCGGATGCGGATTTTGCGGCGCTGGCGCACGCAATCGGCGAGGAGGAGCTCGCGAGCGCGGCGCGCTTTGCGACCGCGCCGGCACGGCGGGCGAACAGCAAGGCGCTCGATGCCATCATCTCGGCGTGGACCGCGCAGCGCAACGCCGACGCCGCGGCCACAGCCTTGCAGGCGGCCGGCGTTGCGGCCTACCCGGTCGTGACCATGGCCGGGCTATTCGCGGATCCGCAACTTTGCGCGCGCCGACAATTCCGGGTGCGGCGCCATCCGGAGATGGGCGATCACGCCTACTGCTATCCCGGCTTCGATCTCGCAGAGGCGCCCGGCGACATCGTGGGGCCGGCGCCCTGCGTTGGCGCCGATAACAATTTCGTGTTCCGGGACCTTATCGGATTGAGCGAAGCGGAATACGAGTCGTACCGGCAGCAAGGCGTATTCGACTGAGGCACTTAAACGTGCAGTTTCTATTCCGCTCTCGGGGAAGACTGGAAGATTATTGACTCCCCGAGCCCCCCAATCGGCCCCCGCTCAGATCAATTCAGAACAATTCAGGTCTTCCTCAACGACCTGGCATTCGCCCGGTGGTAAGCTGAGAATGCGGTAAATCGACCCGACTGCTTCGTCGTTGCTGGCGGTCACTCCTGGGCGGGGAGGAAGATCATGGCCTACGTGAAACGACGCGATGTCATAACACTGCTCGGGGTCGCAGCGGCCGCATGCCCGTTCGCCTGGCCGTTGTCGCTGAGGGCCCAGCAACCGAAAAGAATGTTCCGGATCGGCATCCTGAGCGGCCGCCGGCCCGAAACAATCCTGCGCGAGGCATTGACGCGGCTCGGCTACATCGAGGGACAGAACACGACCTACGAGGTGCGCAATGCGCAGGCGCAGATGGAGCGCATCGGACCCTATGCGGTCGAGTTGGTCGACCTCAAGGTCGACGTGATCGTCGCGCTCGGCGGACCCGCGGCCGAGGCTGCGAAACGTGCTACTTCCACGATTCCGATCGTGCTGTGGGGCGTTGGCGATCCGGTCGGGCTCGGCCTCATCACCAACGTCGCGCGGCCGGGCGGCAATATTACCGGCGTCACCGAGCTCTCGACCGAATTGACGCCCAAGCGGCTTCAGTTGCTCAAGGAGCTCGTCCCGGACGCCGCGCGCATTGCCATCGTGTGGAATTCGAACGACCGCGCCATGGACCTGCGCGCCAAGGAATTTGCCACCACCGCGGCTCGGCTCGGCGTCACCATGGTCCCGGTGCCGATCCGAGAGAGCGGCGATATCGATGGAGCGCTCGCCGGGCTCGCCGGCAATCGTCCCGACGCCATCATGATCGTAACCGATCCAGTGATGGGTAGCCGGGAGGCGGCGACGCTCGAATTTCTGGCGACGCACGGCCTACCGGCGATGTACGAGTTCGGGGACTCGGCACGGAAAGGCGCGCTCCTTTCCTATGGCCCGAGCCTCACCGACTTGGCGCCGCGCGCCGCCGAGTACGTCGATCGCATCCTCAGGGGCGCCAAGCCGGGCGACCTGCCGCTGGAAGGACCGACCCGCTACTACCTGACCGTCAATCTCAAGACCGCGAAGACGCTCGGCATAGAGGTGCCCACGTCGATCTTGCTGCGCGCCGACGAGGTGATCGAATAACCCGGCAGACGCCGGTCGCACGAATCAAAGGAGATCATGATGAGTGTGCTTCCCCGCACCCTGTCGCGAACGCTCGCAACGGTGCTGCTGCTGTCGGCAGCGGAGACGGCGGCCGCGCAGGTGCCGGCGCCGCCGCCGCTCGCCTATCCGCCGCCGCTGCTGACGCTGGCCGAAGCGCGAGCCGTCATCGAGGGCGCCACCGCCTATGCTCGTGAGAGCAACATGCGCATGGCCGTCGCCGTGGTTGACCACGCCGGAAATGTCGTGTCCTCGGACCGCATGGACGGCGCGGCTTTGCAGAACATTCGTTTTGCCGAAGGCAAGGCGTTCGCCTCCGCTCTTTACCGGCAAACCACGCAAGCGCTGGGGGAGCTGTACAAGACTCGGCCCGACCGATACTTCGGCATCATGAACATGTATCCCGGAAAGATTTATCTCGTCGGCGGCGGAGTGCCGCTTGCCCTCGAGGGTGCAGTCATCGGCGGGGTTGGTGTCGCAGGCTTGCCTGAAGGTGTGGACGAGAAATCGGCGCGGGCGGGGATCGAGGCCTGGATGAAATTCCGCGAAACAATGAAGAAGTAGGTCCGAACTAAAGCCAAATCGGGGACGGAGGAAATGGCTATCGGCGCCGGATTGAGTTCATGAGCGGTACACCGGAGCAGCCCGGTCCAACTCGCGTCGAGACGGCGCGACCGAGCATCCCGATGGGCCTGCGAATATTGGCCTTCGTCCTTCGCGCGCTGTTTATCGGCGCGCTCGTCGCAATCACCGTTCGCGTGAGCAGTCCCCAGAGCGAAAGCCTTGCGTCCGTCTACGAGACTCCCGGCGATCTGATTAGGCTTGCGCTGGGATTAGCGGTGTGTGTGTGGGTCGTGTTCCATCTGTTCATGCTTCCCAGGACCGCCGAGGGATATAGGACATGGGTCTACCTCGGCCTGGTGGTCGCCCCGCTCGCCTGGGCGATCGCCATCATCATCTGGTGATGCGCTCGCACGAGTTGGTACGGTTCGGCACATGCAATGCTGAGGAAAATTCCGGGAGGATGTCTGTGACGATCATGCGATTGCGCGCAGCGGTCATTGCCGTCGCTGCCAGCGTCGGCTTCGCCGCCCCTCATGCGCTGCACGCCCAAAGCTACCCGGCCCGCACCGTGACACTGATCGTGCCCTCCGCCGCCGGCGGCGGGACCGACACGATCGCCCGTCTAATCGGTGATCAGCTGGCAAAGCAGCTCGGCCAGGCATTCACGGTCGAAAATCGCACCGGCGGCGGCATGCTGGTCGGCACGACGGCCGCGGCCAAGGCCGCGCCCGACGGCTACACCCTGCTGGTCGGGCTCACCGGCAATATGTCGGTCAATCCCAGCCTGTTCGCCAAGCTGCCCTACGATCCGCTTGCGGATTTCACGCCGGTGGCGATGCTCGCCAACTACCCCTTCCTGGTCGTCGTGAACAACGATCTGCCGGCCAAATCGATCAAGGAGCTCATCGCTCTGTTGAAATCACGGCCCGGTCAGATCGACTACGCCTCGGCCGGCAATGGCACGGGACAGCATCTCGCCCCCGAGCTGTTCAAGATGATGACCGGCACGGAGATGGGACACGTACCCTATCGCGGTGCGCAACCGGCCTATCAGGACGTGATCTCCGGGCGGGTACCGGTATTCTTCGATAACATGTCGACGGCGATGAGCCTTGCGAAGAGCGGCAAGGTGCGCGCGCTTGCCGTCACGTCCAAGCAACGCTCGGCGCTGATGCCCGAATTGCCCACGGTCGATGAAGCCGGCGTGCCCGGCTACGAGTATTACACGTGGTTTGGTTTGTGGGCGCCCAAGGGCACGCCGCAGCCAATCGTCGAGAAGCTCTATGCCGAAGTCCGGACGGCGCTCGTCGATCCTACGCTGACGCAGCGGATCGCCGATACCGCAGGCGAGCCGTCCCACATGGCACGCGAGCACATCGAGCCGTTCGTGAGAGCCGAGATCGTCAAATGGGCCGAGGTGGTCAAGCGCGCGGGAATAAAAGTCGAATAGCCTTCGGCGTCGTCGAGATCGCTTTGTCACTTGCTGATTGAAGGGCACAAGCGGGAGAGCATGATGAAATCTCTAGCCTTCCTGCTCGTCACGCTGGCCGCAGGCGTCTTCAGCGCGACACCTGCCGGGGCCCAAACCTATCCGAGCAAGCCCGTGCGGATCATTACCGCCAACAGTCCCGGCGGGACCAGCGACATCTTTGTCCGCGCGCTCGGAGATGAGCTGCAGAAGCGGTGGGGCCAACCGGTGATCATCGAGAATCGCTCCGGGGGAGGGATGAACATCGCCGGTCGTGCGTGTGCCGATGCGCCGAATGACGGCTATACGATCTGCATTTTGCCCAACGAAACGCTCACGCTGAACCAATTCACCTATAAATCGATCCCCTTTGATCCGGCGAAGGACTTCGAGCCCATCACCAACGCCTTCATCAACACCCAAGTCTTGGTGGTGAGCGCGGCGCTCAATGTCAGCTCGCTCGACGAGCTCGCGGCGCTTTCCAAGGCCAAGCCCGGGACCTTGAGTTACAGTGCGCTGGCCATTCCCATGCAGATCACCATGGAGAGGTGGAAGCAGAAAACCGGGGCCGATCTCGTCAGCGTTCCCTCTCGCGGCGGCGGCGATATCGTGACCGGGCTGCTGACCGGGACGACGCCGGTGGCGATCGTTGGCTTGCCCAACTTCATCACCCACATCCGCAGCGGGGCGGTCAAAGCGCTCGCCGTCGACTCAGAGACCCGCTCTGCGCTCTTTCCCGACGTGCCTACACTGAACGAGCTTGGCTTTCCCAATCTGGCGCCGGTTTACTTCGGGTTCGTTGCCCCGGCCGGCACTCCCAAGCCGATCATTGAGAAATTGCATGAGGAGATCAGTCGCATCGGCACTGAGCCGTCGTTCCGTCAAAAACGACTCATCGACATCGGGATTCAACCCGTTTTCGATACGCCCGAACAATTTGCCCGCTACTTGGAGGAGCAGAGAACCAACGCGGCGCGGCTGATTCAAGAATCCGGCTTCCAGGCCCGTTAATCGCTGCCTAATCGCTTGAGAAATTTCACCCGCACATAGATCCCGGTGAAACTCACGTTCAGACCGCCGCACCCCCGATTGTCCTCGACCACCAGATACCGACCATAGAGCTCAAGCTTCGCGGCGCAGTCCTCCGGCGCTGCATCCTTCGCGGACGGGAAGGCTGTTTGATCGGGATCATAACCGATGGCTAGCACCTGACCCCGTGGTCTGCCTTTCCCGTTGAGCTCGCCGACGTGAATTGCGCCCCTCTTGACGCGCTGCGGGTCGTAGCTGCCCCATAGCGCATTGCCCGAGACCTCCACGTCATCCTGGTGGGATGTGATGACGATCTGCGCTTCTCGGTCGCGTCGCCATTTGCCGTCCCATTGCCGAGCGGGCGCTGGCTGCGGCGGCACGATTTGGAGCGCCGCGCGCGGCAACCAGCCTCTCGTCTCGGTGCCGCCTTCTGACTTGAAGAATGTGCACACAAAGGGAGCGTCCGTCGCGTCCACGAGAACCTCGTCTCCCGGCACGACATAGGCCCTCAGCCTGCAGGCGCTCTCGGCGGACGGACAGGCGGACATTCGCTTGCTCGGGCTGGCGATGAAGTTAACGCGCGCTTCTTTGCCGACGACGCGCGCAAGCGTGACCTTATTCAGCTCGCAACCGACCGGACTTGCGTGCGCCGCGACCGCGCAACACGTTAAGAACATCGCCGGGAGGGAGAGGGCCGGAAGGACGCGCGTTAAGGAAGGCATCGGCATGAATCCCGGTTGGCTGCGGCTTCCGCCCGATGTCCATCCCCATCGGCCGTTGTACAAACCTCAGCAATGTTTCCTGCTGCAAGTTACGTTCTTGCATGCGAAACGCTGGACCGCGAGAGGATGCGCGCGGCCGACCCCGCGTGTAAGCTCCCTGCCTGGAGGACGTGATGTCCGCACAACCTGATCCCGCGCCCGCTGCGACTGCCGCCGGGCCTGCCTCCGATCCTGGGGCACGCTCGAATATCGAGCCGCGGCTTGTCTACGATGACCTGCGGCAATGGCTGGAGCAAGCGCGCAAGCTCGGCGAAGTCAAGGAGGTGAGTGAGCTTACCTGGGAGCAGGACATCGGCGTGGTCGCGGGCGTGGCAACGCACGACGACAGCGCGCCCTGCTTCGTATTCGGTGAGGTGCCGGGAACGATCAAAGGTAGCCGTGTGCTGGTCAACTTCTTCGGCGGCAAGCGCAAGAACATGACGCTCGGCTTTCCCACCGAGTTGAGCAAGCTCGAGCTCAGCGAAGGGGCCCGGACCAGTTTCTTGGGCCCGATGCCGCGCATCGCGCCCAAATACGTCGACGACGGTCCGATCTTCGAAAACGTCATGCGCGAAGACGACGTCGACATCACAATGTTCCCCGCACCCAAATGGCACTCGGGCGATGGCGGCCGCTATATCGGCACCGGCAGTTTCAACATCACCCGCGATCCCGACGAGGGCTGGGTCAACTGTGGAACCTACCGGGTGATGATCCACGACGCCAAGACCGCGGGCTTCTACATCTCGCCGGGAAAGCACGGCCGCCAGATGCGCGATAAGTACCAGGCACGCGGCGCGCCGATGCCGGTCGCCGTGGTCTGCGGCGGCGACCCCATGACGTTCCTGATGGCCTCGAGCGAAGTGCCTTACGGGGTGAGCGAATACGAGATCGTAGGCGGCGTGCGGGGAAAGCCCGTCGAGGTCATCGAGGCTCCCGTCACCGGTCTGCCGATCCCGGCCAATGCGGAGATCGTGATCGAAGGCTTCGTCGAGCCCGGCAACGAGCGGATTGAAGGGCCGTTCGGCGAGTGGACCGGCTATTACGCGAGCGACGTGCGCCCCGAACCGGTGCTCGATATCAAGGCCGTCTACTATCGCAACAATCCGATCCTGCTCGGCTGCGTGCCCCAGCGTCCGCCGGACGAGATCTGTCGCTATCGGGCCGTGGTTCGCTCGGCGCTGTTGCGCGAGAACATCGAGAAGGCGGGTGTGCCCGGCGTCACTGCCGCCTGGGCACACGAGGTCGGCAACGCGCGGCTCCTGCTCGCGGTCGCCGTCAACCAGCGCTATCCCGGCCATGCCAAGCAGGCCGGCCACATGGCGGCCATGTGTCACGTCGGCGCCTATTGCGGGCGCTACGTCATCGTCGTCGACGACGATATCGACGTGTCCGATCTCGAAGAGGTGGTGTGGGCCATGCTCACACGCTCGGACCCCGCGACCTCGATCGACATTATCCGCAACGCCTGGTCGACGCCGCTCGATCCGCGCATCGAGCCCGAGCGCAAGGCGGCCGGCGACTACACCAACAGCCGCGCGGTCATCGATGCGTGTCGTCCCTGGCACTGGCGCGACAAATTTCCCAAGGTGAACGTGCCGACGCCGGAGGAGCGGCGCATGGCGCAGGAGAAGTTCGGGCATCTGTTCAAGGACTGATTCAGCCTATACAACGACTTCTCCGGTCGTCCCCTCGCGGGGACGACAAGGAAGCGAGGGACTGCATGCGGCGGCTCATTATCGGCATGACCGGCTCGACCGGGGCCATTTTCGGCGTGCGGATGCTCGAGGCGCTCAAGGGAAGCGAGGTCGAAACCCACCTCATCATCAGCAAGTGGGCGCAGCGCACCCTCGAGCACGAGACCCGCTACACCGTAGAAGACGTGCGGTTGCTCGCCAGCGCTTTCCGAGGTGCATCTCGAGAACATGCTCAAGCTCGCGCGTATGGGGGTGACGATCGTGCCCCCGGTGCCGGCGTTCTACAACCATCCGCAGACGATCGACGACATCGTCAATCACATCGTCGCGCGCGTGCTGGACCAGTTTGATTTGCCCGCACCGTTTGCCAAGCGCTGGGACGGTCACCTGCATACCGCGACCAAGATCGCGACCGTGCCGGGAAGCTCGGCGGCGAAGAGCGGGACGTGATCGTAGCCCGGATGAGCGCAGCGAAATCCGGGTCACCCGCGCGATCCAGTCTAGGAATCCCCGGATGTCGCTAACGCTCATCCGGGCTACATTTACTGGAATTTCTATCTTTCAGGGCGCATACTCGTTGCGGTCCATGGAGGCGCCCATATGCCTCTCACAGCACCAAACCCAGGCGGCCGGACATTCTTTTGTCCCCACTGTGGGGCGCTTTACTCGGTGACGCATTCGCGGCTTGCCAAGAGCGAAAGCAACGTCGCAAAGTGCGTCGTTTGCCTGCAAATCATGGACAAGTGGGATTCTACCAACGTTCCCGTCTACAAACTCATTCAGCGGCCTGAAGATGCTTGATCGCGTGAAACGCGAACCCGCTTAGAACTTCCTCGAGCGTGACAGGCAATGGAGGTCCCCCGATGGCGCGACCCTTCGAAGGCATACGTGTGATCGACGTCACGCATGTTCTGGCGGGGCCGTTTGCGACCTATCAATTGGCCGTGCTCGGGGCCGACGTGATCAAGGTCGAGCATCCCGAGGAGCCCGATCAGAGCCGCTCCAGCGGCACGGACAAGGCGCTCAACCGCCGCAACATGGGCACCTCGTTCCTCACGCAAGCCTCCAACAAGCGCGCCATCACGCTCGATCTGAAGACGCCGGCGGATCGCGACACTCTCAAGAAGCTCGTCGCCACAGCCGACATCTTCGTGGAGAATTATCGGCCCGGCGCGTTCGAAGCATTGGGGCTGGGCTACGAGGCACTCTCCGCGATCAATCCGCGCCTGATCTACGCCTCGTTCTCTGCCTTCGGGCAACATGGTCCGCGCGGGCGGCAAACCGCCTACGACCACGTGATCCAGGCTTCCTCCGGCATTATGGCGATGACCGGGACCAAGGACGTACATCCGATCAAGTTCGGTGCCCCCGCGATCGACTATGCGACCGGCATGACCGGTGCTTTCGCCTTGGCCTCGGCGCTGTTTCAGCGCGAGCGCACGGGACGCGGTCAGCACATCGACATGGCCATGCTCGACGTGGCCATGATCCTGATGAGCTCGCATCTGACCGGGTACCTGCGCAACGGCGTGCACCCCAAGCCGCACGGCAACCGCCATCCGCATGCGACCAACGGCGCCTATGCGACCAAGCACGGCCTGGTGATGCTCGGTGCTAGCAATTTGCGGCAGCAGCGCCGGCTGTGGACCGTGCTGGGGCGGCCGGACATGATCAAGCGCAGCAACGACGAGCGCGACGCGGATCACGACCGCGAGGTCGCGGTGCTGTCGCAGATCATGCTCACGCGCAGCGCAGACGAATGGGAGGAATTTCTGCAGGCGCGCCACGTGCCGGCCGCCCGCGTGCGTAGCATGAGTGAGGCGCTGGCCGACCCGCAACTCGCGACCCGCGGCGTCATTCACCGCCACCCGGCGGCGGCGGGAATGGAGGGCGGCTTCGGCGTGCCGCTCGCGCCCTTCATGTTTGCCCATGGCGGGCCGCGCATCGATACGCCGCCGCCCACGCTCGGCCAGCACAACGAGGAGATTTTCGCCGAACTCGGATTGGCCGACCATACGACGCCGGCAGCGACCAACGAGGAGAAGAGGGCGCCCGTCGAGCAAGCGTAGCCCGCATGAGCGAAGCGATATGCGGGCCTTCACCCAATGACGAGGTGTCGCCTGAGATTTCGCTTCGCTCATCCGGGCTACGGTTTACTGCGATTTCGCCGGCGTTTCATTCCGGCTACGCTGGCGCGGCAACACAGGAGGGAGACCGGCAATGGCCACGTACACCTGGGACCACATCCATTTGCGTACCCCCAATCCCGAAGCGACCGCCCAGTGGTACGAGCGCATGCTCGGCGCCGAGGTGATCCGCAGCCTGCAGCAGGGCAAGCCGCGCATTGACCTCAAGCTCGGCGGCGCCAATATCTTCATCGCGCCGGTCGAGCCGGGCGATGGCGTCAATCCGCCCCCGCTCACGCCTTACCAGGGCCTCGATCATTTCGGGCTCACGGTCGACGGCATCGATGCGCTCGTTGCCGAACTCAAGGCGAAGGGCGTCGAGTTCACCCGGGGGCCGACGACGGTGCGGCCGGGCGTGCGCGTTGCCTTCCTGCGCGCGCCGGAAGGCGTTTCGATCGAATTGCTCGAGCGCAAGCCCGTTTAAGGGTCGAGCTTCGAGGAGGAGTTGAGACGATGGAAACCACGCAGTTTCCGGTCACCCGCACGGACGAGGAGTGGCGCCGTCTGCTCACGCCCGAGCAATATCAGGTGATGCGCCGGCACGGGACCGAGGCGCCCGGCAGCTGCGCATTGAACTACGAGAAGCGCCACGGCAGGTTCGTCTGCGCCGGATGCGGTCAGCCCCTGTTCGTGTCGAAGACGAAGTTCGAGAGCGGCACCGGCTGGCCGAGCTTCAACGATCCGGTGCCGGGCGCCGTCGAAACCTCGACCGACCGCACCTATGGCATGGTGCGCACGGAGGTGCACTGCAGCCGTTGTGGCAGCCATCTCGGCCACGTGTTCGAGGACGGGCCGCCGCCGACGCATTTGCGCTACTGCATCAACGGCGTGGCGATGAACTTCGAGCCGGAATGAGTCCGTGTCTGTGGCCGAACGCCTTGCGGTGAAATCGCCATGCGGACCATTCGTGCTTTTCTCACGGCGCTTCCTTTCCTGACGGTCGCGGCCCCCTTGCCGGCAACTGCAGAGGCCGGGCCGTGCCTGCCCGACCAGGCCGGCGGCCTGACCTGCGGGGAGGGCCCAGGCGCGGCCCGCGTCGTCGAGGGAACGCTATCGCCTTCCAAGCGCCTCGCATTCGCATGGCGCGTTCCCGGCCGCCCGCTGGCGGAAGCGCCCGATGCGGAGAGCTTGCTGATCCGGCTCTCCGACGGTGCCGTTCTGTCGAGCGCGCCAGGCCAGTATTGGCGCACGGGCGGCGCGATGGCGAACCATATCGATGAAGGCGCGGTCTGGTCCCCAAACAGCCGCTTCGCCATCGAGGTGACGGATGCCAAGTGGAGCACGGAGGATCTTCGTCTTTACGCGATCGGGGCAGACGACAAGGTGCTCGTTCTCGATTTGAAGGCGATCATCGAGCCGGCTGTCCGCAAGCGGGTCCGGCGGCTCGTCAAGAACGAGTCGACATATACTTTTTCAGCGTTTGGCCTCGCGGTCGACAATCGCGGCCTGGTTGAGGCACCGGTCCTGATGCAGATCCCCAAGCAAGAACGCGACATCGCGTTTACCGTCACGCTCCTGGTCGTCCACAAGGATGGGACGCTTGTCGCCCGGGACGTGTCGGTGCGCCGTTCGCGGTAGCGGGCCCGCGTCTTTAATAGCCCCGGTACGGCTTGCACAGGCCGGACTGAACGGTCCAGCCCGGCTGGCAACCGTTCCAGGTGCGGTAGCGGCCGGGGCGATAGAACATGGCTTCGCTGGAGTATCGGGGTCCACCGTAATAGGCGGGCGGTGGGGGGCCGGAGTATGGGGAGGGGCCGTAGTACGGGGAGGGGCCGTATGGGGAGGGGCCGTATGGGGAGGGGCCATAGTAGGGCCGCGGGGCGTAATAGGGATCCGGACCGACGCCGAAATAGAAGGTCTGCGCCGATGCTGCGCCGGCGCTGGCGATCAACGCCGTGAGCGCAATTGCCGCGATCTTGGTCATAGCTGCCTCCCATTAGGTGAAGCGACAACCCACGTCGGTGTGCCAAGTTCCACGGGCGCGCCGGCGGCCGCTGCGGCGGGACATCGCATTACGCGCTGACGCAGTCGGCAACACGGCCGTCGAACATCGCTCGCGCGTTCTCGAGAATGCGATTAAACCTGCTGCGGTCAGCCTCGATGATAGCTTCCGTATCGTTTCCTGTCTGCACCGTTCCACCCACAACAATGTCCGTGTGACGGCAGAACACGTACATGTTCCTCCTATTCCCGCAGCCGCCGCTGAAGAAGTAGAACTGTTTGGGAAGTGTCCTCCTCAGTGCCACCAGATGCCCGCGCTTGGCGATGAGGTCCTCGTCATTCATCAGTGCCCTCGCGCCATAACCCGTGCAATTGATGACGATGTTTTCTTTGAGCTGGGCGAAGTCATCTCTGCCTTCAAATTGGCGCCTGCGGAATCGCACGGCGCTTCGCTTGAGGTCGGCGACGAGCTGCGGCAGCAGAATCGTTGGATTGATCAGCCAGGTTCTGTATTCGCGCCCGATCGTGTTCAGTTTCGCGAAGGGAAGGGTGCCGGACCGATACTGGGGCACGACATCGTAGGGCGTGTACTCGTCGTAGGCGCGATTCCAATGGTCCAATGTATAGTCTCGTCTGAACGCAATGCCGTATCTGTGCCAGCGCGATGAATGCTGCAGCTCGACAATTCTGGCGCGCGACCGGCGGAGATATTCGGCAAGGATCTTCTTCTCGTCTTCGGTCTCGTATTCGTCGCAGATGCCCGACGGCTCGAACTGACCGGCGGCGATGAAAGATGTCGTCTTACGAACGTCGAGATCCTTGGCGTAGATGGTGATGCGCAACGTCCGCCACCTGCGGCGCAGTTCGGCCGCGACGGTCAGGCCGATGACGCCGCAGCCGATCACGGCGACAGCCGGCCGGCGCATCTCCCGTTTGAGCCTTTGCACCTGGTCGGCGACAACGCTGGCGCAGCCGAAGCTGAGCGTAATTCCGGCGCCGCCATGGCCATAGTTGTGAATCAGGACCTTGGATCCGTGCCGGCTTGGTATGATGTCATCGTCGAGCTTGAGGCAGACCCCGCCCTCGCGGTGCG
>WNGA01003642.1_pt1 | contig 23784 bp, 23 predicted proteins | sample 5400061 | NCBI WGS metagenome assembly WNGA01 (sample SAMN13153366, study PRJNA577476) | soil metagenome | isolation source: 100 cm soil or saprolite under grassland replicate 2 | place: USA:California | collected 2016-06-15
CCTTCCGTCGGCGACGGCACGGAGGTCGCGAGGTCGGGGACGAGCTGCGTCCCCGCACCGCCGCCCGCGCGCTTGAAACTGACGAGGCCGTCATTCGTGATGCTCAGGAGATTCCAGGCCGTCCCGCCGTAGGCCTTCGCGGGATCGATCGGATCGCCGTCCAGAGATCCGACGAACCTCAACGTGCCGCCCCGGTGTGCTCCTGCGGCCGCCTGTCCAGTGACCCAGAGGGAACCGGCGATCGTCAGGCCCGTCGGGCGGGCGCCGGTCCGCACGGTTTGCGCGACGTTGCCGCTTTGCGGATCGAGCCGGACGATCGTCCGGCCTGCCTCGTTCGCCACCCAGACCGCGTCGCCGCTCGCGGCAATCGCACTCGGGTTCGCGCCGACCGGCACGGTCGCGCGAACCTGGCCCGACTCAGGATCGATCCGCGACACGGTGCCGTCGAGCGTGTTCGCGACCCACAGGGCTCCTGCGCCGAAGGCGAGCGCGCTCGGCCCGCTGCCGACGCCGATCGGCTGCGTCACCTCGTTCGTCTTTGCATCGAAGCGCACGACCCGATTCTCCGCGCTGTCTCCGATCCAGACGGCGCCTCCACCGACGGCAACGCCGCGCCCGGCCGCTCCGACGTCGAACGTCTCGACGTCGCCGGACTCCGGGTTGATGCGCGACACGGAGCGGTCGTCGACATTCGTCACCCAGACCGCGCCCTCGCCGAACGCGACGGCGGTCGGATTGTTGCCGACACGAATGGGGTCGCCGACGACGTCGTTCGAGTCAGGGTCGATGCGCGAGACCGTCCCGGCGAGGGTGTTCGCGACCCAGATGTCTCCGCCGCCAAAGGCGATCCCGCTCGGCCCGTCGCCGACGCGGATCGCGTCCCGAAGCTCGTGCGAGTTTGCGTCGATGCGGTACACGCTGTTCGTGTCCGCGCTCGTCACCCAGATCGCGTCGTCGCCTGACGCGACGCGCGTGGGCGTGGGGACGTCGGAGACCTCACCGTCGATGGCGCCGGTCGACCGGACGCCGGTGCAGCGGCGTCGGAGCCTGCGCCGCGCCTTCCGTCTTCAGCGGCGCGAAGTCGCGTTCGAGCCCTTCGACCTGGACCTCGTAGATCCGCTCGGGCCGCGGAAGATCCTTGAGGCTGTGCTCGCCGAGATCGCGCAGTGAGATGCCCTCCAGATCGTCGTCGGCGAGCACGGACGCCGTCGCCTGGGACGCGAGGATCTGGCCGCCGTGACCGGCGGCCATGATGCGCGCGGTGCGGTGCACGCCCATGCCGTGGTAGCGGCCTTCGTCGGAGAGGACGGGCTCGCCCGTGTGCATGCCCATGCGCACGCGCAGCTCGGCGCCTTCTGGCCAGTCGTGCGATGCGAGGGCGCGCTGACCGTCGGCGGCCGCAGCCGCGGCGTCGCGGGCCCGCGAGAAGACGAAGAAGAACGCATCGCCCTGCGTGTCGACCTCCTCACCGCCGTGAGCGGCGAACGCCTCGCGCAGAAGGCGCTGGTGCTCGGCCAGGACGCTCCCATAGCGGTCGCGGAGCTGGCTGAGCAGCCGCGTCGAGCCCTCGACGTCGGTAAAGAGAAAGGTGACGGTGCCCCTCGGCCGCTGGGCCACAGTCACAAGTTACGACCCTGGGTGGCCGTCTTGTCAAGCTCCGGCGATGCATGCTCGGATCGAGGAGGTCGTCGGAGCGCGCGTCACTCGGCTCGAGCACGTGCAGGGGCGGGGCTACACTCACGCCGGCCGGCACCGGGCGTTCCTCGCTGACGGCCGGACAGTCTTCGTCAAATCCGCGGTCGACGACCTGAGCGCCGGCTGGCTCCGCACCGAGATCGCCGTGTACACGGCGCTTCGGGGATCGTTCCTTCCGGAGTTCCACGGCTGGGCCGAGCACGACGGCCTGCCGCTCATCGTGCTCGAGGATCTGGGCGACGCGCACTGGCCGCCGCCGTGGCGCGAAGGTGACGTCGACTCGGTGAAGCGCGCGCTCGCCGACATCGCCGCGACGGCTCCGCCGGCCGGGCTCGAGCGTGTGCCGCGCGACACGCTCGCGTTCGAATGGCGCGAGGTCGAGCGCGACCCGGAGCCCTTCCTGTCGCTCGGTGTCTGCACGCGCGCCTGGCTCGACGAGCACCTGCCGGCGCTGCGGGAAGCGGCCGAGCGTGCGCCTTTCGACGGAGGCGAGCTGCTCCATCTCGATGTGCGCAGCGACAACATCGCCCTGCGCAACGGCGGCGCGGTCCTCGTCGACTGGAACTGGGCGTGCGCCGGCAACGCGCTCCTCGACGTCGTCGCGTGGGCGCCGTCGCTGCATCTGGAAGGCGGACCGCGACCCGAGGACGTCGTCGATGGAGAAGGCGTCGCCGAGTTCGCGTCCGCGCTCTCCGGCTTCTTCGCCGCGCGCGCCGGGCTGCCTCCGCCCGAGACGGCTCCGCGCGTACGTGCCGGCCAGCGCCGTCAACTCGCGATCGCGCTGCCGTGGGCGTCACGAGCGCTTGGGCTTCCCGGCCCCGGGTAGCGTGCTCGACATGTCGATTCGAGAGCGGCTCGCACGCACACCGCCGGGCTACCGCTACTCGATTGGCCGCATCCTCGCTATCTACTCCGGGCTGATGGTCACGCTGCTGCTGGCGGCGCTCGACCAGACGATCGTCTCCACGGCCCTGCCGCGCATCGTCAGCGAAGTCGGCGGGCTCACGCAGTACTCGTGGGTGTTCACGGCGTACCTGCTGGCCACAACGGTGACCGTGCCGATCTACGGGAAGCTCGGCGACGTCTACGGCCGGCGGCCGCTCTTCATCATCGCGATCTGCATCTTCCTGATCGGCTCCGCGCTCTGCGGGACGGCGCAGGGGATGACCGAGCTCATCATTTTCCGCGCGATCCAGGGATTCGGTGCGGGCGGACTGTTCCCGCTCGCGCTCGCCGTCATCGGCAACATCGTCCCGCCGCGCGACCGCGGCCGTTACCAGGGATTGATCGGCGCGGTCTTCGCCGCCGCGTCGATCATCGGCCCGGCCGTCGGCGGGTTCATCGTCGACAACACGACCTGGCGCTGGATCTTCTACGTCAACCTGCCCGTCGGCGGGGTCGCACTTCTGGTCATCTGGATCACGATGCCGCGCCGCCGGGACGTTCGCCCGCGCTCGATCGACTGGCTCGGTGCGCTCGTGCTCGCGCTGGGGACGACCGCATTGCTGCTCGGGCTCGTCTGGGGAGGGCGCCAGTACGCGTGGAGCTCACCGCAAGTCATCGCTGCGCTCATCGCTGCGGCCGTCCTGCTCGTCGCGTTCGGCCTGTGGGAGCGACGGGTCGAAGAGCCGATCCTTCCGTTCGACGTTCTGCGCGACCGGATCGTGCTGTCGAGCATCCTGTGCATGGGCCTGATCGGCATGGCGATGTTCGGCACGATCGCGTACGTGCCGCTGTTCGTGCAGGGAGTGATCGGCACGTCGGCGACGTCGTCCGGCGTTGTCCTGACGCCGCTCTTGCTCGGCGCAGTGACCACGTCGTTTCTCGCGGGCCAGTGGGTCTCACGGACCGGCCGCTATCGCGGGAATGTCGTCGTCGGGCCGGTGATCCTCGCGGCCGGAATGATCCTGCTCTGGCGCATGGACGTTCACACGACGAACGGCGAAGCTGCGCGGAACATGGTCGTCGTCGGCATCGGGATCGGCTCGGTCATGCAGGTCTTCGTCCTCTCCGTGCAGAACGCGGTGCGGCGCGAGCAGATGGGCTCCGCGACGGCGCTGACGCAGTTCGCGCGCTCGATCGGCGCAACGGTCGGCGTGACGATCATGGGCGTGATCGTCAACCAGGGCCTGCCGAAGGAGTTGCACGGCGCGGCCGAAGGGGTGTCCGTGCATCGCCTCCCGCCGGCGCTGCGCGGCGATCTTGCGAACGCGTTGCACCCGGCCTTTCTTGCCGCCGCCTGCGTCGCGGTCTTGGTGTGGCTGATCGCGCTGGTGGGGGTGAAGGAGGTGCCGCTTCGATCGGGCTTCGAGGACGCGACGGAGCTCGCGACCGTCGACGCCTCCGGCGCACCGCGCTAGAGTCTTCGTTGATGGCCGAGCACGACTTCATGCCGCTGGACGGCTGGGATCACATCGAGCTCTGGGTCGGCAACGCGAAGCAGGCTGCTTACTTCTACGAGCATGCGCTCGGCTTCACGCGCACGGCGTACGCTGGCCCCGAGACGGGTGTGCGCGACCGTGCCTCCTACCTGCTGGAGCAGGGGGACATTCGCCTTGTCGTCACGAGTGGGCTGCGCGAGGACTCCGAGATCACGCGCTTCGCATGCCGCCACGGCGACGGCGCGAAGGACATCGCGCTGCGCGTTCCCGACGCACGCGAGGCGTACCGCCAGACGGTGCAGCGCGGCGCGACCGGCATCAGCGAGCCGCACTGGGTCGACGACGAGTTCGGGCGCGTCGAGCTCGCGTCGATCACGACGTACGGGGACGTCGTGCACACGTTCGTGAACCGCTCCGAATACACGGGCCCGTACCTCCCCGGCTACGTTGCGCAGCCGTCGTCGAACGGTGCGGGCGGCGTTGGCTTGATGAACATCGATCACGTCGTCGGCAACGTCGAGCTCGGGCGGATGAACCACTGGGTGCAGTTCTACGAGCGCGCGTTCGGGATGACGGAGATGATCCACTTTTCCGACGAGGACATATCGACCGAGTACTCCGCCCTGATGTCGAAGGTGATGACGGATGGTCAGGGCAAGATCAAGTTCCCGATCAACGAGCCCGCGGAGGGAAAGCGCAAGAGCCAGATCGAGGAGTACCTCGAGTTCAACCACGGGCCGGGCGTCCAGCACATCGCGCTGGCGTCGACCGACATCGTCGCGACCGTCGAGGCGCTGAAGGAGCGCGGGCTGCTTTTCCTCCAGACGCCGGAGGCGTACTACGAAGAGGTTCCCGAGCGCGTGGGGGAGATCGACGAGGATTATGCAGACCTGCGCCGGCTCGGGATCCTCGCCGACCGCGACGACGACGGCTACCTATTGCAGATCTTCACGAAGACCGCGCAGGACCGGCCGACGCTCTTCTTCGAAGTGATCGAGCGCCACGGCGCGCGCGGCTTCGGCGACGGCAACTTCAAGGCGCTGTTCGAGGCAATCGAGCGCGAGCAGGCTTTGCGCGGCAATCTTTGATCGGGGTTGTAAGGGCTTCGTAAAGTTCGGTTTTCCGTTTCGGAAAAACGGCGAGGGTCCCGAAGAGAGCTTCGGCAGCGTCCACTGCGGCATGAGCTCGAAAGGGGAGAACACATGAAACGCTCACTGATCGCGACCGTGCTAGGCCTCGCGTCGCTGGCTCTCGTCGCAGCGGCGGCGGGCAATCCGGGCCACGGCCACGGAAACAACGGGCACGGCGTGTTCCATAAGACATTCACGGTCACCACGGACGACCATGGGTGCAGCTTCCGCGTATGGGCAACCGACCATCTGACGCGCACCTTCACGGTCAGGCGGAACGAAGACGGCTCATACACCGTCAGCCGCCACGACCGGGGCACGTTCACGACGACCGGACCGCTCAGCCCGAGCGCAGATCCATGCCCGGGTGTGATTCGGAGGGGCAAGCACGGCACGACTCTCTTGCCGGGTGTCACCGGCAAGATGCACGGCTACATCACCGGCACCGTCACCGGCGGCACCTTTAATCCGAACGGGACCTGTGCAGCCGAGTGCGGCAACGTCGCGTTCATCGCCGGCTTCTTCACGGCAGGCTCGCAGTTCACTTGCAACAACGGCTACGCCGGCTGCCGGTTCAACTTCGCGTACACCGCGCAGCGGCAGCACGGGCAGCACCTGCGCAACCACCACTGGGTCGACCGTGGTCTGAACGGCGTCGACGAGATCTTCATCGGCGATATCGCAAGCTCGTAGCCCGTTCGACAAAGGCGTACTAGTCCTAGGGCGGCGCGGCAGACTGCGCCGCCCTAGGCTGTCTTGTCCCTAGCTTCGCTTCGCTCGCGCTCGGGGTCGCGCCTTCGGCGCTCCATGGCTGGTTGTCGGGGGGAACGCTGCTTCGGCTTTGGATTGTGGGCAGCGCGGCAAGCCGCGCCGCCGGCGGGAGCGTCTTAGGCTTATTGAATGAGCCCGCAGCGGCGCACCGCGCTCATGTCCGTCTTCGCGGCGGTGGTGCTGATCGCCGTCAAGCTCGCCACCGGCCTCGCCACGCACAGTCTCGGGCTTCTGTCGGAGGCGCTCCACTCGGGGACGGATCTCGTCGCGGCGCTGCTCACGTTCTTCGCGGTCGGCGTCGCGGCGCGGCCGGCCGACGAAGGCCATCGGTACGGCCACGGCAAGGCTGAGCACTTGGCCGCTCTCGCGGAGGCATCGATCCTCGCGCTCGCGAGCCTGTTCCTCGCGTCGCGTGCGATCGGGCGGCTCGCAGGCACGTCTCACGCGCACGTCGACGCCGCCTGGTACGCGCTCGTCGTCCTCGGCGTCGTCATCGCGATCGATGCGAGCCGCACGCTCATCTCCTGGCGCGCATCGCGCGAGCTCGACAGCGCAGCGCTGCAATCGAACGCGCTCCATTTCTTCAGCGACCTGCTGGGCTCGGTCGCCGTGCTCATCGGGCTCGTGGTCGTCCGCGCCGGCTATCAGCACGCGGACTCGATTGCCGCGCTCTTCGTCGCCGTACTCGTGCTCGCCGCCGCGGCGCGCCTGATGCGCGGCAACGTCGACGTGTTGATGGACCGCGTGCCGGTGGAGGCAGAAGCGGCGGCGCGCGCGGCGATCGCGGCCATACGCCCGGTCGTCGACCTGAAGCGGCTGCGCATGCGCGAAGCGGGTGGCCGCCAGTTCGCCGACGTCGTGATCGGCGTGCCGTCGGGCGCCGCCGTGGGGCAGGGACACGCGGCCGCGGACAGCGTGGAGGAGGCGGTACAGGCGGCGTTGCCGCGCAGCGATGTCGTCGTGCACGTCGAGCCGGAAGAGACGGCCGGGATCCGCGATCGCGCTCAGGCGGCGGCGCTCACGGTCCCGCGTGTGCGTGAGGTTCACAACGTGACGGTGCTCGTCGTCGGAGGTCGCACGGAGGTATCGCTGCACCTGAAGCTGCCCGGCGAGTTGCCGCTCGAGGAGGCGCACGAGATTGCGGAAGAGGTGGAGCGGGCGATTCGCGCTGCGGTGCCGGCGGTGGAGGCCGTGCAGACACACCTCGAGCCGCTTGCGGAGGACGCACACGTGGAGACTGCTGAGAACGTCGATGCCGAGGCGGGCGTCGTCACGCGGATCGTCCGTGAGGCGCTCGGGCGCGAGCCACGCGAGCTGCGCTTCCTGCAGACGACCGAGGGGCTCGTCGCGTTCCTGACGCTCGGGCTCGACCCTGCAGACTCGCTCGCGGATGCACACGCACGGGCAAGCGAGGTCGAAGCGCGGATTCGAACGGCACGTCCCGAGATCGCCGACGTGATCGTCCACACCGAGCCTTGAGGCTGGTCATGTTCACGCCGCGCGAGCTCGCGCTGGAGCGTGGCTGGCCGGGCAAGATTCAGGGCGACTACGTGATCCAGGTCGCTGCGCAGACACTGGAGGCCTTCTTCTCTGGCGGGGGCAAGGCACGGGAGCACAACGTGTATCCACTCGCCGACGTCGAGTTGCGCCCGCCGGTGCTCCGTCCGCCGTCGATCCGCTTCTTCGAGGACGACGGGACGTTCTCGTTCGGGAACACGGCTTCGATCTACGGGCCCGAGGACATCGTGCCGGCGCCCGCGCCGATGGAGTCGCGCCTCTCCATCGCCGCCGTGATTGGCGGGGAGGCGCAGATCGTCGGCTTCACGATCGTCAACGATTGGCGCACGCCCACCCTCGACCCGCCGAAAGACCGCGACTTCGCGACGTCGATCGGACCGTGGGTCGAGACCGACTACAGGCCATACGGGTTCGATTTCGCGCGGGCACGCGAGATCGCCGCGCGGAACACGAGGCTCCGCGCAGGCGACCTGCTGGTGGCCCCGCCGTTCGCGACCGGCGTCGCGGAAGCAACGGTGTCCGGACTCGGGACGCTTTCTGCTAGGTGGTCAACAACGTGACGAGGGACGAGAAGATGGCGACGTTCGGCGGAACGATCGTCGGCCGCGTGACTTGGTACCCGGCGCAGGCGCCCTTGTCGTCGATCCGCGTCTGTGCGCCGAAGTACGTCTTGCCGGCCTGCGTGGCCGCGGAAATCTGATCGATCACGTTCCACGTTGCCTGGAACTCGTCGGCGAGCACCGCGTTCTCGCAGATGTTCACCCCGTACGTGAAATCGGCCAAGCCGGAGACTTGCCGGAGGGTGAAGCACGTCTTTGTCGTGCACGTGACCCATTTCTGCAAGGTCTTCACCTGCGCCTGAAGTGCCTTCACTTGCTTCTGAAGTGCTTTGAACTGCGCGATTGTCGGCGTGGCGGATGACCCGGCGTTCGCCTGCGCGGCAGGGAACGCGAGCGTCGCGACGGCCAAGATGAGCACGACGGTCCTCTTCATCACGGTTCCTCTCCGTAGGGGCAGTGCGGCGAGCGTAACCGCTAGCGTCGCCCGATGGCATGACGGCCCTGCGCTTCCCCGAACCGTACGACTTCGACCTGTCGACGGAGCGCTATCGCCGCTGGGGGCGGGATCCGGCGAACCTGTGGGAGGACGGTGCGCTCTGGCGCGCTGTCGACGGGCGGGAGGTGCGAATCGCGGCGGCGGCCGGCGGCGTCGCGGTGGAGCCGCTGGACGCACAGACCGGGCCCGTCGTTCGCAAGCTGCTCGGCGCGGAGTTCGATCTCGACTCGTTCTACGCGTTCGCCGCCACCGAGCCCGTGCTCGCCCGAATCGTGCCGCCGTTGCGCGGACTGCGTCCTCCTGTCGCACCTGATCCGTTCGAGTCGCTCGTCACGTCGATCACGGCACAGCAGGTCTCGCTGCATGCGGCGTTTGCGATCCGCGGCCGTTTCATCGAGCGGTTCGGCGTGCGCGCCGGGCGCGCCTGGTCCTTCCCGGCGCGCGAGCGCGTCGCCGCCGCCGACGAGAATGAGCTTGTCGAATTGGGCTTCTCGCGCCGCAAGGCTGAGTACGCGGTGGGAGTTGCGCGGGCGGAGCTCGACCTCGACGCCCTCGCGGTGTTGCCGGATGAGGAGGTGAAGGCGCAACTCGTCGCGCTGCGCGGAATCGGTGAGTGGACGGCCGAGTGGTTCCTGGCGCGGCATCTCGCGCGACCGCGCGCGTGGCCGGTCGGCGACATCGGACTGCGCAAGGCGGTGGCGCACTTTTACGGTGAGGCCGACGAGCGCGCAGCGCGTCCGCGATTCGCTCCGTTCGAGAACCTGTCGGCGCATTACCTGCTGGCTGCTCTCTACGCTGGCGTCGGCCCGTGAACATTCGCACCGCGACAGCCGAAGATCTCGACCTGCTCTTGTCGCTCGTCGAGCGCCTCGAGGCGGAGCTTCCGCCGCTCCCGTACGCGGAAGATCCCCCCGAGCTCGAGCGACGCCAAGTCGAGCGGATGGTGAACGAGGGCGTGGCGCTCGTCGCCGAGGAGGACGGGAGCGCGGTCGGCTACCTCCTCGCGCGCTACGGCGACCACGGCCCGACGACGGTGTATGTGTCGGATCTCTGGGTCGACGCGCCGGCCCGCCGGCGAGGGGTCGGTCGCGAGTTGCTGCGTCGCGTTTCCGAAGCCGCGGCCGAGCGCGGCAGCACACACGTGGTGCTCGACATCGACGCGAAGAACCGAGATGCTCTGGCGTTCTACGAACGACTCGGCTTCGAGGAGGCCGCGAAGATCCTGCGCGTCGAAATCGAGCCGTTCCTGCAGCAGCGCCCCGCAGCCGGCGAGAGCACCGGTGCGTTGCACGTCCAAACCGACGACGCGCACGCGGTTGAGCGCGTCGTCAATGAGTTCCTGCCACGGCTCGTTCGCGGTGCTTCGATGCAGGTCGAGCCCGGTCGAGCCTGGACGGTCGTCCGGATGGATCCTTTCGGCGCGGAGGTCCTGCGGAAGCTCGGCGTCGAGCTCTCGTATCGTTTCGGTGTCACGGTGCTCCTCTCGCTGGAAGACGATGCCGTCGTGCGGTTCGTCATCCATGACAGCGGGCGGATGGTCGACGAGTATCTGTCCGTGCCGGAGTACTTCGGCCCGCTCCCCCCGGGCGACGCACTGGGGTTGCGGGCCAACCCGACCGTCGTCTCGCGCCTGACGGGCGCCGCGCCCGCGCGCGTGCGCGCCGTTGCCCGCAACGCCGAACGGCCGGGCGACCTGCCGCCCGCGGGCGTGCTCTACGCGCAGGTTGCCGACGTGCTGGGACTGCAGCCGTGATCACGTTGTACGACGCCGCACGGTGCCCGTACTGCGCGCGGGCGCGGATTGTGCTCGCGGAGAAGGGAATTCCCTATGAGGCGGTCGCGGTCGACCTCGCGAACCGGCCGGCGTGGTTGTACGAGAAGAATCCGGCGGGAAAGGTGCCGGTGCTCGAGGAGGACACGCTCGTGCTGCCGGAGTCCGCCGTGATCATGGAGTACCTGGAGGAGCGCTATCCCGAGCCCGCTTTGCTGCCGCTCGATCCGGCCCCGCGTGCGCTCGAGCGCTGGCGCGTCTTTCGGTTCGACGTCGAGCTCGGCGACGACTACTACGCCTTCCGCCGCGGCGAGTCGAATGCGCTTGACGAGCGTCTGCAGTCCTTCGAGCCGCCGGAGTACGGCTTCGCCGCGATCGCGTACGTGCCGTGGGTCATTCGCGCGCGTGACCTGCTCGGCGTCGAGCTGCCGCGGCACGTCTGGGAATGGCTCGCGCGACTGTCGGAGCGGCGGGCGGTCCGGGAGGAGCTTGAGGTGGTCGCCGCGCTATGACGATGGTCTGGTTGCACGGCTGGCCGCTCGACGAGCGGATGTGGGGGCGGCAGGTCGAGCGATTCGGTGGCATCGCCGTCCGGCTCTACGGACGCGGCAACTCGATGGACGATTGGGCGGAACAGATCCTGCGAGAGGTGGACGGCGACCTCGTGCTCGTCGGGCACTCCATGGGCGGCTATGCGGCGCTTGCCGTCACCCGACGCGCGCCTGGGCGCGTCCGCGCGCTCGTCCTCGGCGGGGCGCGCGCTGAGCCTGACACGCCGGAGCGGAAGGCGTTTCGGGCGGAGATGATCGCGCGCCTGCGCGTGGAAGGGCCGCCGGAGAATGCCGCCGCCGGCGTGAGCGTGGAGGAGCTAGTCGCGGCACAGGAAGCGATGCGCGACCGGCGCGACGCGACGGACGTCGTCCGGAGTTTCGTCGGACCCCTTGTCGTCGGCGCGGGCTCCGAGGACGAGCTGCTGACGCCGGACGAGGCGACCAAGCTGGCGAGTCTTGCGCCGTCGGGCCGCGCCGTCGTCTTCGACGGCGCCGGGCATTTCATGTCGCTCGACCGTCCCGACGAATTCGATGCGGTCGTGGCGGAGGTGTTCGCGTGATCGTCGAAACCGAGGCGCTGGCGGCGCGGCTCGACGACGAGACGTTGACGGTGCTCGATGTCCGCACGGAGGACGAGTTCACGGGTTTGCGTGGAAACACGTGCGATCCTCGCCAAGGGCACATTCCCGGCGCGCGCAACGTCGACGTCGGCTTGCTTGCGCAGTGCGAGACGGTCGAGCAGGTGCACGAGCTCGTGGGGCTTCCGCCGGGAAGCGAGATCGCCGCGTACTGCCACGTCGGCTCGCGCTCAGCGCTCGCCGTCCAGATCCTCCGCGCCGCAGGCTACGAAGCGCTCAACTACGAAGGCTCGTGGCACGAGTGGTCGCGCCGCAAGGACCTACCCCTCGAGACCTGACCGGCACGGTCACTGGTGCCTGGCACCGGTGCGGAGCCCGTCGTCCACAAAGCGGCGGAAGCGGCTCCGTCCCTTCGAGACGTCTCCGCCGAAGACGCTGGCGAGCCAGTCGTTGTCCAAAAACGCCGGCGCTTTCGCGAGCCCAATATTCGCGCGGTAGCTGCTCCAAGGCCACTCCTCGGGCCGCCGGCAGATTCGCGCGCGCACCGGGTTGAGGACGACGTACCGCGCGACCTCGAGCAGGTAGGACTCGGTCAGCACGAGCTCGGCGTCGTACCGTCGCTTGAAAAGGTGGCCGGACTGGCCGTGACGGTGGTTGTACCAGTGCGCGTATCCAGAGTTGAGGCGGTGCATGGTCCGGTCGAGGTTCGGTTCCGGCGTCTGCACGAGCAGGTGGAAGTGCGTCGTCATCTGGCAATACGCGTAACAGCTCCAGCCGTGTTCACGCGTGACGTGGTCGAGGAAGCCGAGATGGACTTCTCGGTCGTCGACGTCGTCGAAGATCGCGCAGTCGCGGTTTCCATTCGTCCAGACGTGATAGATCGCGTCCGGGTACTGGATGCGCGCCGGCCGTCCCACACATCGACGGTAACGGCGTGGTGCGCCAGGCGAACTCCGGTGGACAGCTTGTTACAAACTCGGTGCGGTGCCTGGCACCACGAGAGAGGTGCCGGTGCGCTGAGCCGCCGCGAGGAACGCGCGGCAGAGTGCGCTGCCGAACAGCTTCCACTCGTGGATGCGCTCGCGCAGCTCGGCCAGGATCGCCTCGCCGTCCGGCTCGTCACGCACCCACTGCTCGACCTGCTCGAGCCGCACCTCTGGGTGGAACTGCACGCCCCACGCAGAGTCGCCGACCCGGAACGCCTGCGAGCACACGCTCGACCGTGCCAGCTCCACCGCGCCGGCCGGCACTTGGAACGCGTACTCGTGCATCGCGAACACGTCGAACTCGCGCGGCAGGGAACCGAAGATCGGATCGCCGTCCGCGGCGTCTGTCAGCTCGACGTGGACGAAGCCGCGTTCACGCTTTGGCGACGGGCCGACGTGGGCGCCGGCCGCCTTCGCCAGGAGCTGCCCGCCGAGGCAGACGCCGAGCAGCGGGACGCCGCGCTCGACGAGCGCGCGAACCAGCTCATCTTCTGAGCGCAGCCACGGATGCGCGTCCTCCTGGTCGACGTTCATCTGGCCGCCGAATACGAGCACCGCGTCGTACTCCTCGAGCGGCCGGGGCGGCGCCGGATCGTCCACGAGCGACCACTCCTCGAGCTCGTGACCGTCCGCGCGCACGACGTCGCCGAAGAGCTCCGCGCCCACGAGCGAGCCGTGCTCCATGGACAAGATCCGCATCAGAAGAGCGTAGCGTTCGTCCGCGCCGGTTCGACGCCGCCGGTCGCTTCGACGCCGGCTTCGTCGAGCAAGCCGCGCAGCACCTGGGCACTCCTCGGGGCGTAGTCGTGACGGTTGTTGTTGAACATCGCGTACACCTCACGCGCCTCCTCCGCGAGTTTCGCGATCGGCTCCACCCAGTCCTCGAGGTCCTCGAGCGAGTAGAGCCAGTCGAAGCGCTCGCCTGACGTCTTCGTCTTCTTGTTCCACGTCTTCCAGTTCCGCCCGTGGAAACGGATGTACGCGACGTCGTGGGTCGCGGCGGCGATGCGCGGCATGACATTCGAAGCGCGGGTGCGCGGTGAGTCGACGGAGACGTACGCGAGCCCGTTTTGCTCGAGGAACGCGAGTGTGTCGGCCCGCTCCTCCTCGGTCATCCACGAGCGATGGCGGAACTCGATCAGCGGCACGAGTGGCGCGAGCAGCTCACCGACTCCGCGCAGCTCGTTCAGCGCCTCGGGTGACTTCTTCACGCGCGGATGGAACTGCAGGAGCACGCCGCGCAGCTTGCCCGACTCCTCGAGCGGACCGAGCGAGGCGCGGAACTCGGCGAACGCGCGCTCGCGCGATTCTGTCTCTTCGTGCCCGGTCATCTCCTTCGACGCTTTCGCGTGGAAGACGAAGCCTGCCGGCGTCCGCTCGGCCCAGCGTGCTGCGTTCTCCGGTGACGGCAGCCGGTAGAACGGCGAGTCGACCTCGACCGTGTCGAAGCGCTCGGCGTAGTAGCGCAGACGTGTTTCCGCGGTACGCACCTCTCGCGGATACCACTGCTTCAGCAGGCCTTCGTCGGCCCAACTGCAAGTGCCGAGGCGGACGACTCCCACGGCGCGAAGGATAGAGGGGCGGGTCGAGCGGCCCGCTCGGAACGAGCTACCGCGTCTTCGGCGAGACGATGACGCTGTTGCTGCTGATCCTGTAACCGGCTTGCGTCGCCGAGACGCAGCCCGCGGGCGCCGCCGTCGCCGGCAAGGGACTCACGCACGACGTCTCGCGCGTCGGCACGGTCGCCGTCGCCTTGTACAACGTCTTTTTCCTGAGCCCCACCGTTTTCGCGAACGCGCCCGTCGAGCCGGTCGTCACCGTGCCTGCGCTCTTGCCGTTGGCGAAGAACGCGACCTTCGCGCCGCTGACGCCCTGGAACTTCTCGAGCAACTTGCCGCTCAGAAGCACCGAGTTCGCGACGGTGGTCCGGCCGCGCTTCTTGTGGCGGATCGTCCTCAGGTTCCCTTTCAACGACAGCGAAGACGGAATCGTGACGATCCCCTGCGCCTCCATCGTCCCCGCGAGATTCGGCGTTGCGCCGTTCACCCCCCACGGCGTGACCACCGTACGCCAGACGTGGGTGCCGGCTGAGGTCGGATTCGTGAGCACGCCGGCGCTCAGCATCATGTTTGCATCGATGATCTTCGTACCGAGCGGCGAATAGGTGGGGCGAGTCTTTGCGTACGGCTGCGGGAGGCAGAGCACGAATTTTGCGCTGCTGAAGGTCGCTTCGGCGCCCGACGTCGGATCGACGTAGACGGGGACGTTGACGGTCTGGCCCGAGACGACAAGGCGCAGCAGCCAGATCGCGGCGTGTGTGGGAGTGCCTGTGCACTGCATTGCACCCGACCCCAGCGACGGATCGTTTCTGTCGGCCACGAGAATGGTCCCTGTGACGTCGAGGACGGCGTCGGCGTTGATCTCCAGCAGTTGCGCGCGCGCCGACACGGTGCCGATTTGCGTGGTCGCCGCCTGGCTGAGATTGGCCGTGTAGCCGCTCGGAACGTAGATCGACACCTGTGCCGATGCCGCGTCCTCCGTCGCTCCCTTTACCTCCACAATCGTCGTGGCGCTGGCACCGATGTCGGTGGCGCCGCTGACGAGGAGTTGCGTCTTCGCGACGGCGTTTCCGGCGAGTGCGAGCGATGTGGCTCCGGCGCAGCCATGAACCAGCAGTCTTAGAAGGATTCTCATGTCAGCTCAAGGCCGCACGGTCGCGACCGTGCCGAACGCGTTCCAGCGCCCGTTGTGGTACCGGAACATGCGCATTTGCTCGAACGCGGCGTAGTCAGTCGGAGACGTCTTGATCGTGACACCCGGCTGCAGGAACGGATTGCCCGTCTCGTTCAGGTGCGTCACCGCTCGAACCAGTGATGCACGCGTCAGGTTTTTCCCGGCGTGCTTGAGCGCGTCGACGAGCGTGTACGCCGCCGCCATTCCATAAATTTGCGCGAGCGCGTTCGGATCGCAGCCGTCGCAGTAGCTCTTGATGATCGACTTGTAGAGTCTCGCGCCCTTGTCCTTTGCGAGCCGCGGGTCGGTCGCGACCTTGAGGAACGCGGCGCTGATCGCTCCTTCGGTCGTCTTCTTGCTCGTGCTCGACGCGACGACGTTCATCACGAACGGGTCGATCGAGACGGCGCTGACGTAGTAGCGCGGCTGCCACCCGAGCTTGTGCGCGGCGATGAACGCCTGGATCACCTGCTTCGGCTGCGCAAACAGCGCGAGCGTGTTCGCGTGCGTCGCCTTGAGAGACGCAATCTGCGCAGTCATGTCGGCGTCCGTCAGCTCGTAGCTCGCCGAGCCGACGATCTTCCCTTTGCCGTGGAGCCCCCTGCGCAGTCCGTCCCGCAGGTCCTTGCCGTAGTCGTCGTTCTCGTAGAGGACGGCGACCTGCGCGTTGCTCGAGTGCGCGGCGATGTAGCGGCCGTAGAGGGCGCCCTCACCGAAGAAGCTCGGCAGGTACGCGATCGTCCACGGGTACTGGGTGCTCCCCTGGAAGATCTTGCGCGCGCCGGTGCCGACGAACAGCTGCGGCACCTTCGCCTGGTTGAGGTACGGGCGCACGGCGAGCATGTGCTCGGTCCCGATGGAATTGAAGATCGCGAACACGTTGTCCTGCTCCACGAGCTGCCGCGTTGCCTGCACCGTCTGCGCAGGGTCGTACGCGTCGTTCTCGACCTTGTAGTCGATCTTGCGCCCGTAGACACCGCCGCGTGCATTGATGTAGGCGAAGTACGCCTGCGCCCCCTTCGCGATCGGCGTGTAGTACGCGCTCTCGGAACCACTGAGGGCGGCGGTGCCGCCGATCGCGATCGACGTGTCGGTGACGCCCGGATCCCCACCCACGGCGCCCGGCGCCGACGGCGCCGGGCGCGCAGCACCGGCACAAACGAGCGCGCAGGCCGCGACGACGAGGAAGCGCCGGCCCATAGGAAAGAAAGGCTACCCCGTAGAATCGAGCCGCGTATGAACGCGAAGCCGGTCGGCGTCTTCGACTCGGGCATGGGCGGGCTGACCGTTCTGCACGAGCTTCTGGTAACGCTGCCGCATGAGGACTTCGTCTACCTCGGCGACGCGGCGCGGCTTCCGTACGGGCCGCGGCCGCTGCCGGAGATCCGCCGCTTCGCGCGCGAGATCGGCGGCTGGCTCGAGGGACACGGCGTGAAGCTGATCGTCGTCGCCTGCAACGCGGCCACGTCGGCGGCGCTGCCGGACCTCCAGTCGGAGCTCACGGTGCCGGTCGTCGGCGTGATTACGCCGGAGGCGCACGCCGCGGTTCAGGCGACGCGCAATCGCCGGATCGGATTGCTCGCGACGGAGGCAACGGTCGGCGCCGGGCGCTACGCGACCCTGCTGCACACGCTCGACGCCGGTGTCTCTGTCTTCCCCGTCGCCTGCCCGGAGCTCGTGCCCCTGATCGAAAGCGACGATCCCTACGGCGCGCGCACGGTCGACGCGGTGCGGACGTATGCCGCGCCGCTCAAGGCGGCCGGTGTCGACACGGTCATCCTCGGCTGCACGCATTACCCGCTGATCCGCCCGATCCTGCAGCGCGTCTTCGGCCGCGACGTCACCCTGGTCTTCTCCGCGGAGGAAACGGCGCGGGAGGTCGCGGAGACGCTCGAGCGGAAAGGGATCGAGCACGAACCGAAGCGCGACGGCCGCTACCGCTTCCTCACAACCGGTGATCCCGACTCGTTCCGCGAGATGGGCGCGCGCTTCCTGCAGTTGCCGATTGACGAGGTCGAGCACGTCACGATCGCAGAGCTGGAGAGGGCGGCGTGAGAGAGGGGCGGCGGCCGAACGAGCTGCGCGCGCTCGACGTCCACGTCGACTACCTCGAGCAGCCGCACGGATCGGTGCTCTGGTCGCAGGGCAAGACGATCGTGCTCTGCACCGCGTCGATCGACGAGGGCGTGCCGCGCTGGCTGCGCAACTCCGGTCGCGGCTGGATGACGGCGGAGTATTCGCTCCTGCCGGCGTCGACCGGCGAGCGCGTCGAGCGCGAGGCGCGCAGGGGACGCCAGGGCGGGCGGACGATCGAGATCCAGCGGCTGATCGGACGCGCCCTTCGCGCGGTCACGGACTACGACGCGCTCGGCGAGCGCACGATCTATCTCGATTGCGACGTGCTCCAGGCCGACGGCGGCACGCGGTGCGCGGCGATTTGCGGCGCCTACGTTGCGGCGCGGCGCGCGCTCGACCGCTTCGGCCTCGGCAAGGCGCTCACCGGCTCGGTCGGCGCGGTCTCCGTCGGCGTCGTCGACGGAGAGGCGCTGCTCGACCTCGAGTACACGGAGGACTCGACGGCGGACGTCGACATGAACGTCGTGATGGCCGGAGACGGTCGCCTGATCGAAGTGCAGGCGACGGCTGAGGGCGATCCGTTCACGCGCGAGCTGCTCGACGCGCTGCTCGACCTCGCCGGGGAGGGGATCGAGGAGATCACGGAGGCGCAACGCGCGGCGCTGGACGCGGTGCCGGCTTAGTGATCGTCGGCGCCGTTCCGTCGCTCGGCTGGGGCGAGGACCTCGCACGCCTCGCGCTCGCGGCGGTCCTCGGCGGCGCCATCGGCTTCGAGCGCGAGCTGCGCGAGCGCGAGGCGGGACTGCGCACGCACCTGCTCGTGTGCCTCGGCTCGGCGCTGTTCACGATCGTCTCCGCGTACGGCTTCCGCGACTTCCTCACGAGCGGCGACCAGGTCATTCGCGCCGACCCGACGCGCATCGCCGCGCAGATCGTCACCGGCATCGGCTTCCTCGGCGCCGGCGCGATCATCCGCCAAGGCCTCTCCGTGCGCGGGCTGACGACGGCGGCGACGCTGTGGGTTGCGGCGGCGATCGGGATCGCCGCGGGCGCCGGCTACTACTCGGGCGCGGTGCTCGGGACGGTCGTCACGCTGATCGCGCTCTGGCCGTTGCGCATCGCAGCGTTTCACGTCTTCGAGCGGCTGCGTCCGGAGGAGCGGAGCATCGTCGTGCAACTCCGTCACGGAACGCGGGCGGCTGAGCTGCTCGACATCCTCGAGGAGAAGCACGCGCGCGTGGAGCACTTCCAGCTCGAGGACGAGCACGATCGGCGCATCGTCACCATGACGCTCGACACACCCTCCGAGAAGCTGCTCGCGGAGGTTGCGGATCTCGACTTCGTGCAGGGCGTCGAGTGGGGCCGGTAGCGGTATCGAAGCAAGCGAGGTTTTGCACAAGGAACAAATCCAAGCTGCGTGAGTTGCGCTCAGCGTTGCCCGGCTGGCAGATCGAGCTGCTCGGCGCGGGCGACTATCCGCCGGAGGAGGGCGACACGTATTACGAGAACGCGCGCGCGAAGGCGCGTTTCGGCCGCTCGATCGCACCCGACGTCTGGGTGATCGGCGAGGACTCGGGCATCGAGGTCGCCGGCCTCGGCGGACGACCGGGAGTCCACTCGGCGCGGTTCGGCGGCGACGATCCTGTCGGGCGCCTTTTGGTGGAGATGGCCGACGTGGCCGACCGCGGCGCCCGGTACGTGTGCGAGCTCGTCGTGCTCTCTCCGAAGGGCGACGAACACCGCGCCACCGGTGTTCTCGGAGGCAGCATCGCTCACGAGCCGCGCGGCAGCGAGGGATTCGGCTACGACCCGATCTTCGTCCCCGACGGAGAAGAGCGCACGGTTGCAGAGCTCGGCAACGAGTGGAAGCGGACGAACTCGCACCGCGCGCGCGCGGCGGCCGCATTCGCGTCCAACGTGCCGTAAGCGATCCCATCGACTTTCCATCCGCTGTCCATTGATCGGCGGGCACGAAGCGAGGAGAGTCGCGGGAGATGAGACCGTTTCTGAACCCAGCGACGAATCCGGTCACTTGTAATCGGTCGCGGAGAAGACGAGACTCGCATTGCGTCACGAGGGGGCGCGGTCGCGAGGCTACGGGCGTGGGAAGGGCGTTCGCTCTTCTCCTTCGAGCCGGCCAAGGGAGCTTGAGATGACGTTCGCAGCGACACTGAAATCGCGCGTCCGCCTCTGCGTTCTGGTTGTGGTAAGCGTCGGCCTGCTCGTTACGCCGGCCGGGGCCGAGCAGGCCTCCCTCGGCACCGTCGTCGCCTGGGGATGCGGCAGCGGTGTCGGTTTCGGGCAGTGCACCGTGCCAATCGCCACGGTCAGCGGCGTGACGGCGATCGCAGCCGCCGACTACGACAGCCTCGCCTTGAAGCAGGACGGCGGTGTCGTTGCCTGGGGCTGCCGGTCGAGCGATTCGGGACAGTGCACCGTGCCTGCTGCCGCGGCGAGCGGCGTGACCGCGATCGCGGCCGGCACGTACCACAGCCTCGCGCTGAAAGCGAACGGCAGCGTCGTCGCCTGGGGCTGTGGCAACAATTTCGGGCAGTGCGCTGTCCCCGCTGCAGCCGCGAGCGGGGTGACCGCCGTCGCAGCCGGCCGCCACCACAGCCTCGCTCTGAAGGCAGACGGCAGCGTCCTCGCGTGGGGCTGCCTCGTCGACTACGGTCAGTGCACGGTTCCTGCCGCAGCGAGCGGGGTGACGGCGATCGCCGCCGGCGCGTCCCACAGCCTTGTGCTGAAGCAGGACGGGAGCGTCGCCGCCTGGGGCTGCACCGGGCCGAGCTTCGTCAATGCCGGGCAGTGCGTCGTTCCTGCCGCCGCGGCGAGCGCCGTGACAGCCGTCGCCGCAGGCCAGTACCACAGCCTGGCCCTGAAACAGGATGGCAGCGTGGTCGCGTGGGGTTGCAGCGGCGGATTCAGCTGGGGGCAGTGCACCGTCCCGCCTGCGGCCGCAAGCGGCGTCAAAGCGATCGCCGCGGGCGCGCTCTTCAGCGTCGCCGTCAAGGAGGACGGCAGCGTCCTCGTCTGGGGTGATTGCGGCCAGGGCCAGTGCACGGTGCCCGCTGCGGCGAGTGGCATCGCCGCGGTCGCCGCCGGCTCCTCCCACGTACTGGCGTTGCGCGCGGCCGGTGACGCGCGTGCCGATCTGTCGCTCGTCAAGGCCGTCTCGCCCGGTCCGGTGCAAGTGGGTGACACGGTGACGTACGACTTCACGGTTGCGAACGCCGGCCCGCAGAGCGCGGAGCACGTGTTGCTACACGATGCGCTTCCACTGGGGCTGACCTCCGCCGGCTTCGGCACGATCACCGGCGGGGCTTCGTGCTCCTTCGGCGCCGCGCGGCGGACAATCGACTGCTCCTGGGCGTCGCTCGCGAGCGGGACGACCGTGCAGGTGCAGATCTTCATGACCGTGAACCAGCCGGGGCAGCTCGTGAACACCGCCACGGTCAGGTCCGACACGATCGACCCGGTTTCGACGAACAACAGCTCGACCGCGAGCGTCCAGGCCAATCTTTCCCGGACGCTGGGTCTCGTTGCCGCATGGGGTTGCAGCGTCGATGCCGACCGGGCCCAGTGCAACGTCCCGAGCGGCCTTTCGGGTGTCACGGCGATTGCGGCCGGCACCGCGTCCCACGGCCTCGCGTTGAAGGGCGACGGCACGGTCGTCGCGTGGGGCTGTGGTCTCTTCGCCACATTCGGACAGTGCAGCGTGCCGGACGGTCTCTCCGGTGTGACGGCGGTTGCCGCCGGCGAGGCCCACAGCCTGGCGTTGAAGAGCGACGGCACCGTCGTCGCCTGGGGCTGCGGAAGCGGCTACGGCCCGGCTCCGTGCAACGTGCCGGTCGGCCTGTCCGGCGTGACGGCGATTGCCTCCGGCCAGATTCACAACCTGGCCTTGAAGAGCGACGGCACCGTGGTCGCCTGGGGATGCGTCGGAGCATCGGATCACGGGCAGTGCAGCGTGCCGGGCGGCCTCGCGGACGTGACGTCGATCGCAGCAGGTTTTGCGCACAGCGTGGCGTTGAAGAGCGACGGCACGGTTGTCGCGTGGGGCTGCAGCGGCATCGACCTCGGGCAGTGCAGCGTGCCGGGCGGCCTCAGCGGTGTGACCGCGATCGCCACCGGCGGCTATTGCAGCCTCGCGCTGAAGAGCAACGGCACCGTGGTCGCCTGGGGGATCGGATCACCTGGAGCGGAGTGCAAGGTTCCGTTCGGACTCTCCGGCGTCGCCGCGATCGCCGTCGGGTCCTTTCACAGCCTGGCGTTGAAGCACGACGGCACTGTTGTCGCTTGGGGCTGCGGCGGCGGATTCGACTTCGGGCAGTGCACGGTCCTGAGCGGCCTTCGCGGAGTGACCGCCGTCGCTGCCGGCTACTCGCACAGCCTGGCGCTGGTCGGGCGCACTACGCCGGACGCGCCGGCCGGTGTTTCGGCGACCGCGGGAGACGGACAGGCGACGGTGAATTGGACGGCGCCGGCCTTCGACGGCGGCAGTGCGGTCACCGGCTACGAGGTGACCCGCTACGCGGGTGGGACGCCGCAGGGAACCACCAGCGTGGCCGTCGTGACCCAGCTGACGGCGACGGGGCTGGCGAACGGGACGACGTACACGTTCAAGGTGGCGGCGAAGAACGCACTCGGCGCGGGGCCGCAGTCATCGGAGTCGAACGCGGCGACGCCGGCTGCGCCGAAGTTCACCCTGACGGTGACGAAGTTCGGAGCAGGCAGCGGGACGGTTACGAGCGATGTCGGCGGAGTCGATTGCGGGGCGACGTGCACAGCCACGCTCGACGCAGGTACGACGATAACGCTGACGGCGACGGCGGCGGCCGGCTCCAGCTTCGCCGGCTGGATCGGCGCCTGCTCGGGCACAGGTGCCTGCACGCTGACGATGGACCAGAACCGGGCCGCCACCGCCGTCTTCACGCTGCCGTCGGGCACGCCCAAGACGCTGAGCGTGGGGAGGGCCGGGAACGGCGGCGGCAGCGTGCTCCTCTTCTATGCGGGCGGCGCGACCGACTGCTTCGGCGCCTGTACGCGTGACTTCGCCTATGGCAGCTCCGTCACGCTGAGCGCCACCGCGGCGGCCGGCTCCACCTTCGCGGGCTGGACCGGCGACTGCTCCGGCACCGGCGCGTGCAAACTCACGATGGACCAGAACCGCTCAGCTACGGCGACCTTCACTCTCGTTTCGATCGCTCCGAGCCCGCAGACCCTGACCGTGGCCAAGGCCGGAACCGGCACCGGCACGGTCACCTCCAGCCCGGCCGGGATCGACTGCGGCTCGACTTGCACGCGCGACTTCGACCACGGCACGCAGGTGACGCTTACGGCGACCGCAGGTCCCGGCTCCACGTTTGCGGGCTGGACGGGCGCCTGCAGCGGAGCGGGTGCGTGTGCGATGGCGTTGGACGACGCGAGGTCTGCAACCGCGACGTTCAATCAGGTTCAGTCGCCGCCGAAGACGGTCAGGTGTGTCGTCCCGAACGTGAAAGGCAAGTCGCTTGCCACCGCCAAGGCGCGGATCGCGGCTGCTCATTGCCGCACGGGCAAGGTGACGAGGGCGAAGTCGAGGAGCGTGGCGACGGGCAGGGTCGTCTCCCAGCGTCCGAAGGCCGGGACGAAGCTCGCCTCGGGTTCGAAGGTCAGCCTCGTCGTCAGCCGCGGCAGACGCTAGGCGAGCCCCGCCGGCTCTTCCTCGTCCGCGTACCTCCGCTTCACCCACCAATTGAGCTCGGCGCCGAAGACGAGCACGTTCGCCATCACGTAGAGCCACACGAGCAGGATCGCCGGCGGGCCGAACGTCTTCAGCACCGGGTTCAGGTTCGTGTAGCGCACGTACACGGGCAGCACCTGGAAGCCAGCCTCGAGCACGATCGTCGCGAGCGCCGCACCCGGCAGGACCTGGCGCACCGTTAGCGGCGCGTTCGTCAGCAGGTAGTAGACCGAGACGACGAAGACGAAGACGCCCAGCGACGAGACCGCGACGGTGAGGACGTACGCGGAGATCTCGTTGTCGACGGCGTCCGGCGTGTAGTGCCGCAGGAAGGCGACGCCGAGCGAGCCGACGAGCAGGGCGACGAAGAGCGTGACGAGCGAGGCGAGCATCAGGATCGAGGCGATCGCCTTACCGTGCAGGAAAGAGCGGTTCGGCTGCCCGTAGACGATGTTGAAGGCCGACTCGAGCACGCTGAAGAGCGAGAGCGCCGTCCAGAGCAGGAAGGCGCCGCCGACGATCCCGAGCGTCGCCGCGTTGTCCTGCACCTGGCGCACCAGCGTGACGATGTCGCCGACCGGCGCCTCGGGCAGCGCGTGCTTGAGCTCGGTGACGAGGAAGCTCGACTCGTCCGCGCGTCCCGCAAGGCCGAGCAGAGCGAGCGAGAGGAACGTCAGCGGCACGAACGAGAGGAGCGCAAAGTACGCGATCATCGCCGCGAGGTGCGTGCCGCGGTCGGCGAAGAATTTCGCGAACAGTGCGCGCTTCCGCAGCTGCACAGACGGAGTATGTTCCGAACCGTGGACGCCGCCG
>WNGA01003628.1_pt1 | contig 23782 bp, 18 predicted proteins | sample 5400061 | NCBI WGS metagenome assembly WNGA01 (sample SAMN13153366, study PRJNA577476) | soil metagenome | isolation source: 100 cm soil or saprolite under grassland replicate 2 | place: USA:California | collected 2016-06-15
TGACCCCGCGCGCGGGCCTCGGCCGCTCCCGCCCGTCGCGCCGCCCCGCCGACCGGGCGGCGGCCGCCTGCTCGGCGCCTTGGCGCTGCTGGTGCTGGTGGTGCTGGCCGGCATGCTGGTCGCATGGGCGGCCAGCGCCCTGCGGTCCGATGGCGGCGGCCGGGCGGCGCCGGCCACCACCAGGGGCGGCGGCACGGCGACCACCCAGGCCCCGGCCGAGAACGGTGCCGGCGGCCAGCTCCCGGTCGGCTGGACCTCGTTCGCCAACCGTCGGGGCAACGACGTCGTCGGCGTGCCGCCGGGCTGGCGGCCGCGCGCCAGGGAGTCGAGCAACGCCGTCGTCGTCGAGGAGCCGGACGGCGCCAGGCGCGTGTTCACCGTACGGTCGACCAACCCCGCCAACCCACTCCCGCAGGCCTCTAGGGACTACCGCGCGTACGCGCAGCGGACCCTCCAGGGCTACCGGGAGATCCGCTTCGACGAGGACGCGACCTACGCCGGTCGGTCGGGCGCGGTCGTGTTCGAGTACGAGGCCGTGCGGGACGGCCGGCGGGTCCACGTCAGCCACATCAACTTCAAGGGCCGGACCTGGAGCTCGCCCGCCAGTTCGAGCAGGCGTTCAGGCCGCTGGGGTAGAGGTCGTGGCCTGGCGGCCCGGCAGCCGGTAGCGTTCCCGGCGATGCCCCCGAACAGCGCCACGCGGCGCGTCGCCGACCGGTACGAGCTCGGCACCGAGCTCGGCCATGGCGGCATGGGCGTGGTCTGGCGGGCGACCGACACGCTGCTGGCCCGTGAGGTGGCGGTCAAGGAGGTCGACCTGCCACGCGGGCTCGACGCCGAGCAGCGGGCCGCCATGCGGGCCCGGGTGTCGAGGGAGGCGCGGGCGGCCGCCCGCCTCAGCCACCCCGGCGTGGTCACCGTCTACGACATCGCGCAGGACGGCGGGCGCGACTACATCGTCATGGAGCTGGTGGCCGCGCCCACCCTCGACGACGTGGTCCGCAGCGACGGGCCGCTGGCCCCGGAGCGGGCCGCCCGCCTCGGCCTCGGCCTGCTCGCCACCCTGGAGGCCGCCCACCGGGCCGGCATCGTCCACCGCGACCTCAAGCCGAAGAACGTCATGGTGCGCGAGGACGGCACCACCAAGCTGACCGACTTCGGCATCGCCTCCGTCCAGGGGGACCCGCGGCTGACCGCCACCGGCCTGGTCGTCGGCTCGCCCGCCTACATGGCGCCCGAGCAGGTCGAGGGCGAGCCGGTCGGTCCGGCCGCCGACCTCTGGGCGCTCGGGGCGACGTTGTGGTTCGCGGTCGAGGGCGAGCCGCCGTTCGGCGGCGGCGAGTTCCAGACCCTGAGCGCGATCGTCGGCGGCGAGCCCCGGCCTCCCAGGCGGCTCGGCCCGCTGGCCCCGGTCCTGGACCGGCTGCTCGCCAAGGACCCGGCCCGCCGTCCCACCCCCGACGAGCTGCGTCCGCTCCTGGAGCGGGTCGCCGCCGGCACCGGGGCGGGTCGGGCCCTTGGGCGGCGAGGCGCGGGACCGGCGGCCGTGGCGCCCGCGCGCGACGGCGGCGACACGCCGCCCGTTCCGGGCCGAGCCCGACGCCGGGACGGCGGCACCGCGGTGCTCGGCCGGAGGGGTCCGGGGAACTCCGAGGGGGTGCCCCGGTGGATCGGCCGGAGGGGTCCGGGGAACTCCGAGGGGGTGCCCCGGTGGATCGGCCGGAGGGGTCCGGGGAATCCCGAGGGGGTTCCCGGGACCGCGCCCACGCGCGGGCCCTCGACGCGGCCACGCCGGTGGGGCCGCCGGGGGCTGCCGCCCGTCCCGCCGGTCCCGGCGCCCGGCGAGCCGATCCTTCCCCGCCGGTCCCGGCGGCTCGGCCCCGTCACCGGCATCCTGCTCGCCGTCGTCGTCGCCGGGCTCGCCGCGGTCGCCGTGGCCCGGCTCGGTCCCCGCGACGGCGGGCCCACCGGGGCGGGTCGCTCCCAGCCGCCCGCGGACGGCCAGCGGCCGGCGGTGCCCGCCGACTGGCGAGCCTTCCAGGACCCGGGCGGGACCTACCGGCTCGCGCACCCTCCGGGATGGAGTCCGGTGGACCGGGGCGCCTTCACCGACTTCGTCGAGCCGGGCGGGGGCGGCCGCTTCTTCCGCGTCCAGCCGACCACCGACGGCCTGGAGCCGCTGCCCGCCCAGCGGAGCCTGGAGAGCTCGTTCATGGCCAGGCACCCGAACGACGACTACCGCCGGGTGCGGCTGGGCGCGACCACCTTCAAGGGCCTGCCGGCGGCCGAGTGGGAGTTCACCTTCGTGGCGGACGGCCGGCCCAGCCGCGGCTACGACATCACCTGGCGCATGGGTACACATCGCCACGCGATCCTGTTCGAGGCCGGCGCCGAGCAGTGGGCGTCCTCCCAGGACGAGCTGCGGGCGTTCCTGGCCGGCTACCGCCCGCGGACCTGAGCAGGCTGGCGTCAGCGGCCAGGGCCGCCATCGCCGCCATGCGCCGTTCGTTACGGTCGCACATCCGCGCGGTAGGCTGGGGTCGTCTCGGGAAGGAGCGGTCATGGGCGACGACCAGCGGCGGCAGACCCGGGGGGGTCCGGGGGACCCCGAGGGGGACCCCCGGTCGACTGAGTCGGGCATCCCGATCGAGGTCCTGTACGGGCCGGAGCACCTGGCCGGCTTCGACCCGGCGGCCGCGCTCGGCGAGCCGGGCCGCGACCCGTTCACGCGCGGCATCTACCCCACGATGTACCGCGGCCGGGTCTGGACGATGCGGCAGTACGCGGGCTTCGGCTCGGCCGCCGAGACCAACGCCCGCTTCCGCTACCTGCTCGGGCAGGGCCAGACGGGGCTCTCGGTCGCCTTCGACCTGCCGACCCAGATGGGCTACGACTCCGACCACCCGATGGCCGCCGCGGAGGTCGGCAGGGTGGGCGTGGCGATCGACTCGCTGGCCGACATGCGGCGGCTGTTCGAGGACATCCCCCTGGACCGGGTGTCGACCTCGATGACGATCAACGCCCCGGCCGCGATCCTGCTGCTGCTCTACCAGCTCGTCGGCGAGGAGCAGGGCGTCGAGCCGGCGGCCCTCACCGGCACGGTCCAGAACGACGTCCTCAAGGAGTACATCGCCCGCGGCACCTACATCTACCCGCCGGCGGCGTCGCTGCGGATCGCCACCGACCTGTTCGCCTACTGCGCCGAGCGGCTTCCCCAGTTCAACACCATCTCGATCTCCGGCTACCACATGGCCGAGGCCGGCGCGACCGCCGTCCAGGAGGTCGCCTTCACCCTCGCCAACGCCATCGCCTACGTGCAGGCGGCGCTCGACGCCGGGCTGGAGGTGGACGCGTTCGCGCCCCGGCTGGCGTTCTTCTTCGTCGCCCGCACCACCCTGTTCGAGGAGGCGGCCAAGTTCCGGGCCGCCAGGCGCATCTGGGCCGACACCATGGCGACCCGCTTCGGCGCGCGGAACCCCCGCTCGCGGATGCTCCGCTTCCACACCCAGACCGCCGGCGTGCAGCTCACCGCGCAGCAGCCGCTGAACAACGTGGTGCGGGTGGCCGTGCAGGGGCTGGCGGCGGTGCTGGGCGGGACGCAGTCGCTGCACACCAACGCCTTCGACGAGGCGCTCGCCCTGCCGAGCGAGGCGGCCGCCCGGCTGGCGCTCCGTACCCAGCAGGTGCTCGCCAACGAGACCGGCGTCACCGACACCGTCGACCCGCTCGCCGGGTCCTACTTCGTGGAGCGCCTCACCGACGAGGTCGAGGCGCGGGTGCGCGAGCTGATGGCGCGGGTGGACGAGCTCGGCGGGGCGGTCGCCGCCATCGAGCGGGGCTTCCAGAAGCAGGAGATCGAGCGGTCCGCCTACGACGAGCTCCGCGCGGTCGAGTCGGGCGCAAAGGCGGTGATCGGCGTCAACCGCTTCGCCGGCGGGGAGGAGGAGCCGGTCAGCCTGCTGCAGCTCGACCCGGCGATCGCCGAGGCCCAGGCCAAGTCGCTTGCCGGCATCCGCGCCGGGCGTGACCAGGAGGCCGTGCGGGCCGCCCTCGCCGACCTGCGCGACGCCGCCGAGGGCAGCGACCACCTGCTGGTGCCCATGCGGGAGGCGCTGCGCCGGATGGCGACCGTCGGCGAGGTCTGCGACACCCTGCGCGAGGTGTTCGGCAGCTACCACCCTCCCGACGCCCTGTGAGTTGAACCAGCCCGAAATAGGGCAAACTACGGCCGCCCGATTCCCGGCCAAAGGAGCGGCCATGCCCGACACCCTCGAGTTCCTCCTCTACCTGGGCGCCTTCCTCTGCTTCCTGCTGGCGGCCTTCAGCGTGGCGGCCGCCTGGGCGTCCCGCATCAACCTGATCGCCCTCGGCCTCGCCTTCTGGGTCTTCATCCCCTTGGTCAACGCCGTACGAAGGATCCGCTGACCCGGGCGTACCATTCGGGCCATGCGCGTGGTGATCGTGGGGGGCGGACCGGGGGGCTACGAGGCCGCCCTGGTCGCGGCCGACCTGGGTGCCGAGGTGACGATCGTCAACGACGAGGGGCTCGGCGGCGCCTGCGTGCTGTGGGACTGCGTGCCGTCCAAGACCCTGCTCACCTCGGCCCAGGCCCTCTCGACCCTGGAGACCGCGCCCGGCCTCGGGGTCCACTTCGAGGGCCTGCCCGGGCGGGAGGTGCCGCGCTACAGGGCCGACCTGCCGACGGTGATGTCGCGGGTCCGCGAGCTCGCCGAGGCCCAGTCCGACGACATCGGCGAGCGGGTCCTCGCCGCCGGGGTGCGGCTGCTGCTCGGCGAGGGCCGGGTCGTCGACCCGCGCACGGTCGAGGTGCGCCCGGCCGACGGCGGAGCGGCCGAGCGGGTGGAGGGCGACGCCATCCTGCTCGCCACCGGCTCGGACCCGCGGCGGCTGCCCACCGCCCCGACCGACGGCGAGGTGGTCCTCTCCAGCCAGGACGTCTACCGGCTGGAGAAGGTCCCCGAGCACCTGGTGGTGGTGGGGGCCGGCGCCACCGGCGCCGAGTACGCCACCGCCTTCCTCGGCTTCGGCGCGCACGTCACCTTCGTCTGCAGCCGCGACCGCGTCCTGCCGACCGAGGACGAGGACGCCGCCCTGGTCATCGAGGAGGTGTTCCACCGCCGCGGCCTGGAGACGGTGAAGAACGCCAGGGCGGCCAAGGTCGAGCGGGTCGGCGACCGCGGGGTCGTGCACCTGGAGGACGGCCGCACCGTCGAGGGCAGCCACGTGCTGCTCACCGTCGGCCAGGTGCCGCAGACGGGCGGGCTCGGCCTGGAGCAGGTCGGCGTCCGCACCGACGAGCGCGGCGCGGTGATCGTGGACGGCGTGAGCCGCACCACCGTGCCCAGCATCTACGCGGCCGGCGACGTCACCGGCAAGCTGATGCTGGCGTCGGTGGCGGCCATGCAGGGCCGCATCGCCATGTGGCACCTGCTCGGCCAGGCGGTGTCGCCGCTGCGCTGGGACGCGGTGGCGGCGACGGTCTTCACCGACCCGCAGATCGCCACCGTGGGACTGTCTGAGCAGCGGGCCGCCAACGCCGACATCCATGTCGAGGTCGACACCCTGCCACTGGCGGGCAACTCGCGGGCCAAGATGGGCAACCTGCGCGACGGCTTCGTCAAGCTGCTCGCCCGGCCCGGCTCGGGGACGATCGTCGGCGGGGCGGTGATCGCCGGCTACGCCTCCGACCTGATCGCCCCGATCTCCGAGGCGTGCTTCAACCGGCTCACCGCCAGCCAGCTCTCGCAGGCGTTCCAGATCTACCCGTCGCTCGCCGGCTCGATCCAGGAGTGCGCCCGTCGCCTGGCCGTCCGCGTCCAGGGCGGCTACCGGTACTGAAGTAGGCCCTGGCCGGCGGTGAGGCCATGCTGCTTGCTTCCTGACTGACGAATCAGTTAAAAAGGAGGCGGCAGAGCGCCGGCCAAGCATGCCCGGCGCGCATGCTGAAGACGCGTAGCAACCGCGGCGTGGTCGAGAATGCGGCGCCGATGCTTGGCCGGCACTCTGACCGGCTCGGGAGGTGACTGCGGCGTGGAGCGGTACGACGCGATCGTCGTGGGGGGCGGGCACAACGGGCTGGTAGCGGCCGCGTACCTGGCAAGGGACGGGCTGCGGACGCTGGTCTGCGAGGCGCGCGAGGTGGTCGGCGGCGCCGCCGTCACCGAGCGTCCCTTCGGGCCCGACTATCAGGTCACCTCGCTGTCCTACGTGGTCAGCCTGCTGCCGCCGGCGATCGTCCGCGACCTCGACCTCGCCCGCCACGGCTACGAGGTCTACCCGCAGGGCCCCTATTTCGCCCCCCATGCCCGCGGCACCTATCTCGAGCTCGCCGGCGACCCGGCCAGGCGCCGCGCCGAGATCGCGAAGTTCTCGGCCCGCGACGCCGACGCCTTGGAGCGCTGGGACGCCTGGATGGGGAAGCTGGCCGGGGTGCTCGGCCCGCTGCTGTCGACCGTGCCGCCACGGCTCGGCTCGCGTCGCCCCGTCGACCTCGCGGAGCAGGCGCGGCTCGCCTGGCGGCTGCGCGGCCTCGACACCCGCGGGGTGGCCGACGTCACCAGGCTGTTCACCCTCAGCATCGCCGACCTGCTGGAGGAGTTCTTCGAGTCGCCGGAGCTGCAGGCCGTGCTGGCGGTCAGCGGCGTGATCGGCACCTGGGCCGGGCCGCGCGCTCCCGGCACCGCCTACGTCATGGCCCACCACCACATCGGCGACATCGGCGACGGCCACCTCGGTAGCTGGGGCTTTCCCCGGGGTGGCATGGGCGGGGTCACCCAGGCCATGGCCGCCGCCGCCAGCGCCCTCGGCGCCGAGATCCGCACCTCCGCGCCGGTCCGGCGCATCACCACCCGCGACGGCAGGGCCACCGGGGTCGTGCTCGACGGCGGCGAGGAGCTGGCCGCCGACCTGGTGGTGGCCGCCACCCACCCCAGGATCACCTTCCTGGAGCACGTCGAGCGGGCCGAGCTGCCGGAGGAGTTCGTCGCCGACATCGAGCGCTGGAAGACCCGCAGCGGCACCGTCAAGGTCAACCTGGCCGTCGACCGGCTGCCCGAGTTCGCCGCCCGGCCCGGCTTCGACCCGCAGATCCACGGCGGCACCATCGTGCTCGCCGAGTCGCTGGACGACATGGAGGCCGCGTTCCAGGACGCGGCCGCGGGCCGGCCCTCGGCGCTGCCGTTTGCCGACATCTGCATCCCCTCGGTGTTCGACCGGACGCTGGCCCCGGACGGCCACCACGTCGTCTCGATGTTCACCCAGTGGGTGCCGCACGCCTGGGCGGGCAAGCCGATGGACGAGGAGCTGGAGGCCCACGCCGACCGGGTCGTCGCCCGCTTCGAGGCGGTCGCCCCCGGCTTCACCGACTCGATCCTGTTCCGCCAGGTGATCGGGCCGTACCGGATGGAGCGCGAGTACGGCCTGGTCGGCGGGAACATCTTCCACGGCGAGCTGTCGGCCAGCCAGCTCTTCCACACCCGCCCGGCCGCCGGCTTTGCCGACTACCGCACCCCGATCCGAGGGCTGTACCAGGCCGGCTCGGCCACCCACGGCGGCGGCGGAGTGACCGGCATCCCGGGCCGCAACGTCGCCGGGCAGATCCGCCGGGACCGCCGCCGCGCCCAGCGCCGCCGCCTCCGCCTGCCGTGACCGGCTGTTCGATGACCGTCGGCGGCGGGTGAGCCGTCGTGGCCGGCCCGATTGATTCGGAGGGAGCCCGCTCCCCCCGAACCCCCCCAAACGGCGCCTCGAGCGCGCCCTCGGCGGGTAGTGTTGTCCTGCGTCGCCGCGAGGGCCGGCGAGGCGACCAGGAGGGGGCGGATGGCGGTCAGGACGGTCGCGGTCGGCGACCCGCGAGCGTTCGAGATGGCGATCGCGGACTACAGCGCCAGAGGCTTCTTCCTCGTCAGCAAGACCGAGACCTCGGCGCTGTTGCGCAAGCCCAAGCAGTTCAACGTCCTGCTGGCGATCCTCGGCGCGGTGCTCTGCCTCGTTGGGTTGCTCGTCTACGTCATCTTCTACGCGACCCAGCAGGACGAGGTGGTCGAGGTCCGTCTCGTGGACCGTCAGGCGGCCCTGGAGGGCGCGCCGTTCACCCTCTCGCCGGACGGAGACTGGTGGTGGGACGGCCAGCGGTGGCAGGACACCCGGCAGTCCCTCCCACCGGGCATCCAGCGTTCCCCTGACGGCACCCAGTGGTGGGACGGCGTGGCCTGGCGCCCGGTCCCCTGACGACGAGAAGAACGGCGGTCAGCGGTGCGACCCGCCGCCGGCGGCGAGGGCGTCCGGGGGGAGGCCGAGCTCGGCGGCGGCGGCCGCCCGTACCCAGTGGAGCAGGCGGCCGTTGGCCGCGACCTTGTGGACGGTGACCTGCACGCCGAGACCGTCGAGCAGGGCGGTGAGCCGCCAGGCCGTCGCCTCCGGGTCGGGGCAGGTGAACTCGCCGGCCGCCACCCCCTCGGCGATCACCGTGGCCATCGTCTGCTTCCAGCGCAGGTCGAGCTGGCGGGAGATCTCGGCCAGCTCCGGGTCGCGCAGGGCCTGGCTCCAGGCGTCGATCCACAGCACCCACGCCGCCGAGGAGCCGGCGGGGAAGTACAGGCGCAGGATGCGGTCCAGCCGCTCCAGCGCGCGCCCGCCGCCCGCCGCGGTGGCCGCCAGCCCGTCCAGGTGCTCCTCGGCGGCGTAGCGGAACGCCTCCCCGAGCAGGTTCTCCTTGGAGGCGAAGTGGTAGAAGACCAGCCCGGAGGAGACCCCGAGGGCGGCGGCGACGTCGCCGACCCGGGTGCTGGCGAAGCCGCGGGCGATCACCTCACGGCAGGTCGCCCTGAGAATCTCCTCCCGGCGGACGTCCGCCTTGATGCGCGCCACGGGCGGAAGTGTATCGGCCGCCTGGTCGCGGGGCAGCCCCGCCGCTTATACTGACTGACGAGTCAGTTAGGTAGGCCGGAGGTCCGACCATGCTGGACGCACCCGCCCCGCCGTTCGACGCCACCGACCTGGAGCCCTCGCTGCGCCCCTTCGGGCGGAGCCGCATGCTCCCGCGGGACGCCTATACCTCCGAGCGGGTGCTGGCCTTCGAGCGGGAGCGCTTCTTCGCCTGCTCCTGGACCTGCGTCGGCCGGGAGGGCGACCTCGCCGGGACCGGCGAGCAGCGGGCGGTCCGGGTCGGCGGCGCCGGCGTGCTGCTGGTCAGGGCCGGCGACGGCCGGGTGCGGGCGTTCGCCAACACCTGCCGCCACCGCGGCCACGAGCTGCTCGGGGTGGGGGAGTCGACCGCCAGGCGGACGATCCTCTGTCCCTACCACGCCTGGACCTACGACCTGGACGGCGCCCTGCGGGTGGCGCCCGGGTTCCGCGACGTGACCGAGTTCGACCCGGCCGACCACGGCCTGGTCGAGCTGCCGCTGGCGAGTTGGCACGGCTTCCTGTTCGTCAACGGCTCCGCCGACGCGCCGCCGTTCGCCGAGCACGTCGGCGGGCTGGAGGAGCTGGTCGCCCCCTACCGGCCGGCGCGGCTGGTCCCGCTGGCCAGCCACGAGTACGACCTGGCCTGCAACTGGAAGGTGGTGCTCGAGAACTACCACGAGTGCTACCACTGCCCACTGATCCACCCCGAGCTGTGCCAGGTCAGCCCGCCCAACAGCGGCGAGAACTTCGACATGGACGGCGCCTGGGTCGGCGGCACCATGGACCTGAAGGACCACGCCGCCACCATGTCGCTGGACGGCCACAGCGACGGCGTTCCCATCGAGGGACTGGACGAGGCGCGACTGCGCACCGTCTACTACCTCGGCCTGTTCCCCAACCTGCTGCTCAGCCTGCATCCCGACTACCTGATGACCCACCTGGTGGAGCCGCTCGGGCCGGCCGCCTGCCACGTCACCTGCACCTGGTACTTCCCGCCGGAGGCGGCCGAGCGGCCCGGCTTCGACCCCGCCTACGCGGTCGAGTTCTGGGACCGGACCAACCGCCAGGACTGGGCGGCCTGCGAGTCGGTGCAGCGCGGCCTGGCGTCCCCCCACTTCCGGCCCGGGCCGCTGGCGCCCGTCGAGGACGCCGTCTACCACCTGGTCACGATGATCGCCCGCGCCTACCTGGGCGAGCGGCCCTGACCCGCCACGTCGGCAGGGGCCCTGGGGAGATCACGCCGGACGGCTGCGCGGTCGCCGTCCCACCTCCCTGACCGTCGGGCGAGCATTGCCTGCACGGGCCTTTTAGCGTCCTGCCCATCTTCTCAACCAGGGCATACGGCGTTACGCTCCCCGGCGGCTGCAAGGTTCGCAGAAGGGGAGGCATCGGATGGACGGGTTCCTGGACCTCACGCCGTGCGGTCGGACCGAGCTGCGCATCCACGGGGTCTCGGGGACACCACCCGACGACATGCTCGGCCATCCGCATCCGAGGCTGGTGGCCGGGGATGGGGTGGCTGGGTTCTACCGGCGATGGTGGCCGGGCGGGCGACCGAGCTGCGACGACCGCGATGTCGAGACGCGCCGGCACCGGGAGGCGTACTCCTGGGGAGGCCTCACCTCGGGGGCGGGATCGCGGGCGCTGTGGCTGTTGCTCCTGCCGTTCATGCTGCTCAATGTCGCCTTCTACATGACGCCTCGACCGCCGCTGCAGGATACGGGCGGCCGGGTGCGCCGCCTGCTTCGCAGGGTCAGCGCCGCCACCCAGCGGCTGCTCGCGCTGACCCTTACGGGCAGCCTCGTGCTCAGCGTCAGCGGCCTGACGATGGACCTGGTCGGCTGGCAGTGCGGCCAAGCGACCGCACGCTGCGGCGCCCGCCATGGCTGGCTGGGCTTCCTGACGTCGGAGTGGCTTGGCGTGCCACACCGCCAGCTCGCGGTGACCTCCCTGGTCCCGGCCGCCGTCGTCGTCCTGTTGTGGTACCTGGGCCGCAAGACCTGGCAGGCCCACGAGCTGACACGGGTGCCGAGAGGGGATGAGACGCCGGGCCCGGTGCTGCTCGAGGACCGCGCCACGTGGAACGGCGGCCGAGCGGTTGGCCGCCTCCGGGCCGCCCACGTCACAGGCGGCTTCAGCCTCGTCGCGGTCCTGCTGCTCGCCCCGCTGGCTCGCCGCAGCGGACTGGGGCAGGTGCTGCTGGTCATCCACCTGCTCGTCATGGCGGCGGTGGCCGCGGCCGTGACCTGGTTCCATATTGCGGACCGCTCGAAGCCATCGGGCCCAGCAGCGGAACCTCGCCTGCGGTGGGTCGACCGCGTGTCGGCGGCGGCGGCCGCGCTCTACCTGGGGACCGCCGTGCTCGTGTTCATTCTCCCCCTCGACCCTGGCCCACGCGAGGACGGCGGGCTTCCGTGGTTCACCGGGACGGTGCTCTGGACCTTCCTCATCCAGGCTGTCCTTCTGGTCGTGCTGCTCGGCGTGACCATGGCCATCGCCGCCTCGACCCGTCGGCAGCCGCGCCCGGAGGCATGGGCGGCCGTCCCCGGCCGTCCCGGGAGGGACCTCGTCGGGAGCTGGGCGCTGGCCGGGCTTGGGACACCGGTGTTCGGCATGCTGGGTTGGCTGCTCGCCGGCGGGTTCGGCGCCGGCGTGGCCCTACGCGCCGCCGGCTTCCTCGGCACGCCGGCCGCCACCGACCAGAGCGGCCCCGCGACCAGCGCGCTGGTCGTTCCCGCGCCCTACTTCTGGGCCGCCGGCATCTGCCTGGTCCTGGTCGCGGCGAACGTCACCGCGTGCGTGTACCTGCTCGCCCGCTGGCGGGCCATCCGCCGCGACCTGCTCCCCGAGGTCGAGAAGGCCTACGAGCGGCTGAGCCCGCCGGTCGTCGCGGCCTCGGACTCGGTGGCGGACGACCAGGCCGTCACCAGCACGGAGCGGGCGGACGCCAAGCGGCTGCGGAGCATCGCGGGAACCTGGGCGTGGGCGGCGCTCACCGACCACGCGGGTCGGGTGCTGGGCTGGCTGCTCGCCGGCACGGCCCTGCTGCTGGTCGCCGGCGCCGCGGCCTACCTACGGTGGGGCGCGGCCTGGTTGCCGACCCGGTTCTCCTGGCTCACCACCGGCGGTAGCTATGCGATCGGCCTTGCGGCCCTGGGGCTGATCCTGGTCGGCCGCAACGCCTACCGCAACCCGGGCCTGCGCCGCACCGTCGGGATCCTTTGGGACCTCGGCACCTTCTGGCCCCGCGCCACCCACCCGCTGGCCCCGCCGTGCTACACCGAGCGGGTCATGCCCGATCTGCTCGACCGCCTGGACTGGCTCGCTCCCAAGGACCAGGATCTCGTCGTGGTCTCCGCGCACAGCCAGGGCAGCATCATCGCCGCCACGCTCGTCCTCCAGCTCGACCCGGCCCAGCGCCAGCGGATCCGGCTGCTCACCTATGGCAGCCCGCTGCAGCGGCTGTACGGCCGCTGGTTCCCCGCGTGGTTCGGCCCGTTGGCCCTGCGGCGGGTCGGGGAGGTGCTGCCGGTCCGGCAGCCGGCCGCCGAGCCAGCCCGCAACGGCTCGACCTGGCCGTGGCGGAACCTGTACCGTCCCAGCGACCCGATCGGTGGCGCGGTCTTCTACGCCTACGAGATCAGCGCCATCGACAACGGGGACGTCGACTGGCAGCTCATGGACCCGACCGTCGACCCGCCGCGGGGCGACCGCGCCGCGCCGCGCGCCTACGGGCACTCCGACTACCCCCGCGACCCGGCCTTCGACCGGGCGCTCCGGTCCCTCGAGGACTGGGGCGGGACAGGCGCCTGATCGGGCTAGTCGCGCGCCCGTCGGTCACGGGGCCGGGAGGGTGGCGGCGAGGGGCTTGCCCTTGGCCCGGCCGGTGACCGTGGCGGACGGGTGGCGACCCTTGTCGTTCCAGGCCATCCGGAGGGTGGCGGTCGCGCCGCCCGGCCCCTCGACGCGGACCCGGGCGGTCACCTTGCCGCTGTCGAGGTTCCAGGTCGCGGTCCCGTCCACGGTGGCGTCGGCGACGAAGCAGACGCCGTGCAGCCGCAGATGGACCACCGGGTCGCCCCGAACCGTGAACCGGCCGCCCCGCAGCCCGGTTCCCTTGGAGCCGGGCAGGTACCACCAGCGGGCGATGGCGTCGCCGACGGCGGCCGCCCCAGCCGCGATCGCGCCCCAGGTCCGCGCCACGCTCAAGCCGGAGGGAAGGATCGCGGCCTGGTCGAGCCAGAGTTCGAGGCCACCGCATCGCGGCCATGAACTCGTCCATCTCCTCGTCGGACTCGAACAGGTCGCGGAACGCCTTGAGCGCCTCCTCGCCGTTCTTGAACCCAGTCTTCCGCTTGCGCTCGAACTCCTCGTCCACCAGCCGGCGGTACTCGGCTCGCTCCCGGAGTTCCTTCTCGCTCAGGCCCATCGGCATCCCTCCCTTCGGGGACGATTGTGACAGCCGCGTCGTTCGGGAACGAGTCGGGTCGGCGATCTGTGGACGGTGCCGCGGGTCAGGCGGGGAGCCACCAGACCCGGCCGCGGAGGGCGAGGTAGCCGAGGCCGGCGGCGGCGTCGATCAGGAAGTGGGCGACCACCAGGGGGGCGGTGCGGCCCCTGGTCTGGTAGATGCGGCCGAACAGCAGCCCGAGGGCGAGGTTGCCGGCGAAGCCGCCCCAGCCCTGGTAGAGGTGGTAGGCGCCGCGGAGCAGGGCGCTGGCCCACAGCGCCCGCATCGGTGACCAGCCGAGCTGGTCGAGGCGGCGCAGCAGGTAGCCGCAGACGATGACCTCCTCCAGCAGGCCGCTGCGGGCGGCGGCGAGCAGCAGCACCGGCACCGTCCACCAGTGGCCGGTCGGCGGCACCGGCACCACCGTGCGGTTGACGCCGAGCCACACCGCCAGCACGTAGACGCCGAGGCCGACGGCGCCGACCAGGGCGGCCAGGCCGACGGCGCGGCGCAGGTCCGCCCAGGGCCGGCCGGCGTCGAGGCCGATGCTGGCCGCCGGCTCGCCGGAGCGCCCGAGGAAGTGGAGCGCGAGCAGCACCGGCACCAGCGAGAACGCGATGTTGAGGAGCTGGTAGACCAGGCCGACGTCGGCGAACAGCGGCGCCTCCACCCCCCGCAGCGGCGCCGACAGCAGGCTGACCAGCGCGTACACCGCGGAGGCCGCCAGCGACAGCCCGAGGACCAGCAGCACCTCGTCGCGCAGCACCCGCCGGGCCACCCCGGCGGGCGGCGCGTCCGGGCGCTGGCGGGAGAGGTCGTGTGCGCTCACGTCATCACGGTAACCGCATCCGATAGGCTTGACTTTATGAACCGCGATTTCCTGGCCGCGCTGCGCGAGCGCGTGCTCATCTTCGACGGCGCCATGGGGACCATGCTCCAGGCCGCCGACCTGTCGCTGGACGACTACCAGGGCAAGGAAGGCTGCAGCGAGATCCTCTGCGTCACCCGGCCCGACGTGGTCAAAGGCGTCCACGCCGCCTACTTCGAGGCCGGCGCCGACGCGGTCGAGACCAACTCGTTCGGGTCCTCGGCCGTGGTCCTCGCCGAGTACGACATCGCCGACCAGGTCGTGCCGCTGAACAAGCTGGCCGCCGAGCTGGCCCGCGAGGTCGCCGACGGCTTCCAGGCCGACGGGCGGCCCCGCTGGGTGGTCGGCTCGATGGGGCCGGGCACCAAGCTCCCCACCCTCGGCCACACCACCTACGACGCGCTCCTGGCGACCTACAGCGACCAGGCGTTCGGCCTGCTGGAAGGCGGCGCCGACGTGCTGCTGGTGGAGACCTGCCAGGACCTGCTCCAGGTCAAGGCGGCGGTCGCCGGCGCCTTCGCCGGCATGCGGCGGGCGGCGACGCGGGTGCCGCTCATGACCCAGGTGACGGTGGAGACGACCGGCCAGATGCTGCTCGGCTCCGACATCGCCGCCGCGCTGACCGCCATCGAGCCGCTCGGGGTCGACGTGATCGGGATGAACTGCGCCACCGGCCCGGCCGAGATGGGCGAGCACCTGCGCTACCTGGCCCAGCACGCGCGCACGCCGCTGTCGTGCCTGCCCAACGCCGGGCTGCCGGAGCTGCGCGACGGCCGGCCCTGGTACCCGCTGACGCCGCCGGAGCTGGCCGAGGCCCACACCCGCTTCGTGGCCGAGTTCGGCCTGAGCGTCGTCGGCGGCTGCTGCGGCACCACCCCCGAGCACATCCGGCAGGTGGTGGAGGCCCTCGGCGGCCGCGCGCCGGCGGCCCGCGAGCCGGTCCACGAGCCGAGCCTCGCCAGCCTCTACCAGTCGGTGCCGCTCGACCAGGACCTCACCTACCTGACCGTCGGGGAGCGCTGCAACGCCAACGGCTCGCGCAAGTTCCGCGACCTGATGCTCGACGGCGACCTGGAGGGCATGGTCGGCGTCGCCAAGGAGCAGACCCGCGAGGGCGCCCACGTGCTCGACGTCTGCGTCGACTACGTCGGCCGCGACGGCGTGCCCGACATGGACGTGCTGGCCGCCCGGCTGGCGCAGCAGTCGACCGTGCCGATCATGCTCGACTCGACCCAGGCCGACGTGCTCGAGGCCGGGCTGAAGCGGCTCGGCGGCAGGGCGATCATCAACTCGATCAACCTGGAGGACGGCGAGAACCGCATGGACGCCGTCTGCCCGATGGCGCGACAGTACGGCGCCGCGCTGGTCGCGCTGCTGATCGACGAGGAGGGGCAGGCCCGCGACGTCGAGTGGAAGCTGCGCATCGCCCACCGCATCCACGACCTGGCGGTGGACAAGCACGGCCTGGCGCCCGAGGACCTGGTGTTCGACGCGCTCACCTTCCCGCTCGGCTCCGGCCAGGAGGACCTGCGCCGCGACGCCATCGCCACCATCGAGGCCATCCGGCGGATCAAGGCGGAGCTGCCGGGGGTCCGCACCATCCTCGGCGTCTCCAACGTGTCCTTCGGCCTGGCCCCGGCCGCCCGCCAGGTGCTCAACTCGGTGTTCCTGCACGAGGCCCGCGAGGCCGGGCTGGACGCGGCGATCGTCTCGCCGGCCAGGATCCTGCCGATGCACCGGATCGAGGAGGAGCAGCGCCAGGTCGCCCTCGACCTGATCTACGACCGCCGTCGCGACGGCTACGACCCGCTGCAGCGGTTCATGGCGCTGTTCGAGGGCAAGGAGGCGACCAAGGCGGCCAGCGCCGAGGACCTGGCCGCCCTGCCGATCGACGAGCGGCTGCAGCGCCGCATCGTCGACGGCGTCCGCGAGGGCCTGGAGGCCGACCTGCAGGAGGCCATGCAGACCCGCGACCCGCTCGCGATCGTCAACGAGGTGCTGCTCGCCGGCATGAAGACGGTGGGTGACCTGTTCGGCGCCGGCGAGATGCAGCTCCCCTTCGTGCTGCAGTCCGCCGAGGTCATGAAGGCCGCCGTGGCAGTACTCGAACCGCATATGGAAAAGGCCGACCAGGGCGGCAAGGGCCGGGTGGTGCTGGCGACCGTCAAGGGCGACGTGCACGACATCGGCAAGAACCTGGTCGACATCATCCTCACCAACAACGGCTACACGGTCCACAACCTCGGCATCAAGCAGCCCATCTCGGCCATCGTCGAGCGGGCCCAGGAGGTCGGCGCCGACGCCATCGGCATGTCGGGCCTGCTGGTCAAGTCGACCATCGTGATGCGCGACAACCTGGAGGAGCTCAACGCCCGCGGCCTGGACCGCTACCCGGTGCTGCTGGGCGGCGCCGCCCTCAACCGCACCTATGTCGAGGGCGACCTGCGCCAGCTCTACAAGGGCCGGGTGTTCTACTGCCGCGACGCCTTCGCCGGGCTCAAGGTCATGGACCAGCTCCGCGAGGAGCGCGAGCAGGGCCTGGAGGTCGAGAACGAGCCGGTGCGGGCGCCGCGGGTGGCACCGGCGACCCCGCGGGGCCCGGCGCCCGCCGCGCCGGACGTCTCCGAGGTGGCCCGCTCCGACGTCAGCACCACCGTGCCCGTCCCCACCGCGCCGTTCCTCGGCGAGGCGAGGATCGTCAAGGGCATCCCGGTGCGCGAGATCGCCCCCTACCTGAACGAGTCGGCCCTGTTCCGCGGCCAGTGGCAGCTCCGCCCGGTCGGCGGCAAGGAGGGCTGGCGCCGGACGCTCGAGACCGAGGCGCGGCCGCGGCTGCGCGCCCTGCTCGACGAGGCGATCGCCGAGCAGATCCTGCGCCCGGCGGTCGTCTACGGCTACTTCGCCTGCAACGGCGACGGCAACGACCTGGTGATCTGGGACGACGACGGGCGCGAGCGGCTCCGCTTCGCCTTCCCGCGCCAGCGCCGCGACCGGCGGCTGTGCATCGCCGACTTCTTCCGCCCGGTCGACTCCGGCGAGCGGGACGTGGTCGGCTTCCACGTGGTCACCATGGGCAGGGCCGCGTCCGAGGCGACCGCGCGGCTGTTCGCCGACAACCGCTACCGCGAGTACCTGGAGCTGCACGGCGTCACCGTCGAGATGGCCGAGGCGCTGGCGGAGCTGTGGCACAAGCGGATCCGCGAGGAGCTCGGCATCGCCGGCGACGACGCCGCCGACATGCGGGAGCTGTTCGACCAGGGCTACCGCGGGTCGCGCTACTCCTTCGGCTACCCGGCCTGCCCGGACCTGGAGGAGCAGACCAAGATCTTCGAGCTGCTCCAGCCCGAGCGGATCGGGGTCGAGCTGTCCGAGGAGTACCAGCTCCACCCCGAGCAGTCGACCTCGGCGATCATCGTGCATCATCCGGAGGCCAAGTACTTCAACGCCCGCTGACGCTGGGGGTGCCCGGTGGAGCAGCTCTTCGTCTCGCGGCTGGCCCGGCTGCCGGTGCGCGCGCCGAGCGGCGAGACCATCGGCCGCATCTCCGACGTGGTGATCGCCCGCTCCGAGTCCGGCTCGCCGCCGCCGGTGCTGGGGTTCACCGTGATGGTGCAGCGGCGGCCGATCTTCCTGGGGATCGGGCGCGTCCGCGAGCTGGACGAGAGCGGCGCCACCCTGACCACCGGCTCGGTCAACCTGCGGCCGTTCCAGCAGCGCGAGGGGGAGACGCTGGTCATCGCCGAGCTGCTGGACGCCCGGGTGCGCCACCGGGAGACCGGCAAGGAGCTGCGCGTCAACGACGTGGCCATCGCCAGGGTGCGCGAGGAGTGGGTGGTCACCGCCCTGGACGTGCTGGAGCGCGGGACCGGCCTGCGGCCCTGGCGGCGCGCCGCCCGCCTGCGGCTGCCGTGGGAGCAGGCGGCCGGGCTGGAGCCGCCCGAGTCGGCCGAGCGCCGCGTCGCCGCCCTCGCCAACCTGCGGCCCGCCGACCTGGCCGCCGCGCTCCAGGCCCTGCCGGCCCAGGCCCAGCGCGAGGTGGTCGCCGACCTGGATGACGACCGCCTGGCGGCCGCGCTGGAGGAGCTGCCGGAGGAGGTCCAGACCGTCCTGCTCGGCGGGCTGGACGACGAGCGGGCGGCCGACGTGCTGGAGGCGATGGACCCCGACGACGCCGCCGACCTGCTCGGCGAGCTGCCGGAGGCGGACCGCGCCCGGCTGCTGGCGATGATGGTTCCCGACGAGGCCGAGCCGGTCCGCCGGCTGCTGCTCTACGACGAGGAGACCGCCGGCGGCCTGATGACCACCGAGCCGGTGATCATGCGCACCTCGGACACGGTCGCCGAGGCGCTGGCGCGGCTCCGCGACCACGACCTGCCGCCCGCCCTCGCCGGGCAGGCGTTCGTGGTCCGCGCCCCGACGCAGACGCCGACCGGCCGCTACCTCGGCGTCGCGTACCTGCAACGGCTGCTGCGGGAGGCGCCAGGGGAGGAGCTGGGCGCCTGCATGGACACCGACCTGGACTGCCTGGCCCCCGAGGAGCCGACCCGCCGGGTGGCCGAGTACCTGGCCACCTACGACCTGCTCGCCGCGCCGATCTGCGACCCGCAGGGCCGCCTGCTCGGGGCGGTCTCGATCGACGACGTGCTCGACCACCTGCTGCCGGAGGCCTGGCGGCGCGGTGCGGCCCGGGCGGAGGGGTCCGGGGAACCCCGAGGGGGTGCCCCGGTGGATCGGGTGGGAGGCGCGCCGTGAGGCTGCGGCCGGGCGGGGAGCGACGCACCAGGCTGCTCGGCGCGCCGCGGCGGCCGGCCCGCCTGCAGCTCCAGCCCCACTACGACCCCGACGCGTTCGGCCGCTTCTCGGAGGCGATCGCCCGCCTGCTGGGCACCGCCCGCTTCCTGGTCGTCCAGACCGTGGTGGTGTTGTCGTGGATCACCTGGAACGTGGTCTTCCGTGACCACTCCGCCGGCTTCGACCCCTACCCGTTCATCCTGCTCACCCTGGCGCTGTCGCTGCAGGCGTCCTACGCGGCCCCGCTGATCCTGCTCGCCCAGAACCGCCAGGCCGAGCGGGACCGGGAGGAGGCCGAGAGCGACCGGCGCACCAGCACGCGGACCCAGGCCGACACCGAGTACCTGGCCCGCGAGCTGGCCGCGATCCGCCTCGCCCTCGGCGAGATGCCGACCCGCGACTATCTCGCCGAGGAGCTGGACAGCCTCCAGGCCGAGGTCCAGCGCCTGCGGTCGCGGCTGGAGACCGGCGGCGACCGCGACCCCGCCGGCGCGGGGAGCTGAGGCCCGGGCCGATGAACCTGCTGCACCGCTGGTACTGCGGTTCGTCCCGGTGGGCCGCCCTGGTCGAGGGGGCCCTGCTGCCCTGGGCGCTCGAGGGGGTGGAGCTGGGAGCCGATCTGCTGGAGCTGGGACCGGGCCCTGGCATCACCACCGAGGTGCTCCGGCCCCGGGTCACGCGGGTGACCGCCGTCGAGCTGGACGCCGCCCTGGCGGTGCGGCTGGCCCGTCGGCTGGGGGGGTCGGGCGTGCGCGTCGTCCGGGGGGACGGCGCCGCCCTGCCGTTCCGTGACCGCTCCTTCGACGCGGCCGCCGTGTTCACCATGCTCCACCACGTCCCGTCGGAGGCGCTGCAAGACCGGCTGCTGGCCGAGGTGTGCCGCTGCCTGCGACCGGGTGGGCTGCTGGTCGGCTCCGACACCCTACCGAGCCTCCGCTTCCGGCTCTACCACCTGGCCGACACGATGGTGGTGGTGGACCCGGACCGCCTCCCGGTCCGGCTGGAAGCGGCCGGCTTCGACGACCCGCTGGTGGACACCCGGGCCGGCCGCCTCCGCTTCCGCGCTCGTCGCCCAGACGGTCAGACCCCAAGATAGGCCGAGCGGATCGTGGGGTCGGCGAGCAGGGCGGCGGCCGTGCCCTCGTTGGAGATCGAGCCGGTCTCGACGACGTAGCCGCGGTCGGCCATCTCCAGCGCCTTCTTGAGGTTCTGCTCGACGAGCAGGATCGTGAGGCCCTCGGCGTGCAGGCGCCGGATGGTGTCGAACACCTGGCCCACGACGACCGGCGCCAGGCCGAGGCTCGGCTCGTCGAACATCAGCAGGCGCGGCCGGGTCATGAGCGCCCTGGCGATCGCGACCATCTGCTGCTCGCCTCCGGACATGCTGCCGGCGACCTGACGGGAGCGCTCCTGGATCACGGGGAACAGCTCGTATACGCGTTCCAGCGACTCCGAGAGGTACCTGCGGGCGGCCTTGCCGTAGGCCCCGAGCTCGAGGTTCTCGCGGACGGTGAGCTGTGGCCAGAGCTCGCGGCCTTCGGGCACCAGGGCGATGCCGAGCTCGGCCCGGCGGTGCGCCGGCACGCCGACGAGCGAGCGGCCTTCGAAGACGATGTCCCCCCGCGCGACCGGACGCAGCCCGGAGATGGCGCGCAGCGTCGTCGTCTTGCCGGCGCCGTTGGCGCCGACGAGGGTCACCACCTCCCCCTCACGTACCTCGAGGCTCAAGCCGTACAGGGCCTGCGCGTCGCCGTAGAACACGTCGATGTCCTTGACCTCGAACATGGCGCGGCTCAGCCCTTCCCGTCTTCCTCGCGGCCGAGGTACGCCTCGATCACCGCCGGGTCGTTGGCGACCTCCTCGGGTTTGCCTTCGGCGATCTTCCGGCCATGGTCGAGGACCATGACGCGGTCGGAGAGGCTCATCAGCGCATGCATCACGTGCTCGATCACGATGATGGACAGGCCGCGCTCGCGGATCTGCTGGATGAGCTGCACGACCCGCCGGCTCTCGACCAGGTTCAGGCCCGCGACGACCTCGTCGAGCAGCAGGACCTTGGGCCCGGTGGCCAGCGCCCGCGCGACCTCCAGCCGCTTGCGGCCCGCCAGGGTGAGCTCACCCGGAAGCCGCTGGGCCCGGTCGGCGAGGCCGATGAAGTCGAGGATCTCCATCGCCCGGTCCTGCGCCACACCGGACACGGCCTGTGGGCGGCCGTAGTAGTGGCCGACGAGGACGTTCTCCAGCACGGTGAGGCGGGCGAACGGCCGCACGATCTGGTGGGTGCGCGTGATGCCCAGATGCACCGAGCGGTGCGCCGACTTGCCGCTGACTGGCTTGCCCTCGAGCCACACGGTGCCCTTCGTCGCCGGGATCGAGCCCGCGGCCACGGAGAACAGTGTCGTCTTGCCGGCCCCGTTGGGCCCGATGAGACCCAGGATCTCACCCTCGTCGAGGTGGAAGTCGACCTGGTCGACGGCCTTGAGGCCGCCGAAGTACTTGCAGACGCCCTGGCCGACGAGGATCTGGTTCACGCCACACCTCCCCCGCCGGGCCCTGGGGTCTCCAGAACGGGCTCCGGCTCCCCTTCGGTTGCGCTCGAGGAGGACGCGATGCCTCCCGCCGCGACGCCGGCGGCGGGCCGGTAGCCGAGCCGGCGCGCGATGCGTAGCAGCAGCCCGGCGATGCCGAGCGGCTCGAAGAGGATGACGAGGATGAGCAGCAGGCCATACAGGCCCAGGTAGAGCTGCGGGTAGGTGGCGAGCAGGAACTCCTGGATCATGACGAACACGATCGCGCCAAGGGCGGGCCCGAGGATGGTTCCGATGCCGCCGATGACGGCCATGAGGATGAAGCCGATGGAGCGGTCGAAGCTGAACATGTCCTGCGGGTCGATGAACGCCTGGTAGGAGGCGTAGAAGCCGCCGCAGACGCCCATGACCGTGCCGGAGAGGAACAGCACGAGGTCCTGGTAGAAGGTCGCGTTGACGCCGACGTCGCCGGCCGCCTCGACGTCCTCCTTGATGGCGATCAGGCCGAGGCCGATGCGGGACCGGCGCAGCCAGTACGACAGCGCCACCACGCCGGCCAGGATGTACAGCCCGTACCAGTAGAGGGAGTACTTCGTCGGTCCCTGCCCGATGGGCAGCGACAGGCCCGAGGACCCGCCGGTGAACTCGGCCCAGTAGGTCGCGATGAGCCGCGTCGCCTCTCCCACACCGATCGTCGCGATCGCGAAGTATGGTCCGCGCAGCCGCAGGGTCGGATGCCCCCACAGCAGGGCGTAGACCCCGGCCGTCAGACCGCCGACGAACCAGGCCATCCAGAACGACAGATCCAGCGTCAGCGCGAGCCGCGCCGCCACGAAGCCGCCGACACCGAACATCGCGGAGTGGCCGAAGGAGATCTGTCCGACGTACCCGCCGAGCCAGTTCCACGCCAGCGCCGCCGCCATGAACATGAAGGTCAGGCCCATCACGTTGTGCGTGTAATCCCCGATGGACAGCACCAGCGGCGCCGCGAAGAGCAGCGTCAGGCCGGCCACGAACAGCACCAACGCTCTCGCCGAGAGCCAGGGCGGCAGCCGCAGGGAGCTCACGCGAGCTCCCGCTGGCCGAAGAGACCGGCGGGGCGGACGATCAGCACCACCACGAGCAGGACGAAGCCGACCGCCGCCGTGAGGTACGACGGCACGAAGTAGATCGAGAACACCTCGGCGAAGGCCAGCACGAGCGCACCGAGGGCGATGCCGACGACGCTTCCCATCCCGCCAAGCACGATGATCACGAAGCTCTTGAGGACCTCGCCGGCGCCGAAGGCGGGGTTGAAGGCGAACAGCGTCGAGGCGAGCAGGCCGGCCAGCCCGGCCAGTGCCGCGCCGATCCCGAACGTCAGCGTGTAGATCCGCTCGACATCGACGCCCACGAGGGTGCAGCTGTCGGGGTTCTGCGCCACCGCGCGGGTGGCCTTGCCGAGGAACGTCCTGTGCAGGAAGACATGAAGACCCAGCAGGGCGAGCAGCGCGATGACGAAGACCACCACGCGGTTGACCGAGAAGCTGCTGCCAAGGATCCGCACCGACGCCGTCGAGTAGGAGGTGCGCACGGCCTGGTCGTCCCCGGAGTACAGCAGATAGGCGGCGTTGCGGATGACCAGCCAGACCCCGAAGAGCAGCAGCAGCGACTGGACGCCTCCTGCCGCTCCTCGGGGCAGGAAGCGCACCAGCCCCTTGTACATCGCGACCCCCACGCCGAAGAACACCACCAGCACGATCGGGATCGCCAGGTACGGGTCGATGCGGAAGCGCGTGAACAGCTGCCAGGTGACGTACGCCGAGGCCATGATCAGGCCACCGTGCGCAAGGTTCACCACCCGCAGGACGCCGTAGATCAGGCCGAGGCCGTAGGCCATCGCGGCATAGAAGCCCGCCCCTCAGGTCGAGCAGGCGGGGTTGGGCGCCACGCCCTCGGCCGTCTTCACGTCGTCGGGGTAGATGATCGGCGAGGTGCTGTCGGGCAGGTTCTGCTGGACGACGAACGGGTAGTCCGCCTGGCCACCGCTGCCGGCCGGGAACGACAGCTTGCCGCCGGGGAGGATCGACTCCATCTGGAGGCTCGACAGCGCGTCGCGGACCTTCGCCTTGTCGACCGAGCCCGCCTTCGAGATCGCGGTGAACAGCGCCCGCGCGGCTTCGTAGCTGGTCGCCTGGTACCACTCCGGGTCCTTGTCGTTCTTGGCCTTGAACGCGT
>WNGA01003425.1_pt1 | contig 23765 bp, 17 predicted proteins | sample 5400061 | NCBI WGS metagenome assembly WNGA01 (sample SAMN13153366, study PRJNA577476) | soil metagenome | isolation source: 100 cm soil or saprolite under grassland replicate 2 | place: USA:California | collected 2016-06-15
AATGCAACTAGAATACGTGGGATGGATCGACCCGCTCTGTGCGTGCTGTGCCACGCGCGTCCGGTTGACCCCAACTGGCGCCCCTTCTGCAGCCGGCGCTGTCAGGTGATCGATCAGGGCCGGTGGGCCGACGAGAGCTACCGGGTTCCCGTCTCACCCCCGCAGCCGGACGAAGAACCCGACGATCACACCGATGGCTGACACGCTGACAATCACCGATAACCGCACGGGCAAGCAGTACCAAGTGCCGATCGCCGACGGCGCCATACGTTCGACCGACCTCAGGCAGATCAAAACCGGGCCGGACGATTTCGGGTTGATCACCTACGACCCGGCATTCATGAACACGGCGGCGTGCCGCAGCCGCATCACCTATATCGATGGCGATCGCGGCGTCCTTCTTTACCGCGGCTATCCCATCGAGCAATTAGCCGAGCACAGCACGTATCTCGAAACCGCGTATCTGATCCTGTTTGGCGAGCTGCCGAACCAGGCGCAGCTGAGTCAGTGGACCAACGAAATCACCATGCACACGATGGTCCACGAAAACATCAAGAAGTTCATGGAAGGCTTCACCTACGACGCGCATCCGATGGGCGTCTTCGTGAGCACCGTCGGGGCGCTCTCTACCTTCTACCCGGACGGCAAACAGATCTTCGACGAGCACGCGCGGCTGCGCCAGATCCATCGCTTGATCGCCAAGGTGCCGACGATTGCCGCTTACGCGTTTCGCCACAGCATCGGCCGGCCGTACGTGTATCCGGACAACGATCTCAGCTTCACCGGCAACTTCTTGAACATGCTCTTCAAGATGACCGAAGTGAAGTACACGCCGACCAAGGCGCTCGAGCGCGCGCTCGACATTCTCTTCATCCTGCACGCCGATCACGAGCAGAACTGCTCCACCAGCGCGATGCGAAGCATCGGCAGCTCGCACGTCGATCCGTACTCGGCGCTTGCCGGAGCTGCTGCCGCGCTCTATGGACCGTTGCACGGCGGCGCCAACGAAGCGGTGCTGCGCATGCTGAAAGAGATCGGCTCAATCGATCACGTCCCCGGATTCATCAAGCGAGTCAAGGCGGGCGACGGGCGCCTGATGGGCTTCGGCCACCGCGTCTACAAGTCGTACGACCCGCGCGCGAAGATCATCAAGCGCACCGCGGACGAAGTGTTCGAAGTCACCGGCAGAAATCCGCTGCTCGACATCGCGCTGGAGCTCGAGCGAATTGCGCTCGAAGACGAATACTTCGTCACGCGAAAGCTCTATCCGAACGTCGACTTCTACTCAGGACTGATTTATCAGGCGATGAGCTTCCCCGTCGACATGTTCGCGGTGCTCTTCGCAATTGCCCGGACTGTGGGCTGGGTCGCACAGTGGGAAGAGATGCTGCTCGATCCCGAGCAGAAGATTGCACGGCCACGACAGATCTACATCGGGTCGGGACCCCGTGATTATGTACCGATGGCAAAGCGTCAGTAGTCTGGCGCTGACAATCACGATCGCGCTCGGCTGCGTTGCCGCGGGTCAGACGACCGGTGCGGGACGCGGATCCGGTGGCGCGTTCGACGGCAACCGGGCATTCGAGGATCTTCGCAGCCTTGTCGCGATTGGGCCGCGCGTCGCCGGAACACCAGCCAACGCCGAGACTCGCCGGTTCATCATCAAGACGCTCGCCGCCAGCGGTATCAAGGCCATCGAGCAGCCCTTCGAAGCGGTGACGCCGGTTGGCCGTGTGAAGATGGCCAACGTCATCGCGACGCTCGCCGGCAATCGCCCCGAGCGCATTGTCCTCGCGAGTCATTTCGACACCAAGCTGTTCCGCGAGTTCCGGTTCGTCGGCGCAAGCGACGGCGGATCGAGTACGGCCGCGCTGCTCGAGCTCGCACGTGTGCTCAAGGACAAGCCGCGTCCGTTCACACTGGAATTCCTGTTCCTGGACGGCGAAGAGGCCGTTCAGGAATGGCGCGGGACCGATCACACCTACGGCAGCCGGTATTACGTGGAGGCCGGCCGGAAGGCAGGCACGCTTGCCAGTCTGAAGGCGCTCATCCTGCTCGACATGATCGGCGATCGCAATCTGAATATCCGGCGCGAAGAGAATTCAACGAGCTGGTTGACCGACATCATCTGGAACACCGCAGCGAAGCTCGGGCACGACCGTGAGTTCGTCTCGCAGTCCGCACCGGTCGAAGACGACCACCTGCCGTTCCTCGAAGCAGGTGTCGCGGCCGTGGACCTCATCGATCTGGATTACCCGGCGTGGCATACGGCGGCGGACACGCTGGAGAATGTCAGCGCGAGAAGCCTTCAGATCGTCGGCGATGTTGTCGTCGCGGCGCTGCCCGAGATCGAAAAGCATTTGACACGATAGGGGCGATGCATGCATCGCCCTGGCGTCAGTTGCCCCGCACCGGATCCGGGGCGATGCATGCATCGCCCTGGCGTCAGTTGCCCCGCACCGGATCCAGGGCGATGCATGCATCGCCCCTATCTGTCAGGAATCTCGTTGACCTGATACACCTCGCCGAGAATTTCTTCCTCCGTCAACACGTGCTTTGACGCCTTCGCACGCTTGAAGATTCGTTCGACGAGCGGATCGGTCGGCGTGATGCCTCGCTTCTCCAGCCAATAAAGAACGTTCGACTTGCCCGACATCGGCCCGATGTCGATCTCCTGCTCGCGGCCGACCATGCTCGCCGGAACCGACGAATACACCGTGTCCATCAGCTCGCGATCGCCTTTCTTCCACGCTTTCACGACCGCTGCGGCGTGGACCCCCGTTGCCGTGCGGAATGCGTCGCGGCCGATGACGGGATAGTTGTCGGGAATCGGCACGCCGCAGACCTGCGACACGAGCTGGCAATACTCGCCCAGTGTGCGTAGATCGCGCGTGGTGTATTTCATCAGCACGAGGTTGACGAGCAGCAGATCCATCGGCGTATTACCAACGCGTTCGCCGATGCCCAACGCGGCGCCATGCAGTCTCGACGCTCCCGCTTCCAGTGCCGCAATGCTGTTGCCGACGGCGAGGTCTCGATCGCGATGACCATGCCAGTCGATGCCGACCTCCGCTCCCGTCTCGGCAATCACCTCCGCCGCAAACTTCACGACCGCCGCCGCGCCGGTCGGCGTCGCATGCCCTGCCGTATCGGCGATGCACAATCGGCGCGCGCCGGCATGAATCGCACACTTGTAGAGCGCACGCAGGCTGTCGGGGTCCGCACGGGTCGTATCCTCGGTGACGTACATCACCTCGAGACCCTCTTTCACGGCAAAGGTCACGGCCTCCTCGGTGTTGCGCAGCAGCCAGTCCAGCGTCCACCCTTCCGTGTACTGGCGTATGGGCGAGGATCCGATGAACGCACAGCACTCGATCGGCACACCCGTGCGATGGACGATGTCCGCAATAGGCGTGATGTCGTGGACGTGAGTCCGGGCAGCGCAGTTGGCGCGCACTTTCAGCCGGGCCGAGCCGATTTCCTTCGCCAGCCGCAGAACGTCTCGGACGACGTGCGGGCCCGCGCCGGGAAGTCCGATATCAGCGGTATCGATTTGGAGCGAATCGATCAAGTGGAGGATCCGGATCTTCTGTTCGATGCTCGGCGTCTGAACGGAAGGCGATTGCAACCCGTCGCGCAGCGTCTCGTCGTCCAGCATGACGACCGGCGGCCGGTGGCCTGCGCCGACGAGGTTCCAATCGTAGATGAGACCGTCTTTCATGCGCGTCGGCTCTGACGCTCGGCGATCTTGCTGAGCACGATTCCGGTGGTCAGCACGCCTCCTCCCCAGATTGACGCAATTTGGGCCGCGTGAGCAACGCGTGGACGAAATGCCGCGTTGATGGAGGCGACGGGCTCGCCTCGTTGATACCGCTGGACCTGAGTGCGGGTGAACTCGGCGCCCGCAAGCGACACCTCGCGGTCGTACACGACATTCCAGATGACAAACGCCAACGCGGCCCAGACGGCGAGGACGAGGCGCCGGACGCGCTTACCCGACATACTTCAGCACGAGCGCGGTCACATCGTCGTGCTGGGCCACGCCGTGCGCGAACGTCTGCACATCCTCCATGATGCGAGCAAGGATGCTCGCCGCATCGGCGGTGTGATACTGCCGGAGCAGCTCGATGAGCCGCTCTTCGCCGAACTCCTGGCCCTGGGCGTCGAGCGCTTCGGTGACGCCGTCGCTGAAGATCACAACGACGTCCCCTTTCTGGAGTTGTTCGACAACGTCTTCGTACGGCGCATGCTCGAAGAAGCCCACCGGCATGCTGCCCGACGCGAGACGCCGCAGACCGCCCGGCCCGAACACCACCGGCGGATTGTGGCCTGCGTTGCAGTACGTCAGCACGCCATCGGCGGTCAGCGTGCCGTGAAACATCGTCGCGTACTTGGCTTCGATGGGCCGCCGAACGAGGCCGGTGTTCACGCGACGGATGGTGCTGGCCGGAGTCCCTTCACCGAGTTGGGCGGTGAACAAACCCTGAATCTTTGCGGTCAACAGCGCGGCTGCCGGACCCTTTCCCGAAACGTCTCCCAGCGTGAAGCCAAAGCTGCCGTCGAGCATGTCGGTGTAATCGAAGAAGTCTCCGCCGATCGATCGCGAGGGGACAGACGAGCCCATGGCCTGGTAATACGTCCCGTCGTGGCGGCCAGGCGGCAGCAGGGAGCGCTGAATCTCGGCCGCGATTCTCAGCTCGTGTTCGATCTTCGCCTTCTCGAGCGTTTCGCGGTAGAGACGCGCGTTTTCGATTGCCACTCCCGCTTCGGTCGCCAGCGTGTCGAGCGCGGTTCGCGTGTGGGGCGACAGGATCGTTCCCTTTTCGCGGCTGTCCAGATAGAGCACGCCGATGATCTTCGGCTCGGCGACCATGTCGGCGCGGTCGAGATATCTCACGAGCCGCAGCGGCGCACACATGACGTGCCGGATGCCGAGCATGACGGTGCCCTGATGGACGTTCGCAAAGTCGCCGTCGAGAAGGTCGGCGACGATTTTCAGCTCGCCGGTGCCGAACACTTCTTCGGGGATCTTGCGGCTCGTATCGAAGCGGCTGCCCGGCATCGTGATCTTGCCCTTCGCGCGGGCGAGCTTCATCTCGAGCGCGCGCTCATCGTTGGCGAGCATGATGAAACCACGCTCGGCCCCAGTTACTTCGATCGCGGCGTCGAGGACGAGCGCCAGCACTTCGTCGAGCACGCGGCCCGATCCGAGCGCTCGGAGTCCCTCCAGCAGCGCGCCCAGCTGGCGGATGTCGCCGACCGACGTCTGGTGCATCCGATCGGACGAGGGCGGTGGCGCGTCCTCGATCAGAAAGACGACGTCGGTGCCGCTGGCGCGGCCGAATTGAATCCTGTCGCCGTGATTGAGCTGGTATTCGGAGATCTGCTCGCCGTTGACGAACGTGCCGTAGCGCGATCCGCGATCGCGCAGGACATAGCCCTTGTCGGTCTGCGCGATTTCGGCATGGTCGCGCGACACATCGCTGCCAACCAGCCGCAGATCGTTTTCCCCGCGGCGCCCAATGGCAATCAGCGGCTTGTCGAGCATGACGACCCGACTGCCAAGGCCGTCATTGACGTGGAGACGTGCAGCGCCCATCGAACGATCCTCCATAATACCTCAGCGCTTCAGACGCCTCCGGCCAGGCTTCAGACGAAGAGCGGTCAGTACAACCAGGATGACGAGAACCACCCAGCCGGCGATACGCGCCGGGCCCGCCGGCAGGTACGGCATGCCGAACGCTGCGAGGACAACGATCACAATCATCGCGATCGCGACGGGCAGCGGTCCACGCGCCGGCGTCCGGGCCGGCGGCTGCACACGCGGCGCCGTCGTCGGCTCGCCGCAGCGATAACAAATCAGCGCCTTGTCGGCGATTTCGGTGCCACAGTTCTTACACTTCATTCGATATCAAGCGGTGATCAGTCGACAGTCAACGGTCGCCCGTCCACGGTCGACGGCCGGCCGTCTCTGAAGATCTACAGTCTACAGGCCGCGGCAGAACGCGCTTCATGATTCCAGTTACAGACATTATTCCGACCCGTACGGCTCCAATCGCAACGATCGGGCTCATCGTGCTCACCATCGTTGTCTCCCTCGCAACGATACGTGACCACGTCCTCGAGCTTGCGATCAACATGCTCTACCTGTGGCTATTCGGATGGACTGTCGAGGACCGTCTCGGACGCGGCAGATTTGCTGCGCTGTATGCATTTTGCGCGACGAGCGCGTTCGTTCTTCAGCAGCTTTGGCTGCCGGTGGAAGGGACGTCCGTCATTGGCGGAGGCGTTGCCGGCGTCATCGGCGCATACCTCGCGCTCTATCCGGCAGCGAAAGTGCTCGTGCTCGTGCCTGTTCCACCGCTGCTTGTGGAAGTTCCAGCAGTTTTCCTGATGTCCCTGTGGTTGTTCCTGCAGATTGCCTGGTCCGTGCTCGCATTCGCGCCGTACGGTCTCACCGACCTCAAATCGCTCTTGGTTGCGCCACTGACAGCGTTTGTCGCAGGTATGCTCCTCTCGTTCGTGTTGCGCAGACGCGAGCGGACGAAGGTGGAGTGGTGGTCGCCGTGACGTCACGTACGCGCCACCGAGACACAGAGGCACAGAGAATTCTTCTTAAAGAGCTCTCCTAAAACTTGTTCTCTGGGGCCCGTCCGTGAATCTACTGCGAGGACTTCTGCCTGATCTCGCGCGATACACGCGCGAGTTCCAGCATCAGCTTCTCGTACTCTGCTTCCCACTGTGGCGCCGACATGCTGTCCTTCTTGAGCTTCAGGACTTCGGCGTCGGATTCGAGCTCACGCCGGCGCCGGATCAGCGCCGCGAGCTCCGGGTTGTTTGCACTGGCGGGATTCTCCGCATCGAGGTACAGCGTTCGCGCAAGGGCGCCATCGGGACCCGGCGCCTCCGATTCTCGGCCTACGCCGTCGCCGTTGTCGTCGATGAGGGCGCGCTCGGTAAGGAGCTGGCCGCGCTGATCGTAATGCTGTTTCACCGCAAGACTTGCCGCCGCAAAGATTTCGAAAATCGACGTGCGTCCGTTCTTGTCGAGATCGCTCGACGCTTCGCCCATTGCCTTCACCAGGTACTCAGGAAAGACCGTCGCGTATTTTTGCGCCGCTGAGTCCGTCGCGGTGATCACGACACGATTCGGTCCTGAAAGACGTTCGAGAAACGGAAAGCTCGCTTCGGTTGTGTTGATCAGCACAAGCTTCCCCGCGATGCCATTGAGCAAGCCCGCCCAATCCGCCGCGGTCAAATCAGGACCGACGAGATTGAATTTCGCGGCCTCGCCGTCAAACGTGCCATGGCCCAGCAGAACGATCAGCAGCACATCGTCTCGCGTGAGCTGCTTCTTGAGATCGCCGAAGACGGCGCGCACGTTTGCCGCGGTGCCCTGCTGCCCCGTTTTGACCGTCTCGTCTACGAAGACACGAATCTTGTCTTTGTTGAAGCCGTACCGGTCGACCAGGGCGGCGGTCAGCGCCGTGCGCCAGTTGTTCATCTCTTCGGCGTACTTCGCGCCGCCCGACGCGCCCGAGAGAATCACGGCCCAGCGCTCCTCAGCGCGCGCCGCCGCCGGCGCGATCGACAAAAGCACAGAGGTGAGGATGAGTAGTCGTCGCACGTGTATCAAGCTTACGCCAACCCCGCACGGCGGCGTGCGAGCCACTCGCAGGCGAGCAGGGTGACAATTCCCGCGAGCACCCAGGCATTGTTCCAGATGTCTCGCATTTCCATTGGCGGGCTTTGTTTGTCTGCCGCCCGGACGAGCGAAGGCACCTCGCCGGCAGCGGAGGCTGGCACGTACTTCCCGCCGGTCATCTCGGAAATCCGCCGGAGAACGGCCTCGTTGAGTCGCGGTTCGGTCATTTCCAGATCCGCCCCGCCGACGAGCATCGGCCGGCTGAATGTTCCAAGCGGCTGCGCGCTTCGCCTGACGTCCGCGGCGATCGAGTACACGCCCGGCTGCTCCAATCGAACCGCCGCCGAGTAGCGGCCTTCACGCGGATCGGCGAGCGCCGCGCTGACGCTGCGCTCCTGCCCGCCAGGCTCTTTGACACGTATGACGACCTCCGCGGCGCCGATTGGTTTGAACTCTTCATTTCTGACGACGACACTCAGCGTTTCGGTCGTGCCCGGCAGCGTGCCCGCCGCGGGCAGCACTTCGATGCGGTCGCCGGCGCCTGACGCGATCCACCGCGCCATCTGCCGCCAGGCCAGCTCGAAGGTGTTATCGGACGCGGGCCGGAGCATGCGCCAGCGCCACGAAGCTTCGCCGGCAAACACCATCGATCGACCCTGCCCGTAGCGCTGCGTGACGATAGCGGGACGCATGTCGCCACCGGGGCCTGTCGTGACCGCAAGCACCTGCGCCCCGGCGCGTGGCGCGCCCAGGGTGGTAATTGCAGCCATCGGCGGCAGTTCCGACCAGCGCTTGCGACTTTCCTCCACTGACACGGCAAGACGCGTCGCCGGATGAACGGCCCCGTCGCTCGTGAGCACCAGGCTGTTGACGGCCGGCGGCGCCGCCACGCTCGAACGCGCGACCGAGGACCGCCGGTCGGTGAAGTCGAGCGGCAGAATCTGCTCGATTGGTGTGCCGACAAGGCCAGACGGCTCGAAGGACCGGGCGCCGAGGACCAGCAGCCCACCGCCGCGCTCGGACACGAAGTCGGCGGTCATGGCGAGCTGATCGCGGCTGAAGAAGTCGCCTTCGATGTTGCCGAAAATCACGGCGTCGTACGCGAAAAGATCGGCCCGCTTGACGGGAAAGCCGCTCGCCAGCGCCGCCGATCTCGATGCGCCTGCCTGGACGAAGAAGGTGTCGCGGCCTTCTTCGTTCTGCCCTTTGCGTACCACAGAGTCGAACTCCAGTCCGGAGTCGCGCGACAACGCGCGCTTCAGAAAGGTGTGCTCGAATCCAGGCGCCCCTTCGACGACCAGCAGTCGACGCTTGCGTCCCTGAGGCGGCACGAGCACGCGCCGCACGTTGTTTTCCGCGACGAGCTCGCCCTGATCGACCGGGATTTCCACGGTGTACACCGTCGGCGAGTCGGGCGATGGCGATACCGTGAACACTTCATGCACCGGGGCGCCGTCGCTCGAAGGAGATACGCGCCGCACATCGACCGGGCGGCCGTTCTCGCTGACGCGAATCTCAATCGGACTCGTGCCGTAGCCGTGACTGGCAGCCGAGACACTGAGATCGACCGACGAGTCCGAGAGGAGCGGCTCGCCCGCGGTGGCGTTGATGACCTCGCGATCGCGCGACGATTGAGGATTGCCGATGCCGATCGCGAACACCGGCACGCCGAGCGGACGCGTCGAGCCGGCTTCTTCACTCGCCGTGTCGCCGCCGTCGGAAAGGACAACGACTCCCGCGAGCCTCTGGCCGCGGTAGCGTTCCGCGGCGCCGGCAAGGGCGCCGCTGAGATCGCTGCGCCGCGCGTCGGCCGACAGCTGGTGGAGATCGCCCTTCGCCAGCGATTCTCCAAATGTCAGCAGCTCTGTGCGAAACCCGGCGCCCAGCTGCTGCTGCACGGCCGCCGCAACTGCCGCCGCGCGCTCGATTCGCGTGGAGCCCTGGGCCTCGTCTCCTCCATCAGCAATCCGCATGCTGCGCGAGACATCGATCAGGATCGGGACGAGGCTATTGCTGGCGCCCGCGGCCTCGACGAACGTCACCGGACGAAGAAGAAACGCGACGAGGAGAAGAAGGGTGGCGGCCCTTAGCGAGGTGAGCAGCAGACGCTGGCGGCGCGTAAGACCTAACGCCGGCCGCGCATACGAAAGCCACGCAAGGAAAAGCACAGATCCGAACGCAAAGAGGTATCCCCACCACGGGAGAGCGACGGCAAACCGCATTGTCCTAAAGTGCCTAGAGTGCCTGGAGTGCCTAAGGTGCCTAGAGTGCTTCGTGCCTAGAGTGCTTCGAGTGCTTAGAGTCCCTGCCGTGCCTGGTGCTAGGCACCCCAGGCACCCCAGGCACCCTAGGCGCTCTCTAGGCACCCCAGGCACCCCAGGCACCCCAGGCACCCTAGGCACTCTATTATTACTGCGGTTTTCGTGGTGCGGCGAGCGAGCGGTAGTACTTCTCCACGAGCGGCCGGTACGACTCAGACACCGAATCGTGTCCGCCGGCGTTGAGCCGCTCCTTGTTTTCACGCGCGCGCAGCTGGTCGGAGACCTGTGTTTCAACCTGCTCGAGCGCTGTGAGAAGACTGTGTTTCAACGATTCCCAGCGGGCGAAGTCTTGTTTGAACGACTCGGTGCCTGGCGCAGAGAAGCTGCGCCACCAGTCCTCGGGCGTTTTCGTGCCTATCATGTCCGGGTTCTCACGGCGGATCTCGTCGGCCAAACGGTTCATATCGCGCATCCGCTCGTTCACGTCGCGCTGCAATTGCCCGAGCGCATTGGCAGAGCCCTGGCCAACGCCCGTATTCGGCGATGCCTGCTCACCCTGGCCGCTTTGCCCGCCTTGACGTCCCTGCTGACCCTGACCCTGACCCTGTCCTTGTCCTTGTCCTTGTCCTTGTCCTTGTCCTTGTCCCTCGCCCTGACGACCGTTTGCCTGTTGTCCCTGCTGATCTGAATTGGATCGGCCTCCGCGCTGACCGCCGTTCGTTTGCTGCGTTCCGCGCTGCTGTTCGGCCTCGCGTTGGGCGCGGGCGAGGTCGCGTTCCATGCCGGCAACCATTTCACGCAGCTGCTGCGTTTTCGTGAGTTGATCCGAGAGGCGGCGTGAGTCGGCGTTCTGCGCACCGGATGCCCCACCAAGACGCTGCGCAACTTGATCGAGCGCCCGTGCAACGTCTTCGCCCTGGCGCGCCGCCTGTCGAGACGCGTCGGCAGACTGCTCGCCGTTTGCGCTCTGCCGCAACGACTGCGCGGACTGGCGCATGCGATCCGCGACTCGCTGGCGCTCGAGCTCTCGGGCGGCATCGTCGGTGGCCTTGTGCTCGTCCGCGTCGCCCTGCCCGCTCCTGGCCATCTGCTTGACGTTCTCTTGAAGATGCTCGGCACGATCGGCGAGACGTTCCTGCTCGCCCGCAAGCCGGCGCCGCGCGTCCTGTCCTGCTTGCCCCGGCGCGCTCTTCGACGCCTCGTTCGCCACGCGCCGCTGCGCATCGGCAAGTTGCCGCGTTTCGAGCTGCAGATCGCCGAGCGCACGACGACGATCGTCGGGGCGCGAGCCTTGAAGCTGTCGCTCGAGATCGCGCAAACGCTCGGACGCGCGTTCGCCTTTGGCACTGGCCTGCTGCGGATCCTGCCGCCCGAGATCGGTTGCGGCGTTGCGCATCTCTTCGGAGATTTCCCGCAGCTGACGCGTGCCCTGCTGCTGCTGACCCGACGAAGACTCGCCACTCTGCTGGCCCGAACTCGCGCCACTCGAGGGACGGCTGCTTGCGAGCTGCCGCGAGAGCTGCTCGGCCTCCTGGCGAAGTTGATTCTGCTCGCGCGTCAGACGTTCAAGCTGCCGCTTCAATTCTTCTTCTTCGATCTGTCCGCGGTTCCGGGCCAGATCGCGCTGCTGACGATTGAGCGCGTCCTGGCGCCGCGCCAGCTCACGGACCTTGTCCAGCGGATCGTCCTGCTTGGCGTCCTGACGCTGCTCTGTTGTGTTCGGCGTTTCGTAATTGGTCTCGTTGCGTTTCCGCAGCTCCCGATCGAAGAGCGTTGAAAGATCGGCTTGCGATCGGTTCATGCCTCCACCGCCGCCCGCCTGTTGCTGACGCGCGACCTGCCGACGGCGGTTTTCTGCGTCGGCCTTGAGCAGTTGGTTGAGCGCGTCCATTTCGTGCGGAAGCGAGGCAGACGTGTCGAGCTTGTCGAGCTCGGTAACCGCCCGACCCATCGACTCGATCGCACGGCCCATCGGATCGGCTGCGCCGGGGGCCGGACCGGCCGCACCGCGACGTCGGCGAGAATCGCCCAGGGTTCGGGCCAGTTGTCCTCCGGCTTCCTCCGCACGCTTCTTCACATCGGCCTGCGCTTTTGAAACGGCGTGGATGTCGTCGGCCGGCTTCCCGTCTCGGGCGCGACGCGTGCGGGCGTCGAGCTTCCAGGTCGCGACGATGATGTCCTTCTGAGCTTCGATGAGACCCTGCAGCCCCTGATCGTTGCCACCGCCTCCCATCATCGATTGACTTTGCACAGCGACGAATTCTTCTTCGAAAGGTTTCACTTCGAGGAAGAAGATATCGCTGCGCGCTTCTGTCGACCGGCGGCCGCGCGCGACGTCGCGGGCGCGCGCGTAATAGGTGACGAAGTCGCCCGGCTGCACGCCGAGATCTTCCATGAACATCGTGTGCAGGCCGCTGGCTGTCAGTCCGCTCCTGAGTTTGCCGAAGGGCACCACTTTTTCTTTGCCGCCAGGTGATTGGAACACGAGCTCCAACGACGCTATGCCGTAGTCGTCGTCGGCACGTGCCTCGATTTCCACTTCTTCGAGCGGAGTGACCTGTTTGTCGCCGGCAGGCCGCAGAATGCGCACGTCCGGCGGCCGATCCTCGAGCGTGCGAATGAAGTACTCGGTGTCGCCGGGATTCTCGAGCCCATCGATGTCGGCAAGCGCGACGCGATAGGAACCGTCGTCGTCAATTTTCAGCTGGCCCTCGAGCGCTTGTCCCTGCGCGTGAAGAGCGATCTGCTCGCCGGTCGACATGGCGAGCGCGGCATTGGCGATGGGCTTGTCCGTGGTCACTGTCAAATGTGCGATGGTGCCCTCTGGCCCATAGATGTCGCCGCTGTCTTCGTCGGTTCGCGGTTCGAGCCCGAGCCCTCGGGGGAACTCATAACGCACATCGATGCGCTGCACGCGCGGCGGCCGGACGACCGAGATTGTGTAATCGGGCGAGCGCGTCCCTGCAACCGCCACGTGATACGCAAACGGCGTGGTCACGTTCTCGATCGTGAAGCGATACAGCGCCGCTTCGTTCGCCGGTTGCATCCGCACGTCGCGAGACTGCTGGCCGAGCGCGACGGTGAGCGTAGGAACAAAACCGTTCACGCCCCTCACGCGCGCCGTGATGGTGACCGGTTGACCGGCGCGCACCTTGGCAGCGCCCGGTGACACGTCGACAGCAACGCGCGCCGGAAACAGATACGCCGCCGCAAATCCTGTGGCGCGTTCGATCGACGGCGACAGAAGCGCCATCACGACAACCAAAGCACCGGTTGCTGCAGCGGCCTGCAGCAGTCTCTGACGGATCGACGCCGGCGAGATGATGTCGTCCATCTCGAGACGGCGGCTCGCATCGAGGGCGTCGGCCGCGACCCATTCGCCGATTGCCGGCGACGATTCGGGACGAGCGGCATAATCAACCGCCGTCACGAGGACATCATCGAGTCCGTTCGACTGTTCTTCTATGAAGCGCGCAACCTGCCGATCGGAGGGACGCGCACGGAAAGGCCACAGAGCGCGCGCAATTACCAAACAGGCGCTCGCAATGACAAAAGCGAGCGTGACAACGAGCGGGAACCCTTCGCGAGCGACAATCCAGACCGCCGCGAGTCCGGCGAACAGGATAACGGCGGCCACAACGGCAGCGAGCGCCCACGCGCGCAGGACCGCTCGTTGCGTCCAACGTCGCCGGACTTCCGAAAGCACCGATTGCAGCTCGAGCAATCGCTGACTCATCTCGCCTCGTTTGCTGGGCGTCCCTTGCATATCCTACGCCTAAAGCAAGCCCCGTTTGCTGCTAAAGATTCGATGGTTTTGATGGGCGCTTGTTATATTGCTCTCCGGCCGATAAGTCCTTCCGAGGCAAGGACTCCCAGCACAATCAAGAGCCCAAGCTGCCACAGCCGCTGGCGCTCTTCCTGCTCCTTTGCCTCGCTAGCTGCGCGCACTTCTGCTGACTGACTGAGTCGGGTGATTCCCGCCGAAAACTCCTCCACCGTTGTCGCGGCGGGGTTTGATTCCCGAATATCGACGTTAATTGCTACTCGCCGCTCAGGCGCACCGCTCGTCGCAGGTGGCAGACTATATAGTCCCGGGAGGGCGACTACGCCGGGTGGCACATTGGGCAACGTCCAAACCTGACGCTGTTCCCGTCCTTGCGTCAGGTATTTGACCGATTCGACGGCGAACGGCACGAACGCGGGATTCAGTGGAAACCGATTCCACTGGTTATCCAGATCGGAGGTGAACACGAGGAGCCGGCCTCGGTTGACGATCTGTTCCGTTAGTGCAGGGGGGCCGCCCGAAAACCGCGCCAGCACGGTACGCTCCTTCTGATCCTTCAGACGTCGGTACTGCTCGACATAGACGTCTCCAAGCGCGCCCGTCGGACTGGAGAAGGGACGAAATATCGGATGACGGACGTCGACCGCGACCAGCGTCACGGTTCCACCCGCGTCCGACTTCGAATCGCGTTCGATGCCGAGATCGACTCCGAGCGTCGCTGACAGGGTGTCGTAGTCGATGTCGGGCCCGAGTGCCACGAGTGCCCGGCCCCCGTTTTGAAGATACGACGCGACGGTTTCACGTCCCTTCCGATCGAGCGTGCGTGTCCCGAGAATCACGAGCGCAGCAGGACTGTCGAGCTCCTGAGCCGACATCGCCGAGAACTGCCGTCCGTCAACCGCGCGCGCCTGATAGCCCGCTCCCTCATTTGCCACACCGAGCGCGCGCTCGACATAAATACCCGTTCGAGACGAGCCCGGCGATTCGGCCGTCAGGACGATGACCGGAACCGCCGTCGCCGGATCGAGCACGAGATAACGAGCGTTGTCTGCCTGATATCCAGCGGCATCGTCGACAGACACCTCGACGCCGCCGCGCGGCGGAAGCGCGGACACGAGCCGCACCTCGGCAGCCGATTGCGGCGCGATTTCGACGCGATCGGTGGTGAGATCTCGGCCATCGACCTTCAGCCGCACGGGAACTCGGGCCGGTCGAGCGCTGAAGTTGTGAACCGCCGCAACCACCGCCTGGCCTTCACGACGCACCGCCGTGACAGCCACATTGCTCTCGGGAGGGCGGATTGGTACCACGTCCACCGTCACACCGTCGGGCACCGCACCTTCGTCAGCAGTTTCCCAGCCGGCCTGCTGCAAATCTGTGACGACAACGATGCGCCCGGCGCTTGCACCAACGGCTTCTGCCGCGCGCGAGAGCGCGGTGCGATACCGCGTGCCACCGGCGCCCGGACGCGAAGCGTCGATAGCGGCGATGACGCCGCCGCGATCGGTCGTCGGCGGCACGACGAGCGTCGCCGCATCGGCGAACGTGACGAGACCGACAAGCGCCGCCGGCGGAGTGTCGGTCACCGCACGGCGTGCCGCTTGTTTCGCGGCGTCGAATGTGCCGGGAGCCGACATGCTCATCGATGTATCGAGCGCGACGATGGCAATCGGCGAGGTCATCGCCGCCACCGAAGACCTCAAGTACGGACGCGCGAAAGCAAACGCCAGCAACGCCAGCGCGGTGACGCGCAGCGCGAGCAGAATCAGCTCGCGAATGCGACGGCGGCGCTGCTGCTCGACGGGCGCTTTCTGCATGAGGCGCACGGCTGGGAAGTCGACAACGGCTTCAGTGCGCCGGCGAAACAAGTGGAGAACGATTGGTATTGCGGCGGCAAGCGCGCCGGCGAGAAACAGCGGATAGAGAAACGAGAGGCCAAACATTCGCGATTCGTCAGGAATTCAGCATTTCACATTCAGAATTCAAAAACGCCAGGTTGAAGCGTCTGATCACCACTCGACTCAAAAGGATTTCTTGCGGGTGAAGAGATACGACATCAACGCCGTTTCGAGCGGTACGGATGTGTTGAGCAACGTGTAGTCGATGCCCGCCATCCGCAACTCTCGTTTGTAGTGGCTGATCAGTTCCCCGACAGCCTGCAGATACGGCTCGCGTACCGCGTCGGGAATCGCCAGCACTTCCTCCTGCGTTTCCATGTCTCGAAAGCGGGCCGCCTTGTTGAACGGAAAGTCGAGCTCCGCCGGATCGAGCACATGGAACACGATAACCTCGGTGCCCCGGTGGTGAAAGTGTTTCAGCCCGTCGAGGACGCGGTCCGTGTCGTCCAGCAGGTCTGAAATCAGAACGACGAGGCCGCGCTTGCGAATGGCCTCCGCGAGGTCGCGAAGCGGCTTGGCGACGTCCGTCCGGGTACCGAGCTTGATTCGCTCGAGCGTCACCAGAATCGACGTGAGGTGACCGGGACGCGCGCGCGCCGGCAGCATGTGCTGAATCCGATCGTCGAACGTGATCAGGCCAACGGCGTCACGCTGGCGGTTCATCAGATACGAAAGCGCCGCCGCGAGGTACGAGCCGTACTGCAGCTTCGTGATGCCGCTCGAGCCGTATCCCATGGATGCGCTGACATCCACCAGGATGTGGCAATCGAGATTCGTCTCTTCCTCGTACTTCTTGACGAAATAGCGATCCGTCTTCCCGTACACCTTCCAGTCGAGCGTGGAGAGATCGTCTCCGGGAAAGTACTCCCGATATTCGGCGAACTCGACGCTGAATCCTTTGAACGGGCTGCGATGGAGGCCGCTGAGAAATCCTTCGACGATGGCGCGCGCCTTGAGCTCCAGCGTGCCGAGCTTGGCAACGACGGCGGGATCGAGATATTTCGTGCGGGGTTCAGAAGGCGCCATCGTCAGGCTCTGACTACAGTCCGCTGGCGGGCGCCGGCACGGCGTCGAGCAGTTGCTCGATCAAGTTGTCCGCGGTCACGCCCTCAGCTTCCGCATAGAAGTTCGGGATGACGCGATGGCGGAGAATCGGCTTCGCAAGCGCCTGGATGTCCTTCACCGAGACGTGATGTCGGCCGCGCATCAACGCACGTGCTTTGCTGCCGAGAATCAGCGCTTGAGAGGCGCGCAGACCGGCGCCCCATTTCACCCACTTCTCCATGAATTCAAGCCGCGCGCCGCGGCCGGGCCGCGTGCTGTCGACAAGGAGCACCGCAAAGCGCGCCACTTCGTCGGCGACGAGCACCTCGCGAACGTTCTCCTGGAAGGAGAGAATGTCGCGCCCGTCGAACACCCTCTCGGGCGAGGTGTGCGTCGCGCCAGTTGTCTGTGTCACCACTCGCACCTCGTCTTCCGGCGAGAGGTACGTCATCACGATGTTGAACATGAATCGATCGAGCTGCGCTTCGGGCAAAGGGTATGTCCCTTCGAGCTCGATAGGGTTTTGTGTCGCCAGCACGAAGAACGGGCGCTCGAGCTCGTACGTTCGGCCTGCGGCCGTCACGTGATACTCCTGCATCGCCTCGAGCAAGGCCGCCTGCGTTTTCGGCGGCGTTCGATTGATTTCATCCGCGAGGAGGATCTGCGCAAAGATCGGCCCGTGCACGAACCTGAGCGCGCGCCGCCCGCCCTCCTCGTCCAGAATCTCGGTGCCGGTGATGTCCGCCGGCATCAAATCGGGCGTGAACTGAATGCGTTTGAAGCTGAGATGCAGAATTTCCGCAAGCGTCTTGATGAGCAGCGTTTTCGCAAGTCCTGGAACCCCGGTGATCAGGCAATGGCCGCCGGTAAAAAGGGCCATGAGCACCTGCTCGACGACTTCGTCCTGTCCGACGATGACTTTGCGCAGCTCGTGGAGAATGCGATCGCGCCCGTCGGCGACTCGCGCCGCGAGCGTCGTGACTTCGGTTGTTTCCGGCATAAGGGAACTCAGTGGGTGAGGGTGTAGATGACCTCGTTGATGAACATCTGGTAGGCCAGCGCGGTCCACTTGACGTAGCCCGGATAGTCTTCCGCGTTGGACCACTCCATGCCGTCTCCCATGTCCGTGTTCCAGTTGATCAACACCATGGGCCGCCCGGTGTCATCGAGGATGCCGCGCAGATGAGGCACGAAGCCGCCCTTCTCCCACGTCCGCCCCTGAAAGAACGATCCGAGTCCGGGAATCTGGGGATACTTGTCGACTTTGTAAAAGACGGAATAAATCGGATGCGGAGGCTCTATTTCGACGATTTGCCGATCGGGAAACACCTTCTGCAGCTGCCGAGTGGTCAGCTCCCACTCGTAGGGACCATGGAAGTCGTCCATGGTGAGCGTCCCGCCGCGCAGCAGGAACTCACGAAGCGTTGACGCGTCTTTGTCGCTCAGCACGAGATTGCTCGGTTCGACCATGTAGATCCAGGGGTGACGCCACAGCGCGTCGCTGTCGAGCGTGATCACGATGGGATCCAGCACCTCGATCGCCGTCACACTTCGGAGCCGGCGCGTGAGATTCTGTTCCGCCGCGGGTGCGTCGATCGCCCAGGGCTCTTCCCAGTAGCCGACGCGAAGCTGGCTCTGCGCCTCGCCCGCGAACGAGTTGTATTTGACGCGGGCAAAGGTCCACTGCAGGCCCGCAAAGCGGTCGTCGGCCGGCACGGGCGGAGTCTGCGCCACGGCCAACGCCGCCAGCGTGAGCGACGCGAGAAAAACCGGGACGCGCTTCATTGACGTGGCTCGGAGAGCTTCAGCAGCAAGTCCTGTGCTCGCTCGAAGGTCGGCGCGATTTCGAGCGCAGCGAGCGCTTCGCGTTTGGCTTCGTCACGCCGCCCGCTCTTGAACAAGCTTTCCGCGAGATCGGTGTGGACGGCGGCGCGATCGATGACGCCCGCGGCGAGGGCCACTCGAAACATCTTGATCGCCTCTCCTGTTTCGCCCGATGCAAGAGCCATGCGACCGAGCGAGGCGTGCGCAGCCGCGTCAAACGGATCGATCGCGACAATCCGCTGTAGCGCGATTTTCACGCGTGGGGCATCTTTCACCGCGTCGAGCAGACCGACGAGCTGGCGGGCAGCGGCAACGTCGGTGTGATCCTGCGCCGTGAGTTTCTCGAGCGCTTCGGCCGCTTTCGCCTTATCGCCGCGGGCGAGGGCCACCTCCGCGATCTGCATATACGCGCCTTCAGGCCCCGTCGACATGGGAACGAGCGCTGCCGCACGCTCGAACGCCTGAATCGCGCCCGCCGGATCGCTTCCGCGCAGCGCACGGCCGAGGGCCATCTCCATCGGGTAGCTGCCGGCATGTGAAGCGGCGACTGCCTTCAGCTTCTCGAGCGGCATCTCGGGGTTGACATCGTCCGGCGCAACAAGGGCACGGCGAAGCGCCCCAAACCGTTCGCCGAGAAACGCGTCAAACGAGCTCTGCACGGCGTCGAGGTCGACACCCAGCACCTTCTGAACAGCGGTTGCTGTATCGATGCCATCTGCAAACGACTGCACCAGTGCGCGCAGCTTCGCATCGCCGTACTTCTTCACGAGGTGTTCGACGAGCAGCGAGGCCTCGTAATAGGAGAGCGAGATCGTGCGCGGGTTCTGGAAGCCCGAGTTCAGGTCCTTGATCTTGAGGACCTCGCCGGCGTCGAGAGCGTGCGCAAACGGCAGCTCCATTTCGCGTCCCCACCCGGGGCGCGCCCGAGACTCCTCGAAGACCGAGATCCCTTCGGTCAGCCAACGCGGGATCCGCTGATTCGACAGTTGAAGCGTGATCACGTGCGCGAGCTCGTGCCAGAGAGTCGCGCCCCAATTGAACTCTCCCGGAGCCCGCGCCTTCGGTGAATCCATCGTCACGACGCGGCCAAAGCAGGCGCCAAGCGCGCCGATCATGCCTGGGAGCCCCGCGGTTCGGACCGCAAAATCGTCATGGCGCGGAAACACTTCAATGAGGATTGGCCCTTTGGGGACGAAGTCCCACCGCTTGCTGAGCGAGGCGAGCGCTTCCTGCGCGAGCGACGGCACATACTCCTTCATCACCGCGGCTTCATCCGGGTGAAGCTTGATCACGAGGTCTCCGTCCCGGATGGTTTCGAAGGTGCTCAGTGTGTCGAGCAGACCCAGCAGGTTGTAGGTGAGAACGTCGAAGGGATCGGCCCGAAACGTAACGTCCAACGCGCGGCGCGCGTTGTTTTCGTCGCCGGTTCGCATCAAGTGAGTCCCGAGCTCCGCCTGCGCGCGCGTGTTGTCGCGATCGATGGCAATTCCCTTCCGAACCTGCTCGACAGCTTCGTCGAAACGGTAATACTGAGCAGTGATCGCGCCAATCACGCGATACGCCTCGCCGTAGAGCGGATTGATCTTCAGCGCGGCGGCCACGGCGCTTTGAGAATCGTCGCCTTTGCCTTCGACGAAATCCATTGCCGCTTTCAGAGACAACGCTTCGAGGCTGTTCGGATTGATGGTCAGCGATTTGAGAATCTCGGCGCGGGCATCAGCTCGTTTGTCCTCGTCGATCGCGAGCTCGGCCACGAACAAATGTGCGGCCACATCATTGGGATTGAGCTCGATTGCATGTTGCGCGTACTTCAGCGCCGCGGGCGGATTCTCTTCGGCCACTGCCTTCGCCATCCCAAGCACCGCCGGCCCGTAGTCGGCGTCTGCCTTGAGAGCGGCCTGATACGACCGCGCCGCTTCCTGGCGGTTGTACTTTTCGTAGAAGAGATCGCCCCACGCGGCGTTGATGGCGGGATCGTTCGGTGCAAGCGTGCTCGCTTCGCGGAAGAGCGCATTTGCGTCTTCGAAGCGGCCCAGCGCACGTGCGGCGCGCGCGGCGCGCGCGTAATCGTGAGCCGTGGCTGCCGGCGTCTCGCTGAGAAGCAGAACCTGCAGCGTGCGTCGTGCCGGGCCCCGCTGGCCGGTATAGAGCTGCAGCAGCCCGAGCTCGAGTGCCGCGTCGCTCGTGCCGTTGGCAAGAGCGAACGGCTGCAGCAGCGCGATTGCTTTCGAGTACTCGCCGCGTGCGCTCAGCGCCTGCGCGCGCAGGACCGCAAATGATTCCTCTTTCGCAAAGGGTTGCGCGAGCGACTCGACCTCATCGAATCGGCCGGCACGCAGCGCGCGCTCCGCCGCGGTCCGCGCGCTCGTCAGCGACGCGTTGCCGGTGCCTTGCGCATGACCGGCGGGACCGAACAGCATGAGGACGACGAGCAACGCAGAGCACCAGCCGAGCCGTCGCGCCAGCAACCGCATCGTTCGACCGTATTCGCTTACCCGCGCGTTCATAGAGACCTGTTGGCCAGTATAGTCCGATCGCAGACGGTGCTAATACACCGGCCGCCACGTAAAGAACGCAATCGCACACAACGCCTGCAGCATCGCGAACCCGACGAGCCAGCCCCAGCGGTGTCGCTCAGGCACCGCGGCGCCGAGCCAGACGAACGTCGGGAAGACCACTGCTGTCACACGACCCATCGAAAGCAGTCCGCCCATGACGAGCGGGGGAAGCACGTTCAGCAGAATGAGGGCGGCATACGGCACGCCGAGACGTCGATAAACCGGCCACACGCTGACGAGCATGAAAATCAACGCGAGCGAGTAAATCAGGTCGAGCGTGCGCGTCGAGGCGTAGTCATAGAGTCCGTACTGTTGGACAAACGCGATCCGCTCATCGACGAGGGCGTCCACGCCGCGGTACACGCGACCCCACGCCGCGTTCTGCTCCGCCCACTGCAACGCGTTGCCAGTCAGCGAATAAATAAAGGTGGAATACAAGAGCATTCCAACACCGGGCGCCGCGGCAACCGCCACTTGGAGGAAGAAGCTGCGCCGGTCGCGCGTGTCCCAATATTTCCGGAATGCAAGCAACGAGAGCACGATGGACAGCAGGCAACCGTTGGGGCGCGTCAGCCCTGCCGCAATTCCCCACACTGCGGCTTTCCACCGCTCGTCCCGCTCGAAGTGGTAACACGCGGCTACGCTCGTCAGGAGAAAGAGCGCTTCGGTGTACGCCGTGCTGTAGAAAAGCGCAAATGGATACGTGGCCAGCAGACCAACTGTCGCGGCCGCTGACGGCTCACCGACATGCGCGCGCGTAAACCGGAACACATATCGCAGCGCGAAAAAAAACGAGACGAACGAGATGAGGACGCCGACCCACGTCAGCTGACGCGCAAAGAACAGCGAGCTGTACCGCATCAGCATCGGGAATAGCGGAAAGAACGCGATGTTCTGCTGGGTGCTGCCGCGCGACGCCTCCCACTGGTAGCCGTCCAGTGCAATGCCCAGATACCAGCCGGTGTCCCAGCGCGCCGGCAGATTCAGGAACTCGTTTGCGTAGACGCGCCACGGCGGCGTATTCGGCGCGTAGCCAATCAGCGCGACGCCGAGAAAGCCGACGACGAGCACGCCCAGGCGAGTCGAGAGGAAAACCGGCCAGATGATGCGGCTCTCATCCGAGGGTCGCCGCGATCTGACGGCCGTGACGATGCGTTGAACGATCGAGGGCCGCCGACAGATCCAGTGACGGACGAAAAGAACGATCGCGCCGATGATGACCGGGCGCATCCAGGAGGTGATCGAGATTCTGCCGAGCGGCGTCCACTCGCGAAACCCGCCTGTCGCACTGATAGAGAGGCCGATCAGGATGAGACCGACGCCCAGCGCATCAAGCAGACGCGCCCAACGTGGCAGAACTGGTGCGCCGCCGCTGGTCACATTCGCCACGAAACGTCACATCGCCAGATCACCAAATCACCCGATCGCCACATCTTGATGGCGCCTATTCTCTCCCGAGTGCACGATCTTCAATCTGGATTCGACGCCGTAGAAGCCATCCGAAACCGGCAAGCGACAGAAGGCCGGTGATCGGCGCGCGGACGATCAGAGCCATGCCGATGATCTCGCCAATGACCGCCACATAATTTGGATGCTTCAGAAAGCGGTAGGGGCCCGAAGCGATGAGCGGCGCGCCGGGCAACACCAGCACCCGAAACGTCCAGCGGATGCCAAGGGCGTTGATGGCGGAGATCTTGAGCGCCTTTGCGAGTCCGAAAACCGCGAGGCCGACGCCGAGCAGGTCTCGGGGCGACGGCCCTGTCGCGGCGCCTTCAATGGCCATCAGGAGGAAGCAGCCAGGGTACACCCACCGCATCGTGTCGATGACGTCGCCTGGCGGCTCAATAGCGCCGCGTGCGCGGAGCACCGATTCGTTGTGTGCAGACAGCGCGGCCTCGCCCGCCATGATCAACATCACGGCGAGCCATGTGACCGCAGCCACCGTAACCGCTGGGTCCATCAGCGCTCGACATCGCCGGCGTACCGCATCATCGACCTCGCGAGACCGGGCCAGATCTGCGTGAGCCCCGCTACCGTGCTAATGGCGGCAGGCGAAGCAACGAGCCGCCGAACAGCACGGTTGAATCGCCACTTCGCTGCAAACGACCGTCGGCGCCGCCGAGCAAGCACGGAGGACGCAATTCGAGTGTCGAGCACACCAGTCAAGACATCGATTGCCACTTCGCCGGCCATGACCGCTCCGCGCAGCGCAAAAGTCATCCCGTCGCCGGTGATCGGATCGATGAAGCCCGCGGCGTCGCCGGCAAGGAGCAGGCCGGGCATCCCCGGACTCGACGCATCAACAGCCATCGGGCCAAGAACCGTCGGCCGGTCGACCATGCGCGCGTGAGCAAAGCGCGGAGCCAGTCGTTCGTCGCTTCGCAGATATGACATCAGCAGAGCCGACGAATCGCGCCATCCCGGCGTACCCTGCTCGTGCGGCACCACCAGACACGCGTTCGTGAGTCCGTCCGGCAACGGAGCCACACCCATGTAGTGAGCGGACCGCACGTGCATCTCGCCGCCCGTCGACAGCCCCTGAACGTTGTCGAAATACGCGCCGATCGCCCAGCGGCGCGGCCGTGCCGCATGACGAGCGAGGCCTAGCGTGAACGCGAGACGCGAATGGCGGCCGTCGGCCGCAATCACCAGGCGCGCGCGATGCGTCCGCGCCGTCCCGGTGCCGCGCACGCGAACGCCGGTCACGATGGCGTCTTCGACGACAGCTTCGTCAATCACGCAGTTGTCTTC
>WNGA01007370.1_pt1 | contig 23761 bp, 26 predicted proteins | sample 5400061 | NCBI WGS metagenome assembly WNGA01 (sample SAMN13153366, study PRJNA577476) | soil metagenome | isolation source: 100 cm soil or saprolite under grassland replicate 2 | place: USA:California | collected 2016-06-15
TTGCCGGAGGTCATGTAGATCGCCAACAAAGCATCCAAGCCGCCGGTCTGATAGTAGCCAGGCCAGCGAGCGATGGTGTTGCGATGGACACCCGACTCTAGCAGGTTTATCCGCCACCAATCACCACGATGCGCGAGCCAGCAAAGCGGCTCGCGCATGATAATGTGCGCTATAGAGCGTCAGGCTTCAGTAATGCCTCAGCGATCGCCTGCTCCGGGGACATGCCTCGCCCAGAATCCCAGGCAGCGTCGAAGTCCGCCGTGCCTAGCTGTGCATGCGTGGCCGCCAGCTTCCGCTCGTAAGTCGTGCGCGCAGCGGGTGCTGGTCAGCAACCGATCGCCTGTCGCAGCCGTTCGGCGGCACCCCACCGACGCGCGGCACGCTCAGGCTTCTCGGCCAATATCGCCACGCTGCCTAGCCAGGCCAGGCACCAGGCGATGTATGGCTGCTCGTTTAGCGTCTGTCCCCGCCAGCTCCTTGTGCCAGTTAGCGCGCGGCCTCCTTCAGACGTCGAGTCCACGTGTCGTTTCGCCCATGCGCTGATAGAACGAGCGATTCCCTGCCGAGGGCGCGCATGAACGTCGCCCGCTATGCAGCCGCCCGGAAGCTGTTGCAGCTCACCTGGGCTATTGCGACCAAACGCCAGATCTTTCATCCGACCCATTGCCAGGTGCGCCCCAGTCCCTTATGGCGCTGACCGCCACCTCCACGCCCTGCCTGCATCGCGACACGTCAGGGTGACCCCTGACCAGCCCATCGGATCAGCGGCTGACACCAGCCATGACGGCGTCCCGCACCCGGGCAACATCGCGCATCGGCGGTGCGCCGAAGAGCCGCTTATAGTCGCGGGTAAAGTATGAGGCATCGTCATACCCGACGCGGGAGCCGGCGCTCGCCGCATCAAGGTGCTCGCCGATCAGCAGCCGGCGGGCCTCCTGGAGTCGCAGCTGCTTCTGGAACTGCCCGGGACTCATCGCCGTGACCGCCTTGAAGTGGTAGTGGAAGCCCGACACGCTCATCCCCACCGCCTGCGCGAGCTCCTCAATGCGCAGCGGCTGGTTGAAGTCGTGCCGAATCCGCTCGATCGCCGCGGCGATACGCTGCGTGGCGCCCCCCAGCACCGCGATCTGGCGCAGCCGGTCGCCCTGCGCACCCATCAGGAGCCGGTAGATGATCTCCCGCGTGATCAGCGGCGCCAGGAACCGTGCGTCAGCCGGCGTATCCAGCAGCCGAACCAGCCGCACCACGTCATCCAGCAGGCTGGCGTCCAGCGGGCTCACCGCGAGCGCGCGCACGGCGGCATGGCTCCGCGGCGCGGGCTGCCTGGCCTCGACCATGACCGAGCCGACCAGGGTCGGGTCGAACGTCAGGCGGAGGCTCAGATAGGGGTGCCCTGGCGACGCGTCCATGATCTGCCCCGTGCAGGGGATCTCCGCCGTCGCGAGCAGGTAGTGGGCCGGGTCGTACCGGAGGCGTTGGTCGCCCAGGAGTACCACCTTGCTGCCCTGCGCAATCACGCAGAAGGACGGCTCGATCACTCCGTGCACTGGCTCCGTCGACACAGCGGCACGCTGGAGGTACAGCCCCTTCAGCGGCTCCACCATCCCATCGCGCGGGACGGCCCGCGCAATCCGCTCGACCAGTTCGTCACGGTTCACCTGCGCCCGCTGCGCCTCGCGTGCTGCCTGCGGGTGGTTGATCGTCTCCATCGTTTCCCTTTCACGCGTTCCTGGTGCACGCCGCTCCAGAATATGGAGCATTATCCAAGAATGCTGGATAATTATTCTACCACAATTGGCAGCAAATGTCCTATACTGCTCATCGGAGCGAGGAAACACACTGACTGTGGGTTCCAGCACTGTGGATCATCCTCCAAGAACCGATCCAGCCCATGGCCGAGAACAAATCGTGCGCATGGTCGATCACAACAATAACCGGCGCCCTGCACCTGCGGTGCAGACGCCTCAAGGAGGAATTATGACCGCGAAGAAGGTGTGGTTCATTACCGGCGCCGGGCGGGGCATGGGGGTGGATATCGCCAAGGCCGCTCTCGCCGCCGGCAACGCGGTTGTGGCCGCTGGCCGCAACACCGACGCCGTCAGCAAGGCAGTCGGCCAGGCGGACGACCTCCTGGTCGTCAAGCTCGACATCACTGACCCCGCCAGCGCCCAGGCCGCCGTGCAGGCCGCCGTCGAGCGCTTCGGCCGGATTGACGTGCTGGTCAATAACGCGGGGAACTTCATCGCCGGGTTCTTCGAGGAGATCACCCCGGAGCAGTTCCGGGCGCAGCTCGAGACCAACCTGTTCGGCCCGCTGAACGTCACCCGCGCGGTGTTGCCGGTCATGCGGGATCAGCGCTCGGGGCTGGTGGTGACCATGAGTTCCACCGCCGGCCTGGTCGGGCAGGAGTTCTGCACGGCGTATGCCGCCTCCAAGTTCGGGGTGGAGGGCTGGATGGAGTCGTTGACCCCCGAGATCGCGCCGTTCGGCATCCGCACGATGCTCGTCGAGCCCGGTTTCTTCCGCACCGAGCTGCTCACGCCCGAGTCCACCAGCTACGCCGAGCCCTCCATCGAGGACTACGCCGAGCGCACGACGCAGACCGTCGCCGTCTGGAACAGCATGAACGGCAAGCAGGGCGGCGACCCCGCCAAGCTCGCCGCAGCGCTGGTCCAGCTCGCCGGCCAGGACGAGCCACCGCTGCGCTGGGCCGCTGGCGCCGACGCCGTCGAGACCTTCGAGCAGAAGGCCAAGACCCTGCTCGCCCAGGCCGACGCCCACCGGGTGCTCTCCTCGTCGCTCGCGCACGACGACACGAACGCCTGACCCAACACGACCCCAGTGGGCACCAGGCGTGAGCCGGCCGCTGCCTCGACACCGGGCGTGCGATCGCCTGGAACGACAGAAACTGAGAAAAGGAGCTATCTCATGAAACACGTCTCTCTGGGTGGACTGGACGTCTCCCGGATCGGTCTGGGCGCCATGACGATGGCCGGCGTCTACACCACCGGGGCGGGCACCGACGACGCCGAGTCGATCCGTGCCATCCACCGGGCGCTGGATCTGGGCGTCACCCACATCGACACCGCCGAGATCTACGGCCCCTTCCACAGCGAGGAGCTGGTCGGCCGGGCCATCAAGGATCGCCGCGACCAGGTGGTGGTGGCGACGAAGTTCGGCCTGGTCTCGCACTCGGGTGGCGGCCCTGGCGTCGTCGACAGCAGCCCGGCGAACGTCCGCGCCGCGGTCGAGGGCTCCCTGAAGCGGCTGGGCATCGACCACATCGACCTGTACTACCAGCACCGGGTCGACCCGAACACCCCGATCGAGGAGACCGTCGGCGCTCTGGCCGAGCTGGTCGCCGAGGGCAAGGTCCGCCACATCGGCCTGTCCGAGGCCGGCCCCGCCACGATCCGCCGCGCCCACGCCGTGCACCCGGTCGCCGCGCTGCAGACGGAGTACTCCCTGTGGACCCGTGACCCGGAGGCCGAACTGCTGCCGCTGCTGCGCGAGCTGGGCATCGGCTTCGTTCCCTACTCGCCGCTCGGCCACGGCTTCCTCACCGGCCAGATCCGCTCCGTCGAGGACTTCGCCGACGACGACTGGCGCAAGACCAACCCGCGCTTCAGCGGAGAGAACTTCCAGCGCAACCTGCGCATCGTCGATGAGGTCGAAGCCGTCGCTGCCGAGGTGGGTGCAACACCGGCACAGATCGCTCTGGCCTGGCTGCTCACTCAGGGCGACGACATCGCCCCGATCCCCGGCACCAAGCGAGTCGCCCGCGTCGAGGAGAACACCGCCGCCGACCGCATCGAGCTGAGCGCCGAGCAAGTCGAACGGCTGAACAACCTCACGCCGGCCGCCGGCGAACGCCACGACGAAGCGAACATGGCCACCATCGACCGCTGACCACGCCACTGGGCGCGCCGCCGTGCCCACGCCGCCGCTCACGCCGATACGGCGGGGCATGGCCGTCACCCCAGACATTCGGGCTTCGGCGGGCACAACGCGCGCCTCGCCACTCGCCGCTGGGACGGCTGACCCATCGCGCTTTCTGGGACGCCCGCGGCTCCCCAACTATCTCGACAAACAGGGCCGCAACCTGCTGACCTATACGCTGCAAGCGATTAGCCGCACGCTGCTGCGGCAGGGCACCGTTCAGCCGTCCGGCCTGCCCACTCAGGTGCAGACCCGCCAGAGCAGCGTGCAGCAAGTGCGGATCGTGCCGCACGGCACCCACTACACCGTCGAGGTGATCTATGAGCAGCCGATCACCTCCGCTCCGCTCGATCCCGCGCTCGTAGCGGCCATCGATATTGGGGTCAACAACCTGGCGGCGCTAACTTCAAATCTGCCCGGCTTTGCGCCGCGGCTGATTAACGGGCGACCGCTCAAGGCGTTGAACCAGTTCTACAACAAGCGCCGCGCGCAACTCCAGGCCCGCCTCCCGCAAGGTCAGTACACCAGCCGCATCCTGGACGCACTCACTGACAAGCGCAACCGTCGGATCACCGACTACCTGCACAACGCTAGCCGTGCGATCATCAATCTGCTGGTGCAGCACCGGATTGGCACGCTCGTCATCGGCCATAACCCCGACTGGAAGCAGCGAGTCAGATTGGGGCGGCGCACCAACCAGACCTTCGTCTTTGTTCCGCACGCGCGCTTCATCGCGATGCTCACCTACAAGGCGGAGTTGGTCGGTATCCGTGTCATCGTGCGTGAGGAGGCTCACACCTCCAAGGTCAGCTTCCTGGATGATGAGCCAGTCCAGCATCACGCGCACTACGCCGGCAAGCGCATCTCGCGCGGCTTGTTCCGGGCCAGTGATGGCCGGTTGATCAATGCCGATGTGAATGGCGCGTACAATATTGGACGCAAAGCAGCCCCCGATGCCTTCGGGCCAGGGGGTCGAGGCTGGGTAGTACAGCCTGTGTCGCTGGTTTTGCCCAATCGGCAGCGCCAGCGCGCGAATTCTGCCCTGGTGTCATAAAACGCTAGGCGTAGGGATACTATAGTCCAGCGTATCACTGCTACCTCCCGGAGGAAGGGGCGCCCGCGCTTTCCCGCGGGCACTTGACGCTGCTGCGCGCCGAGCTGGATGCGCGGATCGCGCTGTGGCAGCGCCGCCAGGCGGAGCAGCCGACGGTACGCCTTGCCGCGCACCTGGTGTGGCCACTCCAGGCCGGCGCAGTTCCACCAATGGCAACGGCTATCACAGCATAGCGTACGCAGCGGCGCCTTCGCACATATCGCTTGCATGTGCGGCGTCCTGTACGTCACAAGCTGAGAGCGCGTCCCAATGCGACAAACACGGCCGCTGGCTGCTGAAGTTCGACGATAGGTGTGAAACGGCCGGAAAGCGCCTTTGCGGCTTCCCGATGCGCTTATTCGGTAATCGCGGCCGGATGAGTCGCAAACGGAGGAATCGAGAAGCGTTTTACACTTTCTAGCGATGCATGTTCACGGCGTCAGGGTGCTGTAAAGCAGCCGTGAAACAGGTTGTGAAACAGGTAAGAAAACGGGTTGCAGGAAGCCCCTCTGGCGGCGGAGAATCGCTAAACGTGCTACAATCTGTCGCCTAAGTAGCGATCTCTGTATGCTGTTGGCTAGCTGGACGGCTTGGGCTACCTGTCCATACCGCTCTGGCCGACACAGGGGGAGTGCTGGGTATGGACGGCACCGGCGACATCATCTGTGGTCTCGATGAGCTGCTGCTCGTTGCGGCCGAGCGCTGGCGCACGCCGCTCACGCAGCAGGATGTGGCGCGCATGAGCGGTCTCAGCCGCTCGACCATCAACGAACTGCTGCCGCGACGGGTCCAGGAGCGCGCGCTAGGCGGTGCGGCGGCCGAGACGGACTGGTCCCGTTCCAGGGCCGCATTGCACTGCGCACCATCGCCGCGCTCTGTAGCGTGTTCATCTGCCTGCCCGGGGAGCTGCTGCGCTACCGTACGCCGGGCCAGGCGCTGCCGCGGCTGAGCCCGAACGCGGTACGGCGGAACGAGGTCCCGCTGCGCCAGGTCTACATCTACCCGCTGACGAACAACATTCCTGAACGTCTTCAGGCGCGATTTGCGCCGTGCTGAACATTGACGTCTCCGGTGTGTTCATGCACACGATCCCGTTCCGCGATTCGACCTGGTCGGTCCGGTTTGTGCGGGTCGACGATCAGCAGCTGACGATCGAGTTGACGCACGGCGTGACGGTCAGCTCCTACCTGTCGCGCTGGAAGCCGTTAGCCCAGGCGCCATCCGAGGCGCGGAACCGCTGGCGGCTGACCGGCGATCGGCAGGGGGTGCGCTGGGATGAGCTGGACGTGGAAATCTACCCGCGCCTGCTGCTCGATTGATGTATGTTATGTTGTGTTGAGTGGGAATTGAAACACCGACGGCGCCTGGTCATCTAGGCGCCGTCGGTGTCTGACCGCTGCCTGACGTTAGACCGAGCGGCGGTCAAGCGGTAGGTGCCCGGTCACCGCCGCCTCGACGATTTCGTACTCGAAGACGTCCCAGGTCGCCGACATGACGGCGATATCGCGCACGATGGCGGCGCGCAGCGAGTAGGATTTCCTGACCCGGCGCGCCATTTCCGCGCTGTCGCGCGGCCGCGTGACGGCCGGCGGCACGTGCCTGGCCAGGAACGTCTCGACCGCCGTTTCGATGACACTGTACTCGAAGATCCCCTGTTTCGCCGCCGCTACCGCGATGTCGCGCGCCAGCTCCGGCAAGAGACGGAACGTTTTGTTCTGCCGCGTCACGCTCCCCAGCGCGGTTTGTTGACGCCGCGTGGCGTCGCTCGCGCGTGGAGTCGCACGAGGTACCGGTGCAGGCGCCTCGCGCCGCCGTTCACCAGCGCCCTGGGGTGCCCTGGTCGCAGGCGTGCGTCGTTCGCGTGGTGCTGGCGGCGCGCTTGGTGGCCGTGCGCTAGGCGCACACGGCGCAGGAGTAGCGGCAGTGACTTCCTCGGTTCGAGCGGCCGCCCAAGGGTGCGCCGCTGGCGGTGTCACAGGCGAAGAAGCGGGCGATCCGCAACCCACAGCCCGCCACGGCCTCATCACCCTTGAAATCCATCTGCCAGCACTGATGGGGCTGGCAGGGCGGCACGGCAGCGGGCAGTTGCGGGCGCTGGGTGGCTGGAGGACGGTGCTGGCGCAGCCGCGTGCCGAAGTGCGCCAGATAGGCGGTCAGCGCGCTGCGCTGCGGGAGCGGGCAGCCCTGCAAGCTCGGGCGGCGCGTCAACTCCAGCCGCAGCTTATCGACGAAGAAGCCGCGATGCTGACGCTTGAGCCGCAACAGCACGTACTTGAGGCGCGGACGCGCCGTGCCCAGCGGGCCACGGCGAGCGGGCCCTGGTGGGCGAAGGTGCAAGCCGGTCCAGCCGTGCTGTTGGTAGATCCGCCAGAACTTGCGGACGAGACCATTTCAAACCGGGGGCTGAGCGTACCAGAAGACCGGGGTGCTTCGTGTTTTGCCAGGACGCTATAGATATTCGTATCGTGCTGATGGCGTGATCCAGAGCGGAATTGACGGCGGTGCCGAGCTACAGGCCGTAGCCCCCACTTTGAAATGGTCTCCCGCCTTATCCTGGCGATTGGGCTGTCGCGGCTCGTCGTCGAGTGCCAATGCCGCTGTGGGGTCGTCGCCGGAGCAGCGTCGCCGCGAGGCGCAGCAGCTGGCTGGTGACGATCACGGCCTGCCTACGCGGCTCACCGCTGGTTTTGTTAGTCCAGGTCTGCTCTTCCAGCTGCCCAGTCACTCGCACACGCTTGCCCTTGGCCATGTGCCCATTGACGACCTCGGCCAGCCGGCCTACGTCGTGACGCGGTGCCAGTCGATCACTGGATCCTCGGGTTTGCACGCGCCGATCCAATTGGACACGCCATGCAGACCTGCCCGAGCAGGCACGCGCTCATTGATAAACGCAACGGCTCATGCTATACTGGTGCTATCCATTGCTATTATTGGATGGGCCATGGATCCCAGCATTTCGGTGCGCCTCGACCCACGCCTGGCCGCGCGTCTGGCCGAGAAAAAAGCACGTCTTGACCTGCTGCGCCCTCTGCCGCCCGCGGTGGTGCAGCGGCTCGCCGACGACATGCGCGTGCTGCTGACCTACCACTCCAATGCGATCGAAGGCAACACGCTCACACTTTATGAAACCAAGATGGTGATCGAAGAAGGGGTCACGATCAGCGGCCAGCCGCTGCGCTATTATCTCGAAGCGCGCAATCACGCCGAGGCGCTGGATCAGGTGCGCGCGTTGGCCGAGAAAAAGGCGCCGATCACCACTGAGACCGTGCTGCTGCTCCACCGCATTATGATGGACGACGTACTGCCCGACGCGGGGCAGTGGCGTGTTGGCTATGTGCATATCCGCGGTGCCTCCCATACTCCACCGCACCCGCGTGAGGTGCCGCAACTCATGGTCGACTGGGTCGCTTGGCTCGACGACGACGGCCTGACGTATCCACCCGTGCTCCGTGCGGCGCTCGCGCATGTCGTGTTCGAGGCGATCCATCCGTTTTCAGACGGCAATGGCCGAGTCGGACGGCTGCTGCTCAATCTCATGCTGATGCGCGAGGGCTATCCGCTGCCGCTCAGCGAGGTGGCGGGGCGAACTGGCTACCGCGCCGAGCACCTGACCTGGCTCATTCGCAAGGGTCGCCTGCCCGGGGTCAAGCGCGGCCGGCGCTGGTTCGCCACCATCGCGGCGGTCGAGCGCTACCGCCAGGAGGTCGAAGGCCGGAACATCCCGCGCGGCCGGCCGCCCACTAAAGCGTAAACGAAGCGGTGGCGCCTGAATACTTCACGTCGTTGATGGCAAGGCCATTGGCCGAAACAGTACGGTTGGGGCCGTTTCCGACCCTGTCTCTGCAGGCCGCCCATCCCGTGCGGGTCGTGAAGATCGTCTGCGGCGGCCCTCCCGGCTGCGCCAGGATGCATCGGCCATCCCTTATCAGGATACCGTCTGAGGGCCTCCAGCTTGGAACATTTTCAACTCCTGGCCCCAACTGCGCGAGGCGAACGCCCCCTATTGACTCAACGGCATGCGTGCTAGATCAACCAATGCTCCTTGGGAAGACATTGATAGATCGCAGGAGTCTGGCCGCTGCGGTTTCTGCTCGTCGGTTCTGCGGTCATTCGCATCGCTGACGAGCCATGATACATCTCATTCAGAAGGGTAGTTGCTCATCAGCAGTGCTATCTACTACCGGTGCAGATGTGGCCCGTGATTCTGCTTCCCGATCCTCCGCCAGAATCCGGCGCAGTGCTGCCTCTTCGCACCCGGTCGCCGCAACCAGGAGCGCGATATCGTCGTCAGCATGATCCGGACGCGGGCGTGGGCTGAGCGCGAGCCGCAGCAGACCACCTTCATCTACGCCCAGTTCATGCTCCAGTGCCCAGTCTGCGACCTTCCGCCGCTCCATTGCCCGCGCTGAAGCAGCGTTCCTGCCGTACGCCCTACTACCGTTATTCGTAGCAGCGCTCGGTGACTGCCGCGCATGCTATAATCGTTGCAACAGCGAAGAATCATGAGAGCACTGTCAACATACCGCAGCGGTTAAAACCGCGCGGCTTGTATCTGCTCTTTCGATGCTGTGGCTCAGGAGCGACACAATAGACGGTTCGTGTGGAGAGTGTTACTGTCATAAGGCCGGTATACTACAGATAGAACGCATGTGCAAGCGCCGCTTGATGTATTCGAACGTGGTCCTCATGCGGCGCTACTCGTTTCCTCCACTGCCGCTAAAGCGGAGTGGTTTCCAACTCGTGAGGGTTTGATGACCGACAATCCCATCCTGGAACCGCCCGCGCTGCGCAGCTTCGATGGCCTGCCTGTTCGAACCGCCACGCCGGACCTGCTCGATATGGACAAGGTCGCCGCTCATATCGCCAGACTGGTCAAGGAGCGTCAGTACCGTGGTCCCACCGACCCGATCGAGTATTTATTCCAGCGTCGCTGCCTGATCGCCGTTGGCGACGAGACGCTGGCGACGCTGGCTGGGCTGATCTGCTTCGGCTATAATCCGCAGGCGCTGTTCCCCCGCGCGGTGGTGGATATTGGACACTATCGCGGCATCGAGACCGTTTCCTACGAAGTCGTGCACATGGAGAAGGATATTGGCGGCACGATTTTCGACCAACTCACGCGGGTGGAGACGTATCTCTGGAACAATACTCACCATGGCATGACGCTTGCCGAGGGGAGTCTTCAGCGCGTGCCCGTGCATGAGTATCCCGCAGCGGTCATCCGCGAGCTGATTGTCAATCTGCTTGCCCACCGCGACTACGCTAATGGGCTGTCGGCCGCACGGGTTCAACTGTTTGGTAACCGGATCGAGTGGGTCAGCCCTGGCGGGCTGCCGCCGGGTGTCACGGTTGAGAACATCCTCTCATCGCAGGCATCGCGCAACCCGGCAATCCTGACGATCCTGTATGAGGCCGGCTATGTCGAAGCATTTGGGCAAGGGTTGGACACCGTGGTTGCCGAGCTGCGGCGAGAAAGCCTAGCCCCACCGCACTTTGAAGACACCGGAGCGAGCTTCATCGTCACAGTGTACGGGCGACCATTGGAGCTGTTCTCACGCGAAGGGGTGTATGCCAGCCTGAACGAGCGCCAGCGCAAGATTCTCCAGACGATTCGATCGCGCGGCGTCCTCTCGCCGCGCGATCTACTCACGCTCTTTACTGACGGAACAACGCAGCGGACACTCCAGCGCGATTTACGCGAGTTGCTCATGGCCGACCTGATTATCGCCGAGGGCAAGGGCCGCGCGGTGCGCTACCGCCTGCCGGAGGAACGCTACTGACGGCTGCACCAATCGCGACAATCACGACAATTTCATGTCGTGATTCGTGGAGAACATGTGGAAAACCGCAGGTCAGTGCGGTATCCGGTAATTGAAGCGCCTGATCAGAATGACATACATGCCCCCTACGAAATCGCGACATGTGCTCTTCGCACTGTCGCGATTTGTTTGTGCCTACTATCGCGACATAGATTGTCGCGATTTGTCGGGACTTGGCGGCAAAGTGGCGCGATTGTAGAACAAAAGTGTCGCGCTAAGTACTTGTCAATGTCGCGATAAAACGTTAGGATCAGGGAAAATTGGAGCGCTTCCGAAGAGAAATCGTGGTGCTACGTGTCTGCACCACACCAAGACGAGAAGTGTAAGCGCGGGCTTCGCCGGCCAAGCAACCCCCGCGCTCACGGTGCCGCTTCGCCATTCCATTGGATATGGCGGTGAGCTGCTGTTCTTACTATAGCGCGTGCGCATGGCGCTGTCAAGCCCTGTCGCGCTCTGTGAGAGCGGCATGGAGGAGTATGCCCATGCTTCCGGCCGCACATGCGCAAACGGCGCCGCTCATGGCGCCGTTTGGCCGCCCGATCGACCAGCCATCCGCCTACAGCCCGATTCCACAGCGCCTGATCACTGAGCTGCACGATAATGTGCTGGCGATTGGTTTGTATGGATTTATCGCCCGCCTGTACCTCGTGGCCCAGGCTCCCATTCCGCTCTCCGTCCCGGATGTGTTGCGCTACGATCCCGCGCTCAGCCGCGGCGCGGTTCTGCGTGCGCTCGCCCGTCTTATTGGTGGCGGCTGGCTGATTGAGGCCGCGCGGCCCGGGCTGAAGACCCGCTACACACTGGCCTGGGGGCGAGTTGGTGGCATCCCACTGGCCTGGAACATGCAACAGCCATGCCTGGGCCGCCCGCGCCACATCGCGCGCCTGCGCCTCGACCGGCGGCTGTTCGACATTTGTATGGGCAAGCTCGTCCCCCACGCGACCCGCGCGGCCGCGATCACGCGCTACATCACCACGCCCGTCGTTTCGCTCAGCGACATTGGCTGCTACGCACTCACGCTCGCCGGGCTGCCACGCCCGACGCCGGCGCTGATCCGGCTAGGTGTGGTGCATGAAGAAAGCGCGCGTCCGCTACCCAGCGATGAGCGCCTCCTGGCGCTGATCTCTCAGCACGCGCTGGACCTGGGCGAAACGACCGACATCAATGTGGGGCTTACCCTGAGCGGCACGCGCAAGCTGGGCGTTCAGCCGATCCTCTTGCCTGATCAGGCTGCGACCACATCACAGCCGCTTTTTTTTGTGCCGCCGGGGATGATCGGTTCCCTGATCCATCCCATGATCGGTTCCATGATCGGTCCTGACACGGCACAGCCCTCCGTCGCAACCGCAGCAGCATCGGATGAAATGCGATCAGATGGTCGTGCTGAAGGGATCACATGGGAATCCAGGGACCAAAGGGAAATAGCGAATCCTCCCCCAACCCCCTCGCGCCACGAGGCCAGCGGTGGTGGTGGAGCAGAAACTATCGCGCAGAAGACGGCTCGGCGAAGGCGGAGCCGGGAGAGCGAGCCGATACCGAGCACTGCGACGGCGGCAGCCTTGCAGGCGATCAATGTCAAACCGGCTCAGATCATTGAGTTGGCACACATGCCGCTCGCGACTGTCGAGGCCGCAATTAGCGACGGACGAGCGCGCCCGGGTATCCGTGATCTGGCCGGCTGGGTAGTCAGCTTGCTGCGAACCCACCGCGATTACGGCTGGAAGATTACACCGCCCGCACCCGCGCCGGATTCGCCTGAAGATCTGCGCGCCGCCTTCGCGCGCTATGCCGCTGAGCAGGAGGCTGAGCAGCGCACAGTGTTTGCCGACATCGAGCGACGGTTTGATGATCCGCCTCCGCCCGAGCCAGCCGATTCCTCGCTCAACATCGTGAAACTCTGGAACACGGTGCTCGCGACCATGCAAGTTCAGGTCGCACGCCCTGAATTCAACACCTGGATTCGGCGCGCGAGCATGCTGTCGATCGAAAACGGCATTGCGACGATCAGCGCGCCAAGTGCGTTTGTCAAAGATGGGCTGGAGAACCGCTATGCCGGAGCGTTGTGCGAAGTAATCAGGATGCTCGTCGGGTTCCCCATTCAGTTGAGGTTCGTCATCCGCGAGCAGAACGCGGCCGCTGGGCCAGTTGACGAGGTAAACGAGCTTGCCGCACCATCCTCTGAGCCGCCGGACGAGGCCGCGCCGACGATTGCGGCAGAGCAGGAGGCGCCGGCGTCTGCGGTCAATCACCGGCCGGATTGGATTGGCGCTGCGCATTGGGGTACGCTGCCCACCATGCTACGCGCAGCGTTGATCGGCGCGACGCTATCGGATGGCACAGTCCAGGCGGTCTCTTCACACCTAACCAGGTTAATCGAGAGACACTATGCGCGCGAGGTTTCCGCAGTGATTATGACTATCGAGTCAGAGACAAAGCCAGACATTTCTCTCGCTGTCCAGAGCAGTTTCAGGTGAAGTGTTCGCTGAATTGCCGCGGTGGTTCCAAGATGGAACCTGTCATCGACCATCTGGCGGGAATACGTTCCAAAATGGAACCCATGATCGGCTATCTGGCTACAACAGGTTCCGCTTCGGAAACAGATGTCTTGACAAAACGCATGTTCTGATGTATCGTTTCCAAGATGGAACCTCAATATGATAAACCAGATCTATGAGTGATACACCAGGACCATTCACGCCCCCGCGCCACGAATTGATCGACTTTCATGGCGATCAGCTGATCGCGGTTGTACTCGAAGGCGATGGAGTGGCAATTCCGCTCCGTCTCCTCTGCGAGCCGATCGGCCTCGACACCGAGGCTCAGGCCGAGAGGCTGCGCAACCATGCGGTCCTCGCTGCTGGATTGCGCGTTGTTAACGTCGAGATCGGCGGGCGAGTGCGCTCGGTCATGGCGATCATCCACACCAAGCTCCCGTTCTGGCTGGCCACGATTTCACCGGAGCAGGTGAACGACGAAACGCGGCCGAAACTCATCCAATATCAAACCGAGCTCGCCGATATCCTGGCGCACCTGTTCTACGATGAACTGGCCTCACCTGCACCGCTCTCATCTGATCCTGCGACCGCGGCCCTACAGCAGCAATTCTACGCCGCTCTCAGTGAGATGCGCCGGATTCGTGAGGCGATCATCGACGAGCAGCGGCGCACTCATCAAGCTGTCGCCGATACCCAGCAGCGTCTCACCAGCTTGACCGAGATTGTGAGCGAGCTCCGGACCTTGCTGCCCGTCAGCCCCAAGCAAGCCGAATACATTCAACGCGCGATCAAGCGCCTGGCGACCCGCCTGCATAAGCAGCGGCAAGCCAGCGATGCCGGCTACCGACAGACTGAAGACAACCTCTATCAGTTGTTGTTCGGGCAGTTTAAGGTTGAAATGGGCATTCCGCGCTACGATGCCTTGCCAATCGACAAGTATGACGCCGCGGTTGCCTGGATCGAGCGCAAGGCCGCCGAACTGCTTCCCGGGGACCCTGACGCCGTCGCGCCCCGACAGGAAACGTTTTTATGAGTGCCAACTTATCACCTGACTATGATGCTGAAGTCGGCGCAAACCTGCGGGCCTTGCGGCTCAGCTATACCGTCAAACAGATCGATCTTGCCGGGCGCTTGGGAGTCCAGCGCGCGGCCGTGACGCGCTGGGAGCAGGGTACGCGTGGCCTGACGGTGGATATGCTGCTCCGGATCGCCGATACCTTCGGTATCCCTGCGAGTCGGCTGCTGCCCGAACGCCATCAGGAACCCGGAGCACCACCCGCGGCGGTGGAGCAACACGCTGCAGCGCCGCAGTCGCTCGAAGAGAGCGCGATCGCCAGCGTCGCGCAGGTCCTGCGCGAGCGGCCGGAGCTTATTGTCGCCGTGATGCAGTTTCTGGAGCAGCAGGCACTGGCGCCCGACCATAATCACATTGACCGAGATTGACGACTGCTTCAATCCTTCTATAATATGCTCGAACAAGCAATGCGGCTGACGGGGCGTAATCATTACGCCCCGGCGTTTCACTCGTTCTGACGCGCTAAAGCTGCAATTAAGCTCGTCACAGGAATGACTTGTAGTATGTTTAATGAACGAAGTGACCTATACGGATCTCCGCGTGTCTGGGGTGGGGCGTAATGATTACGCCCCAGCGCTTTGGGCGTTCTAACGCGCTAAATACGCGATCGGGCTTGTCGCGAGATTATCTCGCAGCGTGTATGATAAAGGAAGCGACCAATGCAGATCTACGCCCTCGCACTCGAAAAAGGCGGTGTTGGGAAGACATGCCTGGCAGTCAACCTGGCGGCGGCTTTTAGTCGTCTGAACCTGCGCGTGCTCGCGATTGACCTCGATGCGCAGGCGCATGCCAGCCATTGGCTTGGCGTAGCGACCGGATCGGTCCGCCCGGAGGACAGCGTGCTTGGTGTCCTGAATGGGCGCTCGGTATCTGACTGTGTGCGGTCGACAGATGAGGGGGTTGATCTGCTGCCGGCGCACTCCGCACTGGCGAGCCTGCCTGTTCAGCTTGCGACGGCGCCGAACAGTGGTCTGTTTGTCCTTCAGGATGCGCTTGGACAGTTGAGTCGTCCAAGTCCGCGCTACGATGTGATCATCTGCGACCTGGCGCCAGCGCGCGGCCCGGTGCTGGCCACGGCGCTCGCGGCCGCCACGCGTTGTATCGCGCCAGTGCAGCCGGAAGACCTGGTGATGCGTGCGCTCCAGGCGCTCGCCGAATCGGTTGGACAGGCGCAGCGTGTGAACCCGCACCTGCGGGGGATGAGCATTGTTCGCAATCGCTACGCGCCGCGGAGCGCCGGCGATCAGATCTATGATCAACTGCTCCGCGAATCATACGGCGCCCAGCTGCTCCGAACAATCTTACCGGTCCGCGCGGCCCTGCGCGACTCCGCGGGATTGCAACAGAGTATTTTCCGCTATAGTGGTCCCGACGCGAACGAAGTCCGCAATCTGTTCCTTGATCTCGTTGATGAGCTGATCAATCTTGATGGAGCCGCCTGATGCCAGCGAAAACCGCCGATCGAATTAAAGCCATGCGCGAACGGGCGGCCGCCCTCGCTCCACAGCTGAACACGACGGATGTGGAGGATGCGCCCGTGCTCGCGCCGGACAATGCCGTCGCGGCCGTAAGTGCGCACTTTGGTGCGGCGCTTGATCCGCTTGTGCGCAACCGTACTGTCCAGCAGATTCTGGTTGGGCAGATTGCGCCTGACTCGCGCCCAGAGATGCGCCAGCCGCGCCTGCTGCCGCCGCCCGAGGAATTGATCGTCAACGACCAGCCGGCGCCGGCCTACCGCGAACTGGTCGGCGAGCTGCTGGCGCTGGGCCAGTCGCTCAAAGAGCAGCAAATTCAGCCGATTGTGGTCTATCCTGGCATCAATGTCGCGTATCCAGCGGCCCGCTATCTGATTCTGGTTGGCCAGCGCCGCTGGACCGCCGCCACGCTGGTGCGAATGGAGACGCTCGACGTAATCGTCGTCGAGGCGCCGACGCCGGCGGATCGGGTGCGCATTCAGTATGCTGAGAATGAAGATCGTGAAGAGTTCAGCGACATGGAGCGCGCCTGGGCGCTCCAGCAGATGAAGCAGGCGCTGAATGATGCGCCCTGGGAACAGGTTGAGGAGCGCCTACAAATGAGCCGTGCGCGGCGCCAGCAGTTGCTCCGCCTGACGGCGTTCACGGCCGCGCAGCAGGAGCAGGTCGCACGCCTGCGCTTGCAGGAGACCCAGCTCCGCCGTCTGCATACAGGCGTGCGCAATGATGAACTCGTGCCTGCACAGGTGGATGCGATCTTATATCGGCTCTCGCAAATCGCCAGCGAGCGTGCCGCTGCGCTCGCGGCCGCTGCGACAGAGAATGCCACCGGTGGCCCACCACCGCGCCGTGCGGGGATTGACGGACCGACCATCGCGCGCCTGGTGGCAAGGGCCCAACGCACCGGCAGTCCGCTCGCCACAGTCACAGCCGCGCCCACGCCGCGCTGGTTGCCGCCGCTGCACGAGCAGCTGGTGCGAACGAACCAGGCCGTGCAGCGAGCGATCGGGCGCGTCGACACGCTCGACCCAGCCGATATGGAAACCCTGTTGAGTGACCTTGGCATACTGTTGACGAACCTGACCAGCCTGATGGCGCGCCTCCAAGGGGATGACAATGTGGCCGAGGTAGAGCAACCGCGCGAGCGCTCTGTTCCATGATCTCAAAGTAGTCAATAAAAAGGTGACTCCTTTGTCGTTGGTAGGGCATCACCACGGCGCGGGACCGCCGCTCTTTAGGCGACGGAGGAAGCGCCGGGCCAGGCCATACTTGAACATCTGTGCTGTATATGGTAAAATGATCATATGCAACGCACCATCCGCATCAAGCTCGATCCAGCGCCCGCCCAGGCAGCCGCCCTCGCAGAGACCAGCCGCCAGTTCACAGCGGTGTTCAATGCCGTGTGTGCCCACGGCTGGCAGCAGGGTGAAAAGAACGGGATCGAGCTGCACCGTGCGCTGTACTATCCGCTCAAAGCCGACTATCCCGCGCTGGTGAGCGACCTGCACGTCCAGGCGCGGGTCAAAGCGACCGAGGCCGTATCGAGCGCGCTCAATCTGCGCCGGAAGTATGCGCGCGAGAGACCCGATCGGAAGATCAGCCAACCTCGCTCGGCAGCTTGCCCGCCCCGCTACAACGTCCATACCTACCGAGTCGATTGGGACAGCCGCACCGTGCGGATGAGTACGACCGCCGGACGCCTGACCATCCGCTTTACCCTGCCCGCCTATGCGGAGCGTTACGCCGCGCTCCCGACCGATACGGCCGACCTGATCCAGCGTGACGGCGGCTGGTGGCTACATGTGGTGGTGAGCGCGCCAGCCCCGGAGATTGCCCCCACCGAGCAGGTCGTCGGCGTGGATGTGGGACTCGCTCGCCCCGCCGTCACATCCCAGAACCACTTCTTGGGCAAGAAGGCGTGGAAGGCGAGAGAGGGGCGGCTGTTTCACCTCAAACGGGCGCTGCAAAAGAAGGGCAGCCGGTCGGCCAAACGCCACCTGGGTCGCGTACGCCACAAGCAAGCCCGCTTCCGCCGTGACTGCGATCATGTGCTCTCCAAGCAGATCGTTCGGTCGGTGGAGCCAGGATCGACGATCGTACTGGAAAACCTCAAGGACATTCGGAAGCGCACGAAGGCGAGGCGCAAGACCGAGACGAAGCGCCGAATCCATGCCGGGTCGTTCGCGCAGCTGAAAGCATTTATTGGGTACAAGTCCGTGGTGGTTCGGGGCGGTTGCGCCACCCCGAACTCCCACCACTGAAGTTAATAAAAGGAGAGAGAACTGTGATCGATCAGGAACATCCTCGCGCTCCTCAGACACGCCGCGTGACACAGCAGCATAAAGAAGATGATGCACACGCTGCGCCACCTAGCCGACGGCGACCGCACGGTGGTACAGGTGACCCACGCGACCGAGAACATCGCGCTCTGCGACCATGTGGTCTTTATGGCCAGCGGTCGGATGGTCTTCTTTGGGCCGCCGGCTGACGCGCTAAGCTTCTTCTGTGTGACGAGCGGCCTGTTCTCCGACATCTACAACCGCCTGGAGGGCTGCGCCGACGAAAGCGATCCAGTCGTGCAGGCGAATCTGGCCAAGGAGTATGCCACCTGGCGACAGCAGCACTCACAACAGGCCGACGTGCCAACGCTGGCCGAATTATGGGTGATGAAATATCGAGCCTCTGCGATCTACCACGGTTGTGTGGCCAGCCGGCTCGCCGACCCGTCGCCCATGCCCGCCAATTGCGCGCTGCCGGCGCGGCGACCACGCGCAGCGCGCCACCGCCACGCTTGCGATAGGCTGTCCAATAGCCATCGCCCTGCCTGCGCCGCTCTTTGCGGGCGGTAAAGTGCCCAGACACGCCAAAAAAGGCGAACGAGGTCGCCCCCTCCAACCAGGCATACCAGGCCGGTGTGCCCACAGCGATCACCGACGGCGCATCTGCTGGGCTGGCCAGCCGGTCGCCTTCCACCCGCGGGATGGCGCGAGCCATCGCCGTATTCCTTCACGTGCCAGTTAATACGGTGGGTAACTTGGCGGTAACTCTACTACCATGTGGCTAACCGCGCAAGTGCCAGCGCCGAGTTGATGATAGCTGGGTGATCATATCGCACATTATGGAACGTGACATCGATAACACCAACGTTTGTGGCAGTGCCTGTCCGCGCCCCATTCAATATTTACGGTTATGAAATGCTACTATGTGACGACGTCTCAAAAACGAACGTATTTGAGAAACTGCTGATGGTGGTATCCTCGCCGCCTTTTGTGCATCTGTGTATCTCTCAAAACAGTCTCTCGTAACAGGTTTCTCAATACCTCATACTTTCGATGCGTTTTGAGAAGCGATAGGAGGCAAGCTGGCAGGGCTGGCCGGCGTTTTATGTAATATGGCTGTTAGAATCTCGAATCGTTGCCGCATCCCCTTACCAGGGCCTATACAAACATTCGTGTAACCAGGGGCGAGATTCTGTGACGCAAATCACAATTGTGCCAGGAGGCTTCTGCTGGTGTTCGGCTGCCGAATTGGTGTGTTGCTGTTGTATCGTGGCTGCACGCCGTGTGGCAAAAAAACGCCTGAGCTGTTGTCACAAACTCGTGTCGTCGTGGGTCTTCTTTAGCGAAACAGGATTGTATGCCGTACTATTCCACGATGAAACGCGAGTTGCGATTTTGCTCACGGTAGAGCAGTATGTTGGCGACAATGCAAGGAACGTGTGCCGCCGTGCCTACCTGCTCCATGATAGGCACAGCTATCGGGAGACACGCTATGAATGCTGGTGACGCCACCCAGTTTGAGATCTATCGCCCGCTCATGTTCTCGATCGCCTATCGCATGCTTGGCTGCGCCACAGACGCCGAGGATATCGTCCAGGAGGCCTATCTGCGCTATCAGGCGACCGCGCCAGAGCAGATCGCGTCGCCCAAGGCATTCTTGACCACCGTCGTCACGCGGCTGTGCCTCAATCAGCTGCGCTCGGCACGCACGCAGCGCGAAAGCTACCTTGGCCCCTGGCTGCCCGAACCGGTGTTGACTGGCGCGGAGGAGTCGTTCGCTCCAACCCAGCAGGCCGAGTTGCACGAAACCCTCTCGCTGGCGTTCCTGGTGCTGCTGGAGCAGTTGACAGCCGTCGAACGCGCGGTTTTCTTGTTGCGCGACGTCTTCGATTATGACTATGCTGAGATTGCGGTGATCCTCGGCAAAACCGAAGCTGCCTGTCGTCAGATCTTCCGCCGCGCCAAGAAGCACATCGCCACCCATCGCCCGCGCTTCAAGCCCACACCCGAAGCGCATCACCAAATCTTCACGCAGTTTCTCCGTGCAGCGGGGAGTGGAGAACTGGACGGATTGCTGCAACTGCTCGCCGATGACGTGACGCTTTGGGCGGACAGTGGCGGCAAGGTGCGTGGGATCCTGCGCCCGCTGCGTGGGCGTGACGCGGTCGCGCGCTTTCTGCTGGCCTCCCCGCAGATCCCTACCGAACCTTACCAGCCCGACATCGCCAGCGTGAATGGCGAGCCAGCCCTGATCTTGCGCGCTGGCGCTCAAGCGCGCGTGGTATTGTCCATCAGCATCGACCAAGGACGCATCTTCGCGATCTGGGTGATTGGCAATCCGGACAAGCTGAACTGGGTGAACCATCCGACGCACAATTCCGAGGAAGCAACACTATGAAGCTGATCGTCTTTGGCGCGACGGGCGGCACGGGCCGGCAGGTGGTCGCACAGGCGCTCAGTGCAGGGCACACGGTGACGGCGGTTGCCCGCCGCCCCGACATACTCGCCATCCGACACGAGCGGCTCACGGTGGTCGGCGGGGATGTGCTTGAGCCTGCCACGCTCGCGCAACCGCTCGCGGGGCAGGACGCGGTGGTCTCGGCGCTGGGGATCCGCAACCGCGAACCCACGACGCTCTACTCAGCTGGCCTTGCGAATATCATGCACGCGATGCAGCTCGCCAGTGTGCGCCGCCTGATCTGTATTTCGGCGGGCGGGCTCGACCCTGGCCCAGGCATCGCACGTTGGCTCGCCAAGACCATTCTTTGGCGTCTATTGCACGATTCCTACATCGATATGACCCGCATGGAGACCGAGGTCAAGGCCAGCGATCTCGACTGGACCATTGTCCGAGCACCGATGCTCACAGACAAACCGCGCGTGGGACGGTATCAGATTGCCACGAACAGTCACCTATCGCGCGGTTGGTCAATCCCGCGCGCCGACCTGGCCGACTACATCGTCACGCACCTCGCAGACCCCGGCTCGTATCGTGCGCTGGTCGAGATCGCTGCGTCGTAGCGGCGGCTGATGGGCAGGCCGTTGAATGACACGATACAATTTCCTGCGCTTTAGGGCACAAACGTTGGGAAGGGCCTATCAGCTGTCAATGCAGCAACCAGTAACCAAACGTTATCACAGAAGGAGGCGCACCCTTGGAAACACCCACCGCTGTCAGGCGCACCCGCGACCATGGCGCTGATCTACCTGCAAGTGGCCATGATCGGGACACTCGTCCCGCCGCTGGCGGTCTTCACCGTGATCTCACTGGTCGTCACCGGCGTCGTCATGGTCGGCTGGCGCTGGGCACCGCTGCTCGGTGCGCTCTGGAGCATCCTCATGGCCGTCGGGAGTACCGACAACAGTATCTACAGCCTGACGCATCCCGCCGAGTTCCGAAGCTTCGTCTTCGTGGTCTTCTTTCTCGCCATGGCACTGATCGGCGCGGGTGCTGGCATCGCTGCGACGGTGCAGAACGAGCGCGGCGGCGAGCGTCACGCCCCCGGCGCACTCCCCATCACGCTGGCCGCGCTGGTCGGCCTAGCCGCCGGCGCGATCCTAGTGGCTGCGGCTGCAGGGAGCAGCGAGAACGCCGGCGTCAGCCCGGCGGCGCTGGCCGGACTGCCGGTGCTGAAGACCGCCAACTTCGCGTTCGACCAGGCTGAGATCCGCGTGAAGGCCGGCGAGACGGTCGCGCTGCGGCTGGAGAACGGCGACGGCGTGCGGCACAGCTTCGACGTCGACGAGTTCGGCGTTCACGCGCCGATACCGTCGGGCCAGAGCAGCCTGGTACTATTCAAGCCCGAAGCCCCCGGCACTTACACTTTCTACTGCGCCCCGCACTACGACAAGGCGACCGGCAGGGGGATGAAGGGCATGCTGATCGTCGAGTAGGGAATCTCGAAACATCTCACCATGAAACGTGAGAAGATCTCGCGTTTCATGGTGGTTACGGGATGCCTATATGTGTAAAGTGTAGCTTTCCGCGGCGCTGATTCGTTAGGATTCGATGACGTAATGGGTATGTGCTCTGAGTCGCGTGGAGTCCTGCTATGGGTCTCAGAGCGTGCCAGTATAACGCCAAATAATCCTGAAGAATTGGGGCTCTTGGCCACTTTCCGTGAAAGCAGTGGCACGTTTGCCGGAAACATGTTAGGGATCGCTTCTGGCTGCGCCGTGCGTACGAACACCGGGTTGCTCCACACGGGCAGCGCGGCCATTTCACGAACTTTGGCCAAGAGCCGAATTGGCGCCAGTTTATTCTGAACTTCACATGGAACAGAGTCCGGTTCACAGCCCGAGCTTCCTTCAGGCTACCTGCACATTCTTGTCAGGATCTTCGCCATACCTCCATAATGCTGCGGCCACCCGACATCCGCTGAAATCGGCGAACAAATTGACGCTGCCAATCAGCAGCACAAAGGCCAAAGCCGTGGCCGCAGCGGTGGTCAGCTCCCTTTTCTCATCGCAGGAATCCTCCGCTCGCCCTTACTCCTGATAGGGCTCGAAGAGTTCGATGGGGTTGCCCGAAGGATCATCCAGTAGAATCTGTTTCCCTCCATTCCCGCTCACGATATCGTTACGGAAATGCGCTCCCCCTGATCGGAGCTGCTCGACCAGGGCGGGAAGGTCATGGACTTCGATCTGGATACGGTTCCAGCCTCCAGGCCCCGGGCGACGGCCATCTGGCATCGCCTGGGCCGCCCCTCCTGATCCACCAACGGCGTTCAAGAGCAGGCGCAAATCGCCTCGGGCAAGCCGAGCAAAGCCAGGACCGGGATGCATCTGCACCTCGAAGCCCAGATGCTCTGTGTAGAACGCGATGGCCTCCTCAACATCGCGCACGATGTAGCGAACATTCACCGTCGTCATAGCTCTTCCTTTCTGAGAGAAAGATCATGCTGCGTCAGCGTTCTTCTGCCTCCTCATCGAAGGTGGGTGCAAGCTCCCCCAGCCGACCGTCGTCCGCTTCCTCCAATACCTCAGGGACCAACTCGGCGATCTTCTGCTTCGCTTCTTGTAGGGCCACCCTTCCCTGCACCGTGATCACGTAGTATTTGCGTACCCGCCCTTCGATCACGCGATCCTCGCGCACAAGATAGCCCTGCTCCTCCAGACTATGCAGGAGCGGATAGAGCGTTCCCGGCGAGAACTGGTAGCCGTGGCGTGCTAGTCGGCGATCATCGCAACGCCGTAGATCGGCTCATGTGCCGCGTGGTGCAGCACATGCATTTTGATAAAGCCCAGAAAAAAGTCTCGCAACGCTGATTCTTGATCGATAGTCATTGGTTCTCTCCTTTGAAGGAGTGACAGTTGCCGTATGTGTGATCTTCCTCGATAAGGGGTCGTAAGGACACGTTTCCTTCTAAGCCGCTCTGCTGGGCTGTTCTTCGCGAAGTGCGCTGCTATTGCGCCACCGTGCTGCAGCGATCTGGCCAATCCCGACTGCCAGTATGCCAAGCAGCAGGTGCACCACCTGGATCACCCAGTGGAACGGGCCGACCAGGAGCGATGATTGCCTCATTCCGACGACGATCACCAGCAGGCCCAGCAGGAGCGCGCCGAGTGCCAGCGGCCAACTCCCAC
>WNGA01007318.1_pt1 | contig 23759 bp, 12 predicted proteins | sample 5400061 | NCBI WGS metagenome assembly WNGA01 (sample SAMN13153366, study PRJNA577476) | soil metagenome | isolation source: 100 cm soil or saprolite under grassland replicate 2 | place: USA:California | collected 2016-06-15
GAGCAACGTCGTCGACTCCGCCAGCAAAGCGCGCCGCCTCCTGGACGAGATGAAATCGCCGCGGCTGAAAATCATCATGGACCCGGCCAACCTGTTTCATCCGGGCGACCTCCCGCGCCAGCGCGAGATCCTCGAAGGCGCTTTCGACCTGCTCGGCGGCGACCTGGTGCTGGCCCACGCCAAGGAATTGGCGGCGGAGGGCCATCCGGCCGGCCTCGCCGTCGGCGCCGGGGTGTTGGATTGGGATCTTTACCTCGCGCTGCTGCGCCGCGTGGGCTTTGGAGGCCCGCTCATCCTGCACGGATTCGAGGAAGCGGACGCCGCGGCGAGCGTCCGGTTTCTTCGCGAGAGGATGGCCTCCGATTAGTTCTTGTGGATAACCACTGGTTCTATCCTGGAGTTCGTCCATTTAGACCGACGCTTCTGCTCTCCCGAAGGGAGAATTGAGAATAGCCCGGCAGTTCACTGCCGGGTCCAGAGTCGGTATCCCATTAGTCCCGAAGGGACGGCCGAATTTGTCGAATTGATTCAGCCGTCCCTTCGGGACTGGAGGTTACTCTTCCACAGCCCCACCCTTGAAAGGGTGGGCTATTTTCAAATCTCCCTTCGGGAGAGACTTTTCACGCCAGCACGCCCGTCACCACCTTGCCCGCGACGTCCGTCAGCCGGAAGTCGCGGCCGCCATGCCGATACGTGAGCCGCTCGTGGTCCAGGCCGAGCAGGTGGAGAATCGTGGCGTGGAAATCGTGAACGTGAACCTGGTTCTCGGCCACGTTGATGCCGTATTCATCCGACGCGCCGTAAACGATGCCCCCTTTCACGCCGCCACCGGCCAGCCAGGAAGAAAACGCCAGGCAGTGATGCTCGCGCCCTTTGAACTCCGGCTTCTCAACGCATGGAGTTCGCCCGAATTCGGTCGTCCACACCACGAGCGTGTCGTCCAGCAGGCCGCGCTGCTTGAGGTCCTTCAACAGCCCGGCGATCGGCTGGTCCACATTACGCGAGAGCGGCCAGTGGGCGTTCATATCGGCGTGCGAATCCCAATTGCGATTCGATCCCGAGTCGATCAACTCGATGAACCGAACGCCGCGCTCGATCAACCGCCGCGCCACGAGGCACTGCCATGCAAAGCCCAGCCGCGCCCCGCGCGTCAGTCCATAGAGCGCGTGCGTCGCGTCGGATTCGGCCGACAGGTCGAAGGCCTCCGGCGCCGCCATCTGCATGCCGAAGGCCGTCTCGAAGGATCGGATTCGCGCCGCCAACAGCGGGTCGTCCGCGCGCGACCGCAAGTGCCGCCGGTTCATGGACTGCATCAAGCCCAATTCCAGCTCCTGCAACTCCGCCGTGCCCGGCTGCGGCTTTACATTCGGAATCGGGTCCGCGCCGGGCGTCACCCGTGTGCCCTGATGACAGCCGGGCAGGAAGTCCGACGACCAGACCTGCTCGCCCGCGTAAGGCAGGAAGGGCGCCAGCACGACAAACGCCGGGAGATTTTGGTTCACCGTCCCCAGCCCATAGCTGACCCACGAACCGAGGCTCGGCCGGGGGACGGTGACCGAGCCGGTGTGAATGCCCAGCGTCGCCTCGAAATGATTTCCGTGGTCGCCGCGCATCGCGCGAATGACCGCCAGGTCATCCACGCACTCGGCGATCGCCGGGAAGAGGTCGCTCACTTCCGTGCCGCTGCGGCCGTAGGGCGAGAATTCCCACGACGGTTGCTTGACGAAACCTTGCGGCAGCTTTCTCCCGTGGTCGGCGAACAGCCTGGGCTTCGGGTCGAACGAGTCGACGTGCGACAATCCCCCGCTCATGTAGAGGAAAATGACCCGCTTGGCCCGCGCGGGAAAATGCGAGGGCCTGGGCGCCAGCGGATCGAGCGCCCCGCCGCGGGCCGCGTCGGCGGCGAGCAACTCCCACACGATGCCTGGCAACAAGAGCGATCCGCCTACCAGCGAACGAATCGCCTGGCGCCGCGTGCAGCCACAGTTGGAATTCGCGGAGGACATTGAATCGCACGGAGCGCGACGCTCCGTTCTACCGCTGAAGGTTAGGCGCAGCGCCGCGCTCCGGCAAGGCGGCAGTTGGCTCAAATTGAACAGAAAGAACAGAGCCCAAGGGGAACCTGCCATTTCCGGAGATCCCAGGCCGCTCACCATTTAGCGGCCGAAATGCCCTGAGCGAAAAACAGAGTTTTGAACGTCCCAACCTCCCTTTCCTCTGTGTCCTCCTGTTCGGAACTGAGTAGACACGGCTTAAGCGCGCCACCTCCCGGCACGGGTCCAGGAAACGCAGCTTCGGATTGGGGATCAACCGCTCCAACGAGCGCCGCAGCCCTTCGGGGGCAGACTCGGCGTGGACATTCCACAAGGAATGCTCTGGACAAGCGTGTTTTGCACGCTCAGTGTCGCCTCTGATGAAAGAGATTAGGAGTCAAGACTGAAGCCGAGTAGCTGATGGCCGCAAACGACATGAGTTCGAGAAAACGATACATACTCGCGGCCGCCATCGGAATTGTTCTCGTTGCGGCCGTCGTTGGATGCTATTGCTGGGCATTGCTAACACGAAGCCACTACGGGACGGCATTTCAAAGTCACTGCGTGAGTTTTGGGCCGTGGCATTGTCCAACCTCAATGAACAGTGTATGCTCATTTCAAACCCGAACGACGGAATACTTATGAACCCACCCGCATCGAGCACAGACATCGAACCTCGTTGGAGGACTTATCTGAGAGGGGCTGCCTTCTCGATACCCGCACTATTCATCCTGGCCTTTTCCAGTGTGTTTCTATTGCCAAAGCTTGAGACGCTTTGGAGGGATGCAGCCTTCGGGGCTACCTCCGAAATGGCTCCATCGGCGATGGCGGCCGTGCATCTCGCATACTTCGTGACTCAGCACCTTGTTGTCATCGCTGTCACCGTCATCGCTGTCGTCGTGTTGTTGAATACTGCGATCCTGATCTTCATCACGGCCATGTTCATGACAGCATTGATGACGGCACCCGCGCTGCTCCGAATGAAGTGATACAGTGCCGCCTGACGACTTAAGTTTTTGTCGCGGCCGCCGGCGTAGGAAGAACACGAGGACGTCCTCCCGCGACAACAAAACTGGGTTGAAATCTATTCGCGGCCGGAGCGCGCTCCCTTTGGAGTTTCCAGCCGGGATGTTAACTCATCTCATAAATGCCGTGGCAGGGCGCGTCGCTCCGCGCGCGCCGTCGCGTAGCCTGAAAAAGCTGGCTTTCCCTGAAAATCGGATGACTCGGCGCGCGCGGAGCGACGCGCCCTGCCATTTATGAGATGGCTTCTAATCTGTAGCAGTGTCATGCCAAGCTGGACGAAGGGCACACGCGATGCCCAACATCCTGCCGCCTGAATGAAACAGCCGTCGGCAAAGCCGAAATCAAAACACGCACAACGCCGAAAGGGAAAAACGGTGGCCGTGACGCTGTGTATCGCGGCGGCATTTATCGGTCTCAGCGCCACGATGCTGTTGAAACGCCCGCCAGCGAAGTCGAACCTGCCCGAACGCTTCGTGCCACGACCCCCTGGGCAGCTCACGTTCAACAAAGATATCACTCCGATCCTCTTCCGACATTGTGCGGGGTGTCATCGACCCGGCGAGATAGCGCCGTTCAGCCTGCTCACGTATCAGCAGGTCAAGGCGCGGACCAATGATATCGTCAAGGTGACCGCGCGCCGATACATGCCGCCCTGGCTGCCAGAGCACAGCGGCCCGGCCCTGGCGGATGAACGGCGATTGACCGAAGATGAAATCGGCGTGATCCGCCAGTGGACTGAGGAGGGCGCCGCGGAGGGTTCCGCTGGGGACCTGCCGCCGCTTCCCCGGTGGACGGAAGGGTGGCAGCTCGGTACGCCCGATCTGGTGGCCGAAATGCCCTCCGCATATACGCTGCCGGCGGAAGGCCGCGACGTGTATCGAAATTTTGTAATCCCGCTTTCGCTGCCGGCGCGCCGGTTTGTGCGGACGGTGGAATTCAAACCCAACACCAAAGTCTTCCATCACATTTTCATCCGCTTCGACCGGTCCCGCCAATCCCGGCGGCTGGATGCGCAGGACGCGGAACCAGGATTTGGCGGCATGGCGCTGCCGCCCTCTGCGGAAATGCCGGGCGGCCATTTTCTCAGTTGGCAGCCCGGCCGCGGGCCGACGCGCAGTCCAGACGGATTGGCCTGGCCGCTGGAACCGAACTCGGACCTCATTTTGCAGGCGCACCTGCAGCCCAGCGGCAAGCCGGAAATCGTGCGCCCAAGCATCGGATTCTATTTCACGGATCAGCCGCCGACGAACACGGCATTCAAGCTTGTCTTGAGCTCGATCGACATCGATATCCCCGCGGGCACACGCAATTACGAAGTCCAGGACAGCTACGTTCTGCCGGTAGACGCGCAGGTGCTCGCCGTGTTGCCGCACGCTCATTATCTTGCCAAAGAAATGCACGCCACCGCTGTGCTGCCGAATGGCGACACGCGTTCCCTGCTGAGAATCAAAGAATGGGATTTCAACTGGCAGAGCGACTACCGGTATCTCGAGCCCATCCAACTCCCGAAGGGAACGCGCATCGGCATGCGCTACACTTACGATAATTCGAGCCAAAACGTCCGCAACCCGCATCAGCCGCCGGTTCGCGTGGGCTATGGCTTGCAGACGACCGACGAGATGGGTGAGCTTTGGTTGCAACTCCTGCCTCGAAACACCAACGAGCTGCGGGTGCTCCAGGCGGACTTTGATCGGCGCCTCGTGCGGGAGATCCTTGCCTACAACGCGCTGATGCTTCAGCAGAGTCCGACGAACGCCCACGCCCACGTCCAATACGGCAAAGCCCTCATGGTTCTAGGCCGGCCGGAGGAAGCGCTGCCTCATTTTCGTCGAGCCGTTCAGATCGACCCAGATCAGGAGGAAGGCCACTACCATATCGGCGTCTTGCTGATGGAGGGCGATCCCGCCAGTGCCGAAAAGGCGTTCGTTGAAACGGTCCGTGTGAATCCGGAGAATTTCAAAGCGCGCAATAATCTTGGCCTGGTGCTGATGAGCCTCAGCCGCGCTGCGGAAGCCGAGGCCCAATTCCGGGCGGCCTTGCAGTTGAATCCCGGCGACCGAAAAATCCTGGAGAATTTGGAACTGTTGCAAAAACGGCGGGGCAGTCCCTGAACCGGGGCGCATCCCGCTTTGTGGCAGGGCACGGTTAGGCCATTGGGCTTGACCGGGCCGCCATTTGCCCCGATAACGCATCAGCGACTCGTGGTCCGTTCCCGAGTCGCACGCACCCGATGGAGAGATGGCTGAGTGGCCGAAAGCGGCGGTTTGCTAATTCACGGGACGCGTGTGTTTATGCGTGTTTGCAGGGGTTTTGAGGAAGTCAGTAGTGCGTGGGTGTGCGGGCGTGTGCTCGGAAGAATAGCAGGGTGTGCAAAAGGGTGTGCAAATGGGTTTTGCGCCGCAAGCGGCCACGCGGTTCATCCCGCGCTGCGGGTCAGGCGAGGGAGATTATCGCCCACTCGATGACGAGCAGGTCCACTTGGAGGGATTTTCGGGCGGTCAACCCGTAGCCTTTGGCGGGGGTACGTGAATTTGCCGCGAAGCATTTCGAGTCGCGCTGGCCGCGCGCATTGAGGCGATGAACTGGTGGCCGCGACTTAGCGAAGCACAGCTAGCCTCGACTGCCACTCGGCATAATTAGGTTTGCCCGTGAGACCAATTGAAATAATCTCGCGGTGCGCCTCATGCACTGGGTTGCCCCATCCGAAAAACACACCGCCAATGGCATTCTGGAAAAGCGCCTTTGGGATGCCGCCGACCAGTTCTGCGCCAACTCGGGCCTCAAGTCCCAAGGATATTCCGCTCCCGTCCTTGGCCTCAGCTTCCTGCGCTTCGCCGAAGTCCGCTTCGGTGTCCAACGCGCCACGCTGAGTCCTTTTTGATTTCATGCCCACTGAAACCCACTCCCAAATCGCCAGCTTCATCTGGAGCATCTGCAATCTCCTCCGTGGACCTTACAAGCGGAACGAGTATCGCAAGGTCATCCTGCCGCTCACAGTCCTGCGCCGATTCGATTGTATTCTTGCCCCGACCAAAGCCGCGGTGCTCAAGGAACACGCCGCCATCAAGGCCAAGCCGGAGAACATCATCCGCCACAAGCTCTGCTCCATTACCGGTCATGCGTTCTACAATCTGTCCAAGCTCGACCTGGCGCGCCTCCTCGACGATCCCAACCAGCTCGCCCCGAACCTCAACAGCTATATCAACGGATTCTCGCCCAACGTCCGCGCCATCATGGAGCGGTTTGGCTTCGACGTGCAGATCGCCAAGATGGCCGAGAAGGATCTTCTCTACCTCGTCATCAAACGGTTCGCTGGCATCGACCTGTCCCCGGCCAGGGTGGACAATGTCCAGATGGGGTATGTATTCGAGGAACTCATCCGGATCGGGGCGGAGCAATCCAACGAGGAAGCAGGAGAACACTTCACCCCGCGCGAAGTAATCCGGCTCATGGTAAACCTCCTCCTCTCCCCGGAGAAAGACCTCGCCCGCAGCCACGTCGTCAAGACCATCTACGACCCCGCCTGCGGCACGGGCGGTATGTTGTCTGTCTCGGAAAAATACATCCGCGATCTCAACGCCGACGCGCAGCCCAAACTTTTCGGCCAGGACTGGAACGACGAAGCCTGGGCCGTCTGCAAGTCCGACATGCTCATCAAGGGCGAGGACGCCGATGCGATCATCCTCGGCGACACCTTCACCAAGGACGGCTTCGACCGCACTGCCGATGGCAAGAAATGGACCTTCGATTATATGCTGGCCAATCCGCCCTTCGGCGTGGAATGGAAGCAGCAGCAACGATACATCGAGCAGGAGCGCGACACCCTCGGGTTCAGCGGACGCTTTGGCGCGGGCACGCCGCGCGTCAATGACGGCGCCCTCCTCTTCCTCCAGCACATGCTGGCCAAGATGCGCGCCCCGCAGGACGGCGGCAGCCGCCTCGCCATCATCTTCAACGGTTCGCCCCTTTTCACCGGCGACGCCGGCGGCGGCGAGAGCGAAATTCGCCGCTGGATCATCGAGAACGACTGGCTGGAGGCCATCATTGCCCTGCCCGAACAACTCTTCTACAACACCGGGATCTCCACCTACCTCTGGGTGCTCACCAACCGGAAGGAAAAGCCCCGCAACGGCAAGGTGCAGCTCATCGATGCCCGCCAGTTCTGGGTGCAGATGGAAAAGAGCCTCGGCAACAAACGCCGCCGCATCGGCGATCCCAAGGACCCGAACCACCCCAAAGACCCCGACCACATCGGCGAGGTCACCAAAATCTTCGGCAACTTTCGCGACGGCGAGACGCGCACCTTTACCGAGGAAGACTCCATCACCCATCAGCCCTTGCAGCGTCAGCGCGCCGTCAGCAAGATTTTCGTCAACGAAGACTTTGGCTACCACAAGATCACCGTCGAACGACCGCTGCGGCTGAACTTCCAGGCCAGCGCCGAACGCATCGCCCGGCTCGACGACGAGAGCGGCTTCAAAAACATCGCCACCAGCGCCAAGAAGAACCCCGCCGTCCGCCAGCAGGAAATCGAGGCCGGCCAGCGGCGGCAGGAACAAATCCGCGAACTGCTCCGCGCCTTCGGCAAAGCCACCAAGGAAAAGCTCTTCCAGGACCGCAGGGAGTTCCTCACCGAACTGGGCAAGCTCGACCGCGCGCGCGACACGCGCCTGAGCGCCGCGGAACTCAAGGCCGTGCTCGCCGCTCTCGGCGAGCGCGATGAGACCGCCGAGATTTGCTGCAATCGCGACGGCCAGCCCGAGCCGGACGCTGACCTGCGCGACACCGAGACCGTGCCGCTCAAGGAGAGCATCAAGCAATACTTCAAACGCGAGGTGCTGCCCCACGTGCCCGATGCGTGGATTGACACCACCAGGACCAAGGTCGGCTACGAAATCCCGCTCAACCGCCACTTCTATCGCTACGAGCCGCCGCGCCCGTTGGGAGTCATCGAGACGGACATCAAGAGCCTCGAAGCCGACATCCTGAAAATGCTCAAGGAGGTGACGGCGTGAAACTCCCGGCCTACCCGCGCACCAAACCCAGCGGAGTCGAATGGCTCGGCGACGTGCCGGAGCATTGGCAGGTGAAGCGGCTCAAGATGGCTGCTCAATTGACTGAGAAGAAAGTCGAAGCCGACGAGGAGAATCCGGTTCCCTACATCGGAATGGAAAACATCGAGTCATGGACAGGGCGACTTTTGCCCATCAACCCTGATGTCGTCCCCACGGGCACGGCCAACGCTTTCAAGGCTGGTCACACGCTCTTTGGCAAGCTGCGCCCCTACTTGGCAAAAGCGTGCAACCCGAACTTCGACGGACTCTGCTCCACCGAGTTGCTCGTGCTCCATGGTGTTGAGTTCGACCGCGCCTGTTTGTGTTACGCGCTGCTCAGTGACGGCTTCATCAAACTCGTGGACTCGTCCACTTACGGCTCGAAGATGCCTCGCGCCAGTTGGGACTTCATCGGCAACTGTGTGTTGCCAATTGCACCACCCGCCGAGCAACGCGACATCGCGGCGTTTCTGGACCGGGAGACGGGCCGGGTGGACCGGTTGGTGGCGAAGAAGCGGGAGTTGATCGAGCGGCTGAAGGAGAAGCGCACCGCGCTCATCTCCCGCACCGTCACCCGCGGCCTCCCGCCCGCCGCCGCCCGCGCCGCCAGCCTCCCCGAAAACCCGCCCCTCAAACCCTCCGGCCTCGACTGGCTCGGCGACATCCCGGAGCATTGGGAGGCTCTGAGAGTTCGACGCTGCGCAAAACGGATTCAAACCGGCGGCACACCGCCGACCGCGGAAGAGCGCTACTACGAGGAAGGAACGGTTCCTTGGTTCGGTCCTGGCTCGTTCGATGATCATATCGTTGTCTCTCAACCTATTAAGTTGCTGAATGCGTCAGCGGTCGAAGAAGGCGCGGCGCGCCTGTTCGCCGCCGGGGCGACGATGGTGGTTACTATTGGCGCGACTGTCGGAAAAGTGAGTTCGCTCACCGAGGCCGGTTCGTGCAATCAGCAAATCACGGTGATTGAGTTTGACCAGCAGCACATTCATCCGCGTTTCGCCACCTACCAACTCAAGCGCCTTGAACCGGCTTTGCGGGCGAGTGCGCCGAGCGCGACTCTTCCGATACTCGACCAAGGAGAAATTGCCGACATTGCGCTGGGTGTCCCGCCCCTCCCCGAACAAGCCGCAATCGCCGCGTATCTGGACACGGAGACGGCAAAACTGGACGCGCTGGTGGTGAAAGTGGAGGCGGCGGTGGAGCGGTTGCAGGAATACCGCACCGCGCTCATCAGCGCCGCCGTCACCGGCAAGATTGACGTGCGAAGGGCGGCGGCCTGAATCTTTGCTCGCGTGAGGAAGCAGAGGCCGGCTAAAATTACATGGAATGAAAATCGCGGCGGTTGACAAGACATTGAACCGGCTGGCGGAGTTGATCGCGCAGGGACATTTCGAGGAACTCGAGACCGATACCCTGGAGATCAAGCCCGTGCCGGCGGATGCTCTCGGATGGCGGGAGCGGCACAAAAGCGCGTGTGCGTTTTTGAACACGCGTGGCGGCATCCTGATCCTTGGCATCAAGGAAGCGGGATCCGGAGCGGCCCGCAAATACGTCTTCGCCGGCTGGCAGCCGCATGCCGAGCCGAACCTCAAGGAGTTTCCCAGGCAATTCACGGAACGAGACGGGGCCGCGCTCGACCTGAGCGATGCCTTTCCTCCACCCATGATCCTCGACTTCATGGACGGAAAAGTGGCGGTGATGCTGGTGGACGAACTGCCAGCGGATCGCAAGTACGTGTTTTATCGCGGCGAAGCTTACCGCCGCATCTTGACGGGCGATCACAGGATTTCCGACTCGGAGATCGACAAGCAGGAGGAGTTTCGGGAAGAGGCATTGCAGGCGCGGGAGTTGCAGCCGGTTTCGGGAGTGACGCTCTCCGACCTCGACCTCGACAAGCTCAACGACTACATTACTCAGCTCAATCGGCCGGTGAAGGTGGAAACCGTGAAGTCGGATCTGGAATTGGCACTTCCTTTTCTCGAACGGAAAAGTTTCATCCGCGAGGGGACAGCGACCACTCTCGGAGTATTGGTGTGCGGTAAGCACCCCTCCGACCGCTTGGGTTTCCGTTGCCAGGTACATGGCTACGTGGATGTGCCGCAGGAAATCGCACGAGACAAGCAAGACTTTGCCGATAATGTCCTGCCGTTGATGGAGGGCAGCCTCGCCTACCTCCTTCGCAACATCCAGATCGGGGTGAGCGTGGCTCAAGGAGGCAGCAACCGGCCGCAGTATCCCGAGGAGCTTTTGCGTGAAACAGTGAACAACGCGCTGGCCCACCGGGACTATTCCATCAACCGGCAGGTGATTCTCGCGATCAAACCCGGCCAGCACATCGCCATCCGAAATCCGGGTACGTTCCGACGGCATCTGTTGATTGAGGCTCCGGATGAGAGCGTGCCGTTGAGGCGAATCCTCCCCGAGGCCAAGCCTCGCAATCCGAAGCTGGCCGATGTGTTGCGGGTCTTCCGCAAGTGGGAAGGACGCGGAATCGGGATGGCGACGATGGTCAACCTCTGCATGCAGAATGAGATTGATCTCCCCTTTTATCGCTTCGGCACCGAGGAGGTGACACTTCACTTATGCACGGGGAAATTGCTGGACGATCGCATGGAACGCCTCTTTGAGGCTTTTGATCGCCATATCGAAACGAAGCTGCAGGGCGGCTCACTGACCGAGAATCAGAAGCGGGTGCTCGCCTATCTGATCAAGTCGGAGTGGGCGAACGAGCAGGTCCGTTACACGATTCTCCTGACGCCGGACAACAACCATTTCAACGAGTTGGCGGCGTTAGAGCGGTGTGATTTGATTGCCAAACATTCTTCGAGCACGGGGATGTATCCCATTTACGTTGCGGATCGCGCGTTGGTGCGAAGGGATTACGTGACGGAACTTCGCCAGCAGTTTGGTCCTAAATTCGACGGGTTGGATCCCCTGCATAAACAGGTCTTGAGCGTGGTTTACCGCTACAACAACTACTCAAAGAAGAAATGGGTCAGCGCGAAAGTGGCGAGCTTTAATTTGTGGCATGAGCGCGGAGGACCCGCTGGGGACATCGAGCAATTCGATGCGTTCTATCGCAAGGTGCGTTATGTGTTCAACAGACTTCAAAAGGACGGCTTCGTGGAGAAACCTGAGGGCACCCGGGGATACATCCTGAAACCGGATGGAGGAGCCGACGCTTTACATCCAACTGCCAAGGCAGATTAAGTCGCACCGCCATGCCCGGCCAAACCACCGAACGCGCTTTCGAGACCTACGTTGAGCAAATCCTTCTGACTCGCGGCGGCTGGAAGTCTGGCAGCAACACGGAGTGGGATAAGGAACGGGCGCTCTTCCCAATGCAAGTTGTCGCCTTCCTTCAGGCAACGCAGCCGAAGCAGTGGGAGGAGATGGAGGCGTTGCATGCGTCGGGGCTGGAGGCGCTGCTGCTCAGCACATTGGTCAAGGAACTGGATGCCAAAGGCTCGCTACACGTGCTCCGGCACGGGTTCAAGTTTTACGGTAAGTATTTCCGTCTCGCCTACTTCAAGCCCGCCCACGGCGCGAACTACGAGGTGCTGGAGCAGTACGGCAAAAATCGGCTCACGGTTACACGGCAAGTACCGTGTCATCCGAATGACAACCGCACACTCGATGTGGTGCTGGCGGTCAATGGGCTCCCGTTGGCCACAATCGAGCTGAAGAATCCCGGCTCGGGTCAGAACTGACGGCACGCAGTGCGACAATACAAGGAGGACCGCGACCCGCGCGCGCCCTTGTTCGACTTCAAGAAGCGGGCGCTGGTGCACTTCGCCGCCGACCCGGACGAGGTCCACATGACCACGCGGCTGGCGGGCGGGAAGACGCAATTCCTGCCGTTCAACCGAGGCAGCCATCCGGGCCAGATCATCTGCGGGGCAGGCAATCCGCAGCACGAGTCGGGATATCGCACGGGATACTTCTGGGAAGAAGTGCTCCAGTTCGACGCGTTCCTCGAAATCCTCGGGCAGTTTATGTTCCTGGAGAAGAAGGAGGAAAAGGTGGACGACGGCCGGGGCGGGCATCGTTGGGTAACGAAAGAGACAATGATCTTCCCGCGCTACCATCAACTGGACGGCGTGAAGAAGCTCGTGGCCGGGGCCGGCCGCGAAGGACCAGGACGCAATTACCTCATCCAGCACTCGGCCGGCAGCGGCAAGACGAACAGCATTTCGTGGCTGTCGCATCGGCTCGCCAGTCTGCACGACACGAGGGACCAAAAGGTCTTCGACTGCGTGGTGGTAATCACCGACCGACAGGTGCTGGACCGGCAGTTGCAGGATGCGATTTACCAGATCGAACACGCTCAAGGCGTGGTGAAAGCGATTGACCAGGACTCGAAGCAGCTCGCGGCGACCCTGATTGACGGCACGAAAATCGTCATCACTACGCTGCAAAAATTTCCCTTCGTGCTCCGCGGCTTGCTCCATGCCGCTGGAGCGGAAAGTCAGGAACAGGCCACAGGCGAGGAGAAACAACAGGCCAAGGCGTGGGAGGCAGAAATCGCCAAGCGCCGGTACGCGGTCATCGTGGATGAGGCACACTCCAGCCAGTCCGGCGAGACGGCGCGGGAACTGAAGGCGATTCTCGGCGCGTCGGCGCAGGCGGAGAACACTGAGGAGGAGCCGGATTGGGAAGACCGCTTGAACCAAGTCATGCAGTCACGCGGGCGTCAGCCGAACTTGAGCTTCTTTGCTTTTACCGCCACGCCGAAGGGGAAGACGCTGGAATTGTTCGGGCGCCTTGGCGCGAGTGGTTTGCCGGAGGCGTTTCACCTTTACTCCATGCGGCAGGCCATTGAGGAGGGTTTCATCCTCGATGTGGTAAGGAATTACACGACATACGCCACTTATTACCGGCTGGTGAAAGCAATCGAGGACGATCCGAACCTGCCGAAGAAAAAGGCCGCGCGAGCGCTGGCCAAGTTCATGAGTCTCCATCCGCACAACATCGAGCAGAAGACCGAAGTGATGGTGGAGCATTTTCGGCAGAAGGTGCGGGGCCATCTCGGCGGACGTGCCAAGGCGATGGTGGTCACGTCGTCGCGACTCCATGCTGTGCGCTACATGAAGGCGTTCGAGCGCTACATCGCGGAGAACGGCTACACGGACATCCGCCCGATGGTTGCCTTCAGCGGGACAGTCAAGGACCCCGACACCGGCCTCGAATACACCGAGCCGGGAATGAACACAGATTGTGTAAGCGGCAGGCCGATCAGCGAAAAACAACTGCCGGAACGGTTCGCGTCGCCGGATTACCAGGTCTTGCTCGTCGCGAACAAGTATCAGACGGGCTTTGACCAGCCGTTGCTCTGCGCCATGTATGTGGATAAGCGGTTGGACGGCGTGCAGGCCGTACAAACGCTGTCCCGGTTGAACCGGAGAATTCCAGGGAAGGAGAACCCCTTTGTCCTGGATTTTGTCAACGAGGCTGAAGACATCTACCGCGCGTTCAAGCCGTACTATGACGCGACTAGTTTGCAGGAAGGCTCTGACCCCCAGCAGTTGGAAAAGCTGAAACACGAACTGGACGCGGCGCAGTTTTATTTCTGGAGCGAAGTGGAGGCGTTTGCCCACGTGTTCTACAAACCCTTGGCCCGGCAGAGCGCGCAAGACCACGCGCACATGCAGCTTCACCTTCAGCCGGCGGTGGATCGGTTCAAGGCGTTGGATGACGAGGCCAAGCGCAGCGAGTTCCGCGAGAAGCTGAACGGTTTCGTCCACATCTACTCATTCCTGAGCCAGATCATTCCTTACGGCGATCCCGCCTTGGAGATGCTGTACAGCTACGGACGTTTCCTCGTACCGCATCTCCCGCTCGACCGCGACACCGAGAGGGTGAGAATCGGCGACGAGGTCGGACTGCAATACTACCGCTTGCAGCGGATTTACTCCGGCGAGATCGCGTTGAAGGAAGGCGAACCCGAAGGAGTGAAAAGCCCCACGGAAGTCGGCACCGGCAAGGCGAAGGAGGAGAAAGCGCCGCTGTCCGAGATCATCAAAGTATTGAACGAACGGTTCGGAACGAATTTCACGGACGAAGACCGCTTCTTCTTTGAGCAGATCCGGGAGAAAGCCACGGCCAACGAACAGGTGGTCAAGCTCCGGCGAGCGAATCCCTTCGACAAATTTCAACTCGGCCTGCGGCAACTCATCGAAGACCTGATGGTGCAGCGCATGGCGGACAACGACAAAATCGTGACCCGTTATATGGACGACAAGGAGTTCGGCAGCGCCGCCTTCGCTGTCCTCTCGAAGGCGATCTACGATTCGATCCCCCCTGCCGAGGCATCCGGCGAACAATGATTACCGGCGGGCCAGCCAGTTCAGCGTCACCGGCGTGCTCTACACGTGCCGGCCGGATTAGGTCGGCTTCGTCATCGGCCTGCCGCTGGTCGTCATCGAGTTGAAGAAGCCCGGCGTGCCCGCGGGCTCGGCCTTCGAACAGAACCTGAAACACTACAAGCAGCAAATCCCGGCGCTGCGCGAGTACAAGCCGCGCGCGCTTGAGCCGGAGAGCGCGGCTCTCCGCGAGAACGTGCGGCGCATCGAGCAGCGTGTCGCAAACCTGTTGTCGGCTAACGCATTACCATAGTGAAGTCAGCCACGCAGCTTCGCCTTGTGTCGTACTCAGGCCGAAGTCAATTCTGCGATATGGACTGGAGTTGGTATTCCCGCAGGCGGGCTGTGGCGTCCCGCAAGTCCGCCGTGTCGGCAGCCAGGCATTGGCGGGCGGCTTCGTCGGATGGATTCTGCTCCAGTATTCTGTTCCAGCTCGCGATCTTCTATTCCAAGTCCGCGATGCGTTCCTGCATCAGGCTGGCGCCTTCAATGGCCAACTGCGCTTGATCAGTGGTGGAGGCGGCGGGAGTTGAACCCGGTTTGGAGACTTTGTGTACTTTCGTGAAACCAGGGTTCTACCAGCATAAATAAAGGGCGAAACCTACTTTCTGCCTTTTCTGTCAACCGTCGTTTTCGCGTAGCAAAACGAAGCTGGCGTGTTAGGAATTGTCTGGAAAGATTGAAACGACAGGAGGCGTGATTCCCCTCGACGCAGAGGACAGCTATGGGCAGCTTCTGCCGAGGATCATGACTCGCTAGGAGAGTTTACAGTCGAGGGCGACAAATCCTCAAAGACATTGGGTATTTCGAGAGTTTTTGTCAGGCTCTTAACCTGAAGGTCAGAGGTTCAAATCCTCTCCCTGCAACCGATTTGCGGCCCTGAAACACGCGTTTCAGGGCCGTTTTTATTGGGTTTCGCACTTTTAGCCTTCACAGACAGTTTTTGTGAAACATGGCGAACTTGCTGAAAAACGGCGAACAATCTACCAAAAAGTGCGAGCACAACGCTTTTTCCACCCCCTACTCGGCGGTGATGGCGACGACAAACGGGGCGGCGTTTGTGTGCGTAGAGATGAGATCCAGGCTCTTGATGGGAACGTCAGGCAACGGGTTCTCCCACGTAAATTTGAATAGCCTCGCGGGCGGCTGCTTTTCTTTCGCGGCGCTCTCTTCCGATTGCACCCAAGCCGGAACGAGGTTGGTGCTGATCTCATTAGTTTGTTTTTGCCAGTGCGCCAAATGCTGGCCGATGATGATGGGGATGTTATTCGTTTGGCCGTTGCTGTGGTGAATGACATACCTGCCAATTGGCGTTCCGTTCGTTTCACCGAAGGCATTCACGGCAGCGTGCAAAAAATGGAGGCGATGGCACGATTGTTCCACTGTAATTCCGGCGACTAAATTCGTGTAAGGCGCGATGCGTGACCGCCAACCGACTTGAATCACCCCGCGCACGTCAAATTCCACTCCAGCCAGCGACTGAACGCCTTGAGGCAAGGCAGCGAGATCGCTCTTGCCTGTTCCCCAAAGCCAGCTTTGGCCCAGTCCGGCGTTGTGGAACCTCGTGAGATCGATCAGGTTTGGCGACGCGCGCGGTTCGCGTCGCGGGATCACATCTGGGCGAAAGGCTTCCCTATCAGCCTGCTCACGTTGCTCGAGACTTTGTAGTGCTTTGACTCTCGTCAGTCTCACTTCTGGATTCTCTGGCGCGAGAAAGAACGCTCGTGTGCTGTACCACGCCGCTAGGTCGGTGGCCTCCCGGCTTAAAGGAGTGTTCGCGTAGGTTTCTGCATATCGAAGCAGGCTACGTGCGAGCCTGGCCATGACAGGTGCATTGGTTGGAAAATGGTCAAGCGCTTCGCGCATGGGTTCGTGCAGAGCTTCGTTCGTACTCTCGGTCAAGCGCTGCTGGACATATTCGTCCAGCGTAAGCATCGACCAAGGCGAAATATTCCGGCTGCTTCTGTCCGCCAGAAACCATTGCACCAAACGCGTCCAATCATCGCCGGGGAGGCTTCGTGCCACTTGTTGCTTCAAGGCGAAAAATTCTTCCCACGGAACAGGTTCTGGTACTCCGGTTGTGTCCAGTCGTACGCCCGCGACTCCTTCGGCCAACTGCGCCAGCAGTTGCGGCTGAGACGGAGCTTGAGGAGGAACGGGCCAGAGTTTGGCTACGGGTCCTTGCCTCCATGCCTCAGTGATCAGCCATCGCTGGTCTGGCGTAAACCCCACCCAGTGTCCATGCTCGCAGCCTCTGAGCGGCTCACTGACCAAAACACCGGTGCTTGCATCCCAGACCTTCACGTCGCCATCCCACGACGCAGTGGCTACCCGTTGATTATCAGAGCGGAACGCCATTCCCAAGACTTCCCCATCATGGCGAAGTCGTTCGGTTATGGGTTCGCCAGAGGCCACATCCCAGACGCGTGCAGTGCCGTCGGAGCATCCCGTAACGAGATATCTGCCATCACCGCTGAAACGAACACGCTCGACCGATGCGCTATGTCGCAGTCCTTCCGTCAAAGCGCGTTGTGTTCGCACATCCCAAATCCGAGCGGATTGGTCTTTAGACGCGGTGGCGATTTTCAGTCCATCCGCGCTGAAGCACGCGTCGCGCACATGCTGCGCATGCCCGAAAGGTTCGCCTATCGGTGCGCCGGTTTCGCTCTTCCACAGCTGTACTTTGTCTGCAGACACAGTAAGAATCAGAGTTCCGTCAGGGCTAAAGCATGCTGAATCGATGAACGCTCGACCAATGTCGCTTCTATGACGCAGTATCAGGAGAGTTTTTCCAGTCCGTGTTTCCCACACATGGGCAGCACGGTCCGCGCACACTACAACAACACGGTTTCCGTCCGGACTGAACTCAGCGCTCAAGGGTGCCGACGAGTGCCGCAAAGGCTCTGTCAACTGTGCTCCATTGGTTGTATTCCAGATGCGCACGATACCGTCTCCTCCCCCTAGGGTTACGAGTCGCTGGCCGTCTGCGCTGAACCGTACGCTCCGTGACACTCCCTCAGGAGCCAGCCTTGAAGTTATCGATTTCCCGGTCGCGATGTCCGACACTCGGACGGAACTTGCAGTCGCCGTTGCAATCCGCTTTCCATCCGAAGTGATCTGAAATCCTGCGGCATCACTGAGTGCGACTGGGAGGCAACCACCGGGCCGTACGTCCCAAATCCGCGCGGCGTTATCCGAGCTGAGTGTGACTACACGCTGACCATCCGGTGCAAATTGCGCCGCATGCACGTCATAAGGAACAAACACGCCGTGCGACTTAGAATGTGGCAGCAGCTCGGTCGAAGGCTTCCCGGTTTCCGCATCCCAGATCCGCGCCGTACCGTCCGAGGACGCCGTCAGCACGTGATGGCCGAGCGGGCTAAATACCGCCACAGTGACTTCACCGGCATGGTTTAGTGGAGGAGTCAATGGCTTACCTGAATGCGCATCCCAAATCCGGGCAGTCCGATCCTGGGAGGCAGTCACGACGCGAGAACCGTCCGGGCTGAAGTGAAAGGCCGTCAAGGCACGCGAATGGTTGATCGTTTCTGAGACTACTTGCCCTGTTCGTGCGTTGAGAATGCGTGCCACACTACATGCATGCGGCACGAGTAATTCGTGCCCGTTGGGGCTGAATTCCAAATGAGGTTCCAGTCCGCTGAATTCGTATCTTACGGTAAGGGCGTCGTGAATCCGCTCGGTTTGAAAAACCCGCTGACGAGTAGCCACGTCCCAAGCAGCTGTAATCTGCTTTCCCGAAAGAACGGCTAGCTTGGTTCCATCAGGATTGAATGCGCAGTGGTTCGCCGTAACGTTGCTGAGTTTCCGCCCGCCAAAGGGTGACTATCGTGCCTTCCGGTTTGTCGGGTCCGACTCTTCTAGGTCTGAATCTACTCTCAGACGCAATTGTGACTATCAGAGTACCATCCCTGCTGAAGTGGGCGAGCTGGACCGGATTAGTATGCACCAGCGGCTGGCCTATCGGCTTGCCCGTTCCTGCATCCCAAAGGCGGGCCGTCATGTCTGAGGACGCGGTCAGCACTTGACGTCCATCTTGGCTGAACTCAGCCCAACGCACTTCGTCGCCATGTCGAAGCCGTGGCGTCAACTCCTCCCCAGTTAACGCGTTCCAGATCCGGGCAGTACGATCTTCTGAGGCAGTCAGCAACTGGCGTCCATCCGCGTTGAACGCAGCGGAAAAGATGAACCCGTCGTGTTGGAGTGGACCACATGCTGGCAGCGCGAAGTTCCGTACCATCAATACCCACGCGAGTCGTTCGGCGGCCAGTTGGTTGGAGGGATCTTTTCGCAACAGCCAAGCCAAATAGGCCAGGCCCTTGGTCGCGTCGGTGCCTTCCAAAAGTTCGTTGGCCTTGGCCATCTCCATCTTCGTCAACGCCTCCTGTGCCCGTCGATGCTCCCGGGCCTCGGACAGTGCGCGACTCCGGGCTTCCTTTTGAGACTCGGTTGCCTTCTCACGCTCCCGGTTTGCCCGGACTGCCAGGACGGTGCTCAGCAAAGTTGCTCCAACGAGCAAAGCAAGAAAAGCGGCAGCCACAGCGACTGCCCCTCGATGCTTGCGAAGGAATTTTGCAATCCGATAAGCGGCTGTGGGCGGGCCGGCTGACACGGGTTCGTTGCCGAGGTGCCGCCGCACGTCGGAAGCCAGCCCGTTGGCCGTTTCGTACCGTCGCGTGCGGTCTTTTTCCAGGCACTTCATGACGATCCAATCCAGGTCGCCGCGGAGCAGTTTCGTGAGGCGCGCAGGTTCGAGCTTGCGTTGGGCAGAGATGGACGCAAGACGCTCTTTACTCTGGCTCAGGCGGGTGCTGGGCCTGGGCGGCTCGACTTCGCGGATGCGGCGGAGGACTTCGTCCAAGGCTGCCTGGCGCAGGGCCTCGTGCGTCAGAGGCGTGGTGCCGGTGAGCAATGTATACAGGAGTACGCCCAGGCCATAGATGTCACTGCGCGTGTCGATGTCGGGTTGGTTGAATTCGGCTTGCTCGGGGGACATGTATTCGAGCTTGCCGATGATGGTGTTGAACTCGGTCACCAGTGTGCGGTCGGTCAACCGCTGGCCGATGGCTTTGGCGATGCCGAAGTCAATCACCTTGGGCACGGGCACGCCGTCGTAGAGGGCTACGAGCACGTTGCTGGGCGAGATGTCGCGATGGATGACTCCCTTCTGGTGGGCGTGTTGGATGGCCTGGCAGACGGGCACGAACAGTTCCAGCCGTTCGCGAATGGACAGACGGTGTTCGTCGCAGAATTTGGTCAACGGGATGCCATTGACCAGTTCCATGACAAAGTAAGGGCGGCCGGGCGCCACGGGGGACGAAGACATCCCCTCACCCGCCCTCCGGGCACCCGCTCCCCCATTGGGGGAGCGGGATGGGGTGAGGAGGCGGCTCGTGACGCCGGCGTCAAAAATCTTCGCAATATTCGGATGGTCCATCAGGGCCAGGGCCTGACGCTCGGCTTCGAAGCGGGCCAGCACCAGCTTGGAGTCCTTGCCCTGCAGGATGACTTTGAGGGCGACGCGCCGACGCACCGGTTCGGTTTGTTCGGCCATCCAGACGGCGCCCATGCCACCTTCGCCGATTTTCTGGAGGAGTTTGTATGGGCCGATGCGATCGCCGGGCTCTTCTGCGGCAGACGCGGTAGAAGCATCAGCCGGCTTTTCTGCGACAGGCGCGGGAGAAACTGGCGCTATTACCGTGAGGGTGTTCTCCGAATTGCCGATGTCAAGCATGCACCGAGCGCAGAGTCTGGCCGACGCGTCTGTCGACAGACTTTCCAGCATCTTACCACACTTGGGACACGTACTCGCTTCCGGCATTGGCCTTATCAAAGCAGGTTTGCCACCAATGGTGAAATGGAATCTGCTCGCCGGAATCAGAATGCATGGGAATTACGTGTCGAGGCGGATCAAATCCCGGGTTCGATGGGGTCGATAGACATGGCCTGCTTGATCCGTGCGGCGGCGTTCCGGGCAGGCTTCCAATTCGAGCAATTCGTACGACATAGCTGCCAGAGCTCGCGAGAGATTGCGCGATCACAATGGGCAGTTCTGCGGGCATCCACCGGAGCAAGTCTTGCGCAGACGGAAGAAACGATAGCTCTGAGTGCTGGTGACAGGGAGCACCCGGTCTGACCCGAAATGGAATCCGGCGCCGACGTCGGTCCAATTCTGCGCCGCGACGTCTGAAGCCGCCTCCAAGTGAAAGCCCGAGCACTGCGCGGGCCAGAACACTAGGAAATCGAGGCCTGAGCGTTCCATGCGGAGCGCAGGCCCGAGCGGCCTTTGAAAGGCCGGAAGGAAGCCGCTTTGCAAGGTGTAAGGGCCGGCCGCGGCCGCCTGTGCAAGGTTCGGCGCCAAAGTCCAGACCCGCGGTGAAGAGGCCATTGGTCACCGGGACGCTCGGGACGAGCCAGGTCCAACTGTACTGAATGCCGCCGGTCGGGGCATCGAGCACTTTGAACCGCATGTCGTAAAGTCCGGTGGCCGGGCAGCAATCATCGGTCAATTTACCCTGGTACGAGAAGGCAGTGGATTGCGCGCGAACGGCTTGCGCGGCGCCAATCAGCCCCAGCGCGAGGTTGAACAGTGCGAGGAGTGGGTTTCGTTTCATAGGAATGTCGTGTTGGCTTGGTGGCCGGGCCGTCCGCCGCTGCCATCGATTGGCTGCGAACCTGCGTGCGGCCCGGTGTCTCCACCATTCACTCCCTGATACACATTGTGCGGGTGGACCTGACCGGAATTGTGAAGAATCAACCCGGCGCGGAGGTTGGAAAGGGCAAAAGTAACCGCTAAAGGGGCAATTCGTGGCCAGTAGTCGATCGTCGCCGGCTGTTCCGTTGCTACTGGCTGACCTTCTCCCGCCACGCAGCTGCCTGCTCGGGTTTGTCCCAGGCGTCGTAGAGTTGGACGAGGCGCTGGCCGGCCTCTTGAATAGGCACGGCGTGGGCTGTGGAAGGTCTTGCTGCGTCACGTTGCTTCAAGCCTTCGTAGGCTTGAAGCAGGTGTGGCTCGGCTTGAGCGAACTTGTGCAGGCGAAGCAACGCCAGACCCAAAGAACCTTGCGCTCTGAACGTCGGTGATACTCCCGGTTGCTTTTTCTTCAGGATGTCCACCCATTCCTGCAACACCGGCTCGGCGTCAGCATATTTGTCCTGCTTCAAATAAGCGTCGGCCAACTTCCCCAGCGTGGCCGCGATCGTAGGCCCTTCGGCGGGATGGGATTTGCGTTGCGCGATCAACAACTGCCGGAGCAGGGGTTCGGCATCGGCACAACGATTGGTTGCGAGATAGGCGGCGGCGAGGCTCTCGGTGAAAGTCTGGTGTTCCTTATTCTCCAGGCCCGCAGTGGGCCTGACTTCTTTCAGGGTTTGCTCCAATAACGGGATCCCTTCGGACAGTCGGCCGGCGTTAACGTACGCGCTTCCCAGGTTGTGCATGAACATAAGGCGGGTCGGATGGCCGGCTTCAAGGCGGTTGGTTGAGAGTTGCAGCACTCGTTCCCGTAATGCGAGGGCGTCGGGCTCGCGATTCGTCTTGTGATAAACCGACGCGAGATTGTTCATCAGCACGAGTGTGCTCAAATGGTCCGGTCCCAAGGTGCCTTCGGCCAGCTCGAGAAGCTGCTCGTAGAGGGGCAGCGCCTCCGCCGAGCGCCCGGTTTGCTGATACGTAGTGGCGAGATTATTCAGGAACGCGACGGTCTGCGGATGTTCAGCGGTCATCTTGTTTTGGGTCGCCGTCGCCGTCTCGGCCCAAAGCCTCAGTGCTTCGCCGGATTGGCCCACTGCCTGATACGCCCTGGCCAGGTTGTTCATTATCGCGAGCGTTTCCACGTGGTTTGGGCCAAGCCGGGCTTTCTGCATTTCCAAGGCTTCTTTGAGAAGCGGCACCGCATTCGAGGCTCGTCCGCTGTCCAGGCATGCCAACGCCAGACTGTTCATGGCTGCGATGGACGTGAGATGCTCACGTCCCAGCCTGGCGACCGACAGTTTGAGCGCCTCCTCCAGCAGGGGCATTGCTTCCTCAATGTGACCGGACTCCTGGTGCAATGTGCCAAGACTGGACATGATTGAGAAGGTGTGAGGATGATCCGGTAACCGAGCCTGGTGGAGCTCGAGTGCTTCTTGCATCAGCGGCAAAGCGTCAGCAAGCCGCCCGGCATCCCGGTAGGCGAGGGCGAGATTGCTCATTTCCGTCAGCGTGTCCAGATGTTCCGGCCCGCGGACCCTTCGACTGCGCTCAAAGATTTCTTGCCGAAGCCGAAGCGCGTCCGGGAATCGGCCAGCGGCCCGAAACGCCTCCGCCAGGTTGCTCGCGGAGTTGAGTGTGCCGGGATCGTCCGGTCCGAACTTTGCCATGCGCAACGTCCAGACCTTCTGGAGCAAATCGATGGCATCAGACAAACGCCCGATCTCTCGATAGGTCGCAGCCAGATGATTCATGAAGCCGAGATATTCCGCAGATTCAGGCGCGAGAAGTGCCGTGCTCCGCTGCAGCAACGCCTCTCCCAGGTGAACAGCGTTGGAGAGTTGGCCGCCTGCCCGCAAGGCATTTGCGAGATTCTGCATGGCGGCAAGCGTGTCGGCGTGATTTTGTCCAACAGTGGTTGTCCGCAAACTGAATGCCCGTTCCAATTGTCGGATGGCGTTCGTGTAGTCGCCGAGGTAAAGGAACGTGGCTCCAACGGCGTCCCGGATCTGCGCCTCGACGGCTGGGCGGTTGGTAAAGAGTAACGCAATCTGCGGCTCCGCAGTTTCCACGGCGCGCCGCACCGACACATCCCAACCCAGGCCGCCCTCGCGCTCTTCGGGCCGCGCCGCGGCCAGGACCTTGTCGCGCAAAAAGCCGAGCACTACCTGGGTATCGGCCGCCTTTTCGATTGCCTGGGCCTCTGCCTTCGCTGCACGGCTGCGCTCGCGGTTGGCCCACAGACCAAACACCATGCTGACGACGGTCGCCAAGACGAGTGACACCAGGATGGCGGTGGCGGCCGTGACCAGCACGCGATGTCTGCGCGCGAACTTCTGCCAGCGATAAATCGCGGTGGGCGGCGTGGCTTGCACCGGCTCGTGGCTCAGGAAACGCCCGAGGTCCTGGGCGAGGGCTTGCGCCGTGCCGTAGCGGCGGTCCGGTTCCTTCTCCAGGCACTTGAGGCAGATGGTTTCCAGGTCGCGCGGCACGGCCGGGTTGAGCCGGCGCGGCGCGATGGGGTCATCGCCCAGCACCAACGTCAGGGTTTCTTCCAACGACTGGCCCA
>WNGA01005097.1_pt1 | contig 23745 bp, 21 predicted proteins | sample 5400061 | NCBI WGS metagenome assembly WNGA01 (sample SAMN13153366, study PRJNA577476) | soil metagenome | isolation source: 100 cm soil or saprolite under grassland replicate 2 | place: USA:California | collected 2016-06-15
CTTGCAAAAGGGTCTCGGCAAGTTGCGCGCATGCCTCTATAAGATGCTCACAATTGTCGAAGACTAGCAAGGCCTGGCGCCGTTGGAGGAAGTTGACAAGTTCATCAACTAATCTGCTTCCTTGTTGTTCACGCACACCGAGCGTCACAGCGACAGCTTGTGGCACCAGTGAAACATCAGATAAGGATGCGAATTCTATCAGCCAAATACCGTGCTCGAAATCCCCGTGCAACTCATTCGCGACTTTGTATGCCAGCCTGGTTTTTCCGCTTCCACCAGCACCTGTCAGCGTAACTAAACGATTGGCTGAGAGCAATTCCTTTACTTCCCTAATCTCACGCTCTCGGCCAATAAAGGTGCTCAATGGTATGAGCAGATTTCCAGTGATAGACTGTACTTTTGAGGCTAACATCGCAGATCACTACCGTTTGTACCGCAGCCTCCATGCAGTTTATGTGGAAGCTGCGGCACTCTGTAAACTCTAAAGTTCTGGAGAAAAGTATAACATCTCGAAGGAGCAAAAACAACAGGACATACGGAGTTGGAATTGACCACAGATATCAAATATTGATATACTCTCTAATCAGGAGTAATTTTTAATGGTAAATAAACTACTTTCCCACATTCAGAAGCCGCGTTGTTTTCTAGTGTATGCGCTAGCTCCCGAAGGGTTTTCTGCCCGAGATGCCAATTTGATTTTCAATAGTTTTATCGCCGACAAGTCTCTGCCCACACCCATATTTCACGATCATTTTATTGGTCAGCCCGGCGGAGTTGCCATTTTCTATGTGGAATCACCTGAGGAACGGGATATCCTATTGGCTCAAAAACATCTGGATGGTTGGCAAGTCGATTACCAGCCGTTGATCTTCTCGTACAGTCCCTCTGCTTTTGATGAGCAAACTGCTTTTACGCTCAAGGCATATCGTGGCTTAAATTGGGATACCGTGCAAAAGGAAGAACGTCCTTCTTACGGTGATCCAATCCACGAGGCTGAGACCGCGGAAGAGGATTCTGGTTAATTATGTCCTTCAATAAAATTGTAGAAGCCATTATCCGGGAAGCACAGGAACGCGGAGACTTCGATAACCTGCCCGGCAAAGGCAAACCGATTGACCTAACTGCATACTTTGATACATCGGAAGACGTCCGCAATGCGTATTCTCTTCTAAAGAACGCGGGGATGGTCCCTGTCGAAATTGAGCTTTTACAAGAGATTGCTGCGCTGAAAGAAAGGCTAGCCACAATATATGAAGAGCAGGAGCGAAACCGGATTCTGAAGATTATCTGCGAGAAGGAGCTGCAATATAACGTGATGGTGGAACGGCAAAAACGTCAGAGGAAGGAATAACGTTTGGAGTGAGGGAGCTTGCTCCCGATACAGCTGCATACCCTTTCAGGCACTTAGCCGCTAGACTCCACAATATCAGTAAAACGGTAGCAGGCGGAAGGTCAGGCGTGAAGCGGACTTTTATCTAACAAGATGTTAACGAAATTCAACTATCGGCTAGTGAAAATCTGTGCTATACTCTACCCATTGAAGTTGACTTTCACTGTCGCTTGTCGACAGTTTGTTTATAACAATCGTGTATGTGGAAAGACCTGACCCTCGCGAGCTAGTCGGCAAGGGTCTTTTTTCTTAATTCTCCTTTCCTTGCGGGACCCCCACGGTGGTGCTTCGCGAAGGGTGAGGGTTAACAAAGATTTATGAAGAACTTATCCGCCATTGGGCGGTCAATAATCGTTTTAAAAGAGGTAAATAAATTGTATGAGTAAGAAAAACAAGTTAAGAATCATTCCCTTGGGTGGACTTGGGGAAGTGGGAAAGAACATGATGGCCTACGAATTCGGAGGTGACATCATTGTGGTTGACGCGGGGATTATGTTCCCCGAAAATGATATGCTCGGCGTGGATTACATCATTCCCGATTTCGAGTATTTGCTGGATAAAGCCGATCGTGTGCGCGCCATTATTATCACGCATGGACACGAAGATCACATTGGGGCGATCCATCATGTAATCGAGCAAATCCCTGCGCCGATTTATGCCACACCGCTCACACGCGGATTAATTGAGGCAAAGCTGGCGCGTAATAATTCACAGCACAAGGCTGAAATTTGCACGGTGCAGGCGGGCGAGACAACACAACACGGCGCGTTCAAGGTTGAGTATTTTCACGTGAGTCATTCCATCCCGGATGCAGTGGCACTGGGAATCACGACACCAGCCGGTCTGGTCATCCATATGAGTGACTTCAAGTTTGACCACACTCCCGTGGACGGCTGGCCAACAGATTTTGCAAAGCTGGCCGAATTCTCCCGCCGTGGCGTGGATCTGTTGCTTTCGGATTCTACCAACGCCGAACGTCCAGGTTGGACTCCATCGGAAATGGTGATTGGCCCCGCGTTTGATAAGGTGTTTGCTGAAGCAAAAGGCCGCGTCATTGTCGCGACCTTCGCATCGTTGATCTCGCGTATCCAGCAAATGGCAGATGCCGCAGCAAAGCACGGGCGCAAGATTGCGCTCGCAGGTCCTAGCATGATTGATAATGTGAAGATCGCTCGCAAGATGGGCTATCTTCAAATTCCAGATGAAATGATCGTGCCCATTGACCAAGCATTGCACATGCAAGACCATAAAGTGGCGATTATGTGCACCGGCTCGCAGGGCGAACCTTCTTCTATTGTTGGCCGTCTTTCCGCTGGAACCAACCGTCAATTCGACTTGAAACCCGGCGATACGATCGTGCTTTCATCGCACCCGATCCCTGGTAACGAGGAGGCCATTAGCAAGACAATCAACCGGCTTCTACGCCGCCGTGCAAATGTGATCTACGATGGATTAGCCCCTGTTCATGTTTCCGGGCACGCAAGCCAGGAAGAACAAAAGTTATTGATGAACTTGGTCAAGCCCAAACACTTTATGCCAATTCATGGTGAATTGCGGCAACTGAAACGTCACGCGGAACTCGCAAAGCAGGTTGGGATTCCGGAAGAAAATATTATCGTTGTCGAAAACGGGCAGGTTGTCGAATTGGTCGGCCAGAAGATTATGCTGGGTGAGCGCATTCCTGGTGATTACGTCTTTGTAGATGGCGAGTCCATCGGTGACATTGACCATGGCGTGATGCGTGAGCGTGAACAGCTTGCCCGCAATGGCATTATGCTTATTGACATCAGCCTCAATAAACTAACTGGTCGACTGGTCCATGAGCCAGAGATTATCACTCGTGGCTTCGTCTCACCCGAAGATGCAGAGCGACTCATCCCCGAAGTCCGCAAGGTAGTTATGGATGTTATTCACGGAAGCGGGCTGGACAACGAGAAAGACATTGTCAACGCGGTGAAGAGTTATCTGCACCAAGAAACGAAACGCAGGCCAATGGTTTTTGTGACGTTGAGCAAGGCGTAATAAGTAAAAAGGTAGACAAGAAAACAAGTAGACAGGGAGTGGTGATACCGCTCTCTTCTTTATTGTCACTCTCCATTCTGTGATATTCATCCACGCTGAAAGGGCGCCAGCACTTCGCACCTCGAGCAGCTTTTTCTCTGGTTCTCTGTGTAATACGCTAAATCTGCGGATGGATTTTGTCCTTTCCCTTTGAGGGTAGTGAGACCTTTCTTATGCGTGATCACCATCCCTCTTTGCCACGTAACGGCACAAACGCCACACTGATTTCTCTCCTGCAATCATAATTATTCCCGTGCCGCGTGCACACTTCCAGTTCCTGATTTGCTAGTCCGCCAATCGGTATTACCAGGTGTCCACCATCCTTTAACTGACCGTGTAAGGATTGAGGCGTTTTGGGCGCGGCAGCAGCGACGATAATTCCATCATACGGCGCGGCTTCTGGCCAACCCAATGACCCATCTCCCACGTGACAATGTATATTTGGATAATCAGCTAGCATCTTTTTCGCCCGCTCTGCCAACTCCGGTAAAAACTCAATCGTATGCACTTCCATTGCCATTAGAGATAAAATCGCCGACTGATAACCCGAACCAGTTCCCACTTCCAGCACACGCTCTTCTCCAGTCAATTCCAACAAGTGTGTCATCAAAGCAACAATATAAGGTTGAGAAATCGTCTGACCAGATCCAATGTGCAGAGGGCCATCTCCATAAGCAAAGTAGCGTTCCTCTGCCGGCACAAATGAATGTCGCGGTACAGTTAAGAACGCGGCTAGCAAGCGCGGCTCGAGCAAGCCGCGCCGCATGATTTGCATTTCCACCATTCGTTTTCGTTCCTCGGCAAAATCATGCCCCTCGGGAATGCTTCGCGAAGGCTTTGCACTTCCCTCAACCATTCAACATCCTTGCTATCTGGCGATCAATCTTTCCAAATGATCGGAATGTTCTCGGCGGCTTGAGCAAAGTATTATTGTTCTTGAATCACAAGATCAAGAAATTCCGCGTCAATACGATTACTTCCTTTTTGGACCTGGAAACCAACAAATAACCATTGTTGCGCTGAGTTAACGGTGATTGGATCGAACATAGCCGAGTTGTTCATTAATTTGGTTGTGATAGAACCGTTGCTGAATTCGAACACAATATCATACAGCGGTGGGTTTTGCTCGAACGGTTGAGTCTGTTGCACATCGATCTGCCCAGGCATGCTCTTTTGGACGAGCATTCGCTTTTTCACATCGCCCGGAGGAATGACAATGACCATCCCCTGAGAATCGAGCGTCGGCTCCGTAAAAACGCCCGTCCAAATCTCGCCATCTTGCAAATTCCTAAGGAAAACTTTAATGCTTGCTGTTCCATTAGCAGGGAGTGGCGCAAACATGCCATATACCTGAGTGTTATCAAACCTGCCATTAACTAAAAACGTAAGGCGCCCATCAGCTGCAAAGAAAAAATAGACTGATACAACCATTTGTCCAGTCTTGGCCGAGGGCGGGAGGAGCGAGGGTAAAAGTGGGTTCCGGAGTGGGCGTATCCGGCGCAGAGGTAGAGGTTGGCTCACCAGCTGGAACAGCATCGGTTGGAACAGGTGTATTTGCAATTGTGGACGTGGGAATTGTCGTCCATGTAGGGAATGGTGTCGGCTGAGGCGCTATTCGATTCGCAAACAGCGAAATCAATGTGACTGCGATGGTGCCGCATACACCAATCAAAGCGGCTAAGATGGCAGAATCAATTCTTGGTTTACGTGGTTCAGACATGTTAGTTCCAATGTATTAAAGTTTTTTCCATTCTAAGCTATATTTGAGGCGTACTCAAGTGTGATTTCGTTGACTTATTCTCTGCGCGATCTGACGATCAATTTTGCCCATGGGGTAGTCATCCAGTTCTTTCATAGAAACCCACTTTAGATTCGAATCTTTAGACATAGAGATCAACTCACAATCAAATACATATTCTGTGACTTTAAAATGTGTGTATGCATGTTGGACGACACCCAACGCCGCTCTCTTCCTGACCCTGAGTCCGTATTCCACTTTCAAGGCATTGACCAAGTCATGGGCTGGGTCGCCATCAACGCGCCCATTTGGGAATTCCCACATCCCACCAAGTAAGCCCTTCGAAGGACGCTTGGCAAGCAACACATAAGTCAGGTTGCCCCTACGGGATGCTCCGCGACCAATCCGACTTACAACTCCTGCCGCATGGATGAAGCGCGGAGTCTCCTTCTTCGGCCTCAGCACAGGGCGTTGTTCCTGTGTGCCAGCTATCCGCGCTTTACATATAACCATCAATGGGCAAATCAGACAGCGTGGGTTTTTCGGCAAGCAAATCGTTGCGCCTAAATCCATCAGTGCCTGGTTGTAATCACCGGCCTGGCCTTTGGGTAAATGCTTCGCCGCGAGACTCCATAATATTTTTTCGCCCGCAGGAGAATCGGCCGGCTCGGTTATATCAAACACTCTCGCAAAGACTCGCCGTAGATTGCCATCAAGGGTCGGCTCGTCCATACCGAAAGCCATGGACGCGATCGCACCAACCGTATAGCGACCAATTCCAGGCAAGGCACGCAACTCATCTAAATTACGGGGCAATTCGCCGTTATATTTTTCGGCCACGATCTGAGCAGCTCTATGTAAATTGCGTGCACGGCTGTAGTAGCCAAGTCCTTCCCAGGCGTTCAAAACATCTTGCTCGCTAGCTTTGGCTAACTTCTTAACGGTTGGAAATAATTTCATCCATCTTTCGAAATACGGAATGACCGCCTCCACCCTTGTTTGCTGAAGCATAATCTCAGAGACCCACACTACATAGGGATCAAGGTGATCGCGCCATGGGAGCGTCCGTTTGTTTTTGCGATACCAGGCTAAGAGTCGAGAGGAGAGGCGGGACATTTCAGTAATCAGTTATCAGTGGTCAGTTACAGGGGTCAGTGAGAGGCGCGCTTTGGTAAGTTTTGTCAAGAAAAGCAATTATACGCACATCAAGATAATCTTCACGCTGACAGGCCAGAAGCACAGTATCTGCACCTTGCGGGAAATTGAGCAGGTCGCGCGTGGGAAAGATTGCATCATAGCTTTTATCATTGATGAGCAAAAAACCAAGCCGTGGATAATCGCGGACTACGTACGCAGGCCAGGGATTCGCTGAAATTATGCCTTCATGGCGGCGGTACATACGCGGATACAACATACGGCCTTCGATAAGCAGCGCGTTCTCTTGAATCAGAAATAACTCTATCTGATTTGTTTCATAACCATGTAAACTAAGTTGCGCAATTAATTCTTGTTGCGTAGACGTAAAGCGCGGAGAAATCAGTCCCTTTGCGAACCAAGGCAGTGCACCGACTAATACAAATGCCATGATAATCAATGCATGAGACCCTAAGGGTCTGAACGATACCTTGCTCAAGACAGCGGCTGGAACATATTTTGTGGAGACCCTTAGGGTCTTTGAACCGAATAGCAATGTAAACCCACCAAGGATTTCAACGATACCAATTGCAAAATAAAAATAGACGACCCAATCCACCGGTAAGTTGTAACGCCAACTTGAGAAGCGCGAGATTCCATTCGCGAGAGCATATCCCAGGTTGAATGCCAGTGGTGTAAGACCGATCCAACTTGCACGATACCATGCCGCGCCTAATCCCACGGCGATGACAGCGAGATAAATTATGATAAGTAGAACGTTATACCATGCGAGAGGAGCAGGCCAATCAATCCAATAAAGATTGACAGGCGCAAAAATTCCATCATATCGCTCAATCAGGGGTAATGACAACAAACCACCTATTTCAGTATTCAGGAAATGGTTCGTGACGAAGCCAACTACGTAAGCAGGATTTTCACGTGCGAAGGTAAATAATCGTTTACCCAGACTCTCCTTTTCAAAATCGAATTGGCTGGTGTCAAGATTTTCGGTAAACGAATACTGGCTGAAAATGATCGCCATCTGTTTCGGATCGTCGAAGGCAATCCTTCCCGTGACACTGTAGTTATGTGCAAGCCAGGGAGTGATAGTCAATGCCATAGAAAGGATAAATACAGCGCCAGCAAAGATCAAAGGCTTTATCTGTCGCCGGTATACAAACCACGCCAGCACAAATATGAATGGCAAAACAAGAAGCGTTTGTGTACGCAGCAATAGTAAAAGTCCGAATGAGCTACCTGCGACGAGCGTGGATTTCAAGTCGCGTTTTTCAAACCACCAAATGAAAACCAGGCAGACGATCGCGATTCCCATCGCCGTAGGAAAGTCAGTGGTGAAAACTTTAGAATTGGCTACGCGCGTGTTGGAGGAAATCCATAAACCAAGATATTCACGAAAAACAGCAAAGAGGGCAACTGTCACACCCGCGGCAGGACTGTGTAGCTTCTTGGCGAGAAAATATAACGTCACAGGAAATAAAGCCAGCAAGAGAGTCTGCACAGCGATAATAGCGATATAGTTCTGCCCGAAGAGGGCATGCAAACCAGCCAGGAACACAACGTACAGCGGGCGAGGTGGGATGCTATGTAAATAGTCCGTTCCAATGAGCAAGCTCTGAGAGAGATAATCGTAGAAACCCGCATCCGAATATGGTAAGGGCAGATTGGTAGGAGGCGTGATCGGCGCGTAGAAGCTATTTTGTAAAACATCCGGTGGCACGCTTAGCCAGAGAATGGAGGCAGTGAGCCAGATGGCGAGTGGGAGGAAGATGTTGAAGATTCTAGAGGCTGAGTAATGAGAAATGAGTAACGAGTAAAGGAGGGTGAAGAAACCGATGAAGATCGCAAGTGCAAAATGCCATCCTAAGATCGCTACGCCGGGCTCACCCCAATAGGCTGGATCTTTTGTGATGCCAAGTTTTGTAAGTGATACAAAAATAAGTATGAGAAGTAAAGCAAAAAACGCAAAACTTGCAGAACGATAAACTGGTTTACGTTTGGTCAATTCCTGAGGGTGAAATCCATTCTTTAGAAGAAGCAGAAAGAGCGCGGATTGACTCCCAAGGATGACAAAAAACCACAATAACGGACTCAACCGTTCGTAGATAGGCAGGAGTCTTTCCGGGTTGAGATAACGGAGGAGAAATAGGACCAGACTTGAGGTCAGAGAAAGAAGCGCTGACGCAATAATGAGAGACCTTCGGCGGGGTAGGGAATCTAACCAAGCGGCGTTGTAACGAGCTTGGAGTCCAAAATAGATACTTAAAACAAAAAAGAGAAGCAGAATCGCAAGCAAACCAAAGCGCGCTAGCGAAAGACCACTTTCAGATGGAATTGAATATAGAAGACCCGCGAAGAGAAGAGACTCAAAGGCCGCGGCGACGAAAAACCACGGCCATAAGCGAGAAAAGACTATGTCTGTCTTTTTAGGAATCTGCGAGGTCATAAACGCGCAAGAAAGATTTGCGAAGTCTCATTAAAATTGAAATCCGCCGCGCGCAGGCACAATTTTATGCGAGTAATTCTTAACATAACCAAACAAGCGTTCTTGTAAAAGCACCCAATCGCCAGAAGCAAGAACGCGGCGCGCTTGCTCCTCATCGGCGGCAAGCAGGCCAACCATGATCTGTGGGTAAGAGCCATAGATCGTAGCCCATGCTTCCGCAGGTTGAAGACCCAAGCGTTGAACACCGGGGATGAATTCGCCGATGATGAACTCGAAATATTCCTGATCGCGTTCGGCAGCGATATCCCACGTCATCAAAACTTTTACAGGCATCTTAACTCTTCTGGTAATCCAATACCACCACGTGTGTTTCGTCCGGCAAACCGGAGCGCGAGACTTTGAGAGAAGCTTGGGCTTGTGGTTTACTCAAGCCCATTTCCTTGATGAACTTGTTGAGCGATTCGAGTGTGAGTTTCGTCTCGGGCGTGGCATAGTGCATCGGGACAACGATATTCGGTTCAAGCAAGCTAACCACCTCTGCAGCCTTCGCGGCGTTAAGTCCGCCCCCGCCTCCTACTGGGATCAAAGCCACGTTGACTGTCCCCAGGGCTTCGATCTCAGCCTGAGAAGGGACCTGCTGAAGATCGCCCAAATGAGCGACCGTGATCCCATCGTAGTCAAAAACGTAAAGCGTATTGCGCGCTAAATCTTTTTTCTTCTTGCCCGCGCCGTCCGTCTGGACGCCAGTGATAAACACATCTCCAATCTCGAATTCGCCAGGACCGTCGATGACGTGCGATGTGCCTTTGACCGCGTCGGTATTGTTGTGTCCTGCCGCATCATGGCTGACGGTGACGATATCAGCCTTAAGCCTAAGTGTGCTATAGCCGATGGATTTATTGTCGAATGGATCGGTCACCACGGTAGCGAAGTTGCGCTCCGTGAGCCGAAAACATGAATGTCCGTACCAGGTAATTTCCATGAAAGTAGAGCCTCCAAAGGGGATATTATAATGGATAAACTAATTCAATATAAACTGTGACCAAAGTGAAATGTGGAGGTTATGATGAGTACGTTCAAAATTGAAGGTGCAAAAATCATCGAAGGACTTTTTCCTGAATCTAACTGGGAGGAGCTGGATTCACTTAAATACCAACAAGTCTTCGAAAAGCTGATAAGCATTGAGCAGCTAAGTTCTGAGGTCGTAGATTACATCAAAAACAAAAAAGTCAGAATTGGATTTCACCAGCAATATAAGAGTGGGGCTGGATGGACCCTGTTTCGTAACATAACGCTTACGCCTGGTGCAAACCTGGACGATCCCTCTACTTTGTGTTTGATCATCCACGAGGTCTTTCACTTAAAGCAATCCATCCTCATGCGCCTTTCCATGCGAGGAGAATTGCTTGCATGGCAATATCAAAAGCAAACCTATCATCAGTTAACTGGAAAAGAAATAGGGGATTTTGGTCAAGCATACCCCGGAACTCAAAAATTCTGGGAGGAACTTTCAATGCTTTCCGCAGATTCACGCGATGATTTGGAAAAAGCACGCGATGTGATGAAAAATATTGCACGAGGCTACCGATCTGATTGTCTCCCACTTTATCCACTACCCCGAGAATTCAGTTTTTATTTGAGGCAGGGAAAGATCAGGGACGCCATTGGTGCAGTGATTAAGCTGGTAACTTGTAAGTAAAAGATTACTCGCATAATGGCTACCAAACCAATGGTCTACCCTGGCTAGATCGCTTTAGCCCAGACGAAAGCAGGACTTAGAGCATCTCTTCTCGCGCAAGGAAAATCAGATATATGGTAGAATCAAACAGGTCATAATGACCTGTTTGGAGAGTGAAATATGGAAACTATTAGTATTACTGAGGTTAAAAGCCGTTTTTCCGAGTTTCTCTCCCGGGCTGCCGGCGGAGAGCGTTTTATTATCGTGCGACGGGCTCGTCCACTGGCTGCCATCATCAGCGCCAGAGAATTAGAGCGTCTGGACCGCGCAGCTGAAATTACGCGCCGTCTGGCGCAAACACTCGGACAGTCCCCCAGCCTGCTGGAAGGCATTGAAGCAGGAAAAGTCCATCCAGCCATGGCCGCGTTTGGTCTCTGGAAAGACGAAGATGATCTGGCTGACCTAGAAATAAAAGTCCTTGAAAACCGGCATCGTTCAGGTTCCCGTCCGGGTGTGGATTTATGAGAATCTTGGATACCGATCATTGCATCGCACTCCTGCGCAAGAAACTTGACTTACGCGATCATATAACCGCCAACGAGGAACTTTTCATAACAGCAGTCAATGTAGCTGAATTGACCCACGGTGCGCAGCGTTCGCAACACCGTGAAGATAATCTCGCACGTCTTGAAGTATTACTTGCTGCTCTAACCGTGCTGCCCTTCGACGAGTCTGCGGCACGACGATTCGGGGGTTTAAAAGCTGAGCTTGAAACGAAAGGCGAGCCGCTTGATGATCTTGATCTAGAGATCGCCAGTATTGCGCTTGAAAATAACTTACCTCTGGTTACCAATAACACTATTCATTTCAAGCGCATCAGCGGTCTGGAACTTCATAACTGGATCAAGTAATTCCTAGCTTCCCATTTACCAAATCGTCCACAAACTGCCAACGTTTTGTTTTTGCGTAATCCCCTGCCTCGGGATAGAAATATTTTGCATAATCCTCCCAGTTATCCGCCACGCCGAAACCATCTTTTTCTCCGTTCTTCAATTTCTCGTAACGAATGATCCTTTTGTTTGCATGATCCGACAAAGCATTATTCTTTTCCCAGCCAACGTACATTGCAACGGCTTCGGCGAAATCCTCTTTACGATTAAAATTCCAATCCGACCCGCCGGGCTTGTCGCCATAAAAATATCCTGCTGCGTTGCAACCGGGTTTTCGACCATTGCGTCCGGGCTTATTTTCCTTACCCTGAGGGCCTGCATCCCAAAGTCCCAGACTACGCTTGATGTGTGAGAGGAACGGACTTGTAAATCCACCTGTATATTTTTCTATGAGCCGCGATAGTTTCCAATCGTAATTTGCATCCCAAGCGTGAGAAAACTCATGGATGACCGTCCAGGCGGAAATTGAGCCATTTTTTGCGAAACTAACCTTATGCGCCAACGCCTCCCCCGCGTGCGAACCGATGTCCGTTTTTTGGACAGTTACACCTCCAAGAAATTGGCAAACCCTATCCTTTCCACCTATTGACTCTGCTAGTACTGCAATCCAATCGTGGAGACGATCTAATTCATCCCCGGCCCAGCTTCCTAGCTGCCAAGAACCGCCGTTGCTTGAGTCACCTTTTCCCCAATCAGCAAGGACATCTACTTGATATTCAGATTTTAATTGAGCCAGTCTTTCAGATGCGTATTGTGCCTCGATCTCTTTCATAGCTCACAACTCCTTTAACAATAAAAGACCTCAAGCTGAACGGAGCGAGACGGTGCTCTTCCGGCGAACGCAGTCGAAGTGCGGGCACCTACAAAATTTATAAATTTTATGTGCCGCGTCCTTCGACTACGGGTTTTCCTGGCACGAACACCAGGACAGGCGATATGCCAACCCCGAAAGAGCATCGGGGCACGCGAACATGAGCTACACAACCCTCCGCTCAGGACGAAAAGATTTAATAACTTTGATAATAGTGTACAGCAGATAAATCAGCGAGTCAAAGGGAGATTCGTCATCCAGGATTTTGACAATTAGTTCGCTTGAGGCGAGGCTTGCCTGTTAGTGTCTCGCCTGTTAGGCACCCAATACATTAGAACCCGTTTGCCTGAATGCAGACTTGGATGTCAGCGACAGCTTGCGCGGTGTTGTGGAATAGAATGCCATGGATGCCAAACTCACAGGCAGCATCAATTGCCCCTGGATAATCATCCAGAAATACGACCTGCGCGGGAGATAATGCAAGGCGCTCACAAGTCAAGGCATAGATACGCGGGTCTGGCTTTGACATCCCGACCTCATGCGAGTAAATGATGAAATCGCAAATCTCATCGAAATGGTAAATCGCTTGTTCTCTTTCCCGCGCCCCAACAAAGCTATTACTGAGGATAGCCGTTCGGTACTTCGGACGCAAACTACGGAAATACTCTACAAGTTCCCTGTTGAGGGAGCCGAGATATTCTTGCCAGATATCGTCCATGAAGGTGTTCACCTGCGCATCGCTCATCCCCATAATCTCACGAATATGCTGATGGACTCCGACTTCTGAGATGATTCCCAGACTGCCGTCTCGCCACACGTTCCTCAGTCGCTCATTCAGCTCGCCCGGTGCCAGCTGGAGGCGTTGTTCCCACTTGGCGGTCACTCCCAAATCGGGCGTGATTTCCAGCACTCCACCGATATCAAAGATGATCCCATGAATGGTCATAATTTCTTTCATCCAACGGGCTGAAAATTAAAAGTTTTCAACGGTGTGCAAGTGCGCGTCCAGCGGTACATATCGACTGCCTGCTTCATGCTTTTTTTAGATCATCTTGCACTAAGGTTAAAATCGCGTTTGCTCTTCCCTTCCCTCCTTGCCGGGCATCTATCCATGCTATTTTCTGAAGATCCTTATCAGAATATCGGCTATGGTTGGCCAGCATCATTGCAATTATTTCGGGAGACTCGATCCATGCCTCGAATACATAGGAAATTCTGACTGTTGGAAGGCCTTCAGCCCGTACATTATCTGTGGCAACTGGTATGTCCTCTATATTGATTCCCCGTGGTTTTAGATGATACTGATTCGGGAAGATCCTCACGTCTAATGCCTGCTCAAATTCCTCGGCCAACTCACGCTCCGGGCTGGAATCCAGGATAGTTTCGTTCGTTCCATTTAGATGCTCCTGGCAAATTTCCTTTACTTTTTCCAAAGATGCCGGAGAGATCAGAATGCGAAAATCATTTTCCTGACGGGATCGCTCGCTGTCGTAGTGGAAATAGCCGATCATTTCCTTCAATGCATGTGGATCAGTAATCTGAACCGCACCTCCAAATGGTTTAGCTCTGACTATTACTTCAGGCTGCCCTTCAATTTCTCGCAGTGTAGCCGTCCGCTCAAGAGCCAGCATCGTCCGCCCATCTTCCGGATTATCGAACAGCACGTTAACAAGTGTAGCCACGCTGACGCGCAGACTAAGCTCTTCCGTCGCTCCCACCCCAATCTCATGATAATCCGGTTTCATAACACGTGACAAATTTACGACAATTCTGTGAGAAGGGCTTTGGCTTCTTGTAGATCAGCCGTTGTGAACCCTTCGGTTATTTTTGTGTACGCGTCGCTCAGTAATTTTCGGGCTCGTTCCGTATTGCCTTGCTCGTGCCATAAACGGCTCAATCTCATCGCAGCTCGCAGCTCAAGCATCGAGGCATGCACTTCCTGGGCATTGCTGACAGCCTGTTGATAGCAAGACTCTGCTTCAGCCACGTTCGCAGGAGAGAGTGCCAGGAGCAACTCGCCTTGCAGGACAAAGAACTCTGATGCTAAAGTTCTTCCTGTACCTGCCGCCGCAATTTCTATCGCTTCATTCACCATAAGCAATCCATCCTCAGGCCTCGACGCCGCACCATATGCGCCTGCACAAAGATAAAGCAGCATGGGCCAAAAGACAGGAGGGGTCTTGAGTCCCCGGTATGCATTCATACCCTCTTCGATCAGCGCAAGACCTTTTTCTGTCGAGCCCATGCCGACCAGTGCTGCACCGCGCAGGCAGGTGCCTACTGCGCTCCAGATTTGAAACCCATGTTCCTCGGCGAGCTCGAGGACTGCCTGCCCACACTCCTTGGCGCTCTCGACATTCCTCAGCCATAGATTGAGTAAACCATTATGGAACTGGGCATAGGTAATACTATAGGGGTGATCCATTTTTTGAGCCAGCATGATCGCATCGGCTGCATGTTTTCGGGCGCGATCGGGATAGCCCATCATCCAGAGGAATAAACCGGATACAGTGAGACTAACGACTCCAGGATTAGTGCCGAACCTGAGGCGTCGCACACGCGGACGTCCGGGATCGTACAAGGCGATCGCTTTTTCAAGGTGCTCCAAACCGATCTGTGGATCGTTGAGAAACGCCAGGTTATAGCCCAAAACCATATGCCCCTCGACCCTCATATCCATATCGTCGAGGAGCTCCCCAAGATTCAAGATGCGCTCACCCATCTGTATCGCTTTACCATATTCAGTGCGAAGGATATAAAAGGATGCAAGTCCGCGCAAGACGGAGAACAATTGGGGAATTTCACCTGCGCTCTCACAGAGTTCAAGCGCGCGCTCGTAAGCATGTTCGACCTCTTCGGTATATCCTTTGGTCGCCAACAGTGCCCGGGCCAGGCTGGTCTGTAACATGATCTCCTGTTGGGCGCGCTCAGGTGTGGAGGGGGTAGAAGCAAGGACATTCAGCAAATCGGCGGTAAGATCCACCATGGCATGGTACCAGCCGCGCGCATCATAGAGCAGCCAAAGGCAGTCGGTCAATTTGCGAAGCTGCTCAAGATTCCCATCCGCCACCCAGTAGCTCCAGGCGGTTCGCACGTTCTCGATATCGGATTCCATCTCCCATAACGCAGCCTCCCGCCCGTCGCCGGTCAGGCGTTCCCATTGACGCTGTGTAAAGTCGGCGAAGTAAGTGGCATGGGCTCGGCGAACGGCGGAGCCGAACTCGGGATCCTCTGCAAGCCGTTCCACAGCGTATTCCCGGATTGTTTCCAGCATCATCAACCGGGGTTCTCGAGTACCCTGATCTTCCTGTCGAATCAGGCTTTTATCCACCAGGGAAATCAGTCCATCGACAATGTCCATTCCTGTCCCGTTCAGGCCCTTGATCCCTTTAGTGACTCCTTCGACCGCCTCGAACGTGCAGTCGGGAAACACAGAAAGCAGCGCAAACAATCGTTGCTCCCCAGAGTCGAGCAGCTCGTAACTCCAGTCAATGGTATCGCGCAGCGTTTGTTGCCTGATAGGCAGGTCGCGCGCCCCTCCTCGAAGCAGTTTCAACCGGTTCCCTATTCGATCAAGCAGAGCCTGAGGCGAGAACAGCCTGATCCGGGCGGTGGCCAGCTCAATCGCCAGCGGCAGGCCATCCAACCGGAAGCAGATTTCAGCAACCGCTGGTGCATTCTCATTTGTCACTTCAAAGTCAGGCTTTACTGCCTGAGCGCGCTCGATAAACAACCGCACAGCCTCATACTGGGTCAGTTGTTCGATAGACCGCTGTTTAAGATCGCTCTTGGGCGACGCCAACGGAGGTACCGGAAAGACATGCTCGCCACGCATGTGGAGTGCTTCCCGGCTCGTCACCAGCACCTTTAACTGAGGGCACCCATGGAGCAGTTCCATCACTGTGGAGGCCGCAATCGTGACTTGTTCAAAATTATCGAGAACCAGCAATACCATCTGGGCTCGCAAGTATTCCTTAAGCTCATCGAGCAGTGGGCGATCAGTTGTTTCCCTTAAGCCGACAGCTCGGGCAATGGCCGCGAGAACGGATTTGGACTCCCGGCTGGGAGCCAGGTCAACAAAGAAAACTCCATCCTTGAAGCGATCAATCAAGTCGGCGGCTGCTTGGAGCGACAAACGCGTCTTTCCCGTCCCACCAGGACCGATCAACGTAACCAGATGCACGTCCTGCCGCATCAGGAGATCTTTGACAGTCTTCACCTGCGTCTCGCGGCCGATGAAGCTGGTCAGTTGAACCGGCAGATTATTGGGGAATGCATTTAGCGATTTGAGTGGTGGAAAATCGGCTGACAGGTCGGGATGGAGAAGTTGATAAATATGCTCAGAGCGGACCAGGTCTTTGAGGCGATGCTCACCCAGGTCACGCAAGGACGCGCCGCCTGGCAATTGCTCGCGCACCAGGTCAGCGGTGGTTGTTGATAGAAGTGTTTGCCCGCCATATCCAGCAGACATCAACCGTGCAGCACGATTCAGCACGGGACCAGAATAACCTTCTTCTCGCATTTCGGTCTCGCCTGTGTGCAATCCCATGCGGACACGAATTGCATGTGGCTTAAGTTCATCCCATCCCTCCGCAATTAGAGCCCTTTGTGCAGCGATTGCTGCTGCTACTCCGTCAACAGCCGTGCCGAATGCAGCCAGAATCCCATCCCCTGTTGTTTCCACAACCTGTCCGTCATGAGTTTCGACGGCCTGCCGCAGTATGGCATAGTGCCGCGCCAATGCGGCTTGCATAGCCTCCGGATCTTGTTCCCAAAGCTTCGTGCTGCTTTCAATATCCGTAAAGAGAAACGTGACTGTACCGGAAGGAAGGTCAGGTTTCCGGAGAAAGGATGTAGGCTGAACTGATAGGCTTTTTCGATGAGAAATAGAGGCTGATTTGTTAATGGACGCGATTTCACCCCATTTGCTAGCATCATAAAGCAGACGTACATCAACAGGCAGGGGAATACCGAACTGAGCGCAGTACCGTTTTAAATGAACAGCGCTGTAGATCAATCCAGCAAGTCTCTCATCAGTAGGAAGTGCCGCTTTATTGCAGAAATTCAATCCGGCTGCAACGGCAGCCAGCCAAAACTGTCCCCACAAATCGTCCGAAAGACTCGGATGGGTTTCATCAACCCAACGCTTGAAGGTCTTTCGGGCTGCATTTATCACCTCACACGCCCCTGCCAGTTCAATGGGTACCTCCTTTGAGTTCGGGATGTCTCGGCTAGAAAAGTGATTAACCATAGAGACCCATTTCTGGAAAGATGCTCGCTCTAATTCACGAATAAGATATGACATCTCGAGATAGCACTGGTCATATAGGAGCGGCATTTGGTCCTTATATAATGCAAAATCGATCAGGAAATACCCTTCTAACTGATCTGCATCTTCTGAAAACTTGGCCAGGATATTGGCCATATTTAGATCGCCATGTTGAAAGCCCGTGAGCACATCGATTGGTCTAGCCTTCTGCCACCGTCCGGCATTTAAACCGTAACTCAATGGATTGGGAAAAATTTGTCCCTGGATGAGAAATCCTTCCGTATCCGGATCAAGAAGAAATGTATCTTTTAAGAAAGATCCAATTTGACCGTCTGGCTTCAAACGGTGTCCCAGCCATCTTTCCAACAACTTTTGAGGGTACAGTGCCTGTTCGAAAGTAGATTCAGCGTTCCACTCTTTCAATAGATATTCGTTCGTCGCGTTGAAAAGCGCTTCCAGCCTGCTCTGACGTTCCTGGGATGCAAGTGTGCAGAAATGTTGAAGAGATTGACCAGCAACAGTGTAAAAAAGGGCGAGTACCCCCTCGTACTCCACTTCGTAAGCCAGTTTCGCCATGTTTTGATTGGCAAAATTTATTGGCGCCTGGCTCAAAGCGAGACGATGCCTTTCAACCTCAGTTGGCTTTGCTTTCTCATTGACCCGATCGAACTTGACGATAAGATGCTCAACTTGACGGAAGTCCCCAACAGAGACACTGACCAAGTACAGGAAAGCACCAGTACGCCCACCTGCAAGTGCCTGCAAAGGTGTGACCTCAAGGTTGTGCTTTTCCTTTGCGATGCTTAGAAGGTGCTGATACTCAAGCGGGAGTTTATCGAAATCTTGTAGAGACACTTAAGCCTGCTTTCTGCACCGCTTTCCTAATTCACCAGGTTGCCGTGCTAAAGTGATTGCTATATTAACTCCAAAAATGCAAAAGCGATAGGTTCTATCCTAAAACCTATTAATCTTTTAATTCTGTCATCCTATTAGTCGCACAATCCCTCAGCCTGTTGAAAAAGTAACGGCTTGCGTGGCCTGGCTGGTGGGCGGACAAGACAACACCGCTTTGACGGAACCAACTTCGAGCCAAAGAAACTGCCTAAAAACGCGCACGCCGTCCCTGCGGGTGGCAGTCCCACCACCAGGGCCCCTGCGCATATTGTAGGGGATCGGGTGCACACTGTGATGGGCTGCCACTTTTTACGCACCGTGGCAAGCGTTATACGACTTGACAAACTATCCGCGCTATAGTACTATATCGAAAACTGATATATCAGATTTCGATAGACATATTTAGACGAGATAGGAGCTGTTATGGATGAGACTTCATCTGGTCCTCAAAAATCAATTTCACTAACGCCCGCGGCTTTCCACATCCTGCTGGTGCTGGCAGATGGGGAGAACCACGGCTACGCCATTATGCGGGAAGTAGCGGAGAACACACAGGGGAAAATGCGCCTCGGTCCGGGCTCACTTTACGGAACCATCAAACGCATGCTGGCGGACGGCTGGATCGAAGAATCGGATGAACGTCCGGATCCTCAGCTTGACGACGAACGCCGCCGCTACTATCGTCTCACCGGCGTCGGCCAGAAGCTGGTGCGGGCTGAAGCGGAGCGTCTGGAGCAGTTGGTCAATATTGCGCGCGGGAAAAAGCTGCTCCGCAATCCCAGGTCCGTGTAATTATCCGAAGGAGGCATGGATAATGAACAATCTCCCCCTAGCAAACTCCTTATCGATTTCGGTGCGTGTTTACCGCGCCTTGCTTGTGGCTTACCCGAAAACGTTTCGTGAACATTACGAAACACAGATGGTGCAGGTTTTTCAGGATTCGATTCGGGAAGCCTATCATCACCACGGGATGCCCGGCCTGGTAGACCTGTGGCTTCATACCTTCGTTGATTTGTTTGTCACCGCGCTGATGGAGCGCATCTCAGAAAGGAGTCAGCATATGTTCTCTCCAAGAATCGCCTTGTGGGGTGGCATGGCCAGTGTACTTGGCGGTCTGTTCTGGATACTTTCAGGGCTCGCGACCGACGGAACGTTACCCCTTGTGCTAGCCTTAATACTGGGGCTGGGTGGGCTGGCCGGATTGTATTCCCGGCAGGCGGGGCAGGGTGGAAGGTTGGGGTTGGCAGGCTTTGCCTTGGGGATCATAGGCACGGGTCTGGCACTTGCCGCTCTATGGTGGGGTCTCACCTCCGGTCGTCTCTCTAATATGGAAAGAGAGCCAGCTCTTGCCGCCCCAGCAGTCTTGATCCTCTCTTTGGCGCTGGTCATCTTAGGTGTCGGACTGGTGCTGCTTGGCGTTATCAGCTGGCGTGCGAAAACTCTGCACATCTGGCGAGGCTTGCCGCTTGGCTTGGGTTTGCTGAGCACCATGCAAAGTATGACGATCTGGCTGGTCTTTTATCTGCCGCTGAGCCAGGGACGGCTTCCCTGGGATCCGTGGAACTTTGGATTGTTGTACCCCGCTGTGTATCTGCTACTGGGCCTCGGCTGGATGGGTCTGGGCATCATGCTCACGATAGAGGCAGACACCAAGGTCGTTCCACCTCCCCCAGCTTCAGCGTAAACTCGATGCTTACCACTTCGTAGTGAGTGAGGTGAACAATATGATCCGCAAGATTTTCAAGTGGATCGGCATTGTGTTGGGCAGCCTGATTGGACTGCTCGTGCTTGCCTTTGTTATTCTATATACCATCGGCACGGTCAAGTGGAATAAGTTGCATGGAAAGTATGAGGTTCCCGTTGAAACGATTACCATCCCCACAGATCAAGCCTCTATTGCGCGCGGCGAGCACATCGCCACGACATACATTTGCAGGATGTGTCACATGGATGCTTTGAGCGGTCAATCTGTCTCCGTACCGGGCCTGGTAACTTTCTCAGTTTCCAACCTGACCTCAGGCGCGGGCGGCGTCGGTGTCACCAACACCGACGAAGATTGGATGCGAGCCATACGGCATGGGGTTGGTCACGATGGGAGAGGATTGGTACTTATGCCATCGCGGGTTTGGTACTACCTTAGCGACGAAGACCTGGGCGCCTTGATTGCCTACCTGAAGAGTCTGCCGCCGGTGGACAATGAGATGCCACCCACGGACCTTGGTCCTTTAGGTCGCGTGATGCTGCCTCTTGGGCTGTTACCGCCGGAGATTGCGCCAAATGTAATCGTCATTGATCACGACGCTCCGCGCCCGGTTGCGCCGAAGCCAGGCGTGACCGTGGAATATGGCAAGTACCTGGCAAGCACTTGTACCTTATGCCACGGGCCGGACCTCAATGGACAGACCGTGCAATTGGATGGTCCGCCAATATTAACGCCTAACCTGACCCCCGGAGGTGAGCTGGGCTTCTGGTCTGAAGACGACTTCATTGCAACGCTGCGGACCGGCGTGACACCTGGTGGGAAACAGCTGAAATCGGCCATGCCTTGGAAGTATTTCGGTCAGATGACCGATGATGAAATGAAGGCTGTATGGTTGTACTTGCAATCCTTGCCTGCACTGCCGCAGGGTAAGTAAAAGCCGGTCGTTTTTATTTATCCATCTATTTCATCTGTTTTCGCAGCCATGATGAAATCGTTTTTGTGAAGCCCTCCGATCTTATGCGTTCACCAATCGACGGTTGCTCGCCCAACTTCTGTGATTATCAGGGGATGGTGGTTCTCCTCTTCGGCAATTGCACCAACCTTGTTTGTGAACTCCAGGGCTGGGCAAAGTTCTAAAAGCCATCCGTAAACGCAGTGTATGGGTCGAGCCTTTGTTTGGAGAAGCCAAGGAGTTTCACCGTTTGAGGCGATTTCGCTTGAGGCGTCTTCTCAAAGTTAATATCGAAGGAGTGATGATCGCAGCGGGGCAAAACCTGAAAAGATTGATCAAGCACAAATTAGGTATTCTTTTTTCTTGGTTCAAAACAGAATTTTTGATATCTTATGTCCACCCGAAATCGACTTTTTCAACAGGCTGCCCTCTTTTGCGATGCATATTTGCCGTATCCAAATCCGTAAGAATGTTGTCGAAGGTCTAGGGAGATAGATAAGACCCGCCTGTCCGTCAATCCATTGAAATGATTAGTTCGACTCTGTGGGAACCGGATACGGACAGACGGTGTATTTCGTGTAAATGAGTCTAATCACCATAGCTCTGATCAGGAAGCAATGTATGCATCTGTCATTATCATCCTGTTGGGGAACACTTTTCTTGTTGATGTTAGCATCATGTTCCCCTATACAGCAAACCGCAGCGTTCCCAACCAAATCTGAGCCAGCCGCTACACCAGCGCTGCTACCTACAACTACAGCCGTCGCGGGGAGTAGGATACCTTCGGCACGGTATGGATTGGTCAAAGTGGAGGCCAGTAATAACTCCAGCATTAGCGGCACATTCACGGCTCAGGACAATGGCGATGGCACCACCCTGCTTGAAATCAAGCTTGACAACGCCAGCGATTTTAATCCCTGGGGTATATACACCTTGATCGATTGTGCAAGTGGCGTGCGATTGGACCAGAGGCCTATTTTCGAATTGCCAGATATTGAGGCGGGGCAAAAAGAAGAAACAGTCGAAACATCTACCTATAAATTCTTGCCCGGCAATCTTACTCTAGTCGTTTTCACGATTGCGCCAGATGGCAGTCAGCAAATCGCCGCCTGTGCCGACCTTGGCCTGCCGGCAGAAACCGCGCCAGTAGCCAATGTCACTTCAACGCCATCTTCAGATTGCCAACAGCCAAATACTACTACGGTGGTCTCACCCTTGGTTGGGAACTGGCTGGCTTTCAGTGGGACAAGGAATGGGAACGGGGATATTTACCTCCTCAACGTCGACGCCGCTTTGGAGGGATCCAGCCAAGTTACGGCAACTCGACTGACAACCGATCCTGCATCAGACTTCGATGCGACTTGGTCGCCAGATGGCAGCCGCATTGCCTTCCGCAGTCAACGCGACGGCAACGATGAAATCTACGTGATGAATGCCGATGGGACTTGCCAGCGTAACTTGACGAATGATAAGGTAAATGACTGGTCCCCGGCCTGGTCGCCCGATGGAACCCGCATCGCCTTTGCCCGGTTTTTTGACGGCAACCCATTTACCGATCTAGCTGTCATCAATGTGGATGGCTCGGGCCTCCAGCGCTTGACGACTGCCAGTGGGGAATACCCAACTTGGTCGCCCGATGGAACCCGCATTGCCTTTGCAACCGCTCGCGATGGCAACTATGAAATCTATGCCATGAACGCGGATGGCACCAACGAGACTCGCCTTACGAACAACCCGGCTTACGACATGTCTCCTGCTTGGTCGCCTGATGGCACCCACATCGCGTTTGATACACAACGTGATTACTTTCCTCCAGCAGAGGTCGGTATCGGTCCTGAATTTGAAATACACATCATAAATTTGGACGGCTCTGGTGATACCCGTTTGACAAACAATACCCAGGAAGATCGTTTCCCAGATTGGGACTCCAATGACACACTTGTCTTTACACAAAATGGCGAATTGGTTGTAATGCACTTGGATGGTTCAGGGCGCGTCCAGGTGATTGGCAACGGTACTTTCCCAGCCTGGCATACATTTAATCACTAAGCTTGAGCGTGTGGGCAAACCATTCAATACATTCGTTGGACTGATCTTCGCACTGGCTTTGTTATTAGGACTTACCAGCTTGCTTACCATGTACAATATGAAAACAGGGTTATCATGGAAAAGGTACTTGGCAAGTATACATTCTCATTCAGCATATTTTGTATCAGAGGAGAGCAGAGATATGAACGTCGTAAATAGATCCAAGTCGGTAGTTGTTCGCTTCATGATAATCTCTATGTTCGGTTGGCTTGTTACGGCGTGCGAAAAGCCATCAGGACTTCTCTTCCCTCCCTCGCAGCCACCAGGATTCGAGATTGTGAATCATAATTCAGAATGGAAACCAATTATGCAAGAGTTTGGTGGGATACAAATGGCTCTCGTGCCAGCAGGTTGCTTCCAATTGGGCAGCACTGATGAGCAGATTGATTATGCAGTTACAAGACTTGGCGCTCAACGATTTTGGATGGATAAAGAAAAACCGGTCAACCAACAATGCTTCGACAAGCCCTTTTGGATCGACCTCACCGAGGTTACGAATGCTCAGTTTAATACTTTTGGGGGTCAAGCTAGCCGCACCAGTAAATGGACGGCGGGAAATCGCCCTCGCGAGATGATCGGATGGGATGAAGCACTAGCATTTTGCGAAAAGCGTG